>Ga0209528_1000084_pt1 | contig 11271 bp, 8 predicted proteins | sample JacPinW_OM2H0_M3_FD_187970 | JGI IMG/M metagenome (GOLD analysis project Ga0209528, IMG submission 187970) | Forest soil microbial communities from Algoma, Ontario, Canada - Jack Pine, Ontario site 1_JW_OM2H0_M3 (SPAdes) (version 2) | ecosystem: Environmental > Terrestrial > Soil > Boreal...
GGTGCTCTTGCTGCTGGCGTTGACTTTTCCGGCCGCGCTAGCGAGCGCGCAAGCGCGGGCGCGGGAAAATTTGGCCATACCAGCCCCTTTCGAGGTCGGCGAAAGCCCGTCCGGCAATTATCTCGCCGCGCTTGTCGCGGGCTCCGAGCGCGATACCGTCGCCGCGGCGACTTTCTTTCGCGAGGCGCTGCGGTCCGATCCGCGCAATCCGAATCTGATTGAGCGCGCCTTCGTCGCGGCGGTCTCGAACGGCAATATGCAAGACGCCTTCGGCCTCGCCGATCGTGTGGTCGCGCACGATCCAAGCAATAGCCTGGCGCACCTCGCCCTAGGCGTCAAGGCAATCAAGGCGAAGCGGTTCGCCGCGGCGCGCGCCTATTTCGCGAAGGGCGGCGCCGGCCAGCAGCGCGACATTACCGCGACCCTGCTGACCGCTTGGTCCTTTGCGGGCACCCGCGATACGCGCCGCGCGCTCAACCTCGTTGCTAAGCTCCGCGGCGAAAATTTCGGTGTTTTCCGGGATTATCATGCTGCCCTCATCGCCGATGTCGCCAATGATTCGCAAGAAGCCTTGAAGCGAATCAAGGCGGCCTACGCCGCCGACAAGAATACTCTGCGTCTTGTCGATGCCTATGCCCGTTTCATGGTCCGCCACGGCGACCGCGACGAAGCGCTCCGGGCCTATGAGGCCTTCGATCAAATTCTTCCCAACCATCCAATCGTCGCCGCCGCGCGCGCCGACATCAAGGCCGGCAAACCGCTTGAACCGCTGGTCAAGGATGCCGGGGAAGGTGCGGCTGAAGTGCTCTATGGCCTTGGCGCCGCCGGCAACCAGCAAGGCGACGAACTCGCGGCGATGATCTATCTGAGGCTCGCGCTCTATCTCACCCCGCAAAACAGCCTCGCCATCATTACCTTGGGCGATATCTACGAGCGCCTCAAACAGAACGAGCAGGCCATCGACGTGTATGAAATGGTGCGCGAAAACGATCCCTTGCGCACCACGGCCGATATCCAGACCGGCCAGATTCTCGAAGCGTTGGGCCGCCCGGACGAGGCCGCCAAATTTCTCAAGCGGATCGTCGACGAAAACCCAAGGAACGAGGACGCCTTATCCGCGCTTGGCAATCTGCACCGCGCGCACAAGCATTATGCCGAGGCGATCGAAACCTATTCGCGTGCCTTGGCCGCGACGAGCAAGCCCGGAAAAGCCAATTGGCCAATTTATTATTTCCGGGGGATTTCCTATGAGCGCGAGAAGAAATGGCCGGAGGCGGAGGCCGACCTCGTGCAGGCGCTCGCGCTTTATCCGGACCAGCCCCTGGTCTTGAACTATCTTGGCTACAGCTGGGTCGATCAGGGCATGAACCTCGACGAAGCCTTCAACATGCTCCGGCGGGCGGTCGAACTGCGGCCGACCGACGGATATATCGTCGATAGTCTTGGCTGGGCGAATTACAAACTCGGCCGCAACGACGAGGCGGTGAAGGAACTCGAACGGGCAATCGACCTCAAGCCTTCCGATCCCGTGATCAACGACCATCTCGGCGATGCCTATTGGCGGGCAGGACGCAAACTCGAGGCGCATTTCCAGTGGAATCACGCGCGCGACCTCGATCCCGAGCCGGAGGATAAGGTCAAAATCCTGCACAAGATCGAACATGGTCTCAACGAGGAGCCAAATCCGGCCGCGGCTCAAACCGAACCGAAAAAAAACGGGGGCTGATACGCGCCGCCCGGGGGCACAACGCTAACGCGCCGTGTAGCGCCATGCGGAATATTGTGAGGCGCACGGCCAGGGCGCTGCCGATGATCGCTTCCAATGAACTTTGACCGCGGCATCCGTCTTGCCCCAAACCCTCACCGAACGCGCGCCCGCGAAAATCAATCTGACCCTGCATGTGCTTGGCCGCCGCGCCGACGGTTGGCACACGCTCGAAAGTCTGGTCGCTTTGTCGCGCGGAGGCGATACGCTTAGTCTCACCGAAGGGGAATCGCTCGCGCTTTCCGTCGAGGGTCCGGGCGCGGGCGCCTCGGGCCTCCTGGAAGACAATCTCGTTTTGCGCGCGGCACGTCATTTCGCCGAACACTACCCCGGCGCTAGGCTGGGCTCGTTCCATCTTGTCAAGCGGTTGCCGGTGGCGGCGGGATTGGGTGGCGGCTCATCAGACGCGGCGGCGGCGCTGCGCCTGCTTGCCCGCGCCAACGCGGTTGCGCTCGACGACGTGGGCATGATGGAAGCCGCGCGGGCAACCGGAGCGGATGTCCCGGTTTGTCTCATGAGCCGCGCGCGGATGATGCGGGGCGTCGGTGATGAGCTTGGCCCTTTGCTCGCGCTGCCGCCCCTCATCGGCCTTTTGGTCAATCCGGGCGAGCCGGTCGCAACGAAAAGAGTTTTCTCACTGATGAAGATCGCGCCGGGCGCCGCGACCGGTTTCGGCGGACACCCCGAACTTTATCCAAACATGCCGCCGGAAGCATTGATCGCGGCCCTGCGCAAAGGCCGCAACGACATGGAGGCAGCGGCCTGCGTGCTCGCCCCGGTCATCGGCGATGTGCTATCTGTTCTTGGTGCCGCGCCTGGTTGCCGCCTCGCCCGCATGTCGGGGTCCGGCGCGACCAGTTTTGCTCTTTTCAAGGATTGCAGGTCCGCCGCGCGCGCGAAAAAAGCGATTCTCCGCGCGCATCCATCCTGGTGGGCGAAGACGTGTGTCTTGAGCTGAGGGGAGCGGCTTAAGCGGTATTCGGATATGCGAAGGGAGGCCATCATGGCCAACCCAGTTGAAACAGACTAGGCCGATCGACCGGGCCTTTTCGTCAAAGCCTAAAGCGAGCCGGCGCAACCTCCGGATTGAGCGCCGTTTCGGCGTCCCCCTCCCCAACAGGTCTCGCGCCGGCTGATTCGCTACGAATCCTCGCCACGCCCGGCCGCCTTGAATCGAGCTTAAACGTTGGTGCTCGTCTTGCGGCGCAGCCGGACGACGACGTCCACCTTGACGATTTCATAGCCTTCCGGCGGTGTCACATTGCCGGCGACTTGCATTCCTTGGAACGGAATATCCGCGATCTCGCCGGTATCTTCAAAAAAGAAATGGCTATGATCGCTCGTATTCGTATCGAAAACCGTTTTTGTACCTTCGATCGCGAGCCCGCGCACGATGCCAACCTCGGAGAAGAGATTAAGCACATTATAAACTGTCGCCAGCGAAGCAGGCATTTTCAAAGCATTGGCCTCCGCCGCCAAGGTATCGGCGGTCACATGCCTATTGCCTTTGCTGAAGAGAAGTCTCGCAAGACCTAGACGCTGACGGGTGGCCCGCAGACCATATCGCTCCAAAAGCGATCTATGCGGGTATTTGCTAGGCTGCGCGTCCGCCGCAAAACTACCCTGCGAAAATTCTGCCATACCACAAGCGTCCAAAAATGCCGCCCTTCGCGCCGCGCGCGGCGCGGCATTGGGTCAACCCGGCTCGCGGCCAGTCATTTCGCCGGTCGCCCAATTTGACAATATTACATCGCGGCGCGAAATTATCAATGCCATGGATTAGCTCTTCGTACCGGGCCGTTGGCAGCGATGGCTTGACGCCGGCGGCAGTCCGTTTCATGCAGGAGTAACATTGGTCTCGATTTATGCGGGAATTAAAGACTCGATGAATGGCGATTTGGGCCGCACGATTAGGAGGATACGTCAAGAATGACGCCAGCGGCTAACGATTCCGGGAGCGGAACCTCGCAAGAAGCGGCAAGTTTGCGCGCGTCGCCGCGGCTTTTCGAAAACTCCCTGCTTGACAAATTGTCGCGCGTCCATTGGTCCACACCGCTGTTTGTTTATTCGCCTTTGGTTTTCGTCCTCGCGGGCTTGAGTCTGAAAGCTTACGATGCCGGGTCCGTCCTTTGCGCCACGGCGCTTGGTTATTTTATTTGGACCCTGATTGAATATTTCGGCCACCGCTTGCTGTTCCACTACGCATTTCCCGGCCGTTTGGGCGCCAAAATCCATTTCCTGATCCATGGCGTCCATCACGTTCATCCCAATGATCCGCTGCGCCTCGTCATGCCGGTGTTGCTCAGCGGACCGATCATGCTGATTGCCTATGCCGTCGTGCGGCTTCTGTTCGGCCCGCCCCTCGGGTATCCGGTGCTGATGGGTTTTATCATCGGCTATCTCGCCTATGACATGGTGCATTACTATATCCATCATGGCGAGCCCAAGACCCGTTTGGGCCTGACTTTGCGGCGTCTCCACATGCTGCATCATTTCCGCGATTCGACGCGCGGCTTCGGGGTCAGCGTGCCGTGGTGGGATTATGTTTTTAAGACCGCGCATGTCCGCACGGAGCGCGGCGGGACCGGCACTTGAACGTGGAAACGGTGGCCGCGCGCGGGATCCGGGTTGAGTTCCAGAGCGCCTCGTGGCGGTGATCCGCCAAGTTTGCAGAGCCTAATCGGGAAGCGCTCTACCTTTCCTGGTTGTTTTTTTCCTCCAGCCGCGCCTTGAGCACAAGCAGTTTCGCGAAAGGCGAGTCCGGGTCCGGCGGCCGTTCACTGGGCTTCTTCTCCCTAGCGCCAAAACGTCCTTCCCTGCGCTCGCCCGTGCCGCCTCGGTTCTGCTCTCCCGCCTGCTTCCGGCCGCGATGACCTCCGAAGCGCGGCCTCTGTTCGCCTCCTCCCCGCTCGCCGCCGTCCTTGCGGCGATCTTGGAGAGCGTTTTGCCGGGAGCCGGTTTGCACGCCCGCAAGCGCCGCCTTTCCTGCCTCCTCGCCACAAGGTGATTCCGCGCCCGCCCCGTCGCGAGGAATTGCCAGTTTTGCGGTTGTTTCCAGCGTGGCGGTATCAGAAGCCCCGGCGGGCGTTCCTTCGCGCCGCTCGAAACGTCTTTTGTGGATCCGCGTCTCGGGCCTGCGCGCACGATGATGCTGCCGGTGCGGCCGCCAGATTTCGATCAATGGCACTTCGACCGGCAGCTGCTCGGGGGAACTTTTTGCCCCGCCCGCCTCCGCGGCGCCGGTTTCGCTCGTCTCGACCCCGCTTGCGCCCGCCGGCCTCTCATCCGGGAGCACGGCCGGGCACGGCGGATCCGAAGTGACGGGGTCCGGAATTGCGTCCAGCCCGGGCACGACGACGCCCGCCGGTTCGACCGGTTGCCCAGGGCAAGCGCGCGGTTCGGCCGGCAGCTCCTTGGCTTGCGTATCTGGCCCGCCGTCCAACCCGGACTCCGGTGTAGGCTCAAGTCCGGCTGCTTGCGGCGTCGGCGGTCCGGCCACAGCGAGCAAAGCCACGGTGATCGCCGGACCTTTGCGGTGTTCAGGCACATAGCCAAGCGCGCGAAGGATCGAGGCGAAGCTCTCGCCAGAACAGCCGGCAAGCGAGGTCATCGCGACCGTGACAACGAAGCCATCGCCATCGGCCGCGCCCGGCGGCGGATCGCCTGGACTGACGCCGGGCCGATAGTTCACCGCCGGACGAATCAAATCGGCGAGGCGTTCCAAAATATCGACACGCACCGCGCGATCCTCGCAAACGCGGAACCCGGCCGCACGGTACAAATTCCTTTGAATATCCTTGTCGGCGGCCAAGGAGGTGCGGCCGGAAGCGGCGAGATGAAGGACGTCGTCGAGGCCTTTGATTGCGTCGCCGCCGCCATGCTTCAAAGCATAAAGTTGCGCGGCGAGGGCGCGCGGGGCGGGCTTTATCAAATTCGGCAGATAGAGATGGTAGGCGCCGAAACGGACGCCGAATTTCCGCAGCGCGGCTCGGGCGTCCTGGGAAAGGCTCTTCACCTCGTCGGCCACGCGCGCGCGATCGAGAACCCCGAGGGATTCGGCGGCGTGGAACGCAATGCCGCGCGCGATACCATCAAGCCCCTCGCCTTTTTCGAGATCGGCAAGCGGCCCGAGAAGCTTTGCGACATGCTGGGAAAGCCAAACATCGAGCCGCCGCTGGACCGTTGCAAGCGCCTGGCCGGTCAATTGTTCGTCCGCCAGAATCGAAACCCGCGGTTCGAGCAGATGCGCGCCCGCGCAGACTTTGCCGATAGGCTCGCCGAGCCAGCGGATGATTCCGTCGTTGGCAAGTATGAAAGCTTCGTCGACGGCCTCGCTCACCCGTCCCGCGCGGCCCTCGATTTCGCTCGCCAAGGCCTTTTGCGCGACGGCGTTCAGTGCCCTCGCGGCTTCGCCCGCCGCCTCCGGGTCGGCCGTGAAGCGAAATCCATTGAGCTGGCCGACGTGCTGGCCCTCGACCAACACATCACCGCTCGGAGTGACCTCGGCCTCCAACATGGCGTTCTCCCTTAGGCGGCGCATGAGAACGCTCGTCCTGCGGTCAACGAACCTTTGGGCGAGACGTTCATGCAAGGCGTCCGACAATCTGTCCTCTACCCGACGCGCGGCATTCTGCCAATGGGCGGGATCGCGCAACCAGCCGGAACGGTTGGCAATGAAGGTCCAGGTTCGTATCTCGGCGAGCCGCGCCGACAGAGTGTCGAGATCGCCGTCGACGCGGTCCTGCGCCGCGACATGACGGGCAAACCAATCGTCCGGGATTTGACCCGCGCGCACGACAAAGCCAAAGACCGAAAGCACGAGTTCCGCATGCGCCGCCGGCGACAGCTTACGATAATCGGGGATTTGGCAGCATTCCCAGAGGCGCGCGATATCGGCCCTGGACTTTGCCGCCCGCACCACTTTTTCGTCGCGGGAGGCGATGTCGAGCACCATCTGGTCTTCGGCAAGTGGCGCTCTGATGAGGCCTTGCTCCTTCGGCAGAGTGTCGAGCGCGGCGGCGAGACCGGCAATAGAGGAAAAATCGAGGTCCGTATTGCGCCATTGCAGCATCCGCACCGCATCGAAGCGATGCTCCTCCAACGCTTCGACGAGTTCGGCGTCGAAGGGCGCGCAGCGCCCGGTCGTGCCAAAAGTCCCGTCGCGGAGGTGGCGGCCCGCGCGGCCGGCGATCTGACCGAACTCGGCGGGCGTCAGGCGCCGGTGTTGCCAGCCGTCGAACTTCCGGGCGGCCGCGAAGGCGATGTGATCGACGTCGAGATTGAGCCCCATTCCGATCGCGTCGGTGGCAACGATGTAATCGACATCGCCATTTTGATACATGTCCACCTGGGCATTGCGGGTGCGTGGCGAGAGCGCGCCGAGGACGACAGCCGCGCCGCCGCACTGGCGCCTGATCCATTCGGCGATCGCATAGACATCCTCGACGGAAAAGGCGACGATCGCGCTGCGGCGTGGCAGGCGGGTCATTTTCTTGTCGCCCGCGAAACTCAGCCTGGAAAGGCGCGGGCGCGCAAAAATCCGGGCGCCGGGCAAAAGGTCGCGCACGGCGCGGTGCATGGTCGCGGCACCGATCAGCAAAGTCTCCTCGCGCCCGCGCCGGTGCAGCAGCCGGTCGGTGAAGACATGGCCGCGGTCGAGATCGGCGCCAAGCTGAATTTCATCCACCGCCACGAAGGCGAGGTCGAGGTCGCGCGGCATCGCCTCGACGGTCGAGACCCAGTAGCGCGGCGATTCCGGCTTGATTTTTTCCTCGCCGGTAATGAGCGCGACAGCGGCCGTGCCGGCTTTTTCCACCGCGCGGTTATAGACCTCGCGCGCGAGCAGCCTGAGCGGCAGGCCGATCATCCCGCTGGAATAGGAAAGCATCCGCTCGATGGCGTAATGGGTCTTGCCGGTATTGGTCGGCCCAAGCAGCACGTTCACGCCGCTGGCGCGGTCCGGCGAATAGGCTTTGGCGGCCGGAAAGGAAATGTTCATTAATTAACCGGCGCGGGAAAACGATCGGGTGCCTGCGGCAGCGGTGACGGTTCAGGGTTATCTGGCCGCAACACAGCGAGATTTGCCTGGAACGGCCCAGCGTCTTGGGCCGATCGCCGCTCACGCGATAGGCCGCGATCGGAACGGCTGCACTCCGATAGCAAGCCTTTCGCGCTTACCCCCGTCTTGGGCCTTCTGTATCACAACGGCGCCTTCATGTATCACATTGAGGCCGCCGCGGGCGGTATTGTTTAGCGTTCGAACGGGAGACGAACGAATCGCGCCCGAATCGCTGACTTGCCGTAAATCCTTGTTTGTTCACCACAATATATGGATAAGAAAGACGACCAGCCCCCAGAAATTGTGAAAACGGGCATTATTGGCGGCACTGAAACCCTGCGCGAACAGGGACTCGGAAGGCCCTTTCTGTCAATAGGACTTTACGGCGATTTTCGATGTTGGCCGGAACCGAAAACTTTGGACCGCGCCGATTAGGCGGCGCTTGTCGCAGGAAGCGGTTCGACCGCCGAATGCGAAAAATAAAGCCGCGTGATCCGGTCGTTATAGGCGGCGAGGTTGGGGTGGCGCTCCGCCGCGGTACGAATCCGCGTGTCGAACACCGGCGTGAGAAAGCTCGCGACGAAGGCGAAGACCGTCGCATCCGCCCCGCAGGGCTTTTCGCCCACCAAAAAAGCGTTGTCCCCCAAAAGGGAAGCAAGTGCATGGATGTCGGCAATCGCGAGGGCGTCCCGCTCGGCTCGCGTATGGCGACCAAACCCTTGTAGTTTCAACGTCTTCGCAACTTTGCGGGCAACTAGGCTTTGCACGATCGGCCGGAGGGGCATTGGCACGGTTTTGAAGAATTGGGCCGGCCCCTTGGCAAAATTAGCGTCATCGAGCCAGCGCGTCGCCACCAAAGCGAAATAAAGATGCTCCTCACACATTTTCTCGGCCGCCCAGGCCACTGCCCTCTGCTCCGGCGTGAGGCCGGCATCGAAATCGAAGCCGTATTTTTTTTCGATGTGAAAGCGGATGAACGTCGAATCGGCAACGATCAGGCCGTCGTCATTGATATAAGGCAGCTTGCCTTTTGGCGCCTTGCCATACCCGCCGCGATCTTCGCTATACTGAAGACCGGCGAATTTTAACAGCAGCATAGCTTTGGTGACAAAAGGACTTCCATCTGGAAGCCCGAAGTAGGGCCCAAACGTGTAGAGCGTGATCATGGCAGTGGCCTCCGTTTCTCATCTGATCCCGCGCCGGCCGCGCCGCCGCTCGATCAATGCGTGGTGGTCGCCGTCAGGTCCGAAGGCTCGACCGAAAATTCGACGGCGTCGATGACAGCGGTGCCGGCCAAGGTCATAATTGCGACATGGAAGGGCACGACGACATGCGCCCGCTCGATCGGCGCGAGCCAAGCCTCGATGTCCCTGTTTTCGGCCATGAATTTTGTCGATTTGGAGTCCCGCTTGTGACCGGAGACGGGCGAATAGCGCGCGGCGCAGACCGAAACCGGACCGGAGTATCCGTCGACCGCCACGTCTCTTACGCCAACATAGTGGAGCGTGACATCGAATCGGACATAGCCGTCGTAGACCGGGATCGTCCGGTTGCACGCGGCGGGACCGACCAGGGGTTGGCCCTCGGGAACCGCCATGATCAGGGCGGTCGCCGGATCGAGAATGTTGCGCTTGTTCGCCGCGGTGACCGGCACTCTTCCTTCCTTGTCCTCGAAAGGCGGGAAGATCTCCACGGCCTTGACGTTTCCGGCATCGAGCGACATGCGCACCGTCCGGCTTCCTTGGGAATTGGCGGACGTCGTGGCATAGGTGGAAGGCGCAACGCCGCCTCTGCGCAAAGCTCCGGTCGCGACGAGCGCCAGCTTTACATTCGCGACCATCGCCGCGACGCCCGTCAGCTTGACATTGAGATCGATTCGGTAGCCTGCCGGACCGAGCGACCCCGCGGCCGCCGCCTCCCCGATAGGAAAGCCGATAAGGCTCACCGTATAGCGCGCCCGGAATTCGTCGGCGCGGCCCGGAGCCATGCCGGGGCCGACGACCAGCGCCCAAACAAGACCGAGCGTAACTAGCAGCGCGCGCGCTTTCCCCGTGATATTAGTCATTTCAGCAACCGCGATGAGCTAACAAAAACTAGAACACCTCGTAAATCCGCCGCTTTCATGACTCGAAAGCCAGCGAATCGCATCGCCCAAGGTGACATCATATCAGGATCGCGGGCAAACGCCATTGCCACGCCAACAGTAGCCCGCGCGGGTTTCCGCGCCGAAACGACGGGTTCTTCACATGCTTGACTTACGAGAGCGGATTTAGGCTATTATCCGGTTTGGAGCGTCGGGATTGCCGACGCCGGCGCGAAAGGGTTTCCAAGTGCCAAACATGCGTTGGGGGTACGGCTGGCCGGTTCTTGCGGCGAGCGTATTTGTATGCGCCGACGCGCGGGCGGCCCCGCCAGCGGACGCTGCCGGGCGCTACTCCATCCTGCGTGACGGCGGCAAGGATACCGGATGTATGCTGACCTTGAACAATCGAGGGAAGGCGCCCGGCAAGGAAAAGGCTTCTCTCGCTCCCGGTTGTCGCGACCAGGGGATCGTGATTTTCGATCCGGCCGGCTGGCAAATCGTCAACGGCCGCCTCGTGTTGACTGCGCGCAAGGGGCATAAAACCTATCTTGACGCGCAACCCGACGGCACCTGGAAAAAAGACCCAAAGGAAGGCAAAAGCCTCACCTTGAAGAAATTGTAACGGGATATTTGGATTTTCCTGCGCGCCGCGGCCCATTTCGGGGATGACGGCGTTGAACCATGGTTCAAATTGAAAAAACGCGGCGGCTGGAACCCGCCGCCGCGCCTCCTTATATTGGCTTTTTATTGGCTTTTGCTCTCAACCCTCGATCGCGGGTTTTTTCGGGCCGCCATGCGAGGCATGCCCCCCCTTGCGGCCGGCCTCGGATGCAAGCGTGTGATTGCGCGAAAAGCTGCGCTTGTTGGGATTCACGCTTTGACCACCCTTGCGGCCAGCTTCGGCCGCCAACGCCGGGTTTTGCGAAAAACTCCGCTTTTCGTGCGGCACACTCTCGCCGCCCTTGCGCGCGATCGCCCGCTGCTTCTCGGGATCCATGGAGGCAAAGCCCCGCGTCGAAACCGACGATTTCTTGGAAGATTCCATTGAAGCGCTCATCGTTCCTCTCTCAAAAAAATTGCTGTCTACGTTGATATAGGTAATGTTTGGCAGCGGTAAAGGTTGCTAACTTATTCAAGTTCGCGTGACCAGTTTGGCCGGGGGCCCGGCTGAACCCGACGGTGGTCCGAGGCGCTCGCCCTCGTAGCGGGTCCAATCCGGCTTACTCTAGGATCAAAATTATGACGGCTTGGTGAACAGGAAGTCTAATGCCTTATGGATGCAATGCCGGAGGCACGCATTATGTCTTTGCGGATTTACGCATGCTTCTTGCGCGCGCCTCGCCGGATCGCGCGGGCGACCGCCTC
>Ga0209528_1000086_pt1 | contig 11180 bp, 9 predicted proteins | sample JacPinW_OM2H0_M3_FD_187970 | JGI IMG/M metagenome (GOLD analysis project Ga0209528, IMG submission 187970) | Forest soil microbial communities from Algoma, Ontario, Canada - Jack Pine, Ontario site 1_JW_OM2H0_M3 (SPAdes) (version 2) | ecosystem: Environmental > Terrestrial > Soil > Boreal...
AGCAAATATCCCAACCTCAAATGACTCTCATGAATTGGCGCTGTTAGATCAATTTAGCCTCGCTAAAGGCCTTGCGAATCTCGGAGGTTCTGTTCAAAGCGTCGGAGTATACCTCGCTTGCATTGGCATCAGGCTCGTTGCGCGAGGTCTCGTCTGCCTGTACGAGCCGCTCGCAGATTTCCGCCAACGTGGCACCCGATCCCTGTTCATTGTTCCAAACCCATCCCGCCTGAATGGCCCCGCCGAGCCCGGCCCCTTCTCCGCTTTGGAGACACACTGTCGGCACGCCGAAAACGTCCGCGCACATTTGGCGCCATAGCCTGCTATTACTTCCGCCTCCGGTAAGGCGGATTTCAGCGGGATGCATACCGAGTTCGCGGAAGCGCGCGAGTCCATAGCCGAGGCCCAAAGTCACGCCCTCGAACGCTGCGCGAGCCATATGCGGAGCGGTGAAATTCGTGAGCGTAAGTCCGTGAAAAACGCCGGTGCTGTTCGGTAGGTCCGGCGTGCGTTCTCCCGTAAGGTAGGGGAGCAGAAGCAGGCCATCGCACCCAGCGGGGACTGCACCTATCTGTTCTTCAAGCTGAGCGTAGTCCCAGCCAAATAGATTGCGAACGTGCTCGGTGACAAGCGTGAGGTTCAACGTGCAAATCAGGGGCAGCCAGTTGTCCGTGCTGTCGCAAAATGCGGCCACTTCGCCCTGTGGATCGATGATTGGAACGGTGGAGAAGGCGAAGAGCGTTCCAGAGGTTCCCAGGCTCGCGGTCACGACGCCCGGCCGAATGTTGCCGGTTCCGATGGCAGCCATTATGTTGTCACCGCCACCGGCGCTGACCGACGGCGCCTTGGTAAGACCCCATTTCCTGCAGAGGTCCTCGCGCAAGATTCCGTTGGGAAGCTTTGAAGATAGGAGGAGGGGAAGCTTTTCGGAAAGGTCATCTGCAATGTAGTCGACGAGTTTCATTGACCATTGGCGCGTCTTCACATCGAGCAAAGCGGTGCCGGAAGCATCGCCGAATTCCATCTTCTTGGTGCCAGTGAGCCAGAAGTTCAGGTAATCATGAGGAAGCAGGATGCTGCGTGTCCTCTTCCAATTCTCGGGCTCGTTTTGACGCAGCCACAGGATCTTTGGAGCGGTATAGCCTGTGCGCATCGTGTTCCCGACGAGCGCGATGACGCCGGCAGGGCCGCCGAAATGATCGGTGATTTGATCGCACTGGGAGCTCGTCGCTGTGTCGTTCCACAACTTGGCTGGACGGACAACCCGGTTCTCCTGGTCGAGAACGACAAGACCGTGTTGTTGGCCACTGACACCGATTCCGCGAACCTCGTCCTTGAGCGCGCCAAGTTTTGCGATGACTTCTCCGATGGATTGTTCCGCGGCTTCGATCCAATCCTTCGGATCCTGTTCCATGGCGCCAGGTGGCAGGTTGGGGACAAAGCCATAGGGTTTTTGTGCAGAAGCGAGAATCTCTCCGCTCTCCCAGTCGAGAGCGATGGTTTTTGTGCTTTGTGTGCCGCAGTCGATTCCGAGAAAAATCATTGGCGGAGAGATGGGTTAAGGCTTGAAAATTACGCTTTGGCTCGTGGTCATAAAGAACTTTTGATGCAATCCTAAAATCATTCCCAGCTTTTTACTTGCCTTCCTCATGATTCGGTCCGGAGTCCCGGGCGGATCCCAAACGAGATCAACTTTGCGCGCCTCAACCTTCCCGTCGCATTGACATTAAACCACTCAAACAGTCCGATATTGGCGGATGCTCCGCGTCAGTGACACCGCGGATGACGAAAATCGAAAGACGTGCTGGCCCATTCCCGTGGCGGGTCCGATGCGCCATGACGGCGAAGTTCTTTCCGCGCAGTTCAGTGCGGATCGCCAACGTGGCGACAGCCTCGGGGGGATAACACGGTGCGAGTCTGGGATGAGGCGAGCGGTAAAACAATCGGGGAACCGATGCGCCATGACGTGTTGCTCCTCGCTGACTTGGCTGAAGCTGCTTGTAGATCTGTTCTCCAAACTTCTGGCCAGACGGAGATTCTGAAACTCCTGCCTCCAGATCAGGTGAGAGCCACCCGGGAGAAAATCGCTGCAAAGTTTGGGCAACAATCTTCGGGATTAACGCCGGTCGAGCGATTGCTAAAGTGGAGCGTCTCAGATCCTAGGCGTCGTACGATTTCTCCCTTCTCGAAAGTAACGGCTCCCGAATGGATTGAGAACAGAATCAAGGAGGGCACATTTGAGAGTCTCCGGGCCGCAATCCAGATGGATCCGGCGAATGCCCGTCTGATCGCACATTTTGGTGTGGCGCTCGCCAATCTTGCTGTCACAGAAAAAACAGATCTAGACAATGCCCGACGAGCGTGGGCAGAAGCTGACTATCAGACTCACCGCGCCGTCAAGCTCGCGCCGGACAATGATGAGGTTAAGAAACTGCGCGAGGAAGTAGTCAAGCTGCTGCAAATAAACTCGGACTAACACTAACAGTGTTACTCCACACATTTTCAATCTGTGCTGAATATTTAGACCGACTCCTTTTCTCAACCCTCGTCAGCTTGGCAGCGAAGCAATTCGGCTAAGTCAGCCTTCGCGGCTATTTCACGTGAATCTTTCCACCAATCACCAATCACCTCTCACTCCTCCCCCTCCATCCTTTGCATCTTGGCGTGAGATTTTTATTTCTTCGCCCGTTGGGAGGCGAGCGGAGTGATGCGAACAGAATTGGGAACGTCAAAGTCGACTTCCAAGACCCTTTTCCCTTCAAACTGTGCAAGAGCTTCGCGGACCTCTTGGGCATTCGCGAAATCCATTTCGACCTCCACGTCGGGTGCGACGACTTGAACGGTGAAGCTTTCTCGTTCCGGCACAACGTGTACCTTGGTAATTTCGTTGTAAAAAATAACAGAATCGTCCTCTAATCCGGTCGCGGTATTCCGACCCCGCGCGGCAAACTTTTCTCCGGGATTCTTGTTCAGAGTCAAACGCGTCATATACTTGAATTGTTCTGCTTAGTTCGCCCAAGCGACCCTTGACGGTTCTATTAGAACGCGACCGTTAGAGGGGATTTGGTCAGCCAGTAACGCCGGACGCAGTGCGTCTGAATATTCCGCTGCAAGCGCATGCATGTCTTGGGTCCGCGGCCCGGTCAGTTCATAAACCTTGTTGATGTGAGCGGTCGGAGTTGTCAGGAGTGTCGTGACCACCTCCGCCACAACGGCCGCCAGAAGCGTTCGATCTCGGCCTGACTGAAGCGCCGAAAATAGTACAATATCGTGTCGTCGCTTGGAAAGCGCCTCATGCCCAAAAGCGCTTGCAAAGCACGGTCGGCGCGTAACTGATTGGTATGCGCGAAACCCTGCGCTCCGGCAATCACGCTTAAGAGGAAGCCGACCAGGATCTAGCCCGGCTCATCGTGATTGGGACTTTTAGATTGGTATGGCTGTCGGTGACGAGCTGCTCGACCAGCCCGATCCGCCCAGAAACTCGATCAAAACCGACAAGCCCCAAAGCGTGTGATCGCGCGGAACGTGTCACAGATTTTGATCTTTCCGTCACCGAAAAACGGCTTAGACTCCTTCCAGTCGTTCTGTTCCGGCGGCTGAGAAGAATCTTTTTGCACAACTAATTCTCTCATAATCGCTTGGAAACAGAACGAGTCTCCTTACTGCATCCAACTTCGTTTTTTGGTGTTTAGAAGTGCCGCTCACGGCTAAGCCGAACTCCCCCATTAACGCCCGGCTGCCCATTGGCCGATGGGAAGGGTCCGAGAGGTCACGAAACGTTAGATGCGTGTTCCGTCCGAAATCACGGCGCCTTTCGGGACCACGACCACCCCGTCTCGAATGTAATAGTTGCCGCCATCCACGTTCGCGGGTTTACCCTCTGGCGTGATCACCACCCCGTCCCCGATGCGCGCGTTCTTGTCAATGATGGCGCCGTCGATGACCGCGTTACGCCCGATGCCGAGCGGCGGGTTGCCCGGCGCCGGCGGCGGACCTTCGCCCTCGTAAAAATCTGCCCCCATCAGGACCGAGTTGCGGATCGTGGCCCCGCTTTCAATGACGCTGCGCAGCCCGATGACCGCCCGGTCGATGCGGGCGTCCGTGATAATGCACCCGTCTGCGACGATTGCCTGGCGAATGCTGGCCCCATTGACCTTGCTGGCGGGAAGGAAACGCGCGTGGGTATAAATCGGATCAGCCCGGTCGAAAAAATTGTAGGCAGGAACCGTGTCCGTCAATGCCAAGTTGGCTTCAAAGAAGGCCCGCACTGTGCCGATATCTTCCCAATACCCCTGGAAAATGTAGGCAAACACCTTGTACTTCTGCAGCGAGGCTGGAATGATGTGTTTGCCAAAATCGTCAAACTTATTGTCTAGCACGTCGATCAGGATCTGGCGGTTGAAGACGTAGATACCCATCGACCCCTGGTAAAGCTCGGCCTCGGTCGGTTGACCAAGCTCCGTTAGGAGGTCGGCCGGGATACGCAACTCATCCAGGAGCGCCGCATCCTTGGGTTTTTCCTCGAACCGGTAAATGCGCCGATCGGCATCGCTGTGCATGATGCCAAAACCAGAAGCCGCCCGTCTGTCGACGGGTGTGGTGCCCAGGGTGATGTCGGCCCCGGTGCTTAGGTGCTCCTGCAGCAGGTGTAGGTAGTCCATCCGGTAAAGCTGGTCGCCGCTCAGGATGAGAAAATGTTCGTAGGGACGGTTCAAGAAGTCGCGAAGATTCTGGCGCACGGCATCGGCTGTGCCCTGGTACCAACTCGCACCCTCCGGGGTCTGCTGGGCGGCGAGGATCTCGACGAAGCTTTTGCTAAACTGGTCGAACTTGTAGCTGGCGTTGATGTGCCGGTGCAGCGAGGTGCTGTTGAACTGCGTCAGCACGTAGATTTGGCTGAAGCCGCCGTTGAGGCAATTGCTGATCGGGATGTCAACCAGCCTGTACTTTCCGCCAAGCGGCACCGCGGGTTTGGCGCGCTCCTGCGTCAGGGGAAAGAGCCGGGTGCCGGCGCCGCCGCCCATGATGATGGCGAGGGTTTTGTCCTGTGGGGTCTTTAGTATCATACTTTCATCTACCCGTTTTGCTGCACCTGCTCAAGCCGGCCAACCAGCGCAGACTCGCTGCTCTTTACCAGCGAGCGCTTGCCGCGCTGTTCCGGGGCAAGTTCCTGTCCGGCCTAAGCCAGATCCTTGATGAGGAAGGGTTGTATCTGCCCGACTCGGACATCGCCGACATGCGCCCGTTGATTCAGATCTGCTCTACGCCAAGCGCTGGGTTCTTTATGCCAAACGTCCCTTTGGCGGGCCGCACCAAAGCTACCTGGCTAGGTACACACACCGCGCCGCGCTGAGAACCGACGCATTATCGCCATCGATGCGAAGCGGCGGACCGTCACCTTCACCAATCGCGACTACCTGCACGGTTCACAGCTCAAGGAGTTAACCCTCTCGGTCCTGGAGTTCTCTTCTTTTACATTGCGGGATTGCTAACATCAGAAATTGTATTGAATCCTTTAGTATTTGAGTCCCAATGGGTCATGCCGATTGACAACGGCTAGAAGCAAGATCGAGCAAATGCAAACAATCGTAATCGGTCACAAAAATCCCGACATGGATTCAATCTGTTCGGCAATTGCTTACGCGGAACTTAAACGCAAACTGGGAACGCCCGACGTAATCGCAGCCCGAGCCGGGAACACCAATGAACGGATCGACCTGGTCTTGCAAAAATTTGGAGTGCCGGCTCCGGAATTTGTGAGTGATGTCTCGGCGACGGTTGCTGACGTCATGGAGACCGAGGTCATTTCCGTGGCTCATGACTCCTCAATTTGTCAGGCGATGAACTCCATTGAGAAGAAGCGCATACGTGGCCTGCCGGTTGTAGATGCCGACAACCGTTGTCTCGGGTTACTCTCGGGTTGGAAGGTCAATCAGTACCTTTTCCCGCATCGTGAGGAAGCGCCGACTTCGCGCGAGATCTTTGGATCAATCACGGACATCGTGCACTCGTTTGATGGAGAGTTCGTCGCTGGCGGTCCCGACGATACCCGGAAAAAAGTCACTCTGATGGTGGCCGCAATGAGCCAGGCTTCCTTTGGCGAAAGGCTGCGAAGCAGTCACGCCGAAGAAGTGATCCTTTTCGTCGGGGATCGAGAGGAAATTCAGCTGGACGCGATAGATGCCAGGGTTCTTGCTGTAGTGATCACTGGCGGGATGGGAGTCTCGGCAAAGGTGCGGGCAGCGGCGAAGGATGCCGGAGTTCATATCTTGTCTAGCCGGTATGATACTGCCACCACGGTGTTCTTGGCCCGTGGCGCAGCAAGAATCGATGCAATGATCGAGCCGCAGTTCACGAGCTTGTCGCCCGAGACACCTTTAAGCTCCGCACGCCACGTGGTCGCAGGTTCATCGGATTATGTTTTTCCCATATTGGATAGCAGCAAGCGTCTGGTTGGCATTCTCTCGAAGAGCCATTTTATCAAACCGATCCCGCGGCAACTGATCCTGGTAGACCACAACGAACTCTCGCAAGCGGTAAAAGGAGCAGGGGATCTACAGATCATCGAAGTGCTCGATCATCACCGGCTGGCAAGCTTCAACACGGATGTTCCGATTCTGTTCTGGAATAGTCCGGTGGGCTCAACCAGCACGTTGGTTGCCTTATCGTACAAGCAGAACGGCATCGAGATCGAACCGCCCCTCGCCGGACTGCTCATGGCGGGGCTGATCTCCGACACGCTCAATCTCACGTCGCCAACGGCCACGCCCATCGACGCGAAAGTGCTCGAAGATCTCAGTAAGATAGCAGGTACAGAACCGGCCAAACTTTCCGAAAGCATCTTCGCAGTTGGTTCGCCCTTGTTAACACTAGGTCCGTGCGAAGTCATTTTGGCAGATTGCAAGGATTACGAGGAAGATGGACATGTGTTCAGCGTTTCGCAGATCGAAGAGCTGGGATTCTCGCATTTCTACGAAAAGCAGAAGGAATTGTTCGAAGCGTTGGAGGCCTATCGGTCAAAGCATGCGAGTTATTTCGCTGTGCTTTTAGTCACCGATGTAAATACGCAGAACTCGCTACTGCTGATTTCAGCTCCGCCGGAGTTCCTGGCCACAATCACTTATCCAAACCGGGCAGCGAACCTTTTCGAGCTTAACAACGTCGTTTCACGAAAAAAACAGCTTGTACCGTACCTGTTAGATTGTCTTCACAAAATCAATGCGAGTATTTCCTGACTCGTGATCACACCTGCCGTAAGAAGCTGGTTCTGGGTTTCGCCAGGACGACCGGATGAAGCCGGTGCCGTGGTTAAGTTTTGTTTCTGAACTGGGTGCTCGCGTTCTTGCTTCTGGCGTTGATCTGCTTCTTTTCGTTCAGTCAGCTACGTTACAACTAGAATTGGGAGACATTGGGACCTACGGCAATTTTTTAGGCGAAGTTGGTGGAATACGCCCAGGATATCTTCGCTGGCCCTGCTTCTGAGCACGCTGATTGGCCAGATACGAGCGCTGGCGAGAAGATCAGGCTCGTAGCAGCTATAGACTTTGATTCCTGCCTTTATCCACCCGTCGACCTGATCCAATAATTTCCACCGATCCCATCCCTGCCCCCGGCTTGGGCGTGCTACCGTCCAGTTGCCGACATTCGGTCACCTGCCGCGCGTGCAGGTCCAAACCTAACTTGATAACTTCCGGCTTGGCTTTCGCCTCACTACCTTTAGTTTGCCTATCGTTCTTGTTATGCATAAAGCCCACAGTGAAGCGCTCCACCGCTTGCTGTCGACCCATGTCATGGTCCGGCTCTTGAGGCGAGTGGATTAATCCACTCGCCCTTGATGCCTTGGAAGCCTACAGCTGCCCTTTTTGCCTTATGCCGTCTTCCTGGATCCAGCTGATGGCTTTTCGGATATAGGCCGGATGTATTGTTGAAAGGTTACCCAGTCAGTGCGAGTCTTGTCCCACTCTTGGATAGCGAGACCATAGGACTCGAACACCTCGCGTATCTGCGCCGAATTCCAGTTAAGAATGTCTTCAAAGATCGGTACCAGCACACTTAACGCGCTGTCGCTAAGTACCGTCCGTTTGGCGATGCGGCCAAGGAACTTTGCCTCGGAGACTGCGATGGTGTAACCCTCCCGGCTGTTCACATGCAACATCACGAACAGGTCTGAACTTCCGTCGCCCATGTAGACCGTATGGTCTGGTGTTATCTGCAGCTTGGCTTCCAGTTCCTGCAGTACGGCAACTTTGCCATAGCCTGCTGAAACTCGATCAATGGAACAAATTTCGCCGGTCGAAGCGTCATACCCGAGCTGTGTGCCGAAAATGTGATCCGCTGGAACGATCCCCTCTAGAGCTGACTGAACGACATCTTGTGGTGAAGCAGAGATCACATAAAACTGGAAGTCATAACTATCGAGACCTTTTTCGAAGAATTCCCCTAGGAGATCGACGTTATTCTTCAGGCGGACGTGCTTACCAGCCTCTATAAGATGCTCTCTACGGACACTCCGGAATTCGGGGTCGTGCCTCAGTAGGTAAGCGAGCTCAGCGCCTTGTTGTACGAGATTGGCTTTCGCGAGTCCGGTCACCTTCTCGTTGAATCCAGAGATACCCACCAGTTCACTCAGAGCATGTCCTGAATCGTTGAAGCTCAACGTCTGGTCGAAGTCGCTTGCCACCAGGTAACGCTTTGTCTTTGCAGAACCGTTTGTCATAACTCTCCTTTTGTCTTGCTAAATCGCAGCAACTATAACAATCAATAGAACAAGTCCACTACTTTTTGAATATTATTTGACAAATTTAGACCAATAATTCCCATAATCTCCTGAACAGCAATCGATTAAGATATTATATCATGTTTTAGATATGACGCATTCAAATAACGGCTTACAACCTCCCAAATATCAGCAAATACTCGAGAACATTAAAAGCGATATTCTCTCGGGTCGATATCAGCCCGGCCAGAAGCTGCCGAGCGAAGCGGCCCTGTTGAAGCGGTTTGGAGCATCGAGGATCACTGTGCGGCGAGCCCTTCGCGAGTTGCAGCAGGCGGGGTTAGTTCAACGCCGTAAAGGGTCAGGAACATATGTGGGAAACCCCTCCCCCGATGATGGCAGCCTGCTGTTTGGATTGCTAATTCCAAACCTGGGGGAAACCGAAATATTTGGGCCGATCTGCCAGAGCATGGCAGAAGCTGCCCAGGCACACAAACACGCTCTTTTGTGGGGCCACACGACATCCAGTTCTGAGGCGAAAGGAAGGCAAACGCTCGAGGTCTGCCAGCAATACATTGCTAAAAAGGTCGCCGGCATTTTATTTGCTCCGCTGGAGGGAACCCGCGACAGCGACCGAACGAACCACCGTGTCGTGTCGGCCGTGGAGGAAGCTCGCATTCCAATCGTCTTAATCGACCGTTGTTTTCTGCCGTATCCAAAGCGCAGCCACTATGACCTTGTTTCGATCGACAACCGACGGGCGGGATACATGGTCACGGAGCACCTTCTGAAGCTCGGTTGCCAGCGCATCGCCTTCCTCGCTCATGCCCATTCTGCGTCGACCGTCGAAGCCCGAATCGCTGGCTATCGCGAGGCCCTTTTCGTCGCTGGTTCTCCATTCGAGGCAACGTTGGTGCAACGACTCAACAGCAATCATGCAAGTGAGGTTGGGCGGATAATCGAAATGCTGAAACCGGACGCGGTCGTCTGCGCGAACGACCGGACCGCAGGCCACGTGATGCAGAGTCTTATCAGCGTAAATTGTCGAATCCCCGAAGATGTGCGGATCGTCGGCATAGACGATGTCGAATACGCGAGCCTCTTACCTGTACCACTAACTACCGTTCACCAGCCGTGTCTGGAGATTGGCGCGGCCGCCATGGCGGCGATGCTTGAGCGAGTTGCAATTCCGGACATGCCCGTTCGGGATATCCTCCTGGACTTTAGATTAGTAATACGCGATTCCTGCGGGGTTAACCTTGGGGTTAAGCCTGCCTGAAAAGCGCCGAAACATGTAGGTCCAGATCACGGAAACCACCGGAATATTGAAAGTCCGCTGATTAGGATGAAAATCTCGCGAGGACGATAAAAGTGTACGGTCGGCGTAGAGGTAAGTTAACGATCCACATAGTGTAGCCCGTTAAAGTCGACTGATTGCTGTTACGCAGGGCACACGCTCTTGAGCCCCCGCTTTAGGCAAACGTCGATTAACCGCGTGGCCTGCTCGACACCGCTCGCTTTGAAAAAATCGTTGCCCCGCCGAACCTGCCCGTGCCGAGGCTCAAAACCGGGACTTTGAATCCCGAACCGCCAATTTGTCTCTGTTCCTTAATTGAATGTTCCTTTTTGTTGACCTGTGCTTTGCAACACCGCGCGCACTCCGCCAAAATATTTGTGGGTAATTGAAAGGTACGGGAGGCGGATAGCCCCGAGCAACTCGGATGCATTCTGTTGCGCACCGTGTCGTTCTGTGATGCCCAGCCGGTCAGTTTCCCTCGGCATCTTCCGGAGAAATATTTGTGGGTAATTGAAAGGCACGGGAGGCGGGTACGCCGCGAGCAACCCGGATGCATTCTGTTGCACACCGTGACGCTTCTGCGCCCGGAGTTCCAGGTAAACGGCGATCAGGTTTGGGGTTACGGCTAACGCGGCAAGGAAAAGGGCAAAAGAAACGCCCACCAAGGCAGTAATGATTTCCATCTGGTTTATCTTTCTCAAGTTTTAGCGATTATCTTGAGAGCAAGATCCAGGGTTCCTTACAGAACCTTCTGTTTCTTATCCTCTCAGCATTCTGGATCAGTCGTCCCTAATCGGGAACGCTTTCCGGAATGCCCAGAGAATTCGTTTTTCTGCTGTCGGACAATATAACAGCTTATACAACACGGTCACTGATTTTAAATATCATCCGATAGTATTAGGCCTATAATTATATACAAGGTATTGAACCACAATCAATTAACTTATTATATCATGTTTCTGATATGACTTGCTTAAACACCGACGATAAAAGTGCCAAAATACCAGTGAGTCATCGAGATCATTAAAAATGATATCCTCCCGCTTGACCGACGGTCTCAACAGCAAAAACCCCGGCTAGCTTGGCGCAAATGGAACAGTGAGCTGCTAGTCGAGCGCACCCGTGCCGGACTGGCAGCGGCGTAAAAATGGGTCGAGTCGGCGTAAG
>Ga0209528_1000087_pt1 | contig 11180 bp, 8 predicted proteins | sample JacPinW_OM2H0_M3_FD_187970 | JGI IMG/M metagenome (GOLD analysis project Ga0209528, IMG submission 187970) | Forest soil microbial communities from Algoma, Ontario, Canada - Jack Pine, Ontario site 1_JW_OM2H0_M3 (SPAdes) (version 2) | ecosystem: Environmental > Terrestrial > Soil > Boreal...
ACGGACCACGGTGCAATCGGTCCATGCCAAGCTGGAGGCGAGAGCGGTGCCCAGAATATCGCCGGCCGGAGCAAAGGTGACATCGGTGGGGTATTTCGGAAGGGCCGCACGGAGCGCCTCGCTGAAGCGGCGGAGCAGTTGCTTGTCGTTGATTTGGGAAGCGTTGATTTGGGAAGCGTTGACTTCGGAAACGTCGACTTCGGAGGCGCCGGATATCAGGACGGTATCCGGTTCCGATGTCTGGAAAAGGCTGAGGCCGACCGATCGGCCTCCGAGCAGACTGGCTGCGCGAAGAGCGAAGTTGCGCGTGAACTCGGGCAGATGCAGGACGTTGTTAAGTTCGAGAGTAATCGCGACCAGAGCCTCGGCGCGGCGGCGGTGCTCCTCGGATTGGTGCAGGTTACGGGTAAGTTCGAGAGCGATGGCAACCTGCGCCGCCAGAGCGCGGGAGCGGCGGACGTCTTCGTCGCTGATCGGCCCCGGTTCGGTGCGGTCGAGTACTCCAAACATCCCGAGCACCTCGCCGTTTGAACCGAGCAGGGGAACCGCCAGGAGTTGGCGGATCTGGAAAGCCGCTATGAAATCCAAATTCGCGCCCGGAGTCTTGGAGGCGTCATCGGTGAAGAACACATTTTTTTGTTTCAGCGCGCGGGTGGCGACGCCATCGCCGAGCGGGATATCGACGGGACGGGCAACCTCGTTCTCAACTCCCCATCGAATGTGGAATACGGAGTTTTCGAGTAGCCCGATAAAGCAGCGCTCGAAGCCGAGGAAACTAGCGGCGCGGACCACCGAAGTCTGCATGAACTCGTCGAGTTTTCCGGCAGAACTGAGCTCAAAGGAAATCTCGAGGATTTCGTGCAATTCATGGGCCTGGGCACGGGCCATACCGTACAACTCCGCGTTGGCGACGGCAACCGCCCCAAAGCCGGCCAATGCTGAGACCAGGGTCTTGTCTTCCTGCGTGAACGGGCTGGCGTGACGGGGGTATACCAAAATCGCGCCGTGTGAGCGCGAGGTGCGAAAGGGCGCGGCGATCAGAACTCCGGGCGGTGAAACTTCTCCAAAATGAGACGCTCCGTCGATGCTCACCGTAATGCGCTCGCCGGCGGCGACGGCACGAGTGGCGATCTCGAGCGAAGAGCGGAGGTCGTTCTGCTCGAAACGCGAACGAATCTCGCCGGCAAGTTTGGGCGCTTCGGTGGCGACCGCCTGCAACTGGAATATTTTTTCCTGTTGGATGAAGACAAGCACGGCAGGCGAATGGAGCAGCAGGCGGAGGCGATCGGCGATGCTCTCCATCACGGCTGCGGTGTCGGGCAAGCCATGCAGCGCGGTGGCGACTTCGACCAGGATGCTGGCGCGGCGGTGCTCTTCGCGGGAAAGCTGGTTCAACCGGAGGGCTTCGAGTGCGGTGCCGAGCTGGGCCGCCAGGATCGTGACTTTGGCTACCGCATCCTCGTCAAAGCCGGCATGGGGCGCACTCTGCAGGAATGTAATGGCACCGACCACTTCCCCTGAAACCAGAAGAGGCGCGGCCATGGCGGCGTGCGCGTGGCATTCGGCCAGCCACGGGTAACGCGCCAGGTCGAGATGATCGACGAAAAAGGCACGACGCTTCTGGACCGCATCCATGGCGATCGACGCATCACCGGCGCGCCTGCGGACGCCGCGAAAGGACTCGGCCTGGTCGGCGTCGGCCTCTGTTCCGACGAGCTCACCGTCCGCGGAGCGACTCCAAAAGTAGGCTCCGCTGGCTTGGAAGAAGGCGCGAGTAAGGGTGCAAAAGGACCGGATCAGCTGGCTGGGATCGGTGCTCTGAAAAGCGGCCCGGGAAAGCTCCAGGAGAAGCTTCTGGAACGCCTCGTCAGACTGAGACGCATCGCCCGGACCCGATTTTCCGCTGTGGGTTGTCAGTGCGCACCAATCGCTTAGCTAAGCGGTTGAAAACAATTGAATTACTTATAAAACGTACGCTTGATTCTCAAATTGAGTCAAGGGAATAGCAGGTGGCAGTGCCGACTTGTGAAACGGCACCAAAGTGATACCTGAGTCTCAATCTGCAACCGGAAATGGGCGATTGTGGGCATTCGCGAAGCGCCGAGGTGGCTGCGTCCGGGACGACCAGTGTGGGTAAGGGGATCGATTCTTCAATGCCCTGCACAGACATCACTAAAGTAATGCAACGAAAGAACTTTTGGTATCCGCTGATGTGGTCCTTGCACGAATATAGGGCAGAGGAAGGCAAAACGACTGTGAAAGGTACGTGCGTGTCTATTCGAGCCTTGAATCGTGTGTTCGCTGTGGGTCTTCTGCTGATTGGCGGATGGATCGCGACGAGCGCTCCCCTGGCCTGGGGGCAGGAAGTCGATCGAAAAACAAAGACCAAAGTGGCTCCGGTGTATCCGGAACTGGCGAGGCGCATGAACATTACCGGCGTGGTGAAGGTCCAGATCACGGTCGCCCCGAACGGGTCGGTCAAGAACGCAAAGCTGGTTGGCGGGCATCCGGTATTGGCGAACGCGGCTCTGGATGCGGTCAAGAAGTGGCGCTTCGAGACCGGTCCGCAAGAGTCCATGGGGATTGTGGAATTTCATTTTGACCCGACCCAGTAAGAGGGGGGGCGCAAGGTCCGAAGCGCTGGCTGAGGAAGGTTGGAATATGAATATCGGAAAAAAGCTTTATCTAAGTTTCGGCATCATTCTCACGACGGTTCTGTTGCTACTGGCGATCAACCTGATCGCGGTGCAACGCGAGCATGAGACCAAGGCTGCGGCGCAACGCTCGATCGACATGACCGAGGCTACCTCGTCGGTCCGCTTCGAGATGATGCAGAACCGGCTTCACCTGCAGAATTATCTGCTCAGCGGAGACACGCGGGACGTCGAGAAAATGAGTGACGGCGAACACGTGTTGAGTGACGCGTTGCGCCACGCCCAGGAACTGGCGAATTCCCCGCAACAGCGAAGCAGTCTGGAAAAAGTGCAGGGGCTGGAGCAGGCTTGGGGCAATGAGTTCGCCGGCCCGCTGGTGGAGAAACGCCGGGCCGTGGATGGTGGCAACGCGACCGTGGCGGAACTACAGATTTTCTATTTGCAAAAGGATCCGAACTCCTGGGTCTCGCGTTCGAGCGAGGTTCTGGACGATGTCGATCGCGAGAACCGCAAACTGCTGGACGAGCGGCGTCACTCCGATGAACTGGCCGCGACGGCTACGATTCTGGTTGCGGTGCTCAGTTCCCTGGCCGCTCTGGGCTTGGGCGTGATCATTGCCTACCGGACCGCCACCGGAATCACGGGACCGCTGGGCCGGCTGATTCACGTGGCGGACCAGATCGGCCAGTCCGGGGATCTGGAACACAATATTGACATTCACGGTAAGGACGAGATCGGGCAACTGGCCAGGACTTTCGATTCCATGGTGAAGTACCTGAAAGAAATGGCCGCCGTTTCCGAAGCCATCGCCGGGGGCAATCTGGCGGTCGAAGTCCATCCGCGCTCCGCGAACGATACCCTGGCGAACGCCTTCACTCGCATGGTGGAAGGCTTGCGCGGGATGGTGCGCAACGTACGCGACGCGGCCTCCCAGGTAGCCAGCGCTTCCACCCAGGTGGCCAGCGCCTCCGACGAGTCGGCCAGGAACAGCCTGCAGACCTCTTCGGCCATCGATGAAGTGACAAGCACGATGCACGAAATGAGCGTGAACGTGCAGAACATGGTGAAGAGCACGCAGACGCAGGCCTCGAGCGTCAGCGAAACCTCGGCCTCCATCGATCAGATGGTGACCTCGATCCAGCGGGTCGCGGATACAGCCAAGGTTCTGCTCGATATCTCGAACCGTTCGCGGGAAGAGGTGCACAGCGGCATCGGCACCATGGAAAAGGCGACCGACGGCCTGAACCGGATCAACACCACGATCCGCTCATCGGGCGAGATCATTGACTCGCTCGGCACGCGGGCGGACGACATCGGCAAGATCGTCGAAGTGATTGACGATCTGGCGGAGCAGACCAATCTGCTGGCGTTGAATGCCGCCATCGAAGCGGCGCGCGCCGGCGAACACGGGCTGGGATTCGCGGTGGTGGCGGATGAAGTAAGGAAGCTGGCGGAAAAATCCGCGCAGTCCACCAAGGAGATTTCCGAGCTGATCGAAAGCATCCAGAAGGAAGCCCGCAAAGCGGTCGAAAACATGGAGAAGAGCACAACCATTGTGAACGAAGGGCTGAATCTGGGGCAGGAACTGAATGGCGCGCTGCGAAAGATTTCGAACGTGGTGACCGAGGTCTACAAGTTCGCGCAGGAAATCGGGGCCGCCACCAACGAGCAGTCGCACGGCTCGTCGCAGATTGCGCGCGCGACCACGCGGTTGAACGAAATCACGCACGAGATCAATTCGGCAGTGGAAGAACAGGCATCCGGGGCGCAGGCGGTGGTCCAGGCCATGGAACGCATGCGTGAACTGGTGCAATCCTCCACGTCGGGTTCGACCGAACTGGCTGCTTCCTCCGATCAGATGTCAAAGATGTCGCGGGGTCTGCTCGATTCGATGGACCGTTTTGCGCTGCGCTCGAATGACAGCACGCCGGGGTTCGGGAACGCAGCCCGGACCGCGACGGCGGGATCTCGTTGAGGGAATTCCAACCATGAGCCGGGAAACACACATTGTAGGTTTCCGAGTGGGTCGCGAGACCTATGGCGTGCCGATCACATCGCTGCATGAGATCGTGCGCGTGCCGGAAATCACCGCGGTGCCGGACGCGCCCGATTATCTGGAAGGGGTAATCAACCTGCGCGGGAAGATTGTCTCGGTGGTGGATCTGCGAAAGCGGTTCGGGCAGCCGTCCGCCGGACTCGACCGGCGCAGCCGCATTTTGGTCGTGGAACACCGGGGCCGGCTGGCGGGCATGATTGTGGACTCGGCGTCTGAGGTTCTGAAAATTCCCGAAAGCGAAATCGAAGCCGCGCCCGCCATGATGCGGGAAGGCGGATTGGACTGCGTGACGGGCCTCGGCAAGTACCAGGGACGGCTGATCATTCTGCTCGATATCAGCAAGGTATTAGGGGCGCGTGAGATGGGGAACGAAGCGTCCGCAGCAAGACCGGCAGAAAAACCCGCTGCAGCCGGTAGCGGCAAGGCGGGTACGGGGACAGGAACAGTAACCAAGAGCGCCTCGGCCGGAAAGTAGCAAGCAGACCGAACCCACATGAACACGAGCGATACCCCAGCACTCACCGACGCGGAATTGAAACTCCTGCAGACGCTCGTCTACCAGGAGTGCGGCATGCACTTCGACGAGCGGCGCACTTCCTTCCTTGAAGACCGTTTGCAGCGCCGGTTGAAGGAGTGCCAACTGGATTCGTTCTATAGCTACTATCGCCTGCTCATCAGCCAGCAGGGGAAGCAAGAACTGTCGCGGCTGCTCGAAAACCTCACGGTCAACGAGACCAGCTTTTTCCGGAACAAGGCGCAGCTGGATCTGTTTCAGCGGGATGTGATGGACGATATTCTGCGGCGCAAGCAGGCTCGGCGGGAGTACAGCGTGAGAATCTGGAGCGCGGGCTGTTCCACGGGACAGGAACCCTACACCATAGCCATGCTGGTGGCCGATGCGCTGTCGTACTACTATCTGCGCAATCCTCTGCCCGTCGAATCGCCGGTCCCGAAGCCCATGGTACCAGCGCCCTGGCGGGTGGAGATCCTGGCCAGCGACATCAACTATTCGGTTCTGCGCACGGCGCAGGAGGGCTCCTACGGTGAGCATCAGATGTTGGGGGTCGACTATGGCTACCGCTTGCGCTACTTCGACAAAATGGGCGCCCGCTACGCGGTGAAGAAAAACGTCAAGGAACTGGTGCACTTCGACTTTCACAATCTGAAGACGGAATACCTGCCGCAGCGCAACGACATAATTTTCTGCCGCAACGTGATGATGTATTTCGACGAAGCCGAACAGAAGCGGCTGGTCGAGAAATTTTATCGTTGCTTGAATCCCCAGGGCTATCTGTTTGTCGGCCATGCGGAAAGCCTGCTCGGACTGACGGAAAAATTCCAGATGGTGCATCACAACAGCGGCACAGCATACCAGCGCGTAGAGGTGAGAGTGTGACCGTCCCCCCCGAGGACCGGATGACAGAACTCCACCAGCTGTTCTTCGAAAGCGCGGGGGAACTCGTCCAGAAGCTGAACGAGGAAGCGATGCAGCTGGAAAAGTCGCCCGGCGATGCGGAGACGGCCCGCAGCCTGCGGCGGACGGTGCATACGCTGAAGGGGGACGCGGCCGCCTGCGGTTTCCGGGAACTCAGCGAACTGTCCCACGAATTCGAGGACGTGCTGACGCTGGAGAACCCGGCAGCGGCGGCTTCGGTTCCCGAAATCGCATTGCGCGTGGCCGACGTCTTTGCCGCCTTGCTGGAGGCGTATCGGAACGGGACGAAACTTCCGAGCATCCAAGCCTTGCGCGCGGACATTGCCCGCCTGGCACACCCGGCGCTGGCCGGCGCGGCCAAGAGGAAGAAAAAGAAAGCCGCCACGAAAGCCACCCGCTGGTCGGAATACGAGCAACTCGCGATCGCCCGGGCGGTGGCGGAGGGCAAGCGGGTTCATCACGTGGTGGTGCAGGTCGACCCACAGTGCGGCATGCCCATCGCCGGACGTCAGATGATCCAATTGGCCCTTGCCGGACTGGGCGAGGTGCTGGCGATCTATCCGGTCGAAGGCAGTCTCGAGCCCATGAACCGCGTCGAAGCGGCTCTAGCGTCGGAAAAACCGGCGGAGCAGATCCGGGCGAAATGCAACATTCCAACGATTGCGCTTAACGTCCGAGTCACGCCGCTGCGCCCCCAAACGCCGTCGCACCCGCTGCCGCCGGCTCGGATTGCCGGTTCTGAACTCGCCGATTCCGAACGCGCTGATTCGGAACCGAACGATGAGATCGCGTCGCCTGCGGCTGCCGAGGTCGCTGCCGGCGTCGTTGCGAAAGACGCGTCGGCGCCGGGGGAAATCCCGGGTGCACCCGCCGCGCCGAGCGGGCCCGACAACCTGTTGCGCGTGGATGCCGAAAAAATTGACAGCGTACTCAATCTTGTCGGTGAACTGATCCTGGCGAAATCGATGCTGCAGCAGACGCTCTTGGAATTTGGACAGCGCTTCCCAAAAGATGTCTTGCGGGGAAAGTTCTCCGACGCCATGGCGTTCCAGGGGCGGGTCTTGAATGATCTGCAGCACTCGGTCATGAAGATTCGCATGGTGCCGGTCGATCAGCTGTTCCGCCGGTTCCCGCGCGTCGTGCGGGACGTCGGCCGCCAGTGCGGGAAAGAAGTGGAGCTGATCGTCAGGGGTGGGCAAACCGATCTCGACAAAAGCATTTTGGATGCGATCGCCGAGCCTCTGACCCACCTGGTGCGAAATGCGGTTGGCCATGGCATCGAGACCGCCGAGGAGCGCGTTCGCGCGGGCAAGCGGCCGCATGGGACATTGCGGCTGGGTGCTTATCACCAGGGAAACCAGGTGGTGATCGAGATCTCCGACGACGGGGCCGGCATTGACGCGGAAAAAGTGCGTCAGCGCGCCCTATCGCAGGGATTGCTGAAGGCCGAACAGGCAGCCCGCCTGACTGAGTCGGAAACTCTGGACCTGATCCTGCAGCCGGGATTCTCCACGGCGGAAGAGATCACCGAACTTTCCGGCCGCGGAGTGGGATTGGACGTGGTGCAGAGCGTGCTCGGACGCTTGAAGGGAACGGTGGAGATCGAAACTGCGCCGGGACGGGGCACAACCTTCCGTCTGCGGCTTCCGCTGACGCTGGCCATTATCAGGGCGTTGATGTTCCGGGTGGAGCAGCGGCTTTACGCCTTGCCGCTGAACGCAGTGGCGGAGATCGCGCGCACGGTCGAAGAAGATATCCATCGGGTGGAGCACTACGACGTGCTGCAACTGCGCAACGACGTGTTGCCTCTGCTGCGCCTGGGTTCGCAGCCCCCGAGCGGGCCGGAAACGGCGCGACGCAAGGTCTTCGTGCTGGTGATCAGCAGCGGCGACCGCAAGTTCGGGGTCATCGTCGATGGGCTGGAGGGCGAAGACGAGTTGGTCATCAAGGCGCTCGATGACCAGTCGATCACGACCGACCTGGTAAGCGGGGCTTCAATTCTGGGCGATGGGAGAGTGGTTCTCATCCTGAACATGATCGCCCTGATGGATCGCTTCACGCGCGGGCGGGCGGACGCGACCGGGCCGCGGATGGCGGGTCTGCTGTCGAGTGCCGTACCAGCAAGAGCAATGTTGAGCGTTGGCGGAATCCAGACTGGTGAGATGCGGGCGCGCGGCACGGCCGGGGGCCAGGCATGAGAAAGCCAGTGCGGGTCCTGGTGGTGGATGATTCGGCTCTGATGCGCAAGCTGATTCCCAACATTCTCGAACGCGATGACTCGATCGAGGTTGTGGGCACGGCGATGGACGGCCATTTTGCATTGAAGAAAATCGAGGATTTATCGCCGCAAGTAATAACGCTCGACCTGGAAATGCCCGGACTGAACGGGATCGATACTCTGAAAGAAATCATGCGACGCTGGCGGCTGCCGGTAATCGTGGTCAGCTCGCATAGCACCGCTGGGGCGGCGATCACTCTCAAGGCGCTGGCGCTGGGCGCGTTTGATTTCGTGGCCAAGCCAAAGGATGTTTCCGCGCGCATGCCTGAAATTGCCGCTGAGTTGATCAAGAAGATCCGGGCGGCGGCGCAGAGCGCGGGAGTGCAGACGCAGTTCCTGCCGTCAGAAACGCACGGCGAGCAGCCACACAAGCTACAACCAGTCGCACCGACACGCATCATCGCCCTCGGCGTTTCCACGGGGGGTCCGAACGCCTTGCAATACCTGTTTTCGCAGCTGCCGGTGGAATTTTCGGGCAGCATCCTGGTGGTACAACACATGCCAGACGGATTCACGGAACTGTTTGCTAAGAGGCTTGACGAGAGCTGCCCCATCCGCGTGAAGGAAGCGCAATCGGGCGACTTGCTGGTCGCCGGGCGAGCGCTCATCTGTCCGGGGAACCGGCACATGAAAGTGAAGAAATTCCCCCTCGGAAACGTGGCGATCCTGAGCGAGGAAGCACCCGTGAACGGACACCGTCCTTCTGTGGATGTGCTGTTCCACAGCATAGCGGAGGAGTTTGGTCCGCAAGCCATGGCCGTGCTAATGACGGGCATGGGAGAAGACGGAGCTGTCGGTTTGGGAGAGATCCGGGCGGCCGGGGGATACACAGTAGCGCAGAGCCAGGAGACATGCGTGGTTTTCGGCATGCCCAAGGCGGCCATCGAACGCGGCTACGCGATGCGTATCGCGGACCTCCAGGATCTGCCCAATCTTTTACAGGCACAGTGCGCTCCCGACCGCGGGCGGGGGAACAGCAGCGACGTCAAGCGTGCGACTAGTGCCTAAAGTAACTAGAGTTATCTACCGAAAGTGCGTAGATCGTGATTAAGTGATAGTTGGGGGAGGAGTGCCATGGAAAAGTTTGCGCCCGTAAAACGGAGCGAGGACGGACAGCCGGTACGCTATCTGATCGTGGATGACTCCGTGTTTGCCCGCAAGAACCTGGCCCGGATGGTCGAAACATTCGGAGGACAGGTAATCGGCGAGGCGGGCGACGGAGTTTCGGCAATCAGCGAGTACGAACGGCTCATGCCCGACATCGTTCTAATGGATATCACCATGCCGCAGATGGAAGGCATTGAGGCGGCGGAGAAGATCGTGCGCGACCATCCGAGCGCCCGCATCGTAATGGTGTCGTCGGTCGGCTACCAGGAGAACATCGTGGCAGCCTTGCAGCGAGGTGCCCGCCACTTCGTGCAGAAACCGGTGAAGCCGGAAGTTCTCTATGAAGTCATCAAGTACGTGATGCGCGACGACGGAACGACGCCCCGCGGCGCCGGAGCGGGAGCGGGGGCCTAGTCAATGCGGATGGACCTGATTCAGCCTTTCATTAATTCGGCCGACGCCGTCCTGGCGCAGGGGCTGGAGTCGCCGATTTCCATCGAGAACCTGAGCATGGAAGAAGAGGCGTACCGACGGAAAGGGATCGCTGCCGAGGTTTGCCTCACGGGTGAGATTGAAGGGCGGATCATTTTTGATGTCGACTTGGGAACGGCGGTGGAGCTCGCCACCCGCCTGGCCGGCGTCGAAGTATCCGCGACCGACGATCTGGTGCGCGAGGCGGTTTGTGAGCTGGCTAACCAGATCATTGGCAACTCCGTCACCACGCTCAACGACCAGGGATTCCACTTTCACGTTCGTCCACCCACCCTGCATACTTCCGAGCAGGGCAGCAAAAGCAGTGAAGACACAGAAGCCCTGGTGATGTGCTTCAGCACGTCCAGCGGAAACGTCTTCATGAATGTGGCACTGCGCTACCACCGCCGCCGGGCGACGGAACGGGCTGCGGTCGCGGGATAAAAGAAGCATTCAGCACTCAGCGATCCCGCGTTTGGCATCGAGCACTTAGTCTACCCCCACAAACTTTCGCATTTGAAAAATGCCGACTTCTCTGCTGTGAAGAGTTAGCAGCTCTCGCCAGGGCTGAGGACTGAGAAGCTATCTCATAAATAGTGCTGCCCAAGGAACACTTGCATGTTGAGCAGGTTTGAAGCAAATCAGAGGCATGGCAGAACTCACGGACGTGCAATGGGAACTGATCAGGCCTTTGATCGAATTCGGGCAGCCGCGACGGTCCGACCATCGCGGCCGGCCATGGCGCGAAGCACGGCAACTGATAAACGGGATGCTTTGGATCTTGCGCACGGGAGCACCTTGGCACGATCTGCCGTCGCGATATGGCCCATACCAGACTTGCCATCGGCGGTTCCAGCAGTGGCAGCGCTCGGGAGTGTTGGAGGGCGTCCTGTGGGCGTTGGCCGAAGATCTGTTGGCGCGGGGCCAGTTAGATCTGGACGAAGCCTTTATCGACGCCTCCTTTATGGGGGCAAAAAAGGGGGCGATGGCATTGGTCGAACGCTCATCGGCAAAGGGACCAAGCTCATGGCAATCGCGGACCGCCATGGTCTTCCTGTCGCCCTCTGGATTGCGAGCGCTTCGCCGCATGAGCAGAAGCTGGTCGAAGCCACGATCGAGCACCGCTTCGTCAGCGAAAAGCCCAAGCGATTGATTGCCGATCGGGGCTATGACAGCGAC
>Ga0209528_1000088_pt1 | contig 11174 bp, 10 predicted proteins | sample JacPinW_OM2H0_M3_FD_187970 | JGI IMG/M metagenome (GOLD analysis project Ga0209528, IMG submission 187970) | Forest soil microbial communities from Algoma, Ontario, Canada - Jack Pine, Ontario site 1_JW_OM2H0_M3 (SPAdes) (version 2) | ecosystem: Environmental > Terrestrial > Soil > Boreal...
GCTGAAGGCGGAGTTTTTCCACAGCCTGCGAACGAATGCCAGTTCTCATAAAACATTGTCGTTCCGCTCCCATAGACATTCCTGAAACCAATGGCCGGCACGACGGCAGGAATTTCCACTTGCCAGACGGTACTACTCTGGTTACTATGCACGCATCTTCAAATCTTGACTTGGACGTTCATTTCCTGGGATTGAGTTAGTCGCTTACCTATGAACATCGGCGAGACCATCCGCAATTTCCGGCTCCAGCGAAGCATGTCACAGGGCGACATCGAAAAGCGCACCGGCCTGTTGCGCTGCTACCTGTCGCGCGTGGAGAATGGCCACACGATCCCTTCGCTGGACACGCTGGCCAAGATTGCCGGAGCGATGGATTTGGCGTTATCGCAATTCTTTTCCGAAGGCAACAGCAACGGCCATAAGGGGTTGCCACAGCTCTCCGACGATGAAGTCCGCTTTCTGAGCCAGATGCGGCGGTATTCGGCGAATCTGAATGACAGTGACCGGAAGCTGGTGCTGGCGATGGTGAAGAAGATGGCATCGAGCGCGAAGTAAGCCAGCACTCAGCCGTCAGCCATCAGCCTTCCCGTAGACAGTTTGCCGGATGCGTCCAATTTCACCAGCCGCTAAACCCATTAGGCTCTAGCTGACGGCTGAGTGCTGACGGCTGCGCTTACACTTTCGTACCATCCCTGACGTGTCCGGCGGGAACCTCGCCAAGCCATCCTTAGGACGCTAAGCTATCGACTGGGGAATCTTTGTGACCATTGATGAAGAACTGAATCTCCTCGATCAGCAACTTCGCCGGCTGAAGATCGAGTACGAGATTTTCTTCAATAATCCGGCCAAACGGCCTCCCACCGACGTCGAATGGAAAGTGCTCTCGTTAATCCGCAAGTTCAGCGATGGCGCGCGGATGAGTTTTTCACACCGCTTCAGGTACAACGAGATGGCGCAGCGCTACGCGGTTCAAGCCGAACTGTGGCGCAAGAAAATGCGGATTCGCGAAGAGGGCTATCGCCGGCCAGCGGATGCGATCCTCTCGGTGCAAGGCGTGCGCGTGCCCGAAGAGCACGAGGCTAAGCACCATCCGGTGTATGGCATCGCGCGCAAGGGGCAAACTGCGGGTGCGGGGGCGCCGTCAGCGGGTGACCAGCCTTTCTCGGTGCAGTGCTCGGGCGCGGTGGCGGAGCGGGAGCAGGTTGAATCCCTCTACAAGGCGCTGACCGAAGCCAAGAAAAAATCCGGAGAAAAAGTTTCTGGCAATCTTGATTCCTTCGCGGCCTTCGTCAAGAAAAAGACGAGCGAGATTCGAAAGCAACACGGTTGCAATACGGTGGTGTACTCGGTCGAGATGCAGGGTGGACAGGTGAAGCTTAAGGCGAAGGCGAAAACCTAGAACAGTTCTCAGTTCTTCCGATGATCGACGCCATTTGTGGTTGTCTGTTTCTGCTTGTTTTTCTCCAGGCTTGCGAATCGGACTCGCGCTTCGAAGACTGAGAACTGAGAACTGAACTGAGAACTCCTACCCAAACTGCTAAAATCTCCCTTCGCTCCCGAGGGGCCTCATGTCCAAAATCCAGCGCGCAATTCTTAGCGTCACCGACAAATCCGGACTTGTAGATTTCGCCCGCAAACTCGCCGCCTTCGGAGTGGAACTGGTTTCGACTGGGGGCACGGCGAAACTGCTCGGCGACTCCGGCATTGCTGTAAAAGATATCTCCGAACTGACCGGCTTTCCTGAAATGCTTGATGGGCGCGTCAAGACGCTGCATCCGAAGGTGCACGGGGGCATCCTGCATCGCCGTGAAGACAGCGGGCATCTTGCGGCGCTTGCCGAGCATGGCATCCCGGCCATCGACATGGTGGTGGTCAACCTGTACGCCTTCGAAAAGACCGCCGCGAAGCCGGGCGTGCACTTCGAGGAAGTGATTGAAAATATCGATATCGGGGGCCCTTCGATGATTCGTTCGGCGGCGAAGAATTTTCAGGATGTCGCGGTCGTCACTTCGCCCGACGATTACGGCGCGATCACCGAGGAGATGGCCTACTCGGGCTGCGCGCTGTCCCGGGAAACGAAATGGCGGCTGGCGCAGAAAGCGTTTGCGATGACTGCGGCCTACGATTCCGCCATTGCCTCGACGCTCGAGCGCGTGGGCGGCGACTTCACGTTGCACGCACCGGAAGGCTTTCCCCGAAATCTTCGGCTGTCTTTTCAGAAGAAGATAGACCTGCGTTATGGAGAGAATCCGCACCAGAGGGCCGCGATGTATGCGGACGGTTCGGGCACGGGCGTGGCGAACGCGCGTCAGGTGCAGGGCAAAGAGCTTTCCTATAACAACATTGTTGACCTGCAGGCTGCATGGGATCTGGCGCAGGAATTTGACGAGCCGGTCTGCGCCATTATCAAACACACAAATCCCTGCGGAACCGCGACGGGCAAGATGCTCGCCGAGGCGTACGTGCGAGCGCTCGAATGCGATCCGGTGTCGGCGTTTGGCGGAGTGATTGGAGTGAACCGCACCGTGGATGGGGCGGCCGCTCACGAAATGGCCAAGCTCTTCCTGGAGGTGATCGCCGCTCCTGGGTTCGACGAAGGCGCTAAAGCCGCGTTTGCTTCGAAGAAGAATCTGCGGCTGGTCGAAGTTCCCGCGGGACAGCAAAACTGGGTTCTGAAGAACATTTCTGGAGGCATGCTGGTGCAGGATGCCGACCTGCACAAGCTGGCCGAGTCCGATTTGAAAGTTGTAACCAGGCGTCCGCCGACGCCGGAGGAAAAACGGGCGCTGCTTTTTGCGTGGAAGGTATGCAAGCACGTGAAGTCAAACGCCATTCTCTATGCCCGCGACGGGCAAACGGTCGGCGTCGGCGCTGGACAGATGAGCCGCGTCGATTCGTGCAAGGTGGGCGCCATGAAGGCGCAGTTGCCGCTGAAGGGGACGGTGGCCGCCTCCGATGCCTTTTTCCCCTTCCCGGACGGGGTCGAGGAAATCGCCAAAGCGGGGGCTACCGCTATTATCCAGCCTGGAGGCTCGGTGCGCGACCAAGAGGTCGTCGAGGCTGCGGACCGGCTGGGGCTGGCCATGATTTTTACGGGAGTGCGGCACTTCAGACACTAGAGCGGTCACCGTCGCATCGTGGAGCACGGGCATCTCGCCCGTCCGCCAGCAACGGGGCCGGGCGGGGACGCCCCCGGCGCTCCACTGCCAAACCCGGCTCTCTCTCCACTTGCGAAGCGCGGGCAGTGCCTCCTAAAGCCTGTGTACCTCCGGCTTCATATCCGTCGTACGCTTTCTGCCCATCGAAAGGCCCGCCGAATGTAGAATAAGGAAATCCGGGTGGCCACGGATCAGCATCCAATCAGTTTGCATCAAAACGAGTGTGTGTGGACTGCGATTTACCGAGTGCAGGATTTTTCATGAAAAAACAGTTGTGGATAGTTAGTGTCGTCGTTACGGGGTCTTTTTTACTGGCCCAGAACCAGCCCGCCCACGCCGCGGATTCCCCGGTTGCCGCCGGCGCCCAGTCCGCTGCCAAGGGCAAGACGCCCGACCGCGCCGCCGCCTATTACCATTTCGCCCTGGCGCACATGTACGAGGAACAAGTGGCCACTTATGGGCGCAGCGAATTGGCGAATAAAGCCATAGAGGAATATCGCGCCGCGATTGATGCCGACCCGACCTCCGCCTACCTGACCTCCGGCCTGGCCGAGCTCTATGCCAAGACCGGCCGCATTCGCGACGCCGTGGTCGAGGCGCAGGACATCATCAAGCGGAATCCAAATAATCTCGAGGCCCGCCGTCTGCTCGGAAGGATTTATCTGCGTTCACTCGGCGACATGCAGGCGGGCAGCGGTTCGGAGAGCGTGCTGAAACTGGCGATCGAGCAGTATGAGCAGATCATCCGCCTGCAACCGGACAGCATGGACGACCATCTGCTCCTGGGACGCCTGTATCGCTTGAACAACGATCTGCAAAAAGCGGAGAACGAATTCAAGACCGCGGTAAAGCTCCAGCCGGGCTCCGAAGAGGCGGTCACAACCCTGGCCTATCTCTATAACGAACTGGGCGACACGGCTCGCGCCACTCAGGTGCTCAGTTCGGTACCGAACGCGGAGCGCTCGGCGAAACTCTATTCGGCGCTCGGTTATACCTACGAGCAGCAAAAGCAATATAAGAACGCCGTCGAGGCCTATCGACACGCGATTGAACTGGACCGCGACAATCTGGACGCCATTCGCGGCCTTGCGCAGAACCTGCTGAACGATGGCCAGGCCGATGCGGCTCTCGAACAATATAAAGTGATCGCGGACGCGAATCCGGAAGATGCGCAAACCTACGTTCGCATCGCGGAAATCTACCGGAAGCAGGGCAAATTCGAGGTCGCGCTCGACAATCTGAAAAAAGCCGAGTCCATGGTGCAGGACTCGGTCGAAGTTCCATACAACATTGCCGCCATCTACCAGGCGCAGGGGCGTTACGACGAAGCGATTCCGATCATGCGCGACCTGCTGAAGAAATCGGAAAAGTCCGACGGCAAGTACTCGAACGGTGAGAAGAGCAACCGTGCCGTGTTTCTCGAGAGGCTGGGCTCGATCTATCGCGAGCAAGGGAACAATCAGGCCGCCAACGAGATCTTCCGGCAGATCATCGCCCTGGGCGGCGACGAGAACATCGAGCGCGGGTATCAACAGATCATCGATACCTGGCGCGAAGCCAAGGAATGGCAGAAGGCCACTGACACCGCCAAAGAAGCGGTCCAGAAGCTGCCCGGCAGCCGCGATCTGAAAATGGTGCTGGCGTCGCAGCAAGCGGATATGGGCGAGGCCGACAAGGCGCTGAGGGATGTCCGCGCGATGTTGAAGGGAGATGCCAACGCCAAGTCCAGCTCCGATGATCGCCAGGTTTATATCGCCCTGGCGCAGATGAACACGCGGCTGCGCCGGTTCAGCGATGCCGAACAGGCGCTCGACAAAGCCGAGCAGTTGTCGAGCAAAACGGACGACAAGGAGTATGTCTGGTTCCTCCGCGGTTCGACTTTTGAGCGTGAGAAGCGCTACGCCGAAGCGGAAGAACAGTTCAAGAAGGTCGTGGCCAGCGATCCAGAGCATGCTTCGGCTCTGAATTATCTGGGCTACATGCTGGCCGACCAGAACACGAAGCTCGAAGAAGCGCTCGCATACATCAAGCGCGCCGTGGATCTCGATCCCACCAACGGCGCCTATCTCGATTCGCTCGGCTGGGCTTACTTTCGCCTGGGAAAATATGAATTGGCGGAAGACAACCTGCTGAAGGCTTCGCAGAAAATCAATACCGATCCCACAGTCCACGATCACTTGGGCGATCTGTACCAGAAAACCGGGCGGCTGAAGCTGGCGGCGACCAACTGGGAGCGCGCGCTCATCGAGTGGAACCGCACCATTGCCGCGGAAGTCGATCCGGCAGACCAGACGCGGGTGCAGAAGAAGCTCGATTCGGCGAAAATGAAGCTGGCCAGGGAAGAGGGCGCGAAGTAGGAGGAAGCCTTAGATTGGTGCGTTTTCGGTTCTCTTACGCTCGAAGCCATGTCAAGACGCCGCAAGATCCTTCTGACCGCGCTCTCACTCCTCTTGCTGGCTGCGGCTCTCGTCGCCTGGCTGATGATTCTGCCGAAACCGCAGTCGTCGTTCACCAGCCTCGAACCCGCTCCCGACTTCACGCTGAACGATCAGGATGGCAAGCCCTTCACTCTCTCAAGCCTGCGCGGATCGCGCGTCGTGCTGGTTTTCTATCGTGGCTACTGGTGACCGGTCTGCGTGCGCCAACTGCGCGAGTTCGCGCAGCATGCCGGTGAATTCGAACAGGCAAAAGCGCGCCTGATAGCGATCAGCGTGGACGATCAGGAACATACGCACCTGGTTTGGGACAAGCAGGCTGCCCACCAGTTCGTCATACTTAGCGATCCCGGGGCGCGCGTGATTCGGCAATACGGGCTGCTTCACCGGCATGGTAAAGGTGACACCGATATCGCCATTCGCACGACCTTTGTGATCGACGAAGACGGGCGTGAACGGTGGCGCAAGGCGTCCGCCACGATCCCCGAGATTCCCAAGGCCGCGGAAGTGCTCGAACAATTGCGTCGGATGCAGTAGGTTTCAGTCTTGAGTGCGGATCGCCTTCGCCGTTCCAATCAAAATGAAGAATGCTAGACTTTTCCCATGCTCGCCGACTATGCGGTGCGCGTAGAAAACTCCCGCGGACGCCGCCATCTTGAGCCGCCGCATCCCTACCGCAACGACTTTCAGCGCGACCGTGATCGTGTGGTCCATGCCCGCGCCTTTCGCCGTCTGGAGGCGAAGACACAGGTTTTCACCCGGCGCTACTCCGACCACTTCCGCAACCGGCTGACGCACACCATTGAGGTCGCGCAGATCTCACGCACCATCGCCCGGCAACTTGGACTGAACACCGATCTGGTGGAGGCGCTCGCGCTGGTTCACGACCTCGGCCACCCTCCTTTTGGCCACTCGGGAGAAAAAACGCTCGACGCCGCCATGCGCCAGCACGGGTTTTCGTTCGATCACAATCTGCACGCGCTCCGCATTGTCGAAGACTTCGAACTGCGTTACGCCGCTTTCCGCGGGTTGAATCTTACTTTTGAAGTCCGCGAGGGCATCATCAAGCACTCGCGCGATTACGATGCTGGGCCATATCCGGAACTTGCCGAGTATCTGCTCGATCTGCGGCCGCCGCTCGAAGCGCAGCTTATCGACCTTACCGACGAGATTGCCTACAACACCGCCGATCTCGACGATGGCTACGAAGCGCGGCTGCTCACGGTCGAGCAGATCGCGGATGGCGTTGATCTGTTTAAGCGCCATTTTCGCCTGGCCCAGGACAAGTACCCCGACGTTGCCGAGAAGCTGGTTTTTAACGAGGCGCTTAAGAGCATTCTCGATGGATTTGTCGGAGACCTGATTACGAACACGGCGCAACGTGTGAAAGCGGCCGGCGTGCGTTCTCTGGAAGATGTTCGGCGTCACACCGAGCGGCTGGCGGCGTTCAGCCCGCCGGTCGAATTGGAGCGTCGGCGCTTGAAAGACTTTCTCTATGAGAATCTCTACTATAGTCCGGCGCTCGCGGGAGAGAAAGAAGACGCCGAGCGCATCACTGGAGAACTCTTCGCCCACTGGATGGAGGAACCCGACGACCTGCCGCGCAACTACCGCGAAAAAGCCGCCCAGGAGCCGCTGCCCCGCGTGATCTGCGACTACATCGCAGGGATGACGGATCCGTTCATCTATCAGCAGTATGAGAAGTATTGTTGCAGGTAGGAAGCCGCGGCGAAAGTGAGCCCCCATTTTTCAACCTGATATCATGTTTTCGAGGGGCAAATTACTTCGCCTTTCCAGTCGCTCACCGATCCAAGGCTCTCGTGGAAGAATACTACTTGTGCACGCACATTTTATATCGGCCCCCGCCAAAATTACCGCTAACCGCCGTGCGTCGCGGGGGAACGACGAGGCACAATCTCTATGAAAAGAAAGCACTTGCGTTCTACCCTCGAAATCTCCGCATTTGGCATCCAAACTGTTTATAGAAATGCAGGCCCGTTAGGTTAAGGCCGGCTTCTTGAGGCAAGTTTCTTGCGACACCTGTGGCGTTTTGGCGCTTGCCTTCTGAAAGTTTACAGGTTCTGTTTTGCAGGTTCTGTCAAAGACGCAATTAAAATCGCGCCGGAAGGCGCTTTGGAGTGGCTCCCCACTCCCCCACTTGGAGGAAGTTAAAATGAAAAACCGCACCGTCTTCGCTCTGCTGCTGGCCGGAATCCTAGCTGTGCCAGTTTTTGCGCAAGATAATTCCACTCCCCAGACTCAACCATCCTCGGCTCAGCCCGCGGCCCAGACGGCCACCAAGGCCGACAGCGCCACCGGTAAAGATCCTTTGCAACCGGAGACTCGCGAAGGCTTCTGGGGTCACATGAATCCGTTTGCGCGCAAGAAATACGTTGCGCGCCAGACCCAGCCGATCCGCGATCGCATCAACGAACTCGATGAACTGACCGCGACCAACACCAAGTCGATCAAGGATACCGATTCGCGCGCGCAGCAGGGAATCCAGCTCGCTTCGGCGAAGGCCAACGAGGCCGATCAGCATGCCATCGACGCCGGCAACAAGGCGCAGGCCGCGCAGCAGACCGCGCAACAGGCCCACACCCGTCTGAACACAGTCGAACAGGTGGTCACCAACATCGATCAGTACCAGCCCACGACCCAGACCGAAATCCTGTTCAAGTCCGGACAGACGGTGCTGAGCAAGAACGCCAAGTCGGCTCTCGATGAAATGGCTACGCCGCTGAAGAGTCAGCGTGGTTACGTCGTCGAAGTGCAGGGCTTCTCCTCGGGTCATGGACAGGTGGCGATCTCGAACTCGCAGAAGATGGCCGAGTCGGTGGTCCGCTATCTGGTGCTGAACCATGACATTCCGGTCTACCGGATTTATCTCGTCGGCATGGGTAATGCGCCGGTGCCGGCTACAGCGGCCGCGGGAACTGAGACCGCGCCGAAGCCGAAGCGCCTCACCGGTGGACGCGTCGAAATCAGCCTCCTGAAGAACAACCTGGAGCAGCTTGCTTCGACGAGCAGCACACCGACGTCCACTCAGGAAGTACAGCAGCCGAAGTAGAAGGACCCTCCCTTGGAAGCCCTCCCGTGAAAACGGGAGGGTTTTTTTATGTGTGGAAGGGGACGGGGCACAGCCCCGTCACCACACGACATCGTGCTATCCTGCTTCGCGAGATGGAAACTCTGCTCTACTTCCGAACGCCTTCGCCCGTCGGCCCGCTCTTTCTCGCCGCTTCCACAAAAGGTCTGGTGCGGCTCGAATTCGAAGCCCGTGTGCAGAAACGAAATCCCGATGCGAGTCAGTTGCCTGAGTCCAAACCGGCGCTCGCGCCCTATGTTCGCGAACTCAACGATTACTTCGCGGGTGAGCGACGCGAGTTCTCCCTCCCACTTGACCTTCGGGGAACCGAATTCCAACTCGCTTGCTGGCGTGCACTGCTCAAAATTCCATATGGCGAAACCCGCAGCTACCGCGACATCGCCCAAGCGATTGGCCATCCTCAGGCCTACCGTGCCGTCGGCATGTCCAACAACCGGAATCCGATCGCTATCGTCGTCCCCTGCCACCGGGTGATCGCATCGAGTGGCTCGTTGTGCGGTTACGGCGGCGGTCTCGACATCAAGCGCAAGTTGCTCGAGCTTGAGCAAGGCAGTTTTCCTCTTTGTCTTCCGCTAGGGATCGGCGCATAGATCCCCGGTCGTTCGGCGCGTTTGCGGTACACTGGCCGCCATCTTCATCGTGAACGCCCCGGGCACATCCACGACTTCGACCGTCCGCAAGGCCAGCCTTTTCTATTTCGTCTTCGTGATGTTTTCCTACACCACCGGAGGTCCGTTCGGTGTCGAAGGTATGGTCACGACCAGCGGCCCGGGCATGACCCTGCTCTATCACCTGCTCATCCCGCTTTTCTGGTGCATCCCGGTGTCGCTCGTTGCCGCTGAACTCACCACTGCCATGCCTGTCGAAGGCGGCTTCTATCGCTGGAGTCGCGCCGCCTTTGGAGACTTCTGGGGATTCCTTGCCGGATGGTGGAACTGGTCCGCCTCATTCCTTCTCGGCGGCTCCTACGCCGTGCTCTTCACCGACTACTTGACTTTCTACTTCCCGCAGATCATCGGCTGGAAGCACTGGCTCGTTTCGTTCATCCTGATCGCCCTGATCGCGTGGATCAATATTCGCGGGATTCAGATGGTTGGCAAAGCCGCTACTGTTTTCGAAATATTTATTTTTGTTCCCGTGATTTCCATGATCGTCCTTGGCCTCGCCAGGTGGCATCACAATCCGTTTGTGCCGCTGGTTCCTCCGAACCAGGCGTTTTCCAAGGTATTCGGAGTGGGCCTCGCCCTGGGCCTTTGGCTGTACTCCGGATACGAGCAACTCTCATCTGTCGCCGAGGAAGTCGAGAACCCGCAGCGCAGCTATCCGCGAGCGCTGGCTATCGTGGTTCCCCTTTCGATCGCGACGTACTTCCTGCCGACGTTCGCTGCCCTGGCCGCACTCGGCAATTGGGAGCAGTGGAAAGACGGATACTTCTCCACCGCCGCTCTACTCATCGGTGGCCCCTGGCTCGGCAATCTGATGACGATCGCCGCCATGGTCGGCAACGTGGCACTGCTCAACAGCACCGTGCTCACCACCACCCGCATGCCCTTCGCGCTCGCCGAAGACGGGTACCTGCCGCCGTTCCTCACCCGCCGGCATCCGCGCTACGGCACGCCCTGGATCGCGATCCTGATTTCCGCCGCGATCTACGCCTCGCTGGCGCTGCATTCGCTCGGCGAATTGATTAGCATCTACGTCTGGCTGCGCGCCGCCACCACGGTGCTGACCGTCCTCTCGGCCTGGGGGCTGCGCCGCAAACGCCCCGATTTACCGCGAGCCTTCCGCATCCCCGGCGGCAACCTCGGACTCATCTACGTGATTGCCATGCCGCTCGCCATGACCTACGTCGTCCTGCGTTACAGTGATCCGATCGCGATACGATGGGGGCCGTGGGCACTTGGCGCGGGCCCACTCGTTTATGTTGTGGTGAAATGGTTTGGCAAACGCGCGGGGCCACAGGCGGCCAAAGCAGAGTAGGTTCGCATGCAAGTATCGCGAGGTCCGTATGAGGGTATCGCTTTAGCGATACCGCAATTGAACGTCGAGAATTGCGCCTTCAGGCGCCGCGTCGGTCGAGCGAGGAACAAGTGCTGTTTACAATCTGCGAACTGAGCCGAAAAATTCGCGACCGCGAAATCTCTCCGGTCGAACTCACGCACCACTGCCTCGTGCTCATCGAAAAGCTCAACCCAGCGCTCAACGCCTACATCACGGTGACAGCCGAATCGGCTCTTGAGCGGGCCCGTCTTGCGGAGCGGGAAATCTTCCGTGGAGCCTATCTCGGCCCCCTTCACGGCATCCCGATCGGACTCAAAGATATTATCGATGTCGCCGGAGTCCGCACCACCGCCGCCAGCGCGCAGTTCAAAGATCGCGTGCCCAGCGAAGACGCCGAGGCCGTCCGCCGCCTGCGTTGCGGAGGCGCAGTCTTTCTGGGCAAACAGAACCTGCACGAATTCGCTTACGGCG
>Ga0209528_1000089_pt1 | contig 11171 bp, 10 predicted proteins | sample JacPinW_OM2H0_M3_FD_187970 | JGI IMG/M metagenome (GOLD analysis project Ga0209528, IMG submission 187970) | Forest soil microbial communities from Algoma, Ontario, Canada - Jack Pine, Ontario site 1_JW_OM2H0_M3 (SPAdes) (version 2) | ecosystem: Environmental > Terrestrial > Soil > Boreal...
GCATGAATTGCCGCGGCGGCTTTCCTTTCGTTCCGGGGGCGCGGGCGGCGTCTCCTGCCGAAGCGCCCTCTGACATTCCGCGCGCGGATTCAAAACCGCTGGGTCAATCCAGCAAGGATCGTGCGGCGAATGCCAAATTGCGGTGCGCCGACGCCGACGCCGGTACCGTTTCTGATTTCATAAACCGCGTCGCCGAAATTTAAAACATCGAGGCGCAGTTCCGTCCCTTGCCCGAACCCGAGGTCGAGCTTTTGAACGATGCTCGCATTGACAGTGGCATATTCCGGCAGGGACGCGCCGTTTGGCACAGTTGGCGTGCTTGCGCGCAAGCCGCTTTGCACCAAGAGATCCACCGACACGCGGGTTGAGTATTTTGTGCCCTGGTTGAACGTGTAGGCTGCGCCCGCCGACGCGGTCCATGTCTGATCATGGTCGAGATGAATGTAATTTTGCGCGATGTAGGCGAGCTTGTCTGGCGCGAAGTTGAACTGCGCGGAGATGATGTTCGTGCCTACCGCGCGTCCATAGGCGGCGTTGCCATAGATCGACCATGGCCCCTGATCGTAGCTTATAGTGAGCACTGCGCCGTCCACATAGGCTTTTGCGTAATTGAACGCGGTGAAGATGATCGGGGCGCCGAATTGCCCTTCGTCGATCAGATTTTTGGCAAGCTTATAATAGCCGTCGAGCCCGACGGTAAGGCCAGGAAAAATCACCTGGTTGACCCCGACATCGAAATAATGCGACCGCTCCGCTCTGGCGGTGTCGTCCTGCTGAACGGCGGGGGCGGCCGTCGCATTGTTGAGGAGCCCAATCGCCGTCGGCGCAACGAGCTCGAAAGGCGGCGGCACGAAATAGCGCGAATAACCGGCATGGACCGTCGTGGTATCGGTCGCCTTCCAGACAGCGTTCACGCGCGGGCTAACTTGATTTTCGTTGGTGAACTCATTGACCCCATCGAAACGCAAGCCCGCGTTGAGGGTCAGAGCCGGCAAGATCCGCCACTCATCTTGAAGGTAAACACCATAAAGGCCGCCGGTGCGGGCGCCATTATCGATGATGTTAAGCGGCACAATAGAGGTCTGGGCGCCCGTAGCATCGACCGGCAGCACGGAAGACGTGGTGTCGAACGCGGTGGTCTCAACCTGTCCGAGGAAGCCGCCACGCAAAGTATGGCTGTCGTTGATCCGCCAGCTGGCGTCGGCCTGAACGCCTTCCGCGAGATCGGATCGCCGCGCGAAGGGTGTCACTCCGTTGAAGAGAAGATCGCCGATCACGTCCGGACTAAAGGAAAGAACGCTGTTGCGCACGAACGCCGAGATTTGCAAATTGATATCGCCGACATGCTTTTGCAGCGAGAGCACGCCGAATTGCGTCGCTTCGTGCTGAACTTCGTTGAGAAGATTGCTGTTAAACGACGTCGTCCCCAGCACGTTGAGGCCAAGAGACGGAACCTGGCCGGGATTATTGGGAATTTGGAAGCGTCCGTTGAAGGCGCCTCCGATCACGCTCACCCGAGTATCCGGATCGATAATGCCGGACATATAGGCAAAGCCGTGGAATTGCTGCGTCGAATCGTGGATCGCGTTGAAGGTCGCGGCCGGATTTTCGATGCCGCGATCGTTGCCCAAATAATCGCCGGTCAAGAACCAATCGACTGGGCCCTCGTGCCCGCCATATTCGAAGCTGGGCTGCAGCCAATTGAAGCTTCCGCCATACATCGAGAGAGCGAAGCCTGGATTGGTGAGCCCAGTCTTGGTCTGAATATCCAATACACCGGCGGTAAAAAATCCATATTGCGCCGGCAAGGCACCAGTGAGCAGGGAAATGCTGCGGGCAAAGCGGGTTTCGAGCGCCTGGCCGAACACCGAAAGCCCCTCCGGCAGTTCCACGCCGTTGATCCTGAATTGCACATTGGCGTGCTCGCCGCGGACATGGATTTGGCCAAAACTGTCCTGCGCAACGGCAGGCATTTGGAGGATCACCTGGTTCAAAGGCGCGTTTTCGCCTTGCGGGATCGTCGCCAGCGCCTCCGGGCCGAAATAATAAGTGCTGGCGCCGAGGCTCGGCTGGATCTGCAGGCGGGCGATATCGAGCTTCTCGGAGATGACTTCCACCGTATCGAGGGTGATTTGGCTCGCGGCGGGATCGGCCGGCGGTGGCGGCGCGGGACTTTCCGCTAAGGCGGGGGCGGCGGCAATTGTCAGAGCGAAGGCACTGATTTTCGATCTAGCGAAGGGCGCGAACAGCATGGCTTATTCCATTACGGCGTGACGGGACGCGTTTTACCGAGCCGTTATGTTATAATATCCCACTACCATTGTCGAGTCCCCGCCGCCGCGCGCCGCGCTGAATCGCCGGGTTAAAGCGGTATTATGGCGCAACTGCCACAAGAAGTAAATCGGGTCCGCACCTAAATTCGGTGCATGACCAACACCCATGTAATTTCAGCCCTTCGCCTCAAGCGCGCTGAAATCAGCGGCCACATTCACGACCTAGAAAAACAGATTGCGCGCCAGCGGGCGAATCTCGCAAACTTGGACGCCACGATCAAGTTGTTTTCGCCGGGTGAAAATCCCGATGCCATTCCGCCCAAACGGGTCTATCGCCGGACTCGGTATTTTGCTCATAATGAACTGTCCCGGCTTACGCAAGACGCCCTGCGGATCGCATCAGCACCACTTACGTCGGCCGGAATAGCAGATGCCGTCATGCAGGCAAAGGGAATGCCTTCAGGCGATACGGCGTTCAAGGAGATCGTCGCAGCGCGGGCGCTTACCGTGTTGCGGCGTCTCGTGAAGCGCGGGACCGTGGTAAAGCGCGGCACAAGCCGCGACGCCAAATGGACGCTCGCGGGGAGTGTCTCAGTTTGAAATTTGTTTTTTTCGGTTCCCGCTTGAACTCTTTAGCGCCAAGCATTAACTATAGTTCATGTCGCGATGTGGTGCAGCTCTACAGCGTGCGGCATTAGGAGACATGGCACGCATCCGCGACACAGCCCCGGTCATTTGCCGGGGCTTCGTTATTTTTGAGGTATTTGGCTTATTGACGGAACGGAAAAGCATTTGGGCGCGCGGATTTGGGCTTTGCCGAATGTGAGTGCATTTTGACAGAGGGGCGTGGCGAAATTAATGGTTGATAATTATTTAAAGTGATGTAATTCTTATGATTAGTGCGACCATTAATTGCACCGGCTGGGCTCCTGGCCGTAAGCGCCTGCCGATCCCCCTCATCCGGCAGGCGCTTTTTCCATTGGTGGTCTATGGGGCTCGCCGGAACGCCAAATGGGCGGTGGCAATAGATTGAAGTGCCGCAGACGCGAATCGCCCCGCCGAAAAAGACGGGGCGATTGCCGTGCGCCGTAGCTGCGGTGCGCGTCATCGAGTGAGGCCCAATATCTCACTGGAGCAAAGCCTTATGAGCTCCGGAAACTGGAGTCGGGAGGACGGCCAGCCGGGAGCGCGCCACTCGATGTCTTTAACATAATGCAAAATCAATTGTTGACAACTGTCTTTTTTTGCCCGGCGTTGACACTCCCGGCCGCCCGAATAAGACGTCGCCTGTTGTCTGGTGCCGACGACACATTGGCCGCTTCAGACGAAGCCGTTGATTCCGCGTCGCTCGGCCGCCAACATCCGTTTGAATTTCAGCAATGGGGGAAAGCGGGCATTCGCTCAAGCCGCCTGCATGACGCCAGTGCGCCGGAAGCAGTCCTTTTCAGGGCCTTTGCAGTGGCCTGTTGGCTTTCAACCAAGCCCGCTTTCACGCCCGAGCCTGATACACCCTCCAAACTTCGTCCATTTTGACGCCCTCTTCGAGGGCTTTCTTCATCCTGTTCCTGGCATTGTCGGAGAAGCACGGAAACGTGCTCTTCCCAAACTCGAAGACGTGGCAGCAATAGTTGTCGTCGTCGATGCCGAGGTGCGACCGGTGCGCCTTGGACTTTGGTTCCGTCAGCTTGAGTGCCCGAGCGAGGTCAGAGGCCCGCATGTGGAACTTCTTGCGAAGATCCACCTCGCGCACTGCTGCGGCCTCCGCCGGGTCGTCGCCGCCGATATATCGAACAGGAGCTCTCTCCTTCTTAAAGAAGTGAACCTTCACGGTGACGCCATCCCCGGAGATCGTCGTTGAGACAGTGATTAGACGGGGAAACACCTTTCCTAGCTCCTTTCCTGCCTTTACGCCCTTCTCAATGCGGTCGATGTCTTTCTCGCTGATTTCGACTTCGTCGGTGACAAGGGCCTCCATAGCCAACAGAGACCGGATGCGGGCACGGGCCTCGTCACGTTGCCTCTTCCCGGGCTTAAGAAGCTCGCCGATCAACTTATATTCCCGGTCGATCAGGAACTCGAGGTCGCCAGGGGGCTTCGTTGAGACCGGGAGCACGCGCGGTGGGATCTAGCTACATAGGTCCGTGTCCAACGCATGTTTCAGAAAAGCGTCGAAGGCCGTGACCAACGCCCGGGTGTGCATATATAACAAGTCCTCGGATACGAATACGAACCAGTGCTGGCTCGCATCGCGCAGTGCATCGACGGCACGCATAATCCCAGCCTCTTCGGCGGTCAGGCCATGGTTTGACTGGCACAGCCGAAGGCAGAAGCCGAATGACTTCCCAGTATCCTTGTCGAATACCTTCGCCGTGTTCTGTGCGAGCACACTTTTCAGAAACAACTCGGAGGCGTGCTGGAGGTGCAGCAGGACGGAACATATGCGGCCATCGTCGTCATATGAGTTGAAGGTCATCATCGCGATCTTCAGGGAAGCGATGGCCTTTCCTTTGAGCGTTCTCGCACCAGTTTCACAACGTACTCCCCTGCAAAGGCAGAGCGAATCTCAACGATCGTGCCTCAACCCTTAGGTGGCGAGGACTATGCTTTGATACCCTATTTGAGCGGGCGTGGTTTGGGGAGCATTGCACGCCCATTGAGAGATGCGTTACATATCTCGTGATGAAGGGACATAATATGCAAGTGCCGCTCGAGATCACCTTCCAGAATTCCGAGCCCTCGGAGACAATCCGGTCCGAAGTTGAAAGACAGGCCAAGCGGCTGGAAAAATTCTACGACCGGATAACGAGCTGTCACGTGACGATCGTCGCACCGACGATGCGGCGCCGCAAAGGCGAGCTGTTCGCGATCAATATTCGCGTCGCGATCCCGCAGCATAAGGATATCCTCGTCAGCAAGACTCATGGCGACGCGCCCGAACACGAGCACGTCATGGTCGCGATCAAAGATGCATTCGCGGCGGCACAGCGCCAGATCCAGAATTTGGACCAATGAGTATTCGATGTCACGATACACCTTTACATCCCTTTCGCCCCAGGATTTCGAGGAGCTCGTTCGCGATCTTCTGCAAGTCGAATGGAATGTGGCCATTGAGGCGTTTAAGACGGGACGCGACGGCGGAATCGACCTGCGATATGCGTCGGCACATGACGGCACGACTATGACAATGCCGCCCTCACCCTTGTCGCGCCTCCACGCATAGCCGACCGTCGACCATTCCTTGCGACCAGGCCCGGTTTTCGCTCGCATTACGAAATCCGGTTGACGGCTTTCTATCTTTCGCCCAAGAGGTGCCCCCACCGCCGCCACCGCCCGCGACGACGTTCCCCCGGAGATTGCATGTTATCTTCACCCGCGCCCCGCTCATTTATTTTCCATGCGAACCAATGGCTTGTCCTTAAAGCCGCGCGACAGGCACCTGTCATATCGGGTTAACCACAGTCGCCGCACTGCGCGTGCAAATTTTTTGCAACCTTGCCCGGCGGCGGGAAGACTTTTTTCCGGCCCTTTTGGCGTGCTCAATGGACAATCGCGAAATCAGGCGGTTACAAGCCCTACCGGATCACGCGCGTTTGTATCTGGGAGAGTGATAATGTCACCTATCAATTAATTTCCGCTTGCGGATTCATCTAACGGCGCTTGCGGACCGGCTCGCCTATGCTAATGTCTTCTACCCGTCTGGAACTAGCTTGCTCCGGAGTTCGCGACAAACCGCTAGGAGCTTTCCGCATAGTTCGTGCGTCTGGCGTGTAAGAGCGCAGTTGTGGTTCTGTGTAAAATTTAGACAAACGCGGTTCTGCAATGCGTCGAAAGGACATATACTCTGGCGAGACTTTCAACATGACGCCGGTTTGTTGGTCTCGACAGTGCTGGTTCGGAATTCAAGGCTTTCTTTTGATGTCACCTAAACAAGCCTTGCGGGCTCGAATGCGGAGCTAAGGGGGAGTTACGACCGTGATGGCTTTTGTTCGAAATACGTATGTTCAGCTTCCCCACGCGGCCGGATGGGCCCTGGCCGAGCGCCTTCGAAAGGCTTACTGGGCTTCAACGCGTCGCCGGCGCGCGCGCGATTAGTTTTCGCGCCATCCCGTTTTCACGCTCACCTTCACATCTTTGGCGCCGGCATTTGAACGGCCGCCGTTGCCTTGCCTTGAGTCCCGAGGGAGAAGACCGATGCCGGATTTGCGCAGACAAATTCCCGATCCAGGGGACCTTGGCGAAACGGCCTCCTCGCGCGGCGGCGCTGGCAAGGGCGAAGCGTGGATGCGAATCCGCCGCCGGCTGCGCGCGGAACTCGGGGAAGAAGTTTTCTCGTCCTGGTTCGGGTGCCTCGAACTCGATGCGCTTTCGGACCAGGACGTCTACCTTTCGGTACCGACAAAATTTTTAAAGAGCTGGATTCAGTCGCACTACGTGGACCGGATTCTTCCGGCGTTGGCCAGCGAATTTCCCGCGATCAAGCGTGTGTCGATCAATGTTCGTTCCTCGATGCGGCCGGCTACCACGTGCGCCAGCGGAGGCCTCCCCGATCTCGCCGCGGGCGCCGGCACGGATTCAGCGAGGGACCGGACCGTAACGTCATTTGCAGCCTCCCTGCCGATGGGGCCTTCCGGCGCGATAACGTCATCCTCGAAAAGACCGGCTTTGGCGGACTCGTGCGAGGCCGAAGGACTCACTGGTTCGCCGTTGGACCGGCGCCTGATTTTCTCGAATTTCCTCGTCGGCGGGTCCAATCAGCTCGCCCACTCGGAGGCCCAAAGGATCGCCGGCGCGGGACCGGCGGACCCGCTGCTATACAATCCGCTCTATCTCCATGCCTCGGTCGGATTGGGGAAGACCCATCTTCTCCAAGCCGTCGCGCATGCCGCCACCTCGGCAAGGCGGCGGGTCATCTACCTCACCGCGGAGCGATTCATGTATGGTTTTGTCGCCGCCCTCAAGGCACAGACAGCGATCGCTTTCAAGGAGCGTCTTCGGGCGATAGATGTCCTCGTGATCGACGACATTCAATTTCTTCAGGGCAAGTCGATCCAGCAGGAGTTCTGTCATACGCTGAATGCCTTGATCGATTCCCGGCGGCAGATCATGATCGCGGCCGATCGGCCGCCGGGCGATCTCGAAAGTCTCGAAGAAAGGGTCCGGTCGCGGTTGGCCGGCGGCCTTTGCATCGAAATCGGCGGGCTCGACGAGGCGCTGCGGGTCAAAATACTCGAAGCGCGCATAGCCGCCGCCAAGCTGGTGCATCAAGCTTTCGAGGTTCCGGCCGCGGTCGTCGCCTATGTCGCGAGCGTCATCCGGACGAATGGCCGTGATCTCGATGGCGCCGTCAACCGGCTGCTCGCGCATGCGTCATTGAATGGCGCGCCGCTACGAATAGAAACCGCCGAGCTCGCCGTTCGCGATCTGGTGCGGACTCCGGACCCGAAAAGGGTCAAGATCGAGGACATCCAGAAACTGGTCGCGAGCCATTTCAATGTAAGCCGCGGCGATATTCTGTCCGCGCGGCGAACCGCCAGCGTGGTGCGCCCGCGCCAGATCGCCATGTATCTGTCCAAGCTCTTGACGCCGCGCTCGCTTCCCGAAATCGGCCGGCGGTTCGGCGGCCGCGACCACACGACCGTCCTCCATGCCGTGCGAAAGATCACTGGTCTCGTGACCACGGACGGAACATTGTCGGAGGAGATCGAGCTTTTGAAGCGCATGCTTTTGGAGTGAGCCTGCCCTGAGGAATTCCATCCCGTTGCGAGACCGGATCGGCTCGGCCATGGAGCAAGCGGCAATTCGCATTATCGGCGTCGATCCTGGCCTGCGGAACATGGGTTGGGGCATCGTCGAAGTTTTAGGTTCGAAGCTCGCCTATGTGGCGAGCGGCAGTGTTCATTCCAACGCTCAAATGCCGCTCGCAACCCGCCTACGCGAGCTGCACGAGGGTCTGGCCGGGGTCATTTCCGAATATGCGCCCATGGAAGCGGCGGTCGAGGAAACCTTTGTCAATCGCGACCCGCAATCGGCCCTAAAACTCGGGCAGGCACGGGGGATAGCTCTCGTCGTTCCAGCGCTCGCGGGCCTTCCCGTCGCGGAATATGCCGCCAATCTCATCAAGAAAACCGTGGCCGGAACCGGTCACGCCGAAAAAGCGCAGATTGCGATGATGGTGAAAACCCTTCTGCCCGGAAGCGATGCGCAAGGCGCGGATGCGGCCGATGCTCTTGCCGCGGCGATTACCCATGCGCGTGTCCGCGCCGGCGCCAGTCATCGGATCGTGCAGGCAGGACTTTACACTCACGCGAAAGGCGAATCGCCTTGAAGTCGAAAATTCACTCGCGCGATTATGGATTTCTGTTTGCTCGCATTTTTCAACGAGGGGCCGCTGGCAGCAAGGGTATCCTCCGCAATTAATTAAGCATTATGATTACTCGTCAAATGTAATTATCGATTACGAAATTCGACCCCCTAATTGGGGGTTGGATGATGATTCGATGTTTGATAGTAAGGTTAGTGAGACATTTATCTCAAGTGTCTCATTTCTGATATCCATCGGAAGGTCTCTAACTAAGGAGTAAATATCATGTTTCGTAGCACAAATACTTTGCTTGCCCTTTCGTTGTGTGCAGCGCTCGTCCCAGGTGCCGCTTTAGCTGGTGGCCCCAATGGTGGCGGAGGACCGGTGCCGCTAAACGCAACGGTCGGTTCCCTCGCGCCCAATCAGGGCCACTTCGTGTGCACCGCGGCGATCAACTCGGACGGTTCGATCGCGACCGACCTTACGGGTCAGAATTCGCACATCGACCCCGCAACGACGTTTAAGGGGCCGGAAGGCGTTCCTAATGGCACGTACCAAGTCGGTTTCAAAACGCCGTGTGGCAACGTCCAAATCGCAAACGGCTGGTTCCGCGTTGTCCAGCCGGACACGCTGACCATCGGCACGCTGCCGCCGCGCTACTGCTACGTCGCGGACCGCTTCCAAGTTCCTAACGCGCTTTGGATACAGTGCTTCAACAGCGGCGGTGTCCTTAAGGATACGTCTTTTACCGTGTCCGTCTCGCGCTAAGGCGTGGGCTCCAAGCTGACGATCCAAGACTGCCGTGACTCAGCAGCCATGCGCCGCAACAGGGCGTCCAAGAGCTGATGCCTCGTGGACGCCAACGATCGGATTGGCTCAAACGGACACTCGTAGCCCGGTTGGATTATGAGCCTTCAGACAGCATCGGGGCCGCGGCCCGCAGGGGCGGATCGCGGTCCTTGTATATTTCAGGCCGCCGCGCGCCGCCGACGAAGTTATCTCGACGATTTCACTCGCCGTTGGTGTGCATGGTGGAATGCAACGGCGGCTGTGGGCGCCCACCCGGCAATGGTCTGGTGGAGAAGCGCGCCGTCGCGGGCCATACCGCAGCGGCCACGCTACTTTCCCGCCACGCATCGCACCAAAGTCCCGGAACCGGCTTTCGTATTCGCCGATTCGATGCTCTATGAAGAGCTTTCGCAACACCGGCGATCCCCCAAATGATCGGCAAACTCAAAGGCGTCGTCGATTCCCATGGCGAGGATTTCGTGATCCTCGACGTGCAGGGCGTGGGCTACATCGTGCATTGCTCCGGGCGGACGCTGCAAAAGCTGCCGCGGCGCGGCGAGGCTGCGACGCTCGCGATCGAAACGCAAATGCGCGAGGATTCAATAAAACTGTTCGGCTTCCTTTCGGAGACCGAACGCGACTGGTTTCGCTTGCTCCAGTCGGTGCAAGGTGTCGGCGCCAAGGTGGCTCTCGCGATTCAAACCGTGCTCGATGCCGCCGAGCTTGCTTCCGCGATTGCTTGCCAGGACAAGGCGGCGATCGCCCAGGCGCCTGGGGTCGGGCCGAAGCTCGCGGCGCGAATCGCCTCGGAATTAAAGGACAAGGCAGCCGCTTCCGGCGCCCCGACAGCGCGTCTTGGCGGCCTCGATGGCGGCCAGCCCGCCGCGGCGCAAGACGCTCTCTCGGCTTTGGTCAATCTCGGCTATGGGCGGCCGCAGGCCGCGGCGGCGGTGGCGGCTTCGGTAGCGGCACTTGGCGACGGGGCGCCCGCCTCCGAACTGATCCTTCGTGGCCTCAAGGAACTCGCCCGGTAGTCCGGTAACCGGCACGTCACGCCTTGCCATGATGTGCGGCTTCGGCATTGGCGTCGAGGGGCCAGCGCGGCCTTGCCGCAAAGGTCATGTCGTCGACGAGGCCGAGTGAAAGCCGCTCGATACCCGCCCAGGCGATCATGGCGCCATTATCGGTGCAAAGAGACACTGGCGGCAGGACGAGCCGCAATCCGGCCTCGCCGCAAAACCGCATCAGCGCCCGGCGAATGGCGCCATTGGCGGCAACCCCGCCCGCCACGACCATGGCGGTGGGCTGGCCGACGGTTTCGCGGAAAAGACGCAAGGACGCGCGGCAGCGGTCGATAATCGTATCGACCACCGCGGCTTGGAAAGAGGCGCAGACATCGGCCACATCGGCCGTCGTCAAAGGCCCGGCGCGCTCCACTTCCAGCCGGACAGCGGTTTTGAGACCGGAAAAAGAAAAGTCCGGTTTCGGCCGGCCAAGCATGGGGCGCGGCAGATCGAACCGCGTGGCATTTCCGTCCGCCGCCAATTCCTCGACCCGGGGTCCGCCGGGATAGGGAAGGCCCAGCATCTTGCCGACCTTGTCGAAGGCTTCGCCCGCCGCGTCGTCCACCGTCGAACCGAGCCGGAGATAATCCCCCACCCCTTTCACCGCGACCAATTGGGTGTGACCGCCGGAGACCAAGAGCAGCAAATAAGGAAACGCGAGTTCGTCGGTCAGCCGCGCCGTCAAGGCATGCGCTTCGAGATGGTTTACCGCGATGAAAGGCTTGCGGCTTGCCAAGGCCAAGG
>Ga0209528_1000090_pt1 | contig 11164 bp, 7 predicted proteins | sample JacPinW_OM2H0_M3_FD_187970 | JGI IMG/M metagenome (GOLD analysis project Ga0209528, IMG submission 187970) | Forest soil microbial communities from Algoma, Ontario, Canada - Jack Pine, Ontario site 1_JW_OM2H0_M3 (SPAdes) (version 2) | ecosystem: Environmental > Terrestrial > Soil > Boreal...
AGATATTTGGGCGAGAGCTTGCTTTTGTCGCCATAGGCGTACGAGCGATCGAGCGCGTCGATCGGGCTTTGCGAGTAGTAGTCAAAAGCTGTTACGATGCTCAACTTGGAGTCATCAGACCACAATTTGTGGGAAACGCCGCCGGTCAACGAGCTGTGAAACGTCTCGTAGTCGCCCCGCGAACTGATGCCGTAGTAATTGTAGATGTCAGCACCGTTGTATTCGTTTTTCAGAATGATGTTGACTACTCCGGCAACGGCATCGTCACCATAGATGGCGCTGGCGCCATCCTTCAGGATTTCAATCCGGTCAACCGCAGCAATAGGAATTGAGTTGAGGTCGACGAAAGAGAACGCGCTACCCAAAGGGATTGGAAAATCCGGGAAGCGATGCCCGTCGACCAAGGTCAATGTACGATTCACCCCCAATCCTCTCAGGTTGACGGCGGCGGAGGCGGGCGAAGAGTTGATGCCCGCGTTGGTGTAGGTGCTCAAAGCAGCATTGTTTAAAGGTATTCCGCGCAACACATCGGTTACGGTCTGATAAGCCTGCTTTTGCACATAATCCTGATCGTAGGAGACGACTGGTTGAGGACCCTCGCCCACCCGCGGAATAATATATCCGGTGACCGTGATTTGTTGGAGTTGCCCTCCTTGCTCGGTTCCTGCAGGGGCAGGGGCAGGCGCGGTCGCCGGTGCTTGCGCGTACGCGCTGACTCCCAGCGTGGCGGTGATCGCCAGTTCGGCCAGAAAGGCCAAACCAAAGTTTGTTAGTCTAATCATTGCTCCTTGGTTCTATAGTCGGTGATCGGATTCCTCTTCTCCGTTCACCGAAATGTTAAAAGAATGCTACAGCGTTTGGTTAAGGTGCCGGAAAACAGCCGGACTTGACCGATGCCGGGAAATTTTCCCAGAATCGTCCTAGCCACACGCCTTCAAGCTGACGACGTTTTGTGAAAAAAATGTTACATGGTCAAGAAAAAGACCGAAATTTTTGAACATTTTTAAGGAAGTTATGTCGTGCGGCGAACAAAACTATTATTCCGTGGGAATTAGGAGATTTTCTGCGGCTTCGAAATTGGGTGCAAGTAGGGATCAACCACCGATCAAGTCGGCTGTTTTGAGTCCGTTCTTCGCGGGATTTCTGAAGTTCACGCAGAGCCGAGGAATATGCAGTCCGGGCGTTTTCCTCCACGGTGATCGGCGAGAACGCACCGATAAAAATGCGTAAAGCGATATGGTCTCTGCGACTACCTCGCTTCACGGCAATCCGATCGCTAGCGTAGACTAGAAATGCTTGTCTATTTCGAAATAGAAGAAGCGTTGGATCGAATTGTCATTGAAATAGTCCCGGCCTAGAAAATTGGAATCAACCGATAGCGGGGGTCTCGTATCAAAAAGGTTGTTGATCCCAAATATGAGCTTGGTACCAGCCAGCAAACTTCTCCATCCCCACCTTGAACCCTCTGGTTTGGGAGCGATGGCTTTCTCTCCAATCAAGCGTTTGCCTTCCTTGTCATAACCCGGCTTAGGCGTTTCGGGCGTGATTGGCGCTGGCTCTCCAAATTCGTAGGAAAGTTGGTAATCGAACGTCGTCCAGCTGCCAATCAGGTGCACATACCCTGGAGCGTCCAGACCAGAGTTCGCCAACGGGTTTGAACCCTTCGAATTGTTGTTAAAATCCGCCTCTGAATCGCGATAATTCATCGTCAGCCCAGTTCGGAATGTATCGATTCCGAAGAGAGTCTTCGAATAAAACCCGCTGGCAACCATCTTGAAATCAGGTCCACCGCCTACGCCTACTCCGCCACCACCAGCTTGATCGTCGTTGGTCAGCACCTGGAATACCGGTGTACCGTTGGCTAACGGAGGAAAAGGGGTCTTCGTCGAGTATCCGTAGACGTACGTGCAATTGACCTCAAAATCGAGCTTACCCCAGCAATACTCTGGCGTGATGTAGGTGCCGCCAAAATCGATACCACGCGTGTTAAGGGTACCGATGTTGATAAACGGGTTATCGATTCGAGTGATCAAGCCAGTAGACGCGCTTCTGACGATACCGTTACCCGGGAATCCGCTTGGCGCATTTACGACAAACTGGAATGGAATCGCGCCGATCTGGTTTCGCAGCTCGATTTGGAACCAGTCAATGTAGCCGGTAAAACCATGCAAGAAATGATACCAGAGGCTGGAATCGTTCCTGCTATCCGGTACCCAAAGAGCTTCCAGATAGTAGGAGTACGCTTGTTGCGGCTTTAACTTCGGGTTAGATCCCTGCACCAAGAGCGTGCTGTAGGAGTGCCGAGGATCTCCCGCCGGAAAATTAGGATCAGTGACCGAAGCCTGAAATTGCAGCGGGGTACTGAAAAGCTCCGATAAGGAGGGAACGATGAAGCCTTCCGAATAGGTTGCTCGGAAAGTCACATCATCAAATGGCTTGTAGCGAAGCGCGAACTTTGGTTTGGCCGCGCTGCCGAACAAGGAGTAATCGTCATACCGCTCCGAAAAAGTAAAGTCCAGGGCTCTCACCCCAGGCCAGGACCATTTATCTCCAAAAATCGGGATATCGACTTCCACATAACCTGATCTGACGTACCGACGTCCATCGGTCTGCTTGCCCTGGAAGTTGCCGTTTCCAATCAGGCGAAGCTCGCTCAAAATGTCATTCGACTGGATCAAAGACTCACTCCGATACTCTATTCCCCCGGCCACCGTGAGCGGCCCGCTGCATAGATCGATCAAGGTACCGCCCGCTTTGAGCTGCAACTGGATCAGATCAGTGCGAGAGTCCAGGTGTTGGTCAGTCGAGAGTGCCGAATAGAACTCCTGGTTAGCATTTCCAGAAACCCGGTTATCCAGGAATGGATTAAAGAAATGCCCGACGTGTCCCCCTAAAGTGCCGTTCAAGGCCTGCTGTAAGTTAAGCAGGTTTATAGCGTGATAAAGCGTTTCGGTCGCATCGGACTCCCCATAGCTGAAATTACCTTCAATGATCCAGTTGCGCGGCAGCTGCGCAATAGCTCCGACTGTATTACGGAGGGTACGGGTCCAGGTGTCTTGAATCCAGGGGCCAAATTCCCCAGCCCAACCGCCCTGCGGGATTAGCGGTTCCCCGGTCGTATTGAAAGGATTAGTAGTCGGAACGACTATGTTGTTTCCAAAGACATGGTCGTTGCCGCCAAAATCATATCCCTGGTTCAGGGTCTGAGCTTGCTCACGATTGAGCTGGATAATGAAGGTGTCATAGATCTTTAGCCAATCGGTGGGCGAATAGTTTACTTTTACGCTCCCGCCGTAACGGCTCTCTCTTGCTTGCAGTTGAGCGTTTTGAGGAACGAAAATTGGATCCTGGTTGCCATTGACATTAAGAGTAACCGGTCCGGTCGTGGTGCCTCTAGGTACTGTGAAGAAGGTGCCGGTGTTTACACCCGAAAAACCGCTAAGGAAAGGGACAAACGATGTTGGGCGGTCGGGATATTTCGCAGCCAGACTGCTATAGTTACCATTCGTAAATGCACGATCCAGCGCATCGATCGGGCTTTGCGACAGGTAATCAAAGGACGTTACGATGCTGAGTTTCCCAAATTTACCCAGATCTTCGGCGATACCAGCCACCAGACTCGAGTGGTAGGTGTAAGAATCGTCGCGCTGGCTAAATCCGAAGTAGTTATTAAACTGAACCCCATTGTAGGTGTCTTTTAGGATGATGTTGACAACACCTGCAACCGCGTCATCACCGTAAACCGCAGTACCATTGTCTTTGAGGATTTCAATACGGTCGACCGCAGCAAGCGGAATCGAGTTCAGATCAACAAAGCTTGTAACAAAATTCAACGGCAGCGGAAAGTTGGGATAACGAAGCCCATCGATTAGAACCAGCGTTCCGTTAATACCAATATTCCTCAAATTGACGGCATCCCCACCAGGAGAGGTATTGTTACCCGGGGAAAAGGTCTGATTAAAATTGCCGTTAGCAAAAGGAATACTCTCCAAGACCTGAGCTACATTCTGTTCTCCACGCTTCTCTATGTAGTCTTGGTCGAGCGTTACGACAGGTTGTGGTCCGTCTCCCACCCGAGGAATAATGTAACCGGTTACCGTGATCTGCTGCAGTTGCCCTCCTTGCCCGGGTGCGGCTGGGGTCGTCGCGGGCGTTTGCGCGTAAGCCCTCATTCCCAAAGCCACGGCAATCGTCAACTCGGCGGCCATGGCAATACGAAAGTATGTGGACTTTGCCATTTTCTACTCCTGTTCTGGGTTTGGCGACCGCATACTTCTCCGGTCGCCTCGGTTAAAAAGAACGCTTCGGCGTTTGGGATAAGGCTAATACTGGAAAACGGCCCGGCGTGGCAGGGGGATTTTGCCAGGAATCGTCTTAGCCTAACGTCTGTAAGCTAATCACCATTTCTGTGAGAAAAACGTCAGCTGGTCAAGCAAAGACGTACAGTATGCTGGACGTCCGGGAGCTGGTTGCAGCGGCGAAGCTTTGGCTCGATTCCTCGGCGCGCATTGGGTTACTCCCAATCCAAGCTCGCCATGCGTTCCCCGCGCGAAATTTTGAAAAAAAAAGCCGGCTCAGGTCATCCTGGCCGGCTTTTTTTCAAGTGCGATTATTCGGCGCTAGTGTGCCAAAACGAACGCTATCGGCAGGGTATAAGTACCATTAGTGGTCGGATACCCTTGCCACGACGACCGAATGTGCCTTTCGGCTGCTGAAGCCAAGAGGCTCGGCCCGGTGGCGTGGACGCTAGTGACCTGACCGTTCGACACGGTGATCGTCGCCATCACGTTCCCGGTGATATGCAACTGCATGGCTTGCGGCGGATAGGACGGCTTGGGGCATCGAACCCACAGACCCGAGCGTGGTCCACCATTGCCCGTGCCGCCGACAACACCATTGGCGAATCCTTTTTGCTGACCAGGAGTGGCAGCGGCATTCGGATTGGGACTGGCCTTAGGCTTCTCCGTCTTCGGTTTCGGAGTGGGCTGCGGCTGGGCCGGCGGCGCCGGGGTTGGCGTTGCTTCCGGTAATTCAAATTCCGGCGGCTTATCCAGCGGTGGCGGAGTCGGCTCCGGCTCTGGCGGCGGCGTTGGCTGCGCATCGGGCGGTTGTTCTTCCGGCGCGTCCGGACTACCGAGCGGAGGCGCGTCGTTCATATCCGCCTCAGTCAGCATAATGGGCGTGGTGTTATTCGGCAGATGAATCCAAAAACCGGCAACCGCAGCTGCTACATTCAGGAAGAGCGAAAAGAGAAGAAACCAAATGATCGGCGCGCCATCGCGGCGATTTCGTCGGATGCTATTGGGCATACAACACCTCCCGTTGATTCGGAAAAACTAAGGCCCAGGCGGTTTACTCGGTGGCGGAGGCGCTCCTCCACCGGTAGTTGGAGCTCCACTTCCAGCGGCGGCGTTTGGTTTGACTTCGAGCCCAACCTTCTGGATACCGGCGGTACGTAGAGAATCCAACACAAACATTACCGTGTCGTAGTTCGCGCCTTTGTCAGCACGAAGATAGATCCGGACATCATGGTTCTTACCATACAGGTCCTGGAATTTTGATAAGACCTCCTCGCGCGGAACCTTCTCCTTCTCGAAGTAGATATCCATCAGCGCGTCGATACTGACGATGATGAAATCCGGCTTCGTATTCGGCTGAGCGCTGGTGGCAGTCGGCAACGCGACGTCGATCGCCTTCATGTTTATCATCGTCAAGCTCACCAACATAAAGGAGGCGAGCAAGAAGAACATGATGTCGATCAGCGGAATGATCTCAAGGCGAGCCTTCCTAATTAGAACTGGCGAACTGTGACTGCTCCCGTGCATCTTGGATGGTATCGAGGTTGGCGTTCTTGAGCCGTAGTGAGTTGATCATGATGAGGACGTTGTGGCACGTCGACTCGAGCTCGAACTGAAGCTTGACCAGCTTGGAGTTGTAAAAGTTAAAAAAGATCAGCGTGAAAATGGCGATTCCGAGACCGCACGCCGTAGCAATGAGCGCCTCACCAATACCACCGGAGACCGCAGCCGGACTCAGCCCGCCTTCGTTCACCGCATTAAACGCCGACATAATACCAGTCACCGTACCGAGTAGCCCAAGCAACGGAGCCAATGTGATAGTGGTATCCATGACCGACATAAAACGGCCAGCTCGTTGCAGTTCCGCTCCCCTGGCCACCTCGAGCGCTCCTTCGATTGAGGTATGGACATGGTTCAAACCATTCCACGCGGTGCGCACAAGCGGATCTTTGGAAGTGCGTCCAAGATTAGCGGACGCGGTAATATTTCCTTGCTCGAGCGCAGCGTACATCTGATCAAGTCGATTGGGATCGCGGCGGGCGCCTTCGATAATCCAGAAGAGAGTACGTTCCAAGATCACCGCGATGGCGACAATAAGAACGGCCACGATCGGGTACATGACAATGCCGCCCTTAAAGAACCATTCCATAAGGAAATTGCCTTTAGCCCATCCTGGAACGAAGCGTCCCACGACGGTCTGGCTGTCGCCGGCGGCAGCCACGAAGGGAGCGAGTTTTACTAGAAAACTGACCATAGTTTGATTGATTGAGGTAGAAGACTTGAGTTACCCTGCGCTTCGAATACAGCTATTCGCTTTGTCTATTTGGCAGACGTCGTTTACGAGCAGGATGCTTGCCAACCTTGCTTGGGCGTGCGCCGTTTGAGCCAACTGAATCATTACAGGGAAGTATCCGCATTTTGCAGGCCATCAGGATACGACGTGATTATACGGTATCCTTGAAAATGTAAGTCGTCAAAGTGACTCTTTTCGATCAGCCTGCAACTATTTTTTTGCTCCTTTGTCTTCAGCCCTGCAAAAGCGCCGGACCAGAATTCATTTGAAACGATAAGTACGATCGCCTGAGACAGCGGAATCTTTAGGCCGATGCGCGAACAACAGTGAAAATCTTCAGCAGCGTCGAAACGCGGCCAAAGTCACTCAACGCCGACGGCAGCGGAAGCGGCGGGCTCTCCGATCCGCCGCGTAAATGTCAGCTGAAATCAGTCGTTTGGAAGTGTCCCAAGATGACCAGCAATCTGCTCGTGTAAGTGATCCGTCAATGCGGCGTCAGCCAGCCGATCGACCACTTCATTAAGAAATCCTTTCACTACTAGAGCTTTTGCAACTCGCTCGGGAATACCACGGCTGAGCAGATAAAAAAGCTCCTCCGGCTCGATCTGGCCAGAGGTGGCGCCGTGGGTACAGCGCACGTCGTCCGCCAAAATCTCCAGGCCCGGCATCGAGTTTGCCTCGGCCTCATCACTCAACAAAAGATTCCGCACTTTTTGGTAGGCATCGGTTCGATGTGCGCCTGGCTCGACTTTAATCAATCCGGAAAAAACCGTGCGGGCCTGATCGTTCAACGCGTTTTTGTAAAGCAGATCGCTGGTCGTATTCGGTTGGAGATGGTCCTGCAGAGTGCGCTGATCGAATTCCTGTTCTCCACTCGCAATCGAGATAGCGAGCATGTCACTCCGAGCCCCGCTACCGATCATCCGGCTGACACTTTCCAGCCGCGAATATTTCCCGCCGAAATTGAGCGAAAGATTGAGTACCGAGGCATCACGGTCCGCCACAGTTGAATTGATCTGAATTGAAACAAATTCACGGCTCCAGTCCTGAGTGCTAATATAAGTGAGATTGGAGCCTGGGCGCGCAACGAGGTCATTGACGCCACAAGCAAACCCTTCCCGACTCTCATCGATGGAAACAAAATTCTCCAAAAGGGTAACTTTGCTGCCCTCCTCGGCAATCACCAAAGTGTGAGGAAAGACCGCGACGCGATCGCTTCCGACAAAGTGAAAAACTTCGAACGGTTGCGCAACCTCGACATGAGGCGGGATGAAAATGACAGACCCGGACCGTACAGAAGCCTTGTGTAGAGCGGCAAATTTGCGCGAACCGAGACGGACCGGTTGGGCCATAAAATGGTCGCGCAGGAGCTCGGGATGCTCCTCCAATGCTCTTTCTAAGGAGAGAAAGAGGACCCCGCGATCCAGGAGCTGATGATCGAAAATTTCGCTGGAGACTAGCCGTTCATTCACAAAAACCAGGCGTCCGGCCGGATTTCCGAAAGAGCGCCCGCGCAGGAATTCGGGATCCCACTCGCTCCATTCGGAAGCGGGCTGGTAGGAATCGAGCGCGAGATTCTTGATGGAAGAGAATCTCCAGAGTTCGTCAGTCCGAGCCGGAGCCGGTTCGGACTCAAACTCCTTCCAGGCATCGGTCTGTAGTTTGGCGAACCACTCGGGCGCCGCGGTCCAGTCCCGCGGCGCAGACACAATCGTAGAAACGTCAGCAGAGGTGCTAATCATCCGGTGTTCCCTTTTCCGACCGGCGGTTTTACCCGACCGAACCTTCCATCTCGAGATCGATCAGGCGTTTCAATTCGACGCTGTATTCCATTGGAAACTGGCGTACCAGATCATTGACAAATCCATTCACCGCGAGACTCATTGCCTGACCTTCGCTCAGGCCGCGCTGTTGCATATAAAAGATTTGTTCGGCGCTGATTTGGCTTACCGACGCTTCGTGTTGGGTAGCGTTGCCGGTCCCGCGAACGGTAATAGCCGGGTAGGTATCGGTCCGGCTCCGAGCGTTGATCAACAGCGCATCGCATTCCGTATTGTTTTTGCATCCTTTCAGATGCTTCGGCACGTGAACCATTCCTCGATAGGTCGCGCGTCCTTTTCCAACGCTGATACTCTTCGACACGATATTGCTAGTCGTCTCGTCGGCAGCATGAATCATTTTGGCTCCGGTATCCTGGTGTTGCCCGTCGCCGGCTAATGCGATGCTGATGACTTCCCCGCGCGCCTTGCGACCTTTCAAGACAACTCCGGGATATTTCATCGTCAGTCGGGAACCAATGTTACAATCGATCCACTTAATTTCCGCCTCTTCCATCGCCAGTCCGCGCTTGGTAACCAGATTGAAAACATTCGGAGACCAATTCTGGACTGTCACATACTGAATCTTCGCGCCCTTGAGTGCTACCAATTCGACAACGGCCGAATGGAGAGTGGCGGTAGTAAACTTCGGCGCGGTGCAACCTTCCATGTACATCACTTCGGAGCCCTCATCCGCGATGATCAAGGTGCGTTCAAATTGCCCGAAATTCTCCGCGTTGATTCGGAAGTAGGCCTGAAGCGGATGCTTCACCTTCACACCCGGCGGCACGTAGATAAAACTTCCACCGCTGAATACGGCGCTATTGAGCGCACTAAATTTGTTATCCGCAGTCGGAATGACTTTACTGAACCATTTTCGGAAGATCTCCGGATACTTCTTCAATCCTTCAGTACTTCCGACAAAAATCACGCCTTGGTCCGAGACAGCTTTCTTGATGTTCGAATAGACTGCCTCGCTGTCGAACTGAGCCTCTACTCCTGCCAGAAATTTTCGCTCGCTCTCCGGAATTCCCAGCCGTTCAAATGTCCGCTTAATATCTTCCGGCACATCCTCCCACGAACGCTTGGGCGCGTCACCCGAAGCTAGATAATACCGGATGACATCGAAATCGATTTCGTTGAGTTCGTTGCCAGCCCAATGGGTCGGCAGCGGTTTATTCTTAAAGACGTGATAAGCATTCTTTCGGAACTCGCGGATCCAGTCAGGTTCTTCTTTTGCGTCGACGATGTAATCAATGGTCTTTTCGTCCAGACCGACCCCGGCGTCGCGCTGATGCTTCACCTCATAGGAAAAGTCGCCGATGTCGCGATTGATATCGATCGTGTTATTCGCTGTACTCATAGTGCTATTTGCCTTTGCTAAAAGCTGAAAATCTTTGGGTCCTAATTGGTCGCCACGGCTTCATCGGGTTCACGGAGCCAATCGTAACCCTTGGCCTCAAGTTCGAGCGCTAATTCCTTGCCTCCGCTTCGTACAATGCGGCCTCGGGCCATTACGTGGACATAATCAGGCACAATGTAATTCAAAAGTCGCTGGTAGTGCGTAATCAAGAGGATACCAAGGTTCGGACCACGCAACTGGTTCACCCCTTTGGCTACAACCTGCAAGGCATCGATATCGAGACCGCTATCGGTTTCATCCAGGACAGCGAAAGCAGGTTCCAAGATTGCCAGCTGCAAAATTTCGTTTCGCTTCTTTTCCCCGCCCGAAAACCCTTCGTTTACTGATCGGGCAGTGAATTCACGGCGGATCTCTAAAAGGTCCATTTTCAGGTAGAGACGTTGATAAAAATCGGTAGCATCCAGTTCCTCTCCTTCCGGCAAGCGGGCTTGCAATGCGGCTCGGAGGAAGTTCGCGTTGCTCACGCCGGGGATCTCAATCGGGTATTGAAAAGCCAGAAACAGACCTTTTCGTGCACGTTCATCCGGCTCCATCTCCAGAATGCTCTCGCCATCCAAGAGGATATCGCCCTCCGTAACCTCATAGTCGGGATGACCTGCCATCACTTTGGCCAACGTGCTCTTGCCCGACCCATTCGGACCCATCACGGCATGCACCTCTCCCTTGCTGAATTCGAGGTTTACTCCTCGAACAATCTCCTGACCATTAACCGAAGCATGCAGGTTTTTGATTACAATCGAACTCATAAATTCATTCCGAACATTTTGGGCAGGTGCCCCGCAAATTCACGTCCGCGTGCGATACCCTAAACCCGGGAGGTAGCTCCCAGCTATTACCCATTGTGATACTTACATCATGAACCGAACCGCAGCGTTCGCAGAAAAAATGCGAATGTTCCAGCAGGTTTGCGCAATAACGGGTTGGAGCCCGATCCAGATTAACCTGCTTTACCAAACCGGTAGCGACCAGAGCTTCCAGGCAATTGTAAACCGTACCCAACGAGATCGAAGAAACGTGCTTCTTTGTACGCAAAAAGACCTCCGTCGCAGTCGGATGATCCGGCTTTTGCATCAGCACGCCTAACACCTGCTCGCGCTGTTTGGTGAGCCGGATACCGCTGGCTGCTAATCGCTGGGATATTTGCCCCGGGAGCTTCACATAAACACCATTGCCCGCGGCGAGAATGATATCAAGAATTATTCTCAATAAGCAAGCTTTCCCCTAGGGAAATTGATCTCCAGTAGTGGAAAAATCGGAATAGATTTCGAAATGGGATTGATTAGGTGTCACCTAAGTGTTGTTGCTCCGAAAACTGTGAGGAAAACCTCCTCAT
>Ga0209528_1000091_pt1 | contig 11153 bp, 9 predicted proteins | sample JacPinW_OM2H0_M3_FD_187970 | JGI IMG/M metagenome (GOLD analysis project Ga0209528, IMG submission 187970) | Forest soil microbial communities from Algoma, Ontario, Canada - Jack Pine, Ontario site 1_JW_OM2H0_M3 (SPAdes) (version 2) | ecosystem: Environmental > Terrestrial > Soil > Boreal...
CTCGGTTGGCCTCGATGAGTGCTGGGTCTTTTTCCCTGGACAATATCCCCATGTCCTGGACGGCCACAACCAAGCCATAAGGCCATGCTGAGTCAGGCAATTTCTCCACCAGTCCGCTGAAACTCGGAAGGTTGCCATACTCCTACACCGGATTCTGGCGAGAGCTTGATCGGGCTGGCAAGGAATCAGGTATCGGTCACATCGGCACGCACACATTCCGGCACTCGTACCGCATGTGGATTGACGCAGTAGAAACTCCAATTGGAGTCCAGCAAAAACTCATGCGGCACGCGGACATCCGCACAACCATGAACATCTATGGCGATGCGGCATCGGCGGACATGCGTGAGGCGCACGGCAAGATCGTGCAATTGGCCTTGCGACCAGACTGAACGGCATGTGAACAGCATGCGGAGGTTCGTAACCTACAGAAAGAATGGCTCCTCAGGTAGGACTCGAACCTACAACCCTCCGGTTAACAGCCGGATGCTCTGCCATTGAGCTACTGAGGAGTGGGAGCACGCGTCCACGCGTGCTGAATTGTCAACAAAATCATATCAGAGGCTGCAGGTGATTGGAAACGCGCTCTTCGGCGCTGGGGCGACGGCGCGTTTCGTCAGGCCATGGTTCTGCTAACCTAATCCTTGGCGTTTCGTCCACAACACGGGTGAGGTGTTTATGCTGGGAGGTTCGCGTTTGTTGATTGCGTTTCTGATTCTGCTTATCGGCGTGGCTGCCGTGGTCTTTGCGGAGGATTCTCGAGCCGGAGATTCCGCTCCTTCGAGTCCAGCCGGTCCTCCGAAAGCCAAAGTCGCTCCGGTCGAGGACAATGTCCAGGGACACAAGATCGTCGATCCCTACCGCTACCTGGAAAACCCAGGCGATCCCGACACCAAGGTCTACGTCGAGCAGGAACTCAGTTACACGCGGGCTATCCTTGACCCGCTCCCAGGACGCGACAAGATCAATGCGCGTCTTTTGCAATTGCTCGAGATAGGCACGGTCGGAGATCCGCAGATGGGGGGAAGGTATTACTTCCATACCCGCCGCGAGGGCAACCAGAACCAGCCCATCCTTTATGTTCGCGAGGGGGTGAACGGCGCAATAAATGGCGAAGACAGGGTGCTGGTTGACGTGAACAAGTTGTCCGCCGACGGCACCGTTGCGCTCGACTGGTGGTTTGTTTCCGAAGACGGTAAGTACGTTGCCTATGGAACCTCCGCCAGCGGATCGGAGGAGAGCACGCTCCATATCATCGAGAGCGCGACTGGCACGGTGTTGCCAGATACCATCGATCGCACCCGCTTCGCCAGCGTGGCCTGGATGAAGGACAGCTCCGCTTTCTACTACACGCGCCATCCCAAAAAAGGCGAGGTCCCGGACGGAGAAGAGGTCTATCACGTCAAGGTTTTCTACCACCAGATCGGAAGCGATCCCGCCAGGGATCCGCTCATCTTCGGGGACAGACCCAATCCGCAGGATATTCCCAACGTCACTCTCTCCGAAGACGATCGCTGGCTGCTGATTAATGTGGAGCACGGTTGGACCAGGACGGAGATGTATTTGCAGGATCTCCAGACGAAGAATCCGCCGCTTGAGATCACGACCGGTAGAGATTTCCTTTACGGTGCCGAATTTTTTGAGGGCAAACTCTACATCACCACCAACGAAGATGCACCCCACTATCGCGTTTTTGTCGCCGATGCGACCAACGCCAAGCGCGACAGCTGGAAGGAACTCATCCCGCAGACGGACGCCGTGCTGCAGAGTGCGAGCGTGACCGGCGGCAAGCTGCTCGCGCAGTACGAACACAACGCGACTTCAGAACTGAAGCTGTTCGGGCTCGACGGCAAGAAGCTCGCCGACATTCCGCTGCCTGCCCTCGGAGATGTTTTCAGCACTTCCGGCCGGTATGACCGCAACGAAATCTTTTTCGGATTCCAGTCCTTCACCGTGCCACCCTCGGTTTATCGCGTTGATCTAACCGACGTGAAAAGCGCGCTCTGGGCCAAGGTCGACGCGCCTTCCATCGATCCTTCCGCCTACGACGTGCAGCAGGTTTGGTACACCTCGAAAGATGGCACGAAAGTTCCGATGTTTGTCGTCAACAAAAAGGGAATCGAGAAGAACGGCAAGAACCCGACTCTGCTCACCGGCTACGGCGGTTTTAACATTTCGCTGAAGCCAACTTTCAATCGCAGCATGTATCTCTGGATGGAGCACGGCGGCATTTACGCGGTCGCCAACCTGCGCGGCGGTTCAGAGTTCGGCGAAGATTGGCATCGCGCCGGCATGCTCGAGAAAAAACAGAACGTGTTTGATGACTTTATCGCCGCGGGCGAGTATCTCATCGCCCAGAAATACACCGACAAAGATCACCTGGCGATTCAGGGTGGGTCCAACGGCGGCCTGCTCATGGGCGCCATGATCACGCAGCGGCCCGACCTGTTCCGCGCTGTGGTGTGCGCCGTCCCACTACTCGACATGCTGCGCTATCAGAACTTCCAGATCGCTAGGCTCTGGATCCCGGAGTACGGCTCCGCCGAAGACGCCAAGCAGTTTGATTGGCTCTACGCTTACTCGCCCTATCATCACGTAAAGCCGGGTCAGGAGTATCCTGCCATCCTCTTTATGACGGGAGACACCGATACGCGCGTCGATCCCATGCACGCCAAGAAAATGGCGGCGCTCATGCAAGCCGAAGCCAAGAATGGAGCCAGCCAGCAAAAACCCATTCTGTTGCGCATCGAGACCAAGGCCGGCCACGGACAGGGCAAGCCGGTTACGAAGCAGATTGAAGAGAACACCGATATGTACTCGTTCCTGTTCTGGCAGTTGGGAATCAAGCCGTAGTTGTGCCCTCTGTGGTTAAATGATCTCGGTGGCCACTGAGCAAAAGATCCGCGTTCTCGTCGCGAAACCCGGCCTCGACGGCCATGACCGCGGCGCCAAGGTGATTGCTCGCGCTCTACGCGACGCAGGCATGGAGGTCATCTACACCGGCCTGCGCCAGACGCCGGAGATGATCGTCAGCGCCTCGCTCCAGGAAGACGTGCAGGTCATCGGACTCTCCATTCTTTCGGGCGCGCACAACGCGATCGTTCCGCGTGTAATGGATTTGCTGAAGCAAAACAAAATGGACGACGTGCTGGTGTTGGTCGGCGGGATCATCCCCGATCAGGATGTCGAGGGCCTCAAGAAAATCGGTGTGGCCGGCATCTTCCAGCCCGGCACCCCGATGGACGACATCGTTAAGTTCATCCGCGAGCATGTGAAACCGCACGGCGTGCCGGCCGTTTAACCTGCGATTGTCGTTGACAAATTGCGGACTATAGCACCAACGACCAGTTTAGAAATGCCAGCATCCAAATAAGGTTGATCGCAAACAGCGTGCCGCACAGAAGTACGAAACGCGTCCGCTTCATCTTCTCCCCCCATTCCCCCATCGTCAGATACGCCGGGTAGACCGGCAGCAGATACCGCGGAGCGCCCAGCAGCGGCGGCCAACACAGCCGCAAGAGAAGATGCACGATGACCGCTGCCGAGAAACATCTGTCTTCGATCCGCATCCGCCGCCGCGCCGCCACTCCCGCAACGAAGAAAAAAATCAGCGCAATCAGACTGATCATCACGAGTGCGTCCAAGTGTTCAGCCAGCGAACGAATCGCCAACCATAGCGTTGTCCAAGGACTCGCCACTTCGGTGTTCCAATAGGTCCGATAAGCCGCCGCCACACTTAGGTGTCCGGTCTGGTGCAACCAGTACCAATATCCCAGCGTTCCGAGCGGAGCGATCGCGACCGGCCATCGCGCTTGGCGCGGCGCCCGCCACGCCAGGATCGCCAGTGGCACGATCACCAACGTTCCCGCCGACCGCGTCAACCCGGTGACAAAAGCGCACGCCGCGGCCAACACCCAACGTTCGTCCCGCGCCCAAACGATGCACCAGACGATTAACGCAACCGCCAGAGCCTCCGTGTATCCCGCAAAAAAGAAAAAGCTTGCCGGCCATACTGCCGCGAGCATTACCGTCCGCAGCGGTTGAGTATTTGGAAACTCACTCCGCATTTCATTCTCCACCAGGCGCAGCAGTCCCCAGAAATAAAAAAACGCCGCCACCGTCGAAATCAGCAGAGCCGCAGCCATCGGCCCGGCCAGTCCGCCCAGGCCCCGAATGAGCCACGGATAAAGAGGATAGAAAACAACTCCCGCCGGCAAGTCATATCCACGCTCGGCAATCCGCAAATACCAAAGGGTGTCGAAACGCTCCCAAATTCCAAGCAACGCATAATGCCAGCCGCCGGGCGCCGGCAAATTCGCGGTGAGCACATTGCTTTGAATCAAACGCGCATCCGGATGCAGAACTATCGCCGCAACCGCCGCCACGCCCGTATAAACTACGCGCAATGCCGCTGTGATCGCTAAAGCGATCTGCCAATCCGCTCGCGCTTCCAACCTGCGTCGCACTCTTGATACCCCTCCACAACGAACTCCGCAGCTGAGTCTATCAGTCAAATCGCCGCGCTCCGCCCTTCACACCGCTGATATAGTAAGTAGTTTCGCAACTAGTTTCGAAATCTGCCCTCATGCGCGAACGTACCGATTCCACGGCACTCTCCATTAACAACGTCCTTCCCACGAAAATTGATCCCAGTTCTCTCCGCTTCGAATCCAACATGCGCGCGCTCGCCGACCTTGTGGCCCAGGTCCGCAACGAAGAGGAAAAAATCCGCGAAGGCGGAGGCGCCAAAGCCATCGAAAGCCAGCACGCCAAGTCCCGTCTCACTGCGCGCGAGCGTATCGATCTGCTCGCCGACCCCGGCTCTTTCTTCGAACTGGGCCTCTATGCCGCGCACAAAATGTACGAAGACTGGGGAGGCGCTCCCGCCGCTGGTGTCGTCACCGGACTCGCCCGCATCGAAAGCCGCATGGTCATGCTCATCGTGAACGACGCCACCGTGAAAGCGGGGGCCTTCTTTCCCATGACCACGAAGAAAGTCATCCGCGCGCAAAACGTCGCCATCGAGAATCGCATCCCGACTATCTACCTCGTCGATTCCGCCGGAGTCTTCCTGCCGCTGCAAGAAGACGTCTTTCCTGACACTGACGATTTTGGCCGCGTCTTCCGCAACAATGCTGTCATGTCGGCTATGGGCATCCCGCAGATCGCCGCGATCATGGGCATGTGCGTCGCCGGTGGTGGATATCTTCCCGTGATGTGCGACCACGTCCTCATGACTGACGGCAGCGGCCTGTTTCTCGCCGGGCCCGCGCTGGTGCAAGCCGCCATCGGGCAGAAAGTTTCCGCCGAAGAATTGGGCGGCGCCGCGATGCACTCCGCCATCAGCGGCACTGTCGACTTTCGCGAGCCCAATGACCAGGCCTGTCTCGCCCGCATCCGTTCGATCATAGAAAAGTGGGGATACCGCCGGCAGTCCCTGTGGGATCGCAAAAAGCCCGTGGACCCGGCGATGCCGGCCGAAGAAATCTACGGCGCTTACGATGCGTCACCCGCGCGCCCCTATGATATGAAAGAAATTCTCGCGCGCATCGTGGATGAAAGCCGCTTCGACGAGTACAAACCTGAGTACGGCGCGACACTGATCTGCGGCTACGCTCGAATTGGCGGCTTCGCTGTCGGCATCGTCGCCAACCAGAAACTTCACGCGCACCAGACCGACCATGAAGGCCACAAGCGGGTCGAGTTCGGCGGCGTCATCTACACCGAGTCCGCCGAAAAAGCCGCCCGCTTCATCATGGACTGCAACCAGAGCCTGATCCCGCTGGTCTTTTTTCACGACGTCAACGGCTTCATGGTCGGACGCGATGCAGAGTGGAGTGGCATCATCAAGGCGGGAGCAAAAATGGTGAATGCGGTGTCGAACTCCGTCGTGCCCAAAATTGTCGTGATCGTTGGCGGCTCCTTCGGCGCTGGACACTATGCCATGTGCGGCAAAGCTTTCGATCCGCGCTTCGTCTTTGCCTGGCCTACCGCGAAATACGCGGTCATGAGCGGAGATGCCGCCGCCGGCACGCTGGTGGAAATCAAAGTGAAGCAACTGGAACGCAGCGGCAAGAAGTTGAGCGAAGAAGAAAGAAAAGAACTTTTCGACTCAACGAAGCAAACCTACGAAGAGCAAACCGACCCCCGCTACGGCGCCGCTCGCCTCTGGATCGACAAAATCATCGATCCTATGGAAACGCGCGATGCCATCACACAGGCGCTGGAAGCGGCGTCGCTGAATCCCGAGGTGGCGGAGTTTAAGGTAGGAGTGCTGCAAACTTAGAATCGGGTGATCGGGTGATCTGACGGTTTGACCCGCGATCCGATAATCCGATGACCCGATTGCTGGAGCTGCATGAGCGAAGCCGTCAAGCTGATCGAATGTCCGCGCGATGCCTGGCAAGGGCTCAAGGGGCAGATCCCTGCCGAGCTTAAGACGAACTATCTCCAGGCGCTGATCTCGGCCGGCTTCAAGCACATTGATGCCGTCAGCTTCGTTTCTCCCAACGCTGTCCCGCAGATGGCCGACTCCGAAGAAGTTTTGAAAGAGCTCGACCCTCCCGACGACGTTGAAATAATCGGCATCGTGGTCAATGAAAAGGGCGCGCAGCGAGCGATCGCGACCGAGGCCGTGCACACGCTGGGCTTTCCATACTCGATCTCGCCAACGTTTCTAGAGAACAATCAACGGCAGACTCTGGAAGACGCGATCGAGGAACTGGAAAAGGTCGAGAAGAAAGCCGACGAAGCAGGGCTCGACACCGTTGTCTATATTTCGATGGCCTTCGGCAATCCCTACGGCGATCCTTGGAGCATCGATGAGGTTGTCGAAGCTGTGGCCTTGCTTGAGTTGCAGGAAATTCGGGTGATCTCGCTCGCCGATACCGTGGGTCTGGCGCCGCCGGAAAAGATTCGCGAAGTGGTTTCCGCGGTGATGGCGAAATATGACTATCTCGAAATCGGAGTCCATCTGCACAGCCGCCCCGACCAGGCCGCCGCCAAAATCATCGCGGCGTATGAGGCGGGATGTCGCCGCTTCGATTCCGCCATCGGCGGTATGGGCGGATGCCCCTTCGCGCAGGATGAGTTGGTTGGGAATATTCCAACGGAAACAGTGATCGAGACTTTGCGCGGCCGCGGTGCGCAAGTTCCGCCGCTGAAGCCGCTGGACACATTGTTGAGAGCGACGGCCGAGATTGGCGCGAGGTACAAGACTTCGACGGCCGCGGACTGATCGCTGAGAATCCCATGAACTACAAAACGGTCCAACTCGCCTTCGATTCAGGCATCGCCACCCTCACCCTCAACCGCCCCGACAAGCGCAATGCCATCAGTTACGAACTGATCGACGATCTGATCCGCGCTCTCGACGAAGTGAGAAACTCTTCCACCAGCATCTTGATTTTGACCGGGGCAGGAAAGGCCTTCTGTTCCGGCATGGACCTCGACAACCTGAAAGGCCTGATCGGCCGTACGCCTGAGCAAAATCTCGCAGACTCGCGAACCATGGTCAGCCTGTTTCGTTCGCTTTATGAATTTCCGAAGCCAACAATCGCCGCGGTAAACGGCGCTGCTATCGCCGGCGGCACCGGACTGGCGCTGCTCTGCGACTTCACGCTTGCCGTGCCGGAAGCCAAGTTTGGCTATACCGAGGTCAGGATCGGATTCGTGCCCGCCATCGTCTCGACTTTTCTTCTGCGCCAAGTCGGCGAAAAAATCGGTCGCGACCTCCTGCTGACGGGCCGCATCTTCGACGCGCCGGAAGCCTTGAAGATGGGCCTGATCAATGAAATCGTGCCTCCGGAAAAGTTACTCGACCGTGCCCGCGAACTCGCCGCGCAGTTGGCGGAAAACAGTCCGCTCTCCCTTTCCAATACCAAGCGCCTGCTGACCGATCACGCACGCGCGGAACTCGATGCGCAAATTGAGGCGGCCATCCGCGAAAATGCCGGCATCCGCGAGAGCGCTGATTTCCGCGAAGGGATCGAGGCATTCCTCGAAAAGCGCAAGCCAAAATGGACGGGCCGATGAGCCGGCGTGACGGATCGATGTCTGTCCATGGAAAAGATACGGCGACAGTCAATGAAACTCGCATCCGCGTCCGCTATGCCGAAACCGACCAGATGGGCGTCGTCTATCATGCCAATCATTTCATCTGGTTTGAAGTGGGACGTGTGGAACTCCTCCGCCAGTTTGGCTTCAGCTATAAAGATATGGAGCGGGAAGAAGACTGCTTCATCGCCGTAGTCGATGCCCAGTGCCGCTACAAGGCTCCCGTACACTATGATGACCAGGTTATTGTGCGCACATATCTGAAACATGTGCGGGAGAAAGCGATCCGATTTGGATATGAGCTGCGCAGCACGGAGACTGGTGAGTTGCTGGCCGAAGGCGAGACCACGCACATCGTCGCCGATTCAAGAATGAGACCCCGCGTGCTGCCGGAGAAATACATGAAAGTGTTTCGCGCAGCCGTTGGCAGCCCCTAAAGGGGCGTTGATTTAGGAACTTGGCGGCATCGCTGAAGCGATGCCCTGAGACGAAACGAGCGTGTTTCTGCAGACAGGATTGTGGCAAACATGCATCGAGCGGCCGACGGCGAAACGACCAACAACTGAGAACTGAGAACCGGGAACTGCCTTGCAAGCCCTGCACATCGACGGAAACGACCTCACTCTTGAAGCCGTGCGCGAAGTGGCGCAGCCCGACGTCCGCCGACCCGTTCTCCTCGATCCCGACGCACGCGAGGCCGTCAACCGCGCTCGCGCGGTCGTCGACACTCTCGTCGCCAACAATAAAATTTCTTACGCAATCACGACCGGCGTCGGCAAGCTGAGCGATGTGCACATCGTCGGAGATCAGGTTCGCGAGCTGCAAATCAACCTTGTGCGCTCGCACGCCGTCGGCGTCGGCGAACCGCTTTCGATCCCGGACACGCGCGCCATGATGCTCCTGCGCGCCAATTCGCTGGCGAAAGGCAACTCGGGCATACGCGGGATCACTATCGACACCATCTGCGAGATGCTCAATCGCGGCGTGACGCCGATGGTCCCGTCGCAGGGAAGCGTGGGAGCGAGCGGCGATCTTGCGCCGCTGGCGCACCTGGCGCTGGCATTGATCGGTGAAGGCGAATGCTTTGACGAAAAAGGCGGGCGCATTCCGAGCGCCGAAGCGTTGAAGCGCGCACAAATCAAACCGTTGGTACTCGAGGCGAAAGAAGCGGTGTCGCTCATCAATGGCACACAAGCCATGCTGGCCATCGGCATTCTGATGGTGCTCGCCGCGGAGACGCTGGTTGACACAGCCGACGTCATCGGTGCGATGGCATGCGATGCCCTCAAGGGAACCAATGTCGCCTTCGATGAGCGCATTCAAAAGGCGCGCCCTCATGCGGGACAAATCAGGACTGCGGCGAACCTGCGCCGTTTGCTCGAACAGAGCCAGATCCGCGACTCGCACCGCGACTGCGGCCGCGTGCAGGACGCTTATTCTTTACGGTGCATTCCGCAGGTGCATGGCGCGGTGCGCGACACGCTCGCTCATTGCCGCTCGGTGTTTGAGACTGAGACGAACTCAGCAGTCGATAACCCGCTGGTATTCGTAAAGAACCCGAAAGCGATGGACGGCGAGGGCGACGTGCTCTCCGGGGGAAATTTTCACGGGGAGCCGCTCGCTTTCGCGCTCGACTTTCTCGCGATTGCTTTGAGCGCCCTGGCCGGCATCAGCGAGCGGCGGCTGGAGCGCATGGTGAACCCTGCGCTCAGCGAAGGGCTGCCGCCATTTCTCGCACCCGGTGCGGGAATGAACTCAGGCTTCATGATGCCGCAAGTGACTGCGGCTGCGCTGGTGAGTGAGAACAAAGTGCTGTCGCATCCGGCGTCGGTCGATTCGATAACCACGTCGGGGAATAAAGAAGACTTCGTCTCCATGGGCATGACCGCTGCGAACAAGCTGAAGAGAGTAGTGGAGAACACACGCAACACGCTGGCCATCGAGGCCATGGCGGCGGCACAGGCGATTGACTTCCTCGCGCCGTTGAAGACTTCGAAGCCGTTGCAGCAGGCGCACGCGGCCATCCGGGCGGTGTGCGCAACGATGGAGAAGGATCGCGTGATGTATCGAGACTTCGCGCGCATCGCGGAGCTGATTGCCAGTGGCAGGTTGGCCGATGTGGTGCGTTAAATGTCCTCATCAAATTTATCTCTACGAAATTTGTCATCCTGACCCTGAGCTTGCCAAAGGGAAAGGCCTGCTTTCGCCGGCGCCGCGCTGCTGCAGGGAAGTGAATCGCTCAACAAGAAGTCGCAGACTCCGGATGTTTGCGCCTTAAGCGCAAATTTATGCGGTTGGGAGGAGCAAGAATCGCTGTTTACAGCAACCTGCTGGTGCATTAGACTCGCCCGGTTCAACGCTACTTCCCCAAGAGGCGCGGCAGAGCTTTCAGCGTTCTCTCGCTGATTCCGTGCGACGGAATTGGAAGAGCGACAAACGGATCGAAAGCCACCGGAAGCACCAGCGAACATGCCAAGCCATCGTAGGGGAAATTACCGCATTGGCGGCACGGCTGCACTTGCCGTTCTTTTTTTTATCAGCGCAGGTGCATTGCTGGCTGCGGGCCAGGTAGCGGTCACTACCTATCACTACGACAACAACCGCACCGGATGGAATAAACATGAAACGGTCCTGACGCCCGCCAACGTGGGGACCTCGTCGTTCGGCTGGCTGCGGACCGTGGTGCTCGACGACCAGGTCGACGCTCGCCGCTGGTAGTGCCGGGTGTGCAGATTACAGCCGCACAATTTCAGGGCGCGCACGATGTGGTTGATGTGGCGACGGAACACAACACGGTGTACGCAATCGACGTTCACAGCGGGATAGTGCTTTTGAGCCGAAATCTTGGACCGCCGGTGCCGCTTCCGTTGGGATGCACGAACAACGGGCCGAATGTCGGGATCAACTCGACGCCGGTGATCGACCTGAAAGCCGGCCCCCACGGGACAATCTATATCGTGGCCATGTCGAAGGACGCTCGCGGCCACTACTTCCAGCGCCTGCACGCTCTTGACATCACGACAGGCGCGGAGTTGAGCGGAGGACCGCAAACAATAGGCGCTACGTTTCCAGGTTCGGGCGCAGCCAGCGTGAGAGGC
>Ga0209528_1000092_pt1 | contig 11056 bp, 10 predicted proteins | sample JacPinW_OM2H0_M3_FD_187970 | JGI IMG/M metagenome (GOLD analysis project Ga0209528, IMG submission 187970) | Forest soil microbial communities from Algoma, Ontario, Canada - Jack Pine, Ontario site 1_JW_OM2H0_M3 (SPAdes) (version 2) | ecosystem: Environmental > Terrestrial > Soil > Boreal...
TGGTCGAAAATGCGGTCCAACATGGACTCCAATCTTCGTCCGGTGCTGGGCGATTGCGTATCGCAGTACGTCCGGCAGGGCGATGGCTGGAGATGAGCGTTAGCGATGACGGGCAAGGAGTACCGTCGGCGGAAGTCGAACAGATCTTCTTTGCGGAGCGTACGCAGGTGCACGCGTTAGTACTTTTGCGGCGACGATTGCAAGGACTGTTTGGTCGCTCGTTTCGGCTCGAGGTGGATAGCGACGTCGGGCAGGGCACCACGGTTACCTTGCGCATTCCCCACGGACACGGTTTGAGGTAGCCGGAGGATCAATGCATCATTTGAAACAACGATTGCGGCAGCTGGTACAAAAAACGGACGGGCCGCTCGAATCCTGGTGTTTGTTGCCTCCATCAACGCACACCAATCATTTCAACAGGAATATGTTATGACTGCCAGTTCCAATGCTGTCCGGCCCATGGACGATCAGCTAAATTTAAGCCAAGTACCACCCGATTTCCCAACATGTGTCATTGACTCTTTCGAGGCGCGTCACCGGTTGCTCACAGAATCCGAAAGAATTAGCCAACAAAGCGAGAGAGATCGGCAGGTTCAAGAGCCTGCTATCGGTCGATGGCGTTCAGTTGGCGCGGCTGATGCCCTCGAGGAAGGCTTGCACTGGTTAATCTGGGCTGCGGTCCTGGCCTGCTTGGCCATTGTGATCCTCGGCCTTTGAAACTTCACCATCCTCTGACAATGAGCCCCGATATCGAGCAGTTCTCACACGTCAAGAAGCTTGCGACGTTGACCCAGCTTTACCTGGAACTAAATATGCCGTTAAGGGACGCGCTTCGAGCGGCCGAGGCAGATCTCTAGCCGCTTGGAGACCTGGTCTGGTTATTCAAAGTGGTCCTTCCTCCGCGAAGTTTCGGCAGTTGGGACAACGAACACGGCAATTGGGACAAAAAAGACATATCTCCAAAATCTTGGCGTCTATTTTGGAGTTTAGAACTTAGTAGGCGAGACAAGGAAGGTCCCGCTCTTACTCGGGATCGCATCGCCTTCAACACGGAGAATTATTCGATAAAACACGAGGCTCATACTGCCAAGGAACGTCCATCAGAACGGCGTTTATCGAGCCGTAGGAGCGCCCTGGCCTCGTGCCGACCCCCCGGCTTGCTGCAATGGAGAGTCTTTTTAGCGACATATGTGTATTGGTAACCGCGGCATTCGTGCTCACGTTTGTGCCGGGCTTAAGGCAACAGGAGCGTTCTCTACTATCGATGCGGGATCGCGGAACGGCATTGTTGGTGTTTCTAGCTCTTGGGTTGGTCGAAGAAGCGAGCTTTTCGCACAGCGGCTGGCTCAACGAACGGATCGTAGCGGTGTGCGCAGCTGGTCTAGTAGCAGGCCCTTGGGTCGGGCTGGCGGTCAGTGTCTTTGTGACCTGGCTAGCGGTTAGGTATGACGGTCTGCCCTTGGGGTCTATCGGTATTTCCATGCTGTTCGGCGGCCTGGCCGGTGGATGGCTATCGCAGTGGCGCCCTAAGCTGGCGCAACATCCGCTGACGGGATTCTGTCTGACTTCGGTGGTATCGTTGCTGCGGAGTGGCCTGGTTTTCTTCTTCGCTTCCGGCGCGCGACCGGGGCTGCATCCGTTTGGGCAGATTGAGATCGCCGCTCTGTTGCAAGGTTTGGGTACAGCGTTGATTCTGGCTATCGTAGCGCACGTACGTGAGCGCGATGAGCAAACACGAGCGGCCGTTTCGGCGGAGGTGCGTGCGCTTCAGGCGCGCATGAGCCCGCATTTCTTGTTCAACGCATTAAACACGTTAGCAGCGCTGGCAACGGTTGCACCGCGCGAGATTCCCCGCGCAGCAGGTCGGTTGCGCCGCTTCCTCCGCGCCAGTTTCGACCAACACGAACAAGTGTTGGTTCCGTTGGAGGAAGAGTTGGCAGTCGTCCGTGCTTATCTGGATATCGAGTCGCTGCGACTTGGTAACCGATTGAAAGTAGAAGAGATCATCGATCCGGGAGCCTTAGAGGTTCTAACCCCACCTTTCTCCCTTCAACCTTTGGTGGAGAATGCGGTGCAACATGGGCTACAGTCCTCGCCGAACTCTGGACGGCTGCGCCTCGCGGTCCGTCTGGTGGGACAGGCGCTCGAGATGAGCGTCAGCGATGATGGGCAAGGAGTACCCTCGACCCAAGTCGAAAGAGTCTTCTTCGCGACACGTCCGCAGGTGCACGCATTGGAGTTGTTGCGTCGGCGGCTGCAAGGATTGTTCGGTCACTCCTTTTGGCTGGAGGTGTGTAGTGAGGTCGGACAAGGCACAACCGTCACCATGCGCATTCCTCTACGAATGCGCTTCGAGGTCGCGGGACGATCCTTCGAAGGTATGACAGCGAATCCCAGTCGGGCGGTACCCGGCTAAGATTCGTTGCGAGGCTGAAGAGGTCGTTCTCAGGGGATTACTAACTTGGCTCCTGTCTGCGGCTGAGAGCCTATTTCATTTGGTTCTCTGGCCTGCGCACCAACTTGGCACCTAGCTCGCAAGCTCGATTACGCCAGGTTTTTCTCTACTGCATCGAATCTCCGTTTTGCCGCAAAAGGCGGTCTCGACTGCGCAAGCCGGCAGTTCGGACAACAAAGCCGCAGTTGAGACAAAAAGCTGGTACTGCCTCCGAAATTTTGGTGTGAAATCCGGCGTTCGAGAAAACAATCGAAGCCTGACTGTTTCAAAGACGGACTGAGCGGCAAGGACGGAGGTGCAGCTGCTGCTCTTGGCTCCTGCTTGCACTTCTCGAGAGGGTTGTGGATACACTCCCGCGGTTGCTTTCCTCTCCAATGCGTCGGAAACTTTCAGGACGATTTCAATTTTGGCTAGACTGAATCTTCAAAAATGGCGACTACTCGAGTCCAGCCTGCCGAAGCGGCTTTGATCTTCACTGGAAAGCAGCTCACTAAGAATCCTGACTCTGGCAACAATTCCAGGTTATGTAGTTTCTCAATGTGTGTGTAGCCGATCTCCCGGCCAGCTTTGTGTCCCTCCCAGATTAAAGCCGAATCGCCTGTTTGCGCGTAGTTCTTGGCCGTATGTACAAATGGTGCATCCCATGACCATCCGTCCGTACCCGTTACCCTGATACCCCTCGACGTGAGATAGAGAGTAGCTTCACGACCCATTCCACATCCGGCAGAGATATAATCCGGCTTTTCGTATCGTGCTCCCGCCGCAGTATTGACGAGGACAATCTCCAATGGCTGCAGCGTGTGACCAATCCGCCTCAATTCCGTTTCCACGTCTTGAGCTGTAATCACGTATCCATCCGGAAAATGGCGGAAATCAAGCTTTACGCCCGGCTGAAAACACCATTCCAGCGGTATCTGATCGATTGTCCAAGCGCGTTCACCTTGATTCATGGTTGAAGCGAAGTGCCAAGGTGCATCCAGATGTGTCCCGTTATGGGTGGAAAGACTGATCTTTTCAATCGCCCAACCTTCGCTCCCGGGTAAATTCTCTGGCTCCAGCCCAGGAAAGAATTGACATATTGTCTCCGCAGTGTCGGCGTGCTGGAGATACTCGATTTTCGGACCGGCACCCGGCGGATCTGCAATCACTTCATTTTCCAGAGGCACGGAAAGGTCGACGAAATGACGTCTGATGGGACGAACACTTTTCACGTCTTCCGCAGTCGCACGACCAAGCTGAACTTTAGGTGATTGAAACTCGCGTCTCATAGTTAGTTCGAAAATAGACGCCAGTGCCTTGCGGTCACCTGCCATTTGTCCGGATTGCCGCAATCATTGTTTCAACGATGATAGCGGCAATCCGGACAAAAACCGCTTTTTGGGGACATCGCATCGCTCGATGGCCGGCCTGGGCACGGGTGCCGCCGGCTGCCACCTCGATCAGGCGGCGAGACCACCGTCCAACGGCAAAGCAACGCCGGTAACGAACGCCGCACCGGGCGAGCAGAGATAGAGCACCGCTGCCGCCACCTCTTCCGGTTGACCAAACCGGCCGATTGGATGCCGCTGCAGCAGGTTGCTCCGGGTCTGATCGTCCCTTCGGATCTGCTCGGTCATGTCCGTTTCGATGATGGCGGGGCAAACGGCATTCACGCGCACGCCTTTAGCCGCGAACTCCAGCGCTACCGATTTGGTGAGACCGACCACTGCGAACTTGCTGGCGCGCTATAAATCGGTGAGCCGGCGCTCGGCCTAAGGCCAAGTACTGAAGCATTGTTCACAATCGCTCCGCCGCCCGATTGCAGAATAGCTGGGATTTGATGCTTCATGCCGAAAAAGACGCTCCGCACATTGATAGTCATGATGCGGTCGAACACCTCGCCGGTATTGGCGATGCCGACGCCCCCCTCTCCACCGATCCCGGCGTTGTTGAACGCGAAATCGAGTCGCCCGAAATGTTCAATCGTGCGGTTTACCAAAGCAGCGATTTCTTCCTCGAGGGTCACATCTGTACGGACGAACAAGCCGCGGCCGCCGGCCTTCTCAACCAGTGTGACCGACTCTGCTCCCTCAGTTTCACGCCGACCGGCGACAACGACGTTTGCGCCCTGTTCGGCGAAAGCGACCGCCGTTGCTCGTCCAATTCCAGCGGTTCCGCCGGTGATCAACACGACTTTGCCTGTAAATAATGAGTTCATTGCGTGAAGTTGCTCTCTTGGTCTGTAGTTTCGCGTCTTTCGGCCGATCAGTGAATCGATGAAAATGTTACTGCGCGAGTTACATTATATCCGCTAATGCTAAAGAAAAGCTCACGCCAAGGCGCCAAGAAGTAAAGGCAGGGCCCGATCCAGGTCAAAACGAAATCTGCAAAGAGCTTGGTCCGCGTCTACGAGGCAGACCGTACAGACAACTAGGTCGATCCTTTTGATCTTTCTGTCTTTTATTTCTCGGTGCCTGGCGTGAGGTTCTAACCGCGGCCATCAAGACGCCGTGGGCGAAACAGCCTCAGGTCTTAAGGAAAGCCAGCAGGTCGGCGTTGACTTGGTCTTTCAGCGTCGTGCACATGCCGTGCGGCGCACCCGGATAGACCTTGAGAGTCGCATTTTTAACGATCTTGGCTGAGGCGCGGCCACCGGCCCCGATCGGAACAATCTGATCGTCATCGCCGTGAAGAATCAACGTCGGAACGTCGATTTTCTTCAAGTCTTCGGTGAAGTCCGTTTCGGAAAAGGCCTTGATGCAGTCGTAGGCAGCAGGAAAGCCGGCCAACATCCCCTGAAGCCAGAACGATTCGCGCACGCCTTCCGAGATTTTTGCTCCGGGTCGATTATAGCCGTAGAAGGGCATACTGAGATCCTTGAAGAACTGCGAACGGTCGGTGACAACACCGGCGCGGATATCATCGAACACTTCGATCGGCAGGCCGCCAGGATGAGCGGGCGTTTTGAGCATCAACGGAGGCACCGCCCCGATCAGCACGGCCTTGGTCACGCGCTTGGTGCCGTGCCGACCAATATAGCGGGCCACTTCGCCACCGCCGGTCGAATGGCCCACATGAACAGCGTTCTTTAGGTCGAGCGCCTCGACCAGTGTCGCGAGGTCGTCGGCGTAGGTGTCCATCTCGTTCCCCTGCCAGGGTTGGCTCGAGCGGCCATGACCACGACGGTCGTGGGCGATGCAGCGGTAGCCGCGGGACGCCAGGAAGAACATCTGGTCCTCAAAAGCGTCTGCACTCAGCGGCCAGCCGTGGCTAAAGACTACTGGTTGTCCGGTTCCCCAGTCATTGAAATAGATCTCCGTACCGTCCTTCGTCTTGATTGTACTCATGTTTTTTTGTGTTGCTTTCTAACTAGCGAGGGTGAAATCACCGGTGACATAAAAGGGTTCCGCCCGTCACCCGGCCGAATGGCTAGACGCACAGTTGATGACCATGGCAGTGGTCTCTCGTTTAGGCTTGGCTTATGGTTCGAACCGGTTTGACCGGACAGAGCCTGGGAAGACCCAACCGGAGGCCGAGCGGCTTCGATTGATTAGGTAAATGTCTCCGGGTTCTTAGAGATCGTGTAGTGTTTCGAATAAGAACCAGGTGCGACGCTCAGTCTCGTCGATCCAGTTCTCGATCAAGCTGGCAGTAGCGACGTCATTGTGCCGGTCACAGATCTCATGGGTAGAGCGCAAGAATCGCGTTAGTTGCTCGTTGTCCGCACAAAGCTCTCCGAACATGTCTTTCGGAGAAACGAATTCCGCATTGTTGTCTTTCAGGCGCTGGTGTCGCGAGATATCGCTGACGGAGTGGAGCGTCGTTCCGCCAATCTTGCGTGCGCGTTCTGCAACATCGTCGGTCATAGCGAAAATTTGCTCGCCATGTTCGTCCAAGAGGAGGTGGTAGTCACGAAAGTGGCGGCCACTCATGTGCCAATGGAAATTCTTCGTCTTCACATAAAGTGCAAACACATCTGCCAGTAGTTGGCGGAGAGCACTCGAAATTTCTTCAACGCCCTCATGGCTGAGACCGGTTGGAGTCTGTAGCGCAGCATTTTCTCGTCTTCCAGATCGAGTATCACTCTTTCTCATGGCTTTTCTTTTCATCTTACGCGAAAACTCAGTTCATTGAAGTCTCTCGGCAACAAGGTCTTTTCATTATTTTTATGCAGCTATTGCTGACTGGCCGCTCATCGTCCCAGAATGTGGACTAACGCTCGTACCTCGAGAAGAAGCGCTCCAGTGCTTTTAGGTTAACGTTTCATTAACCTGCATTGATCACAATCTTGTCCTCCGCACGAAGGGCAAGATTACGATCAATGCGGGCCGCTACGCGCCTTTTTGCAGGCGAGCATGGGGCCACGGATACGTTTGTACCGCCCGAGTGAAGGTCTCGACTGCAGGTGACCAGCTGCGGCCTTCGATCGAGACCAGCGAGATTTCGCGGATCACTTCCGGCTTTATCAAAGGCCTGCTGAGTACGCCGGGTGTCGCCACAGAGAACTCCGGCAGAAAGGTCACACCGAACCCGGCTGCCACCATGCTCTGGATCCAGTCTTCCTTCTCGCTGCGATAAACCACTGGAATTTTGATTCCCAGATCCTGGGACTGCATCGAAATGTGAGGATAGAACTCACAGTTTACCCGTAGGAGTTGAGGTTTCTTAGCAGCGTCGTCCATTTTGATCATCTCTCTTGCTTGAAACTCGTGGCCGACGGGGAAGGCAACGCAGAAACGCTCACGATAAAGACGTGCGGTTTGGAAAGTATCCGGAAATGGTTGCGGCTGCGCGAGTATCGCAAGGTCTAACCAACCGTTCCGAAGCAGTTCGTTCAGTTTTTCCGCCGTTCCATCAATCAGCGTTAGCTCGACCCCTGGATGTTTCGCTTGAAAATCGGAGAGAAATCCCATGAAATAGATGGGTCCTATGGTGCACATGACGCCGAGTTTTACCGGCGCATGCTCAAGCCTTAGAAATTGCTCCGCCGTGTTTTTCGCACCTTGCGCTTCGAACAATACACGCTTCAGGTGAGGCCGGATTAAAGTCCCGAGATCGGTAAGGTGCGTGAGATTCCTTTCTCGTCGGAAGAGTTTCCCGCCAATTTCGTCTTCGAGTTTCTGGATAGCCTGGGTGAGGGCTGGGGCGGAAACATGACACTCCTCAGCCACGCAGCGAAAATTCAAATATTCGCTTACAGCAAGAAAGTACCGTATCTGATGCATTTCCATCTCGCGGCAAATGATACGCGGCGAGCTAGGTTTGAACAGCTCCTTACAATGCGCGACACTGATCATGCGAGAAGCGGATGACAACTAACAAATGACGGATGACAAAATCGATCGCGGTGCCAATAACAAACCGGCTCGGCCGGAGCCGCGCCCTGCCATTTTCCACGCGCTCCTGGCGCTATTCCGGCAGAGAGAGTTTTGACTCGAATCCTTATCTAGATCCCAATTAGCCTTCCTTCCATGGCCGACTACACGCCGCCCGACATTAAGCTGAATTTGAAACTTCCATCGCTTGGCTGGATAGCTGCTATCTTCATTGGCATCCTGCTGATTGTGGGACTCTGGATGTCCTATTACACGGTGGGGCCCGAATCGCAGGGTGTCGTGCGGCGTTTCGGGAAGTATTTGCAGACGGTTGACCCAGGCTTGCACTTCAAGCTGCCATTCGGCATCGACGTCGTGACCGTGTTACCGACGCGGCGACAGTTAAAACTTGAGTTTGGCTTCGCCACGCCCGGCTATGTTACCAATCCGATCCAGGCTGGCCAGGAACCGGACGAGGAAAAATCCATGGTCACTGGTGATCTGAATGCAGCACTAGTCGAGTGGGTCGTGCAATATCGAATCGAAGACCCAAGGCAGTATCTGTTCGATGTCCGCAATCCGGGGGAGACTCTCCGCGACTTGTCTGAAGCCGCGATGCGTGAGGTCGTGGGCGACCGCACAGTTGACGAACTGATTACCATCGGACGCCAGGACATCGAGGTTGAGGCGCTCTCCCGCATGCAAGAGTTGTCGAAGCGATACCATCTCGGCATTCGCGTGGACCAAGTGCAATTGAAAAATGTGAACCCGCCCAGCCAAGTGCAGGCATCGTTCAATGAAGTGAACAAAGCGCAACAGGACCGCGAAAACGCGATCAATATCGCCAATGGCGAATACAACAATGTAGTGCCGAAAGCCAAAGGCGAGGCCGACCAGACAATACGGGCGGCGGAAGGCTATCGATTCAAGCGGGTTAACGAGGCTGAAGGCGATGTGGCCGCTTTTAGCGCCGTACTGCAACAATATATCAAAGCGCCAGAGATTACTCGCACCCGCCTTTACCTGGAGACAATGGGCGAAATCCTCCCCCAAACCGGGCAAAAAATCATCGTTGATGAGTCCCTGCGGCAACTGCTCCCGGTGCTACCCCTCTCGATCAAACCGGGGGAGGGCCGGCAATAATGAAGAAGAGTTACTTTGCCGGGATAGCGATTGTTGTCGTTGCGCTTCTCTTGTTACTCGTTTTCTCTGGTGCGTTTTATACGGTTGATCAGACCGAACAGGTGATCATCACGCAATTTGGGCAACCGGTGGGCGATCCAATCACCGATCCAGGCCTGCATTTCAAGATTCCAATCGTGCAAAGCGTAAACAGTCTTGATAAACGCTTCCTGGAATGGGACGGCGCTCCGGTCGCAATTCCAACCCGGGACAAAACGTATATCCACGTCGACACATTTGCGCGTTGGCGGATCGACGACCCGAAGACTTATTTCGTGCGTTTGCACGACGAGCGGAGCGCCCTTTCGCGGCTCGACGACATCCTCGGCAGTGAGACGCGCAACTCCATCGCCAAACACGACCTGATCGAAATCGTGCGCACTGACAAGAACCGTCAACCACTGCACGACGAGACTCTTAAAGGCGGTCCAACCGGCACGATCGGCGTTCTTCCGCCCATCGAGTTCGGCCGGCAGAAGATCGAAGATGAAATCAAGACGGCTGCCACGCAAAAACTGGCCCAGTTCGGCATCGCCGTGCTCGATTTCCGAATCAAACGAGTGAACTACAATCCCGATGTCCTGGCGCGTATCTACCAGCGCATGATCAGCGAGCGACTCCAGATCGCACAGCGCTTTCGTTCTGAAGGGGAAGGTGAATCCGCCCGTATTGCTGGCCAACGCGAGCGCGACCTGAACGAAATCCAGTCTAACGCTTATCGCCAGGTGCAGCAGATCCGGGGCGAGTCTGACGCCAAGGCCAGCGAGATTTACGCTCGCGCCTATACCCAGAATCCTCAAGCAGCCGAGTTCTACGCTTTTCTCAAGACGCTCGAGACCTACCACAAAATCTTTACCAAAGACTCGGCTCTGGTGCTCTCGACGGACAGCGACATATTCACCCTGCTGAAGCGTGCCGGAAAAACCAGCGGCTCGCCAACGCCGGCCGAGACGTCGACAAAACCTTCACCCTGAGTTCGTGGATAACGATTTTAAAGTAGTTCTGGATGGTTGCCAGAGTCGCTAAAAGGACTCGGCACTAGAGGCGAAAACCGTCGCCGGCGGCCCGGAAGAGATCTTCGTTGGTTTCACAATGCCTGTGATTAGCTTGTTGGTTAGCCTATATGACCACCGTCTCTCGGCTCGAACAGATCGTCGGCCCGAATCGGCTACTGACTCAGCCCGAAGATCTGGTCCCCTATAGTTTTGACGCTACCCCGGTGTTGAATCAGTTGCCGCAAGCGGTTGTGTTCACCAAAACAGTCGATGAGGTTATTGCCGTCCTTAAGCTCGCCAGCGAAACAAAAACTCCGATAGTCTCTCGCGGGTCCGGTACGGGGCTCAGCGGTGGGAGCGTTCCAGTTCCGGGCTGCGTTGTCCTGTGTACGGTCCAGATGGACCAAATCCTTAGGCTTGATCCGCCGAATCTCACGATGCTGGTCGAACCTGGCGTTTTGACCCAACAGGTGGCGCTATCGGCCGAGGCGGCGGGTTTGTTTTATCCGCCGGATCCCGGTTCGATGAAAATTTCTACGATTGGTGGAAATATTGCCGAGGACTCCGGTGGACTCCGCGGACTTAAGTATGGCGTTACCCGTGATTATGTCATGGCGCTGGAGGTCGTCCTTTCAACCGGCGAGCTTCTGCAGACTGGGTCGCCTTGCGTCAAAGATGCAGCCGGTTATTCCCTAAAAGACCTCTTTATTGGTTCCGAAGGAACGCTCGGGGTTATTACCAAGATTCTCTTGAAACTTATTCCGAAACCGGCTGCGCGCCGGACCATGCTAGTTACCTACGATCGAATCACCGATGCGGCGGTCACCGTGTCCGCGATTATTGCCGCGAAGATCATTCCGTGCACATTGGAGTTTCTCGATCAGATCACGATTCGATGCGTTGAGGACTATGCAAAGATTGGCCTTCCGACTGACGCTGAAGCCATCCTTCTGATCGAGACCGATGGGCATCCGGCAGCAGTCGAAGAAGAAACCAAAGCGATGGAGAAATTAGCGCAAAGTAACGGTGCGCGTTCCGTATTGGTGGCGCAGACTGCGGAGGATGCTGCCCGTTTGGCGAGTGCCAGGCGCACCGCATTCTCAGCACTCGCAAGGGCTGCGCCCACGACA
>Ga0209528_1000093_pt1 | contig 11031 bp, 11 predicted proteins | sample JacPinW_OM2H0_M3_FD_187970 | JGI IMG/M metagenome (GOLD analysis project Ga0209528, IMG submission 187970) | Forest soil microbial communities from Algoma, Ontario, Canada - Jack Pine, Ontario site 1_JW_OM2H0_M3 (SPAdes) (version 2) | ecosystem: Environmental > Terrestrial > Soil > Boreal...
CCCTTCAGTCACAAGAGGTTCAAATGATTCAAGAGGTTCCCGGACAGACACTCAGACAAAACCAGCCCGCGACGCGTTCGTCAACGGGCTGATAAGGAGGCTATGGGTCAACGGGCTGATAAGGAAACTATGACGACCCGGGTTGGATAGCCCCGGTCGTCATATCGTAGTTGTTGGAGAAGTTCCACCCAGTAAACGATCCATTATAGAGCCACCCATAGGAGGCGGTTGGGTCTATATAGTTGTCATGCGCTATGCCTGCATTCTGAGAGCCGCCGCCGTGGACCATATAGGTCATCACGATAGGGCTACCCGCTGCTATCATGACGTTGTACGCCAACGTTACATTTTGGATTAGAGCTGTACCGTAGGAACCAAACTGGTATCCTTCTCCACCCGTTGCTTGCCAGGTTTGATAGCTGGTATTGTACTCAACATCGACGGGCGAATAGTTTGCACTTCCTCCGAACTGGAGATAGTTGAGGCCGGAGCCAGGGCACGTCCCACCTTTTTCAATGAGATTATACTTATAGACGACGGAAGATGAGGAGCCGTTAACAAGCATTTCCAAAACGTGTTGAGAGAAGTTTTTAAGCCAATTGTAGGTAAGCGTTGTCGTATTGGCACCCGCTGCGCCGACAAGCGATGAGCCGCTACACATGCCGCCTCCGTCGATGGTATTATATGAAACGGTCAGGCCCGGCGAGTTGTAGTCGGAGAAGATAAGCGACGCCGTGGCGTTGACGAGATTCGGCCCCCCAAATTGGCTGCCGGTGACCGTGGGATTTGGGGAATTGATAAAGAAGACCACCGCCCCGCCATGTAAAGAGAAATCGACGCCGGATATCACTACGTTGCTTGTATTATCGACGCGAACATAGGGCAGCGGTCCCGTCGTGTTCACGGAGATGCCGGGGCCACTCAGTAACTGCCAATCGGTCAGCGTCGCCGTCGACGGGACACCTACCGCATAGTCTACACCGGCAACCTGCCAGGGAGGTCGCGTCGCATAGCTCGCGAGCAATGCGGGGTGCTGGCCGCTCGTTCCGCACAATGGGCACGGCGTTGTGACTGTCACTGGCAACGATTGTGCGGAAGGAACCCCTGCGGCGTTATATGCCGCCACTGTGTAAGTGTAAGTAGTGCCCGCGCTAACTGTGTTATCAGTATAACTTGTCGCGGTTGTCGTATTTATTACGTTGCCATCCCGGTAAATTTGATATCCAGCTACTGTGCTATCCGCATCAGTCCATGAAAGGGACACTTGTGATGACGAAACCGATGTCGCAGTGAGACCCGTTGGGACGCTCGGTGGGCACGATGGGCACGCCGTTGTGACTGTCACTGGCAACGATTGCGCGGAAAGATTATTTGCGGGGTCATATGCCGCCGCTGTATAAGTGTAAGTAGTGCCCGGGCTAACCGTGTTATCGGTATAAGTTGCGACGGCGGTCGTCCCTATTGGGTTTGGGTTGCCATTCCGGTAAACGTTATATCCAGCTACCGGGCTATCCGGATCCGTGGACGCTGTCCATGAAAGAATCACTTGCGATCCCCCAACCGATGTCGCGGTGAGACCCGTTGGGACGCTCGGGGGTGTCGTATCGCACGTCGTTGTGCACCGAACCGGCTTAAAAAATTCACCCATGCTGGGCGCGGTCGCCGCGGCTGCAAGGTTATATGGCAGGCCCAATCCTTCTAGCGTTTCGCGCAACGTACTCTGATGTTGGTAAAGGGTGCTCGACACATAACCCGGGTTGACATTTGGGCCGGCCGCAACCCAGTAAATCTTGCCACCGCCATCAGTAGAATCAGTATCTGCTTCATCAAATAAAATTATCACAAGCGTATCTTTCATCAACGTCGCATTGCTGATCAATGGACCGATATTAGTCAGAAGCCATGTATCGGCAACCGATAGCGCACAATCGTGCGCATCATTGCATAAGTTTGGGATAATAAATGAATAGTTTGGCAGACTATTATTAGCAAGGTCATGAGCAAATCCGGCATTGGGATCCGCAAACGGCACGAGATTATTGCGTTGCGTTGAATCATTCTGAACGTCGGTAAAATATGCAAATGGATTATGACGCACTGCATAATTATTAAAATCGTTGCCGGCTTGACCGACTGCTGGCAGATCCTCCGCATATGATTTCCAGGATCTACCTGACGCTATCAAATGACGTACGATATTATCCGCCGAGACGGGGAAGCTCGATGGTATTTTCCCGTCTTCGTTCGTAAGAATTTGTCCCGTCGTCAACATGAAATAATTGCCAATCGATGGATGAGTATTTGCATAATATTGAGTTGCTACTCCATAATAATTAGCTAGAGCGTTGAAGACCGGCGCGGATGGATTGCCGATTACTTGGTTATAGTCATGATTCTCCTCAATCACAACGACAATGTGATTGAATGCGTTCTGCGCGCATGCGGGCGCCGCTATAAATGCCGCCATAAATATGGAAAGCATTGCATATAGCAATCGCGGGATTTGATCAAGTTTATCAGCATTCATACTTTGGGCTTTCTTCGCCTGGGATATTACAGAAGCCGACAGAACCTTGCTGACCTTCCGCATGCTGGCGTCTGTGCCATCGCAACAAATTGAGGTAATAATATCGAAACCATTGCAAATAGCAATCGCGGGATTTGATTAAATTTATCAGCATTCATATTTTTGAACTTCTTTCGCTTGGGATTTTACAGAAACTGGCAGCACCTAACATGCTGGATATTATAACTGAATCGCGGCAGATGCGCCGCAAATGAATGCGTCATCCGGCGAATACGGGTTACCCCGCCATTGTCATGGTTACACCATCATCTCAAGCGCCGAAATAATCGCGGTACCACGCGATGAAAGCCTTAACTCCTTCTTTAAGCTGCGTTTTCGGGGCAAAACCAGTCAGAGCCAAAAGCAACGACGTATCGGCGAAGGTGACTGGAACATCGCCTTGCTGCATCGCCATGAAATTGCACTTGGCCCGCAATCCGGTCGCGGCCTCGATGGCGGCGACGAAATCCATGAGCACGATCGGCATCGCCGCGCCGATATTGACGACCCGCCAGGGCGCGAGGGGAGAAAGGCTGTCTTTGGTCAGGGGCGGCGCTCTTCCCTCCACCGGAGGCGGCGGATGGCCGAGCAGCCGGAGCATCGCTTCGACGAGATCGTCGATGTATGTGAAATCGCGGCTCATATTTCCGTGATTGTAAATGTCGAGGGGGCGGCCCTCGAAAAGCGCGGCGGCAAATTTGAAAAGCGCCATGTCCGGGCGGCCCCAGGGGCCGTAGACCGTGAAAAATCGCAACATTGTGATCGGGACTTTGAAGAGATGGCTGTAGGCATGGGCCATCTCCTCGTTCGCCTTCTTCGAGGCGGCATAGAGCGTCAAGGGATGATCGGCCCGGTCCGTCTCGCGAAACGGGACCTTCGCGTTGGCCCCATAGACCGAGGATGTCGAAGCCATCAGCGCGTGCGCCGGCGGCGCATGGCGCATCAGTTCCAGGAGATTGAAGGTTCCGGTGAGATTGGCGTCGAGATAGGCGCGCGGATTATCGAGGCTGTAGCGCACTCCCGCCTGCGCGGCGAAATGATAGACCGCATCGAATCCGGCGCCATAAACGCCGGCAAGCGCGGCGCAATCCTCGAGCATGGCCTCATGGCCGGAAAAGCCCGGGTTTTGCAGCAATATCTCATGGCGGCGCAGCTTGAGGTTGCGGTCGTAGTAGGGCGTAAACCCATCGAGGCCGACGACTTCATGGCCTTCGTCGAGAAGACGGCGGGCCATGTGAAAACCTATGAAGCCGGCGCTGCCGGTGACGAGAATACGCATTGTTCGCGCGATCGCGGAGAAGGGGTTTGACGGCCCGCGCGAACCTCGTTAAAGCCTTAGTCACCAGCGGGAAGTAGAATATTCGCACAAATGGCGGACGATTACCACGTTTAAGGCCGTGCTCGCCTTAGCAGTATCAACCTGCCGATAAGGGAGACTAATTGTGAAACATCAAAAAAATATTGTTGGGTTGGCTTTAGGACTTGCCACTACGTTGACGATAGGTGGAGTCGGTTCATTCGCTGCCGAGAAGGCGTCCGGCTCGCGCGACGCGGCCGTGGAGCGGACGCGTCAGGAGGTCAAGATGCTCGATGACCTCTACAAGAACGTGATAGTCCTGATTGATGGGCATTATGTGAAAAAGCCTTCTGACCTTCCTGCCACCGCCTCCGCCAAGGCGGTGTTCGCCGCGATGAAGAAAAACGGGTGGCACGAGGTGCGCGCACTGGGGCTTACCGATGTAATAAAAAACCCGGATGACGCACCAAGTGACGCTTTCGAACAGGTGGCCGCGAAGAAGTTGCTTGCGGGCGACGCGTCATACGAAGAGGTTATCAAGAAGGATGGAAAGCGCTACCTGCGCGTTGCAACAGGCATACCCGTAGTCTCGGAAAACTGTGTCATGTGCCACGCGAACTTCAAGGGAAACAAGGGGAACGTTGGGGCATTATCCTACACCGTGCCCGTGATTAAATAATCAGAGCGTGAAGTGTCGAGTTCACCTCTATTCTGTCGCCCTCGGCTGTTCGTCCGGTCTGCTTGAGGCATAAAAGCAACCTTGTTGAAGTCATGCAACCGCGCGCGGATTTTAGCCCGCCACTCCGGCCCGGAGTTTGGAGACCGATCAAAATGCCATATTCGCGCTTCTTCGACGAGGCAATTTCAAAGTTGAAGGGGGAACGCCGCTACCGGGTCTTCGCCGACCTCGAGCGGGACGCAAAGGCGTTTCCGCGCGCCCTGTGGCACGGACCGGACCGCATCGACGAAGTCGTGATTTGGTGTTCCAACGACTACCTCTGCATGGCCCGGCATCCGCGGGTGATCGAAGCGATGACCGCGGCCGCGGTCCGGCATGGGGCCGGTGCCGGCGGCACGCGCAATATTGCGGGCACCAACCATCCCCTCGTCGAGCTCGAAGCCGAATTGGCCGACCTCCACGGCAAGCAGGCGGCGCTCGTCTTTACCTCGGGCTGGATTTCCAATCTGGCGGCGATTTCCACGATTGGCGATCTTTTGCCCGATTGCCTCATCCTTTCGGATGAGTTCAACCATAACTCGATGATCGAGGGAATCCGCCGCTCCAAGGCGCAGCGGCAAATTTTTCGCCATAACGATCTCGCCCATCTCGAAGAGCTTTTGCGCGCGGCGGGGCGGGAGCGGGCCAAGCTGATCGTCTTCGAAAGCCTCTATTCGATGCATGGCGACATCGCGCCGGTCGCGGAGATCGCCGATCTTGCGCGCCGTTACAACGCCATGACCTACATCGACGAAGTGCATGCGGTTGGTCTCTACGGTCCGCGTGGCGGAGGCATCGCCGAACGCGATGGCGTCATGGACCAGATCGACGTCATCGAAGGAACCCTTGCCAAGGGATTCGGAACGCTTGGCGGCTATATCGCCGCCCAGATGGCGATCGTCGATGCCGTGCGCTCGCACGCGCCCGCCTTTATTTTCACCACGGCTCTGCCTCCGGCGGTCGCCGCCGCCGCGACAACCGCCATACGCTTCTTGAAGCAGGGGCAAGGCGATGAACTCCGCGCGCGACATCAACGCCAGGCGATGCTCACCAAACATGCTCTGAGCGCGGCCGGTCTCCCGGTGATGCCGAACCCGTCCCATATCGTGCCGGTGCTCGTCGGCGATCCCGAACTCTGCAAGCGGGCGACCGACATGCTTCTCGATCGCCACGCGATCTATATCCAGCCGATCAATTATCCGACGGTCGCCAGAGGCGGCGAGAGATTGCGCATCACCCCAAGTCCCCTGCACACGGATGCACATATCGCGCATCTCGTGGAAAGCATGGCCGATGTCTGGCGAGCGCTCGGGCTGCCCTTTGTCGAGCCTGCCAAAATCCTCGAATTCAAGCGGGAGAGCGACGCGCGCTGTACATTCCCGGAGTTCAAACGCGCCGCCGAATGAGCCTCGTTTTGGCTTAGACCGCGCGAGGGCGTTGCCGCCTCGATTGCCGGAACACAGCCATGCGGCCACTCACAATTTTTCTCAGCCGGTTGCTTGGGCTCCTCATGCTTGTGGTTTCCTTGGCGATGTTTTTGCACCGGCAGGCTATGGCCGAGACCGCGTCCCTCGTCGTTCACGACCGTCCACTGCTTTTTATCCTCGGGGTGATCACGCTAGTCGCCGGTCTTGCAATGGTCCTCGCCCATAACATTTGGTCGGGCGGAGCGCTTCCAATCGTCATCACGCTTTTCGGCTGGATCACGCTGATCCGCGGGCTCATCCTCCTATTGGCTCCTCCGGACGCACTGGTTTCGCTCGTTGAAAGGATTGATTTCGAAAAGTTCTTTGATGTTCCCGCCGCAATTACCTTCGTCCTCGGTCTCTATTTGACCTATATGGGGTTCGGGCGATCGCGGGTGTAAGGGCCAAACCATTGCAAGGCGAACTCCGCACGCCGCCGCTTCTCCCCGGCTCGCGGCAATGTTCCACTGGTTTTGCTCCAGCAGTCTTTTGTCCAGACGGTGTCCACGGCTTCGCGCGGCCGGCGTAGAATAACGGGCCGAGGGAGCTTTGTGGTCTCTGTTACCCCAATTGGTTCGGGCCAACCCGAAAAGTCGTCCGACTCGGAGCCTCCGATCGACTCGATTGCTCGATTATGCGTTAGCTAGACAGCGCAAGGAGTTAAACGTCGTGAAACGGGAAAGATGGATTGAAGCTGACCTGGACGAACTTCCCGCGGAAGAGCCAGATGTATTCGACCGAAAGGCTGGCCAGCTCTTCGACACCGGTCAGGACAATTTTCTTAATTCAATCGCGAAGGCGCTTTCTGCTTTTGCGAACTCCGGCGGCGGATCATTGATCCTTGGAGTAAAGGATGACGGCAAATCAGATGGCCTTCCGCCACTCGTCGCCCGAACGGCCATGCGGGATTGGGTCGAGCAGAAGGCACCCCACTTGCTCGATTACCCACTGGCAGATTTCCGCGTTCATACAGTCATTAAGAGCGACCCATCGCGCATCCCGGACGGGCGAGAAGTGGTCGTCATCGATGTTGGCGATAGCGCCGCAGCACCTCATCAATGTAAGCGTGACAAGGTTTATTATCGCCGCGAGGGCGGTCGATCCGTGCCCGCGCCCCATTTCTATTTGGAATTACTCCGGCAACGACTAACTAGCCCCACTCTCGAATTCACGTTGAAGAATATCGACCCGGTTGACGTTATCGAGCACGACAACGGATTGTTTTTGGAGGCTAAATTGCGATTCGAAATCGAGAACGTCGGTCGAGTTGCTGCCTACAATTGGCAGCTAAGCGTCCGCTCGATTTCTCACTCAGAAGACATCCTTAACGCACGGGCATCCGATTATTGTTTTGGAACCGAGTGTTTCCCTGTTAAGAAAATGCGCAAAACAGGAATACCGATCGGCCCGATTTTGCCTGGATGTGAATATGCAGAGGCCCACGATTTTGGGTTGCAGCTGCGCCCAAACGCACACACCATCGATGCGGTTCGGGAGGAGATCGAAGCACTGCTCGACGGGACCATTTTCTCTTATCAGCTAGCTACCGAAACCGCCCCCGGCGAGCTGATGTCGATTCCGTTGTCGCCTGTTCTCGACGTTGATGTACTTGTCGCTGCGACCCGACAGAAGTGTTCGGGATTTTTCCATTTCTAAACTCGAGATTTGCCGCGCGATCGGCCCGTGCCATTCTTTGAAGATCGTCAAACCGAAGCAGCCCTAGATCCAGCCCTTCAGCTCGCGTGCGACCAGATCGTGAATGAGCATCATGCCGAGTTCGCTATCGTTCAGGCAAGGAATTGCGGCAAAGTTCTTGCCCCCATTTTCGGTGAAGAACTCGCGGCATTCGACGTCGATTTCATAGAGCGTTTCGAGGCAATCGGCGGAAAACCCAGGTGCGATGACAACCAAGCCCGAGCCGCTCATTGCCCCACGCAAACATGGCGGGGGCAAGCGGACGGGGATCATGCGCGCCGTCATGAACGGCGTTATGTGTTGAGCACGGGATGCCAAGGGCGTTATATTCCCAAGGAGTTTCCGTCGCGCAGCATGGTGAACCGTTACTTTTGTCCATGGAATTGGGACGGCACGCGCGATCGTCCGCATCACGCGCTTTACGTCAAATGCCGCGCGAAGGCGGAACGCGCCGCCCGCTTGCATCATTGACAGCCAGAGCGTGAAGAGCGGTGGAAAAGGTCCCATGAGGCGACGGACGGCTGGGCTCGGTTGGAGTTCGGGGGTCCGACACAAAACTCTGGAGATCGCCCATGGAGACCGGCCCGCGCCTGCCGTCCGTCGCGGAGAAGCCTGCCACTTTGTTCGTGGCTTTGGAACTGAGCAAATCGACATGGCTCGTCGCGATTCATTCGCCGGCGGCCGACAAGATCAGCCAACACCGCCTCGCGGGCGGGGACACAACGGCGCTGCTTTCGCTGTCTTTGGTACGATCGGCGGAAAACCGGCGCCCATATCCCCCTTTTCCGGCATCGGCTATCATGCGGGGACCAAGCCCGCCCCGTACTCGTTTTGGGAGGATCGCAATGAACGAGGATCGCTTCAACATCGCTCTGCGCAAATTCCTCAAGGTGGTCGGCATCACCTCGCAACGGGAGATCGAGCGCGTTGTCCGCGAAGGCAAGGTCGAAGGCACGGAACTTAAGCTGCGGATGACGCTCACAGCCAGAACGCGCCGCTCAACCATATTGTCGAAGAGACGATCGACCTTCGTTAACCAGCCTCGACCTGCGGCGCCTCGCAGGCTCGCAAAATGCCGGTTGCGGCACCGGCTCCTCTAGACTAGCCGTGAAATGACCGTCGCCGGAAAACTCCGCCTACCGTGCACCTTGCGCCGGGCCCCCCCTTCGTTTATGCCCAAACTTCGCCGCATCGAAGGTTTGGGCCGCCATTTGTCCGTTGTAGAAACGCCCGTCGCCATTATCATGGGCAGCGAATCGGATTGGGAGACGATGCGCCACGCCGCCGCCGTCCTCGGCGAACTCAAGATCGGCTTTGCCGCCCGGATCGTCTCGGCGCACCGGACGCCCGAGCGGCTCGTCGCTTTCGCGAAAGGCGCCAAGGCGGCGGGCTTCAAGATCATCATCGCGGGAGCGGGCGGCGCCGCCCACCTTCCGGGCATGACCGCCGCGCTGACCGCGCTTCCGGTCTTGGGAGTTCCCATCGAGACAACGGCGCTTGGCGGGCAGGATTCATTATTGTCGATCGTGCAGATGCCGGCGGGCGTCCCGGTCGGCACCTTGGCGATCGGCAAGCCCGGCGCGATCAACGCGGCGCTTCTCGCCGCCGCGATCCTCGCCTTGGCCGATCCGGCAATCGAAACGCGGCTTTCCGCCTGGCGCGCCGCGCAAACCGAGGCGGTGGCCGAACTGCCCTCGCGGGAGGACTGAGCCGTGTCATTCGAAATTGTCCCCGGTGCGACGATCGGGATTCTCGGCGGCGGGCAATTGGGGCGCATGCTCGCTCTCGCGGCGGCGAAACTCGGGCTCAAAACCCATGTTTATGCGCAAGACCCCGAGAGCCCGGCGTTCGACGTGGCCAGCGCGCGGACGATTGCTCCCTATGAGGACGAGCTAACATTGGTGGAGTTTGCCGGCACGGTCGAGCTTATCACTTATGAATTCGAGAACATCCCCTCCCGCACCGCGGCGATTCTCGCCGATTCCTGCGTTGTGCGGCCAGGCCCCGAGGCGCTTGCGGTTTGCCAGGATCGCCTCGCCGAGAAGGAGTTTTTGACGGCGGCGGGAGTCAAGGCGGCGCCTTACATGCGGGTGGACGATGCCGGCGCGCTCGCCCGTGCCATCGCCCAGATCGGACGCCCGTCGATCCTCAAGACGCGCCGGTTCGGCTATGACGGGAAGGGCCAAGTCTTGGTTCGCGAAGGCGCCGATCTCGCCGTGACGTTTCGCACTCTCGGCGGCGCGCCCGCGATCCTCGAAGCCGTCGTGCCCTTCTCCAAGGAAATCTCGGTCGTCGCCGCGCGCGGGCCGGGCGGCGAGTTCGCGGCCTATGACGTCTGCGAGAATATCCATGAAAATCACGTTCTTAAGTCCACCCGCGTTCCCGCGCGCCTGCCGCCTGGGATAGCCGCCGAGGCGACCCGGCTAACGCGGGTGATCGCGGACGCTCTCGTCTATTGTGGCGTCATCACGATTGAAATGTTCGTGACCGGCGGCGCTGGCGATGCTTGCCTGGAGCTTTGCGTCAACGAAATCGCCCCGCGCGTCCATAATTCCGGGCACTGGACGCTCGACGGCGCCGCAACCTCTCAATTCGAGCAGCATATCCGGGCCATCGCGGGCTGGCCGCTCGGAGCCGCCAGCCGCCACGGCGCGGAAGCCGGCGGGCATGTCGAAATGGATAATTTGATCGGCGAAGATGTCCGTGCCTGGGCCAAAATCCTCGGCGAGCCCGGGGCGAGCCTGCATCTTTACGGCAAGGCGGACGCGCGGCCCGGCCGCAAGATGGGCCATGTGACCCGCATCGTCCCCGGCTCGGACCATTAGGACGGCGCAGGGCAGAATCTTGCTAACGGTTTCTTAAAGCGGAAGGATTCGATTGGGTTCGAAGGAGAAACCCATGACAATCGGTTTTTTGGAACAAATGAAGGTGATTTTCGATCACCGCATTACGGGAATGGTGACCTATCCGTTGGATGAAATTCTGTTGGCAACGCTGGTTGGCGTGTTGTGCGGGGCGGACGATTGGGAGCGATCGCGCTACTAAGCCGCGAGTATCTGGGTGGCTGAAACAGTTTTTGCCGACAAACAGGCATTCCCCACGCCCAAACGTTCCGCAAGGTTTTCCGGTTGCTGAAGCCTGAAGTTCCGGAACAATGCTTTGCGTCGTGGGTTGCTTCATTGCAAGAAATCGTGCGTGGCGTGGTTGCGGTCGTCCTTCGACTTCGCTCAGAATGAGGGCTCGGCTGCTTGCATATTAACGATTTAGGATTTTGCCGGTGCGATGCGGA
>Ga0209528_1000098_pt1 | contig 10922 bp, 10 predicted proteins | sample JacPinW_OM2H0_M3_FD_187970 | JGI IMG/M metagenome (GOLD analysis project Ga0209528, IMG submission 187970) | Forest soil microbial communities from Algoma, Ontario, Canada - Jack Pine, Ontario site 1_JW_OM2H0_M3 (SPAdes) (version 2) | ecosystem: Environmental > Terrestrial > Soil > Boreal...
ATCACCCCGCACCCGGGAGAAATGTCGCGCTTGACCGGCTTGAGCATTGCCGAAATTCAAGCAAACCGCCTGGAAGTCGCGCGAAATTTCGCCCGCGAGCATGAGTTGATTGTCGTGCTCAAAGGGCATCGCACCCTAATCGCAGCGCCCGATGGCTCCGTCTGGGTGAATCCCACAGGCAATCCCGGCATGGCAACCGGAGGCACCGGAGACGTTCTGACGGGAATGGTAGCCGGCCTGATCGCGCAACATCCGCAGCATGCGCTCGAAGCCACCGCTCTCGCCGTCTATCTTCATGGACTGGCGGGGGACCTGGCCAGTGAATCCATCGGCGAAAATTCCCTCGTGGCGACGGACCTGGTGCGCTTTCTGCCCCAGGCGTTCGCGCAGATGCGGCAGCAAAAATCTGAGGAGATTCGCTTTCATGCCTAGCGAAGCACACGTTGGGACAGCCGCCGTGGGCTGTCCGGGGCGAAACCCCGCGACGCTCTTGAGTGTCAGGATGAACGAAAGTCTTGGCGAGCTGCGCGCGCGTGGACAGCCGAAGGCGGCGGTCCCTACGTAGTTCTTGCTCGAGACTAGCGCGGAATGTAATTGTCAAGCAGCGTTAGGAACTGCGACCCAAGGTTCATCATCCGGGCCTGGGCGGCATCGGGGGCCTCGCCGTCAAGCATTGGGGTCGTGAGGCGAACCAGCCCGCCGTCGCTGCGATTCATACGCACCGAATCGGACACCAGGTAATATTTGGCCCAATACTCGCTGGCCACCTCGCGGCCGTGAGCCTGAAACCAGTACAGCACCAGTTCCCGGCTTCCCCCTTTTGAAACCACGTATCGATTGGCAGGGAACGAAGATCCGTCGGGACTCGTAATCTCAACCACCTCCCGTGAAGTCGGAACCCATCCTGCGCCCGGCAGGCAGTGGTTCGGCGAATGGATCGTGTCGCCGGCCTTTTGCGTCGGAAAGTACGCAATGTAGAGACTGATCGGCGGCAATGTCGGGTGGCTCGCGTTTTCGTAGTCGCGCACCAGAAAATCGCCCGGCCCGAGGATGTCAAGGGTGTCCTGGTCGAGAACGCTGTCGGTTCCCCTCCAACCGTCAATCTGCGGGGGCAGGGAACTCAGAGACTCTCGCGGCGGAAAGAACTCGCTGCGCGAATGGGCCTGGAGCACGAGCGCCGTGGCCAACATGATCACGGCTACAATCCAGAAACGAAGTGACCCGGCATTCATGCGGATTTCGCCTCCGCGCTCTTTGAAATCCAGATCAGCGAAATCAGTTGGTGCACAGCAAACAGCATGATCAGCGCCACCACGAAAATCAGCCATCCCGAAAAGGTATGGAAAAATCCCTCCGCTTTGTCCGGATCCCAGTACTGCACCAGCAGCCCGGTGCCAAAGATGCGAAAGCCGTTAGCCGCCACTGCGATCGGCACCGCTGAGAGTGCCAGTACCACCCGCACCCAGATACGAGTCTCCATCAGGTACCCGTAGATGATGGCCAGCGTGACCAGCGTTAGAAGGGAACGGATTCCGCTACATGCTTCCGCGACGTCCAGGGGCATGGAAGCAAGCACGATCACATTCCCCTGCCGCAACACGGGAACTCCGACCAGTTCGAGCAGGTCAGTGGCCAGCTTAGAAGCGAGTAACTGAAGGGGAAAGGTGACCTGCTGCAGGATCAGGTTCGGGATCGGGATCATCAGAATCAGAAAAGCCCAGGGGAACAGGACCGCGCGAAAGAGCGTCCATCCCTGAAACAGAATGATCAGGCCCGCCAGCAGGACCAGCAGCGAGACTCGCGAGAAAAACAATTCCGCGCCCAGGACTCCCAGAACCAGCATGAGCAGGCTCAGCAACACCGGCGGAAGACCCGCCCATGATGGGGCCGACGGAATTGCCTTCAGTCTCTTGCGGTCCTGCCAAAGGACAAACAAAGCAAAGAGGGGGACGAAGACTCCATGCTCGAAGTTCGGATCGCGGGAAGGTCCGACCCACTGCAGAAACAGGTGGGCGAGAATGGAGGCGTAAAGCCAAGCAACCAGCAGCAGCAGCGCGAATGCCTGCCAACGGGGCGAGTTGGACGACAACCGATCCTCCCTCGTCGCGAGGAGCGGCGCTACCTCTACTGAATCACTCATAGCGCGCTTGCAATTGAGGATATGCGAAACTGGGTCCTCGCGCAAAGTAAAACCAGCACTTCGGGCCAGTCCGTGCATCGGCTAAGCAGTCGGGGCAAAAGAAGGGAACAAATTACCCATAATTGATGGTCACGTGCCCAAGCGGTTACCCTGTCGCTTCCCATCGCCTGTAAACATCCATTAAACTCAAACAGTTAGCCTCAGGGATTGGGGCGGTTTTGGACCGCCGCTTGCTGCATTGATTCCCGGGAGAGTGTGCATCTTGGACGAGCAACAACCTCTGGTGAGCGTCATCATTCCTGCGTATCAGGCGGCGGTGCGTATCCGGGAGACTCTGGATTCGGTGTTCGCGCAGACGTATCCAAACTTTGAGGTCGTGGTGGTAAACGATGGTTCGCCGGATACGGAGGCCCTGGAACAGTCGATCCGGAGCTATGGCGAGAGGCTGATCTATATCCGGCAAGAAAATCGAGGCCCATCGGGCGCACGCAACACGGCGATCCGCGCGGCGCGAGGCAAGTACATTGCCTGCCTCGACAGCGACGACATCTATTTGCCGGAGCATCTGGCCAATCTGGTTCCGCTGCTGGAGAAGCGCGGCCTGGATCTGGTTTACTCCGACTCCTACCATCTGAGGGAAGGAGTGCATATTGGCCGGTCTTTCGAGCGGCAACCGCAGAGTCCACCGGTGACGTTCGAGAAGTTGCTGACGGAAGAATGTGCCATCTCGACATCAGCCGTGGTGGCCTCGCGGCAGGCGATAATCGATGCCGGACTGTTCGACGAACGCTATCGCCGTTGCGAAGACTTCGACCTCTGGCTGCGCATGTCGTTTCGCGGGGCGAAGATGGATCTTCTCCGCCAGGTCGGGATTGAACACCGGCTGCTGGCCGGCGGACTCTCCTCCGACCAAGTTCTGCTCAAGCAGGCGCTAATCGAGGTCTACAAGAAGGTGCTGGCGACACTGCCGGTTTCGGCGAAACAGAAAAGGACGACTCAGGAACTGATTGCGCGGACAGAGGGACTCTGCCAGATGGACCTGGTGAAACGCTACCTGCGGGAAGGCCATTACCCTGAAGCGCGCCTGGCGGCGGGCAAAGCAGCAGCCCTGTTGCAGGAACGGAGGAGCCGGAGAGTAGCGCTGGCGGTGGGGATTGCGCCATGGGCAGTCCGCCGATTTCTGCGGATGCAGGAGACGCGGTTGGCGCGGAGAAGCAAGCAGGGAGCGGGTTCTGTCCGACAGGGGCCAACCGGAAACGGGCCAACCAAGGGCGGGAACGTGCAGCTACAAACATCAGCTACAATCAACAGCACTGGAACCATCGAGCGCGGGCTTCTGCCGCTGCGAATTGGAGGTGCCAGCGAGAGGGAGCGAATTTGGAAGTGGATCGACAGGATCAAATGTTTGTTCCTGGCCTGCCCGCGCTGTCGTCATGTCCACAAAGGCAAAAATGAGTGCGGCGTTGTGATGGCTGGAGCAAAAGTCTGCCGCTGCCAATTGGAGGATCCGGCATGAGGAGCCGAATAATAATTCTGTCGTTTCTCGCTTCACTAAGTTGCAGCCAGAGCATTGCTGGGATTACGAACGTCGTCATTATCGTCAGCGAGAATCGTTCCTTCGATCACATGTTCGGAACTTTTCCCGGCGCGGAAGGAACGCTGATTGGCCACATGGAGAACGGCGTCGCCGTGGCGCTGGCGCATTCGACCGATCTGCCACTCGCGAACTGCGGACACACTTGGACGGATGCGCACGCAGACATGGACGGCGGCAAGATGGATGGTTTCGCGCCGTTCTCGTCGACCGTGAACGGCGTCAATCAAGCCTACGTGCAACTCTGGCAGTCGGACATCCCCCAACGCTGGGCGCTGGCGCAGTCGGGCGGTGTGGCGGATCATCACTTTACGCCAATCGCGGGTCCGAGTTTCACGAAACAAACGTGAAGTAAGTGGACGCCCCCAAGCAGCGCTGCTACCGGGCACAAGCGGCGTCTCCCCGAAGGTTCCGGCGGGTAGCCGATCCGGACAGTGTCAGGACACAGTTTCCAGGACAACGAGAGGTTCGACCGAGATTCAACCGATGATGCAGAGGCTGATCCGTGGAATGCAGCGGGCGCTGGGCATGCACCACCCAGGACGCAATCTGGAGGTGTTTCCGGATGACGTATTCATTCTTTCCTTTCCGAAGTCGGGCAATACCTGGACCCGGTTTCTGATCGCCAATCTCGTGTATCCGGAAACTCCCGCGGATTTTTCCAACATCAATCGTCTGACGCCGGATCCGGAGGCCCTTTCGAAGCGCGAATTGGCAAGGATGCCGCGGCCACGGATCATCAAGAGCCACCAGTATTTCGATCCGCGCTACAAACGGGTGATCTACGTGGTGCGTGATCCGCGCGATGTGGCACTGTCGCAGTTCCATTTTCACCGCAAGCGCGGCCTCATTGAAGACGGCTATCCGCCGGAGAAATTTGCCGCAAGGTTTATAGCCGGCGAGACCAGCCCGTACGGATCGTGGGGCGAGAATGTTGCCTCGTGGCTGGCGACGCGCGAGAACCGGCCGGGATTCCTGCTGCTGCGCTACGAAGACATGCTCGAAGATACCGCGCGCGAGCTGAAGAAAGTGACGTCGTTCCTGGAAATCCCGCCGGATGCGGAGCGGATTGCCAATGCCGTGCGGCGCAGCTCGGCCGATGAGATGCGCAAATTGGAGAAGTCGCAGGCACACCTCTGGTCTTCGACCAAAAGCACGCGCCAAGACGTTCCCTTTGTACGCTCAGCCCAGGCCGGTGGCTGGAGGACGGGTTTGCCGGAGGGCGCGGTGGCGCAAATGGAAACCGCCTGGGGAAATTTAATGACGCATCTGGGATACGAACTCCTGTCCCCGGCGAGAGCAATAACAGTAACAAAGACGACGAATTTCGACTCCGGGTTTGCGGAGACCATGCTGAACGGACCGTCACGATGATCTACGGGATCAGGCGGATATGGAAGTACGCGTTGGGGCGGGACATCGCGGGGCGCACGCTGGCCGTCCGTCCCGACGATACGTTCATTGTGTCGTATCCGAGATCGGGTAACACCTGGACGCGATTCCTGGTGGCCAACCTGTTGCATCCCCAAGAAGCGGCAACTTTCGCCAACATTGAGCGGCTGGTGCCTGACGCCGAGGCGCAGTCGAGCCGCTATATGCGCGGCATTTCAAGTCCGCGGACGATCAAGAGCCACTCCTATTTCGATCCGCGCTATCCGCGTGTGATCTATGTCGTGCGCGATCCCCGGGACGTGGCTCTTTCCTACTACGATTTCTCGCGCAAGTACCGGCACATCGAAGACAGTTATCCGCTGGAGCGCTACATCGGGGATTTCGTGACCGGACGTTTAATTTCGGCGGGCTGGGGCACTTGGGGAGAAAACGTGGCCAGCTGGGTCTTCGCCCGCGGTGCGCGGCCAGGATTTCTTCTGCTGCGGTACGAAGACATGAGAGTGCGTCCGGAGCAGGAACTAACACGGATCGCAGAGTTTCTGGGGATCGACCGATCGCCCGAAGTGCTGCAAGCAACTCTCGCTCGCAGTTCGGCCGACCGCATGCGGGAGCTGGAGAAGACGCAGGCCGAAGACTGGGTTTCGACCAAAGACAAGCGCAGTGACATCCCCTTCATCCGCACCGCATCGGCGGGGGCGTGGAGGAGCAAGCTGCGCCCGGAATCGGTGGCAGAGATTGAAGCGGCGTGGGGGAATGTCATGACGCAGCTGGGATATGAGCTGGCCACGCGAAAAGCGGAGAGTGCGGAGCCTCAATCGGCAACTGCCGCACTAGTTGGGGAGCAGCGTGGGGAGCCGCGGGGATGACGGAGCCGATCCGGCTGGCCATTCTGGGCTGCGGAGCCATCACACGCAGCGAGCACATTCCCGCTGTCAGCGCACATCCCGGCGTGCATTTGGTGGCTCTCGTGGATACCGACCTGCCGCGGGCCAATGCGCTGATCCAGAATCGCGGGTTGAGCTGTAAGGCAGTCGCGGATTATCGCGAACTGTTGGGACAGGTGGATGCGGTCATTAACGCGCTGCCCAACCATCTGCATGTGTCGAGCAATATGGATTGCCTGCGGGCGGGCGTGCACGTGCTGTGCGAGAAGCCGCTGGCGATTACGGCGGCGGACGCGCGCTCCTGCGCCGAGTTCGCGGAAGATAACAAGCTCGTGCTCGCTGTGGGCATGAACCGCCGTTTTGCCGCGAGCCATCCCCTGTTTAAGCTGATCATCGAAGAGGGTCTGCTGGGTTCCATTCAAGACTACGACTTCCAATATGGCGGCGCATTTGATTGGCGCAGCGCGTCGGGCTTCTATTTTGACCGCGCCAAAGCGGGTGGTGGGGCGCTGGTGGATTTCGGCGTCCACATGCTGGACAGCGTGATCGATTGGTTCGGGCCGGTGAGTACACTCGACTATCAGGATGACGATTGGGGCAGCGGCATCGAGGCGAATCTGTTTCTCGACCTGAAGCACGCGGGCCATGAGGCAGCCATCGGCACTCAGCCGTCAGCCGTCAGCAAGGACACTCCCGGACATTTGCGGATAAGCCGCACCTTCACGTTGAAAAACCGGATACTGGTGCGTGGCACCGTCGCCAGCGCGGAGATTTCCGTGCAGGATCCCGAGGTGGTGGTGATCCATCGCGCCCTCGGCGGCGTTCCGGTGAGCGAAACGTTGCGGCTGGAAAATTTTCCGGGCGGCAGTTCGTACTGGCGTCAGCTCGACAATTTCGTGCAAAGCATCGCGAACCGCGGCAAGCCGGAGGTGGACGGCTGGCAGGCGGTCCGGGTGTTGGAACTGATCGAGAGCTGCTACGCGCACAAGCGGCGGATCGCGGAACCATGGGCCGAGTCCGGGGCTGAGTCCGGGACAAAGTCCCGGACGGTAACCGGGCCAGCGACCGTAACAGCGAACAGCGGGGCGCATAAATGAACTGGCGCAACGAGACCGTCTTCGTGACCGGCGCTACCGGATTCATCGGCGGGCGCGTCTGCGAACGGATGATGCAGGCCGGGGTGCCGAAACTTCGCGCACTAGTACACGGAATGCATCGCGCGGCGCGAATCGCGCGCATGCCGGTCGAACTCTGCCCGGGAGATCTGCTGGATCGGGAATCGCTGCGGCGAGCGCTGGGCGAGGCCAAGGTTGTGATCCACTGTGGGCTGGGTCCGGCGAACAGCATCGTGCGGGGGACCGAAAACGTGCTGGCAGTGGCGCATGCGGCCGGGGTGAAGCGATTCATCCATGTCAGCACGGCGGCTATCTACGGGATCACACCCCCTCCGGGATCGGAGACCGAGGACGCTCCGCTCGGCCGGACGGGCGACGCCTACTGCGACAACAAAGCGGCGGCGGAAAAAGTTGTACTCGACTACGGCAAGCGCGGAGTGCCGGTGGTGATCCTTCGGCCTTCGATCGTGTGGGGACCCTACTCGGCATGGTCCACGCGGCTGATGGACGATCTGCGCGCAGGGCGCGTGGTCTTCCTCGAAGGCGGGAACGGCGCCTGCAACACCACCTACGTGGACAATCTGATTGACGCGATGATACTCGGACTGGAAAACGACCGCGCGCTGAATCAGGCTTTCTTCATCACCGATGGCGAGCGTGTGAGCTGGGGAGATTTCATCCGGGCGCACATGGCGCTGCTGGAACCGCCGCCGGAAGTGAAGGAAATTTCGCGTGCGGAGATTGAGGCAAGCCGGGGCAGGAGTTCCGGACTGCTGCTCGGCTCGATGCAGGCAACGGCGCGAGTGGCGCGCAGCAAGGAATTCCGCCAGATGCTAATGGAGATTCCGTTAACGGAAGCGGCGATGAAGAAGGCGTGGAACTGGATAAGTTCTCTGCCCCCGGAGAAGCGGGAACGGCTGCGAGCGCGCTTGGGCGTTCGACGCGCGGCGCCGAAGTCCACCAAAGGAAAGTTCATTCCGGATGCCGTGACGGAAGCGACTCAGAGCACGACGGTGTTTTTCAGCATCGAGAAAGCGCGAAAGATGCTGGGCTACGAGCCGTGTGTACGATTTGCCGACGGAATGAAACTGGTTGAACAGTGGCTGCGGTATGCGGCCTATCTTTAAGAATTAAAAATAAGAATAAGAATTAAGAACCAGGCGCTAAGAACTGGGCGCGCGAAACGGGAACGGGCCGGAGCAGATGCGGAAGTTCGAAAAGACGCAGATTTTGAAAAACGTCGGCTCCAGTTGGTCGGCGCTGGCCACGAACGTGTTGGTCGGAATTTTTCTGTCGCCCTTCATTCTGCACCGACTGGGTGATGCCGCCTATGGCATCTGGGTTCTGATCTTTTCGGTCACGGGTTATTACGGACTGTTTGATCTGGGAATCCGCTCCTCGATCATTCGCTACGTCTCAAAATATACAGCCACCGGCGATAAGGAGAAGCTCGCGCAGTTCGTCAACACCGCTCTATTTAGCTACACCGGCATTGGCCTCTTAAGCATGGCGTTGACCGTTTTTCTCAGTTCGTCGGCCGAGCACATGTTTAAGATTCCGCCCGAAATGCATTCGCAGTCGCGCCTCTTGCTGTTAGTGGTCGGAGCGTCGGTCAGCCTCGGTTTTCCGTTGGGCGTTTTCGGCGGCATGCTGGAGGGCTTGCAACGGTTTTACATCCTGAATTGGACAAACATCGGGTCGACCCTGGTGCGGGCGGCGCTGATCGTGTATTTCTTGAATCGCGGCTACGGACTGATCACAATTGCAATGATTACGGTGGCGCTGCCCATCTTGTCTTCAATTCTGCGCGGAATCATTGTCTTACGCTTGTGCCCCGTGCCGCTCGGGGTGCGCTACGTGAACAAAGAATCCTTCCGCAACATGGCTACCTATGGCGGAACCACGTTTCTCGTGATCGTGGCTGGACGGCTGCGCTTCCGCACCGACGAACTGGTGCTGGGCTCAATGATGTCTACAGTGGCAATTACGTATTTTTCGATCGGCGCGCGGATCGTCGACTACGCCCAGGAATTCGTCGCGAGCCTGGCGCAGATTTTTGTCCCCCTGTCGAGCCAGTCGGAGGCGAAAGGCGATCTGGACCACCTGCGGAAGCTTTATATCGCGGGAAACCGTGTGTGTGCGCTGCTGATTCTGCCGATTACGGTAATTCTGCTTCTGCTGGGGAAACATGTCATCCGGATCTGGATGGGTGCCCGCTACGTTCCGCACAGTTACCCGGTGTTGGTGGTGCTGATTATTCCCTTCGCGCTGATGCTCATGCAGTCGGCTTCGGGACGAGTACTGTTCGGAATCGGCAAGCATCAATCCCTGGCAAAAGTTACCCTGATCGAGGGGATCGCCAACTTGATTCTGAGTATTGCGCTGGTTCCGTCGATGGGCGTGGTGGGCGACGCGCTGGGCACGGCGATTCCGCTATGTTGCACGTTCCTCCTCTTCATGCCGCGCCATTTAAAGAAACAGCTCGGCGTGCCCGTGAGCAGTTTCGTGCGCCAGTCGTATTCGTTGCCGTTTCTGCTGAACTTGCCACTCGTTGGAGTGGTCTGGCTGGCGAACAGGTTCTTTACTCCCAGGAACCTGATCCAGTTGGTGATGGAAATTGGAGCGGCGTTCCTGATTTATGGCATTGGAGTGCTCTGGGCCTACAAGACAGGCCGTGTATTCAAGGTCACGGAGTCTGGGGGCCCCGTCCAGTTGCAGCCGCCTCAGGTTGCCACTGCACCCGTGATCGAGGTGGAATATCAGGAGGAATCTTAGGGGCGAGCCCTTGGGTTCCGCGGACTGGCCACTCGGAGAAGTGCAAAATGTGCAAGATTTTGCGTCTACCCAATAAGTGGCATTGTCGTGCCACCGCTTTCCGGGGTATAAAAGTGCATCCAATTGTTCCAGTTCGGTTAAATACTTTCTTCCCCCTGTAGGTTCGTTCTCCGGCGTTCCAAGTGCTGTTCAAAGGGAAGCCCCTGGCGGTTTGATTGTGAATAGGGAACGAAGCGATGCGCCACTTTTTGTCACATGACGTTGAGAAAATCCGTTCCGGCGCGTCTTCCCGGTCCCCTGGTGATTCGATGTTCAGCTCCACGCCTCGTGCAATGCCTGTTCGCAATCTTTGCCTGACACTGCTCGTCGTCGGCAGCGCTTTTCTGTCGTCTTCTTTTTCTTTTGCCCAGCAGCCTTTCCTAACCAGCCGTGCCGATATCAGCCGCAGCGGCGCCAACACCAACGAAACTCTGCTCACCCCCACCAACGTCAGCAAGAACAGCTTCGGCCGTCTCTTCAGCTTTCCCGTCGACTATTACGTGATGGCCCAGCCGCTTTATGTGCCTAACGTGAACATCCCCAACCAGGGCACGCACAACGTCGTGTATGTCGTCACCGAGATGGATTCGGTCTACGCGATTGACGCCGACAACGGCGCTCAGCTCTGGTATGCCAGCATGCTCAACGGCGGCACGACGGCCAGCGGCACATATCTCCCCTGCGGCACCGGTCCCGGGTTTACCCAGGAAGGCATTACCTCGACTCCAGTTATCGATCCCGCCACCAACATCATGTATCTAGTGGCCAAGACTGTTCTGAACGGAACCGTCCGCCACGAACTTCACGCACTCGACATCACCACCGGCTACGAGCAACCGGGCAGCCCCGTCCTGATCACCGCCACCAGCACTAGTAATAAAGGACACGTCACCGTCTTCAACAGCAAGCACCAGAAAAACCGCCCCGGCCTCTTGTTGCTCAACGGGGTCCTTTACCTGGGCTTCGGCTCGAACTCCTGCAAC
>Ga0209528_1000099_pt1 | contig 10891 bp, 10 predicted proteins | sample JacPinW_OM2H0_M3_FD_187970 | JGI IMG/M metagenome (GOLD analysis project Ga0209528, IMG submission 187970) | Forest soil microbial communities from Algoma, Ontario, Canada - Jack Pine, Ontario site 1_JW_OM2H0_M3 (SPAdes) (version 2) | ecosystem: Environmental > Terrestrial > Soil > Boreal...
CCAAGGGCTAAAAGCTAAAAAGCCAGAAGCTAGAACTGACAGGTCTCATTCCCACTCGATCGTCCCCGGAGGCTTGGAAGTAACGTCATACACCACGCGGTTCACACCCTTCACCTCGTTCACAATCCGGGTGGAGATGGTCTTCAGCACTTCGTGCGGCAGCGGAACCCAGTCGGCGGTCATGCCGTCTTCGGAATGCACGGCGCGGACGGCGCAGGTGTAGGCATAAGTTCGCTGGTCGCCCATCACACCTACCGACATTACCGGCAAGAGCACGGCGAACGACTGCCAGATCTTCTGGTATAGGCCAGCCTTCTTGATCTCGCCCACCACGACCTCATCGCACTCGCGCAGAAGGTCGGCGCGTTCTTTTGTTACTTCACCTAAAATGCGAACCGCCAGACCCGGCCCGGGGAAAGGCTGGCGCTGCAGAATATCTTCGGGCATGCCGAGATCGCGGCCGATGCGGCGGACTTCATCTTTGAATAAGTCTTTCAGCGGCTCGATCAACTTGAGCTTCATCTTCTCGGGCAGTCCGCCGACGTTGTGATGTGACTTAATGACCTGCGACGGGCCGCGCACCGAGCGCGATTCGATTACGTCGGGATAGAGCGTCCCCTGCACCAGCCATTCGACTTCACACTCTTCTTTCTCGATGCGACGCGCTTCGTCGTCGAAGACTTCGATGAACTCGTTGCCGATGATTTTGCGCTTGGTCTCCGGGTCGATGACACCAGCCAGTTTCTGCATGAAGCGATCGGTGGCATCGACTGCCACCAGGTGCAGGCCAAGGTTGTGGCGCAGATTTTGCTGAACTTTTTCGAACTCGTTTTTGCGCAGCACGCCGTTGTTGACGAACACACACGTTAGCCGCGATTTGCCGGAAGCGTCGCGCATCGCCCGATCCACCAGCACCGCCGCTACCGAAGAATCCACGCCGCCGGAAAGGGCGCAGATCGCGCGGCCGTTCCCAACCTGCTGTTTTACCTGGGCCACGGTCGCGTCAATAAAATGCTGCGGCGTCCAGGAAGGGTTAGCGCCGCAAATGTTGAGTGCGAAGTTGCGCAGGATGTCCGAACCGAGGGGCGTGTGGTGCACCTCGGGATGAAACTGTACGGCCCACATCTTTCTCTCAGCGTTTTCGATGGCGGCAACGGCATTGGGAGTCTTCGCCGTCAGCCGGAAACCCGGAGGCAGCTCTTCAGCCTCATCGCCATGCGACATCCAGACCGCGAGCAACTTGGGCAGGCCCTGAAAAAGTTGCGAGTCGGAATGCTCTATCTCCACTTTGGCATGGCCGTACTCGCGCTTCGCGGCTGGGCGAACTTTTCCGCCTAAGGCGTACACCATGAACTGCAATCCGTAGCAGATGCCGAGCACGGGGATGCCGAGATCGAAGACGCTCTTGTCGGCCAGCGGCGCGTCTTTGTCGTATACCGACGACGGGCCGCCCGACAGAATGATGCCCACCGGAGAGTAGCTGCGAATTTCTTCCAGGCTGGCGTTGAAGGGCAGGACGACCGAGAAAATTTTCTGTTCGCGGATGCGGCGGGCGATTAGTTGCGAATATTGCGCCCCGAAGTCGAGGACAACGATGGATTGGGTTTCCACGGATGAGTGTCTCAGATTCGGTCTCTTGGTGTAAAGGTGGCCGCCGCGAAAACACCACCCGCGTCCACCGGGCGTGGAAGGCGAAGCCCACTTTACTGGATCTGGAAATTGCGGGCATCCACCGAAATGTTATTGAGCACCCGCGTCGCAATCACATCCCACTCGATTGTATTCGTAGATCCGCTCGGGGATTGCTGCTGAAAACGCAAATTGTAATGTTCGGGCAGGGTCATGCCGTCCATGGTCTTGAAATTACCGAATTGCTCTTCGATTTTCCACCGTGTTGGTCCCAGGCGTGCACTCCTCGCGTCGGGACCGTTCAGCCTCTCTGGATTTCTTCTTGAAAGCGGCGCTACGGTGTCTACAAACGGACTTGTCGCGATCCCCGTTGCTTTGTCTTGTAAATAAACCGTCCGCACATGACGAAGTGTCTGAGGATCGAAATACAACGTAATTTCAAACCCGTTGATCTTGCTCGGGTGACAGACAACCACTTGCAAATCGGTCCCGTCTATTTTCTTCAGACCCTGGTACTGGACTTTTCCTTTGTGAGCGCCCATGTCGAACAGAGGCCAGCCGGTGGTGAGAACGCCGCCGATAAGGCCTTCGCGAATCGGGCTATCGTCACTTTCCAATAGAGTTCCCAGTTCCGACCGAATCTGATTCACATTCGTTGCTTCGATACTTGTCCTGTCGCCATACCTTTTGAAACGCTCGCCAGTATATTGTGGAGCGTTGATCTTGAGCAGCATTGTAGTTTGTTGCCTTCCGAAACGATCACGGCCTTGCCATCGTAGGGCGCAGGGTTAGCCCCTAACAGGATCCGATCTGAGGCGCTTGCTTCCACCACTCGGCTTTTTGCGGCCGAGCGGATGGCGGCAGTCCCAACCGAATCCAGGTGACGCTGCAGTATGTCCTCCGCGGTGAGTTTCTCTTGGGCTTTGCCCGTGGCGGCAAGGACGAGCAACAGAGTGAGTACCAGACCCGATTTCATGGAGACGATCATGAATGACTCCTTCGCCGCACTGATCAGAACAGCGCAAGTACGCGCATTGTCGAGCCATGTAAACAGGAGTCATCGGTTCGAGGGGGTTTTGATCTACTTTCCCGGGGACGGAAGTCCACGGTGGATGACCGTCTCAGATTGAGTGGCTCAAAAGAAAACCAAGTTTCCCTCGTGCACCCTCATCGTGTAGCTTTTCTTTGAATCACCATCGATGCAGAGCTGGGGAATTCCTTTGTGCCCCGGTGGTTATTGCGCCACAATGTTGACCACCTTTCCCGCCACGAAAATGATCCTGACCACCTGCTTGCCTGCGATCGCCGCACACACCTTCTCATCAGCGAGTGCTGCTTGTTTAATCTGCTCCTCGCTAGCGCCTGCTGACACAACTACAACGCTGCGCAGCTTCCCGTTGACCTGCACAGGAATCTCGATCTCATCCTCGGCTGCCAGGGCGGGGTCATATTTCGGCCATGGAGCCTTCAGCAGACTGCTCTTCTCGCCGGTCATCTCCCACAACTCATGAGCGAGATACGGCGCCATGGGCGCCAGGAGCAGAGCGATGTTGCGCTGCATGTCCGCGATCAATGAAGCGGGGATTCCGCCGGCGGCGCGCGCCTCCTCGGCGCCATAAATGTCGTTCATCAGTTCCATGATGGCCGCGATGCAGGTGTTGAAGTGCCAGCGGCCCTGAAAGTCATCGCTCACGCGCTTGATTGTCTGATGCAGCTTGCGTTGAATCGCGCGCGCCTCGGGCGACAACGGTTGAGACTGTGCACGCGGAGACGGGGCAAGCCCTGTCTCTACGGTGAGAGTCGGAGATACGACCGTGGGATTTCTTAGGTAGAAGCGGTAAACGCGGCCGACAAAACGTAGAATGCCTTCGATTCCCGATTCCTGCCAGTCAAGGTCGCGATCCGGAGGTGCCGCGAATAAGCTGTATAACCGCGTCGCATCTGCGCCATAGCGCGCCACCATCTCGTCCGGCGACACAACGTTGCCGAAACTCTTCGACATCTTCGCGCCGTCTTTGATCACCATCCCCTGCGTGAACAAGCGCGCGATCGGCTCGTCGTTTTTTACTAGGCCCATGTCGCGCATGAACTTCGTCCAGAAGCGCGAATAAATAAGGTGGAGAATGGCATGTTCCACGCCGCCAATATATTGATCAATCGGGAACCAGTAAGCGATCTTTGCGGAGTCGAACGGCGCCTTGTCATTGTGTGCGTCGGTGTAGCGGTAGAAATACCACGACGAATCGACGAACGTATCCATGGTGTCGGTCTCGCGCCGGGCGGGGCCGCCACATTTCGGACAAGTTGTATTCAGGAACTCCGGCTCATACAGCAACGGCGATCCGCCCGCGAGAGTGATCGGCACGTTGTCCGGCAAAATCACGGGCAAATCTTTTTCCGCGACCGGCACTATGCCGTCCTTCTCGCAGTAGACCATCGGAATGGGCGTGCCCCAATAGCGCTGCCGCGAGATGCCCCAGTCTTTTATTCGGAAGGTGACGGTCGCTTTGCCAAAGCCCTTTTCTTCCGCGCGCGCCGACATCTTTTTAATCGCGTCCTCGCAGCTCAGCCGGCTGAACTCGCCCGAGTTCACCAGCATTCCATCCATGGTCGTAAAGGGCAGCGGCGGTTCCGCCATGGTTTCTTCTTCGTTTGACTGCGGCAGAATCACGACCCGGATCTCCAGCTTGTACTTCTTCGCGAATTCGTAATCGCGCTCATCGTGCGCGGGTACGCTCATGATCGCGCCCGTGCCGTAGTCCATCAGGATGTAGTTCGCGACCCACACCGGAACCGCTTCGCCGTTATACGGATTCTTCGCGTAGCGCCCGGTGAACACGCCATGTTTCTCGATCGCGCCGATGTCGCCCGCTTCTTTAGCTTTGCGTTGCTCGGCGACGAGTTGCTCCACCTTGTCGCGCAGATCTGCGTCGCGAGTAATCATGTCGCACACGATCGGATGCTCGGGCGCCAGCTGCACCGAGGTCGCGCCGTAGATCGTGTCCACGCGCGTGGTGAAAACCGTGATCGTCGATCCCGCCGGCCCCACGGTTCCGCCGAGATCGAAGTCCACCAGGGTGCCTTCGCTGCGGCCGATCCAGTTCTGTTGCATGATGCGAACTTTTTCCGGCCAGCCTTGCAACTTGTCAAGATCGCGCAGCAACTCGTCGGCATACTTCGTGATCCGCAAGAACCACTGTTCCAACTCGCGCTGCTCGACGGGTTGGTCCTCGTGGCGCCAGCACATCCCGCCCACGACCTGTTCGTTCGCCAGCACCGTGGCGCACTGCGGACACCAGTTCACCTTGCTCTTCTTGCGATAGGCGAGTCCGGCTTCGTAGAGCTTGAGAAAGAACCACTGATTCCAGCGGTAGTAGTCCGGCAAGCAGGTCGTAACCTCGCGCGACCAGTCATACGCGAAGCCGAGGCGCGTCATCTGCACCTTCATGGCCGCGATGTTCGAAAGCGTCCACAGCTTCGGGGGAGTGTTGTTCTTGATGGCGGCATTCTCCGCCGGCAGCCCAAACGAATCCCAGCCCATGGGATGAAGCACGTTGTAACCGTTCATCCACATGTAGCGCGCCAGCGCATCGCCGATCGCATAATTGCGCACGTGTCCCATGTGCAGCGCACCTGAAGGGTAGGGAAGCATCTCCAATACGTAATACTTCGGCTTGGTAGGGTGCGCCTCGGCGGCGTACAGCGACGGATCGCTTTGCCAGCGCTCAGCCCATTTCTGCTCGATGCGCTGCGCGTCGTAACGCTCTTCGCGAGCGGTGGTGATCGGTTTGTCTTCCGGTGGCATATATATATTAAGGATAGGTCAGCAAAGAGTAATCGTTGATTTTACAACGGGCAGGCGCTTAAATACGCTCGGGCACTTTTTCCGCACCTGTGAAATCGTGCGCTTCCAGAACCAGTGATGAGAGCGGCGCTGAATTCACTGGCGCAGAGCCAGCGTTCCGAGCAGCGCCTGCTGCTTGGCGATCAGCGACTGGATGCCTTGCCGGGCGAGCGACATCATCTTTGCGAGTTGAGCGTCGTCGAACACCTGGTGCTCCGCGGTAGCCTGCAATTCAACGATTTTGTTGCCTGCTGTCATGACGAAGTTCATGTCCACATCGGCGCGCGAGTCTTCTTCGTAGTTGAGATCCAGGAGAATTTCGCCGTCCACGATGCCTACACTGATCGCCGCGACGAAATCCTTGATCGGCGCCGCGGTCAGGGTTCCCGCGTCGACCAGGCGCTGCAAAGCCAGGCCCAGCGCGACGAATGCTCCGGTAATCGAAGCGGTTCGCGTGCCTCCGTCGGCCTGGATCACGTCGCAATCAATCCAAATGGTACGCTCGCCCATGCGCTTCAGATCGGCTACCGCGCGCAGCGAGCGTCCGATGAGGCGCTGAATCTCCTGCGTGCGCCCGCTTTGCTTGCCCTTGGCGGATTCGCGCGCGGTTCGCGTCATGGTCGAGCGGGGCAGCATTCCGTATTCGCCGGATATCCATCCCTTGCCCGAATTGCGCAAGAATGCAGGTACTGTCTCTTCGACCGATGCAGTGCAGATGACGCGAGTGTTTCCCATCTCAATCAGCGCCGAGCCCTCCGCGGTCGAGATGAAGTCGGGAACGATGTTGACGGGACGAATCTGCTCGGGAGTGCGGTTATCGCTGCGAAAGATCATTAGAGAGAAATTCTAACAGCCGGCGTCCGGATCACGTGCAGGGCGGGGTAAGGAGAAAACATCGCCTCCAGACGGCATCGACTTTCCCTGGTATGCGTTTGTGAAGCGAACTCGGAATAGCCAGAAAATCAGCAATATCAGCGGCAACAGGGCCGGGATACACAGCAAGCTAGATCCGCGTAACCAAGCGGGGAAGACTTGTTGCTGGCCCAGGAAGAAGGACCCTGTGGCGATGAAAAACCCGAAGGACATGCGCCAGAGATGGCGGACGATGCGCTTGGCGCCGAAAGCGCCGCCGCGCACCAGCATGCGGATGTCCCCCGCGGCGGCAAGCAGCATCACGGAACCCAGGAAAAAGTGCATCCCAGTGGGAACTCCATTGTTTGACCGCGTATGACTATGCACCAACTCTAAACCGGAGATCCAGAGGCTAATACCGAGCGCCAACGGAATCAGAAGCGCGACCCAATCGAAAATGCTCGTTTCCCCGTCTCCGCGTCTGGCGGTGACCCATGCCGTTGTCACCAGATAGAACGTGAAAGTGCCGCCTAGAACATTGCCCAGTTGGTGTTTCATGAGCGCTAAGCACACCGCACTGGCGGCCAAGGTCAGCATCGCTATGACAAAGACTTTTCCGGCCAGGGCATGCCGGGCGGAACCTTTGCGGAAAGACATTGCCGCGGCACCCGACAGTATCCCTACGATGCCTGCCGAAATATGAAGAGGCAGCAGAGGCGACATTTTTCCGCACTCCTTATACTCACCAACCGGTGCAAGCCCGGCTACTGGAGAGACATACGAGGACCGAAGCCCGGGAGTCTCATTCTCTCTGTTTAAGGTCGGCAAAATGCTTCAAGAGTAATTCCACGCTGCACTGGCCTGCTCCTTCCATCGTTGTTCGTTCAGGCCGAAGACGAGGAGCCACAGGATCCGCGATGCTGCCCCGAGGATGCTGAAAGCTGCAATGTAGGGGAACAGACGGTATCCGAGCGGCGGATACAGGAAGCTCAGCCAACCCACACCTCCAAGTACCGACAACATGCCCATGGGGTCCGAGGCAGGAAGGTGGACCTGATAATCAGATACAGCACGTCACCGATTCGTGCGTAAACTTGCGGCGACGCTTCTGTGATCCGTCCCGTCGTTATTGTTGTGTTCACCTTCGTTTCTCCCCACGCGAGCAAATGAATCCAATGCCCATGTGCATCAGATCGGTCCCTGATAGCGGCGCAGCCGGACCGCTGCGGCGAGAAACACCGCGGCCAGCGCCAGCCCGGTCCACAGACCCGGCGTGCTGAAGAAATGGGTTGGAATGAGGGTTGCCATAAAATCCGGCGGGGCACTGTGCGGCGCCATGGCATCTTCCGGCCCCAGCAAGCGATACTGCAGCAGCGTGAGCAAGTGCGCAGTGTTGAACGCAATCTTCTCCACGCCGCAGATCACGAACGGCGGCAGGAAGGCCCATAAAAATGGCGCACGCGGCGCCCAGGCTGAAACCAGTAATAGATAGCCATAGAGGGGTGCGTACCAGAGACCGTGAACCGTGAGAAGGTGATAAAGCAGCACCAGTGACACGTGAATGAACGACGCCTGTGTCCATAGCGCCGCGATGTTCACGCCACTCCCCTGCAACATTATGCTGCCCAGGAGGAGCATGGTGAACTGCGTGGCAATGGTGATGGCGAAGCTGAGAAGCGGCAGAATGACGATGGGAATGGCGAGCTTCGAGAGGACGGTGACGAGATCGGAAACCGGAAGAGACTTCCAGAACAGGATGCTGCGGTCGCGGCGCTCCCCATACAGGGCGTCGAGAGTATAGAAAACGCCCACAATAAGACCTGTCCCCATGATCAGAGCCGCCGCTAACTCGTAACGCGTAGCGAATACGTCGCGCCCTTGCGCAGAGTCGAGGGGCCATACGCCGTGCATCCGGTGCCGCAGAGAGACCATGCTGATGAAAAAACCGAGCAGAAAGACAATGGCGGCGGCCAGCGGCGCGAAGTAGATGGAACGGTACTCCCATAGTTCTCGCCGCACCGACCAGTACAGTGGCCGGTTCGCCGACATGGCAGCGGGTGCGATTTTCTGCGAGTCGAAGGATTCGGGCATGGCATTTGATGGGGTGCTCATCTAGCTGCTCCCTGTGCGGTCTGGTTCCCCGGCTTGTTTTCCAATACCGCAACGAACAAGTCGGCAATGCTGGGTGTGCGCACGTCGCCAAGCGCGGCGAGTTGGTGACGATCGACATGATCGAGCATCATGAGATCAAACAGCAAAATGCTGCGGCCGAGCACTTGTCGGTCCTGTATCGGCCTGAGCGCCCGGGCTGCGCCGAGTTGTTCGGGACGCACCGTCACTTCCAGATAGCGCGACTCGATTTCTTCCATGCTGCAATCGAAAACGATGCGGCCGCGGTCGATGAACATGAGATCGGTGAGGACGTGCTGGATCTCTTCCACCTGATGAGTCGCCACGACGATGGTGCGGCGGCGATCAAAGTAGTCGTTCAGCAGGGAATCGTAGAACTGCTTGCGATACAGGATGTCGAGGCCAAGCGTGGGCTCGTCCAGCACCAGCAATCTCGCGTCAATCGCCATGACCAGAGCGAGGTGAAGTTGGGTGACCATGCCCTTCGACAGTTCCCTGACCTTGCTGGCGCGCCGGATGGCGGTCTTCGCAAGAAAACTTTCCGCCTTCGAGCGATCGAATCGCGGATGCACGCCGGCAACGTAGTCGAGGGCCTGCGAAACCCTTATCCAGCGCGGCAGCACGGCGACGTCGGAGATGAAGCAGACATCGCGCATGAGCTGATCGCGCTCGGTCCAGGGGTTGCGCCCGAGCACCCTCAGTTCTCCCTGATATGGGGTGAGGCCGAGAATCGCGTTGAGCGCGGTGGTTTTGCCTGCACCGTTGGGGCCGATGAGTCCGAGGATGCGGCCCTCTTCGATACGCAAATCGACGCCGTCTAGGGCGATGGTTGTGCCGAAGGCCTTGCGGAGGCCGCGGGCTTCTATGACTGTCATGGCTTCAGCGCTTCTCCTTGTCCTTGGGGGGATTCGACTCGGTGGATTTCGACGGTGCGGCATCTGCGGACGACCGGCTGGTCGCCCCGTTCAGGAGTTCTTCCGCCTTCAGGCCGAGCCGCAGAATGGTTGCGTGGATCCTAGGCCATTCTTCGCCAAGAAACTTCTGCCGTTCGCCCTGCAGCAACAGACTGCGTGCACCGGTGTTGATGAACATGCCGAGGCCGCGTCTGCTTTCGACCAGCCCTTCGTCGACCAGTTGTTGATAGCCCTTCAGAACCGTGAGCGGATTGACCCGATATTCGGCCGCGACATTGCGCACAGAGGGCAGCGGATCGCCTTCCGTGAGCACGCCGTCAAGTATCATGGCGACGACGCGGTCGCGAAGCTGGCGGTAAATCGGCTGACTGTCGTTCCACTCACGATCCATCATGGTTTCCAGATAACACTTACCAGAGATCCGCCTCCGTAGCCTTCCAAATCGGTGCGACTCGAGATCCTTCGTCGAGCTGAAGCTCTCCTCAGGATGACGCCCTTCGACAAGCTCAGGGCAGGCTCTGCGGGCTCAGCTCTCAGCTTGTCCTGAGCAACTGAGCAAAGCGAAGGCGTCGAATGGGCCCGCAAAATGGCGTCAATTGGTCCGATGCAGATCGAAGTGCGCGTGGATCGGCTTGTCCTTCATCATGAACGTCCAATCCTCGGTGTGATGGTTGGCGTCGATGATGGTGAATACCGAATGGTGCATGTGGTACTCCGTGCTCCCGCTGATGTCCTTGAATTCGAACTCGACCGTCTTGCCGTCGGGCGACATCTTGCCGGTCATGCGCGGCCGGTTCCCGGCGTCGCAATAGTGGATCAGCGTGAGCTGGTCTCCGTCCACGTAGAGCATCGTGACCGGATGGTCGTACTTTGTCGCATCCAGCGGCGTGCCTGCTTCCTGGAACTCGTGCACGAGGACGTGTCCCCGCGAGGTCACACGCAGCGAGGCGTGCATCGGCTTGCCGCCTGACATCTCCGGCATCTCCGGGACGGTGACGGGACCTTCCCACTCTCCCGCCAGGCTTTTCATGGTTGTGAAGGACTTTTGCGCGTCAGACTGGGCGACGGGGGCGTCGGCTGCGAACGCGGTGGCGGCGATTAGAACGAATACAACGGAAAGTGCGGTGCGTGATTTCATATTCAGTGTTCTCCTTTTCTCTTCTTCTCTCTTTCGTTCAGTTGCGGAAAATCTCTTGGGCAGAGTTGGTCTCTACGAGAGCCTTCAGGCCGGCAAGGTTCGCTTGCCACAGCTTCGAAAAACACGAGCTAGCCATGTAGTGATATAGTTAACTACAACACTAGAATTAATGCAAGCTTTTTTTATTTTTTTCTTTCGTGGCATTTCGGCGTCCGCTATCTATTTCAGAATCAATAGTTTGAATAAAGTCGGTGGAGCGACGGGCGTCTCGCCCGTCTACCACTAAGTAGCGAGAGTAGTTAAGGCCGGGCGGGGACGCCCGGCACTCCACTAAGCGGAACGAATCGGCTGCGGAACTGGGTTCCACGAGCCGACGCTTTCCGG
>Ga0209528_1000102_pt1 | contig 10877 bp, 10 predicted proteins | sample JacPinW_OM2H0_M3_FD_187970 | JGI IMG/M metagenome (GOLD analysis project Ga0209528, IMG submission 187970) | Forest soil microbial communities from Algoma, Ontario, Canada - Jack Pine, Ontario site 1_JW_OM2H0_M3 (SPAdes) (version 2) | ecosystem: Environmental > Terrestrial > Soil > Boreal...
CGCGCGATCTCCACAGGCAAAACAGGGCCGCAACAATGAGGACCGCAGCACAAGCTCCGCGAAGCCCTATCGCATGGCCGCGCTCCCGAGACTCCTCTTCGCCTTCGTAACGCGCGATTTCAGCGTCGTCGCTGCCCTCGTCTGTATTCGCTTCCGGGAAACCAATTGGCGGATCCTGCTGACTGGATTCCGTTGCGTCGCCAGCAGAAACTGCGTCCGCGCCTTCGCTGCCCGCGTCGGCTTCCGCTGACGACTTCGCAGCATCCTCCGCGCTCAACGGTTGCATCTGCTCACACGCTTTCGCCAGCACCGCACTGGCTTCCTCGGCGGAAATTGGACGATAGATGAGGAAGTCCAGGCGGTTGTCGCGCATTTCCGCCTGCGTGGGGTCGTGATCGACGATGGTGACGGCCACGGTGTCTCGGTTCGGTACGGACTCGCGAGCCCGTTTCAAAAGGAAGGTTGCCTCGGGCTGGTCAGCCCAGTCCACGATCACGCACGAAAAGGTCTGCGTCTTCCCTTTTTCGATGGCTGTAAAGATGTCGGAACAGACTTCAGCGCGGATTCCTGTACTCTTGCAGGCCGCCGTCATGGCAGTGCTTGTCTCGGAGCTTTTTGAAAACAGCAGGGCGCGGAAAGCCATCGCGGTAACAGCTTATCGAGACTTTCTTCGCCGCGACAGGTAACCAGCGGGTAGTCCAAGCGTAGGAATCTGGCCATCCCCGGTAAACTGGGATTGGAAGATTTTGGGCAGCCACGCCGGTGACTTTAGTAACCTTCCGCCCGCCGCACCCGGGCAACGTCAGATCTCAGCCCATTCTCCGGATAACTCATGGCGCAGTTTCTGCTGCCGTTCCTGCATTTTTTGCTGCTGTTCATGCATCATCCGCTGCGAATCCTGCAGTCTCTTCTCCATGTCTTTTGGGCACAAATTCTTCTGTATTTTTTCCGCGATGGCCGGAGCCATGCGGGCGATTTCAGCTCCGGCGCGGTTGATTGCCTGCTGTGTCTCCGCCGTAAGAACGGGAATATCAAAACTGTCTTCGAGCAGGCTCCCCGAATCCTTCTTCGCGGGAAGAGTCAAAGTCAGGTTCTGCTCTCTCTTCTCTCGCATCACGGTCACGGCTGTCGCGCTGCCCGAAGATGACCGCAAAGCGTGTGTGAAGTCAGATGTATCGTGGACCGGCTGGTTGTTGACCTTGACGACCACATCCCCCGCACGGAATCCCGCCTTTTCTCCGCGACTGCCTTTTTCCACCGCGCGCACCAGCACGCCCTTGCCGTCCTTCACCCCAAAGAAATCTCCCAGCTGCGGAGTAATGTTTTCCACCATAAGCCCGCTGCGTGCCGACTGGTGGACAACGACCACCGAGACGGGCAGGTCGAAGTCCGGCATCGTGGGCATTTCCGGCATTCGAGGCATGTCGACGTGAACCTGGGGCTCCCACGCCATCGACTTGCGCCGGTCGGCAAGTTGCACCTTGATCGTCGTTGGTTGGCCGTCGCGGCTGACCCCGAGACTCACCACGCGGCCTGGGGGCGTTTCCTTAATCATCCGGCGCAATTGGGCAGCACTCTCTACGGCCGTGCCGTTCAGGCTCACGATGACGTCATGCTCGTGCAGACCGGCCTTTCCGGCGGGAGCGTCCTGGTCAACCATGGTGACCTCCGCGCCGTGCTCTTCCTTGAGCTTCAATTCTCCCAACCGCTCCGGAGAGACGTCGGCGATGTCCACTCCGAGATACGACGATCCGCCGCCACCCTCTTCCGAACCGAACCCCCAACTCCAGCTTTCGCCCGTGCCATCGTAGCTCGATTGCTCCGGTTGCGCGCTAGAGGCCAGGGAAACGACCAGCGAAAAAAGAAATATGCAAAGCAGGAAGCGATGGATCATAATCCCTCCCGAATAAACGAGCCCACTCATGGAGCGCCGGGCGTCCCCGCCCGTCGCTCCATAACCCGACCTACCGACTGACGCGGCGGAAGTCGACATTCCCGGAATTCGTCCGGACTTTTAGCACCGGTCCGCCGCCGTTAAGCTGACCATCTGCGGTCACTGTTTTCGGCCCATACTGTCCGCCTTCGCTGGAGACGCGAATATCGGAAAAGTCGCTGTGGATCGTGTGGCCATTGCCCATTTCGATCTCCGCCCGAATGGAGATCGCCAGATCGTTCGCCAGATACACGGTGATGTCGCCGGCCGAGGTTTCAAGCGTGGAATTGGTGTGACCGCCCGCCGAGGACAGGAGCTTCACAACGATTCCCCCAGCCGCAGTCTCCGCCTTCACAGACGTCGCTCCGTCCAATTGGATACTGCCGCCGCCGGTCTGGGCCTGCACCCGCCCTTTCGAGGAAGCCAACCGAATGCTGCCTGCGCCCGTCTCGATCTCCGCCGGCCCTCCGATTTCGCCCAGTTCCACGCTCCCGCCGCCGGTCGTCGCTTTCACGGTCCCGCTGCACTTGTCCACGCGAATACTGCCCCCGCCCGTCTCCAGCACCGCGCCCTGGAGCCCGGAAATAACCACTACGTTTCCCGCTCCGCTTTCCGCCTTGATCTCGCCCTTGGCGGATGCAATCTTGATGTTTCCTCCGCCCGTCTGCAGAGTCACGCCGCCCCCCACGCTGCCGACCTCAATCGTGCCTCCGCCGGTTTCCGCCGTGACCTCGCCACCGATGTCGTCGAGGTGAATATTTCCGCCACCACTCTCGAGGTCGACACGTCCGGCAATCCCGGTCGCGCTGGCACTGCCGCACCCAGTCTCGATCTTGGCTGATTCCAGGTTTCGCGGCACATTGATGACAAAATCATCGGCGCTCTTATGATCCCGTCCGCCTGACGATTCCGCCACAATCCACGCTGTCTCTCCCTTTACAGAGGTGCTGACCTTGTACGACTCAAAGGCGCGGCGGGCCTGCTGTTCTGAAGACGTATAAGCTTTACGATGAATGGTGTATGTGATCCCAGCTTGCGATCCACCTTGAACCTTTACCGAACCTGCGGCCAACTTCACCCGCAGATTCCTCGCCGCACCCAAGTCTCCAGTCACCTCCTGGACCCAGTTGCTGCCTTCGCGATATATCCGGCCTTCCTGGCACAGAGCCAGAGATGCCAGCGTAGCCACTGTAAGCGCAACGCCGGCGAGTTTTATTGCCTGTTTCAATGAATGTTCTCCTTGATCGATCCCTTGCTACGCCGTTTACTGCCGTCGATCCAAACTCTGCTGGTGGAGAGCCGGGCGTCCCGCCCGTCCCTCCATTAATCCATCTCCGGCATCTGCGCCAGCATCGCACGAGCCTGCGAGCGAATCGAGACGTTTTCATCTGTCTGCGACAGCCTGGTCAGCACCGACCGCACATTGCTGTCCGTCTTCATCGGCTCCACCAGTCGCAAGGCCTGCATCCGAACACCGGAGTTCGTGTCGCTGATTAGCGTCCGCAAAACTCCATCCCGTACTCGCGCATCCTGTCGCACAAAGCCGCTCAGCCCATCCAACGCCTTCAAACGCACTCCCGGATTAGTATCGTTCTGCAGTGCATACATCAGCGCTTCTCGCACCCGGCTATCGTCGGGCGACTGCGTCAGCAAATCCACCGAGTCCATCCGCACCCCCGAGTTGTAGTTGTTGCGCGCGGCAAACAACAGCAACTGCTGGATGCGCTGGTCATTCAGCGAGCCTTGCGCTTCCTGGGTCAAGACCGTGTCGTACTTGATGCTCACCTGATTCGATCCCGGCTCCTGCGTCACCGACCGGATGCCCGCAACCGAGGAAGCTTCCAGGGGTTGATTCAGCGACGGATTGCTGCTGCCCGATCCAATGGAGCCCGTTACTACGCCATCCCCACCACGAGCGGAAAGGAAGTTGTAAGTCGCGCCAATACCTCCGCCAAATCCCACGATGAAAATGACGGCAGCCAGCGCCGGCGCCATCCGAATCTGCCGCAGCCACGTTCCCGGCTCAAAAATCACACGCTGCCAGAATCCTCCTGGCTGCGTCGTTTCCAGCGCTTCCTGCAGCCGCATCCGCGATGCCGCCAGCAGGTTCGGAGTCGGCTCCGCCACCGGCATTCCCGAAAGCGTCGCGTGGAACTTGCGCGCCGCTTTCAACTCGGTGGCACATTCCGGACACCGCGCCAGGTGCTGCTCTACCTCGAAGCGGGCGTCGTCCTCCAGTTCGTTGTACACATAGAACAAAATGTTCTGCCGCACCCAATCACATTTCATTTTCGTATCCCTTCGCAGAGACAGAGACTAAGACTGAGTCCAAAGTCCAAGCTCATCGCATCTCCTCGAGCGCGCTGCGCAATTTTTGCGTCGCGCGGAACAATGTATTCTTTGCCGTCTCTTCCGTCGTATTCAGCATCTCGCCCACCGTACGTAATTTCAGCCCGTGATAGTGCTTCAACTCGAACACCATCCGCTCGCGAGGCGTCAGCACAGCCAAAGCCGCGCCGATCTTCCGTCCCAGTTCCCGCCGCATCAAATCGCGTTCCGGATTGGCTCCGGAGCGCGCGTCGGGGAACTGCTCCAACCGGCTGTACTCTTCGCCCGAGGAGTCCACCGCGACCGGAGCGTCCTCCTTGCGCACATTCCGTTTCCGCAGATGATCGAGGCAAAGATTAGTGACGATCCGGTAGATCCAGGTGTAGAAGGAACATTCAAAACGGAAGCTGCCCAGATTCTTGTAAGCCTTGAGGAAGGCCTCCTGATAAACGTCCTGGGCATCCGACTCCGATCCCGTCAGATGCAGCGCCAGCCGCAGGACCGACTGATCGTAATGACGCACCAAGACCTCGAAGGCAGCGCGGTTTCCCTGCTGCGCCTCGCGGATCAGACTCGTGTCGTCAATACGGTTGCCCTGCGCTGCCAAGGAGCCCCTCACGGTGGGGTTCTGGTTGCCGCTGCCCTGTGCCGCCCGCCTCGGACGGGAATTGCCGCCAACCGGAATTGCTACTGCGTAAGAATCGGCCGGCATTGTCTCTCTCTGGTCCCCTACAAGTGGTCCAATCCTTAGTTCTTGCCTTGCACAGAAATAGACGGGGCAGCAACCCGAACGTTAGCAGATTATAAGGAGTTGGCCCTTGGTTTGCTTGACAGTTGAGAACATAGGTTTGTTGCGGGGACGGGCGCCTCCGCGAGCCTGCCCTGAGCGAAAGCCGAAGGGTCCAAGCCGAGCAACGCGGCAGCCGCTTGTGCCACAACGACTCTGGACTCGTTATAGCCGGTCTAACCTCAGCCGCATTTCGTTCGTAGCCTCAAACCCCAGCTTTTCATACAAGTGCCGACCCTCGTCGCTGGCGTGCAAATTGACGGCCCGCAAGCCCCGTTCCTTGACCCAGGCCAGGATGGTATGCATGATTTGCCGCGCGATTCCGCGATTCCGAAACTCCGGCTCGGTGTACACATTCAGGATTACCGCCCGCTGAGTGCATGAGTCTTTGGGATTCGCCGGCCACGGACAGAGCAGCACGCCACCGCCGCCCGCGACGCGGCCCGAGGGGTCCAGCGCCAGCCAATGGTGATAGGAGCCATCGGCCAGAGCCCGTGCCAGCCACGGGGTCGCAACTTCCACCATCCGATCAAGCTGCTCGACGGTACCTTCGCCCATGTCGCGAAACATCGACCGCCGGTGATGAAGAATGATCGCCGACTCGCCCGGCGCTGCCTCTCGAATCGTGATGTCAGCTTGCGTCCCATGCATGGAATTGTCATCCGAGCAGCGCGAGGGATCTGCAGTTCGCCCGAAGTGCGCGCCGCCGTGTCGCGAACGCTCTCAAAATGTACAATAAAACACAGCCGAGGCTAGCTGGAATTCATGTACGAAGTCACAGTCGATGACACATTCGCCGCAGGACACTACTTGCGGAACTACAAAGGCAAGTGCGAGAACCCGCACGGCCACAATTACAAGATTCGTGTGACCCTTGCCGGCGCCGAACTCGACAAGGCCGGCCTGCTGCTCGATTTCAAAGACCTGAAAGACGTTATGAAGCACGCCATTGACCGTCTCGATCACCAGATGATCAACGATATCGAGCCTTTCACCGTCCTCAATCCCTCAGCCGAGAATCTCGCGAAATATTTTTACGACGAAACCAACCTCCGCTTAAGCAGCGTAACCAATGGCAGGGTGAGAGTGAAAGATGTGACGGTGTTTGAGACCGATACGACTACGGCTCGCTACTCCGAGTGAAATCATTGAGTCATTTAGTGATTGAATCATTGAGTCATTGAAGGCGGTTGCCTTTGAGTTTCAATGATTCAATCACTAAATGTGTCAATGATTCAATGCTTCAAGTAACCGAAATCTACAAATCGCTCCAGGGCGAATCGACATATTCCGGCCTGCCCTGCATCTTTGTGCGTCTGACCGGATGCAACCTGCGCTGTTCCTGGTGCGACAGCGAGTTCAGTTTCTACGGCGGGAAAAAGATGACACTGCAAGAAGTGCTCAGCGAAGTCGTCAGCCTGAGCGCCGGCGGATTGGTTGAAATCACCGGCGGCGAGCCCATGTTGCAAGAGCGCGAAGTCGTCCCGCTGATGGAACACCTCCTGGACGCTGGCTATCAGGTGCTGCTCGAGACCAGCGGCGAACGCCCCCTGGCGCGAGTCCCGAAACAAGTCATCAAGATCGTCGATGTGAAGTGTCCGCACTCGGGCGAGCCAGACACTTTCGCAGTGGAGAATCTGGAAGCGCTCCAGCCTGGTGATGAACTTAAGTTCGTCCTGACCGACCGAACTGACTACGAGTTCGCCCGCGACTTCGTCGTCAATCACGCGCTGGCCGAGCGGGTTCACGCTATTTTATTCTCGCCCGCCTTCGAGAAAGGCGCGTCCGGCTCGCGAGACACTTCGCATTGTCTTCTTGACCCGCAAGCACTCGCCCAATGGATCCTCGACGATAATGCTCCCGCGAGGCTCAGCCTGCAAATACACAAGCTCATCTGGGATCCTGCCGCCAAGGGCGTGTAGAGGTGGGCAAAACCGTCATGTTGTCTTCGCCCGCACCCGGTTCTCCGCCCGCAGATGAGCCACCACCAAACGTATGTCCTCAAAGCTGACATACGGCGGCACCGCTTCCTTGATGTCCTTCAGCCTCTCGACCCCCTGCTTCAGGCAAGCCGCCTCGATGAGCGGCTGCGCGTCGGGAGAAATCCACTTCGAATCCAATTTCACCAGCCCGCTCTCGATGAGGCTGGCCACCGTACAAATGACGGTCGAGATCTGTCGCGCGCGAATACGGGCAATCTCCTCAAAACTGCGTCCTTCGTGCAAGAGCCGAAGCGTCTGTTCCGCCGGAGCCGGTTCCCGGGACACATTCGGCGTGGCGCGCGCTCCACCGCCAAAATTCCGCAAGGCTTGAAGAAGTTCGGCGCCATACACAGCCGCCTTTTTTTCGCCAATTCCCGGCACCTGCTTCAACTCCGCAAAATTAGACGGACGCCGGCGGCACAGTTCCTCCAGGGTGCTGTCGTGCAGAATCATGTAGGCGGGTACTTTGTTTTCCCGCGCCATCGTTCGCCGCCATTCGCGCAGGTACTCCGCCAATGCCGGATCCGCTTCCGTCGGCGTCAAATCCCGTGCTCGCGGTTTCTCGGACCGCAGCTGCGGGGTGTAAAAAGACGGAGAAGAGGTAGGCGGAAACCGCGTCTGTCGCGCCCTAACCTCCGGCAAGTCAACGCGCACGATTTGCTTTTGCAGCCACGCCGGCTTCGCGCCGCAGCTGTCGCAGTTCCCGCAGTTCTCCCATTTCGGAGTCTCTCCGAAGTGCACGCAGATCTGGCGGTGGCGGCAGCGCTTCGAATCCGCGAACCGGCTGATCACGCGTTTCCGTTCGGATGACCGCTCGCGCTCAGCGTCATCCGAGATTTTTCCGATGAAGTAATCCAGCAGAACATGGTCCCGCTTCTGCCAGAGCAGCACGCAATCGGCGGGACGCCCATCCCTCCCCGCGCGGCCAGCCTCCTGGTAATACTGTTCAATCGACTTCGGCAATGACAGGTGAATCACCGCCCGTACCGCGGGCTTGTTGATGCCGAGGCCAAATGCGATCGTTCCCACCAGCACCCGAACTTCATCCGACATCCACCGTTCCTGATTCTGCCGGCGCATCGGCGCTTCCATTTTTGCGTGATAAGGAATCGCCGCAATCCCGTTCTCCTCCAGGTATTCGACCGTCTCCTCGACGCGACGAATTGTGGGCGAATACACGATCACGCTTTCCCCGGCATATTGTCGCAATGCGCGGGCGAGCAACTCCATCTGGGTCCGCGCTTCGCATTGGTGGACAATGTAGCTCAAATTTTGTCGATGGAAACTGGCGATGTAAAGATGCGGATCGCGCATCTGCAACTGCTTCAGAATGTCGTGCCGCACCTGCCGCGTCGCGCTGGCCGTGAACGCCGCAATCGGAATCCCCGGAAAGCTCGTGCGCAGCCGGCTCAGCTGACGGTAGTCCGGTCGAAACTCGTGCCCCCACTCTGAAATGCAATGCGCCTCGTCCACCGCGAAGAAACCCACCGGCACTTTGGCAAGCCAATCGAAAGTACTTTCAGCAGCCAACTTCTCCGGAGAAAGATAAAGCAGCCGATATTCCCCTCGTGCCGCCTTCTCCATCACCTGACGCCGTTCCGCTGAACTCTGAAAACTATTGATCGCCGCCGCCGGAATACCCATCTGCGCCAGTTGCGCCGCCTGGTCCTCCATCAGGGCAATCAACGGAGAAACCACCACCGCCGTCTTCCCGGAAATCACCGCTGGAAGCTGGTAGCACAGCGACTTCCCGCCTCCGGTCGGCATCACCACGCAGGTGTCGTGCGCGGCCAGCAGACTGCGGATAATATTCTCCTGCTTGGGGCGAAACTCGTGGTATCCCCAGTAACGCCGCAGCGCTTCCGCCAGATTTGGACCAGTTTCGGGCATCTTCCTTCGGACCTTCTCGGCAGTATAGCCTTAGACTGTTTGTGAAGTCTGTGAGCGCTCGACAGCCGATTTGTGATGAATCGGGAAGAACCACGTGGGGACGGACGCCCTCGGCCGTCCACTAGCGCGCTCTCATTTCATCACCGAGAAACCGATGACCGAGAAACCAGTCACCCTCGGACTAATCTCCGATACCCACGGCCTGTTGCGGCCGGAAGCCGTCGAAGCTCTGCGCGGATCCGACCACATCCTTCACGCCGGCGATATTGGCGCGCCCGAAATCCTCGAAGCGCTCACGAAGATCGCCCCCGTAACCGCCGTCCGCGGTAATGTCGACACCGCTTCATGGGCGCGCGCTCTGCCGGAAACGGAAGTCGTTGGAGCCGGTGGCGTGTCCATCTACATCCTGCACGACCTCGGCCGACTCGACCTGAAGCCCGAACCGGCCGGATTCCGCGTGGTCGTATACGGCCACAGCCATCAGCCGAAGATAGAAGAGAAAAACGGTGTTCTCTATTTCAATCCAGGGAGCGCCGGCCCGCGGCGTTTCCGCTTGCCAGTGAGCGTGGGGAGGCTGACAATTACTGCGGGAAAAGCGCAAGCGCAGTTGGTGGAGTTGAAAATATAGCAATTTCGTGGCGAACTTCGAGATCCCTCGCTCCGCTCGGGATGACAAGGCGATGAAAAAAGGCCGACTCGAAAGCCGGCCTTTTCTTGTTTCCAACTTTTCGCGGACGGAGCCTGCCCTGAGCGAAGCCGAAGGGAGTGTCCGCGCCACACTACGGTTTCTTCGGCGCGATCGCGTCCTTCGCGGCCTTTGCCACGCGGAACTTTACGACCGTCTTCGCCTTGATCTGAATTGGTTCGCCGGTCTGCGGGTTGCGTCCCATGCGGGCCTTGCGATGCGCCTTCACGAGGCGGCCGAGGCCGGGCACAACGAACACACCGTTCTTCTTCGTTTCTTTAATCGCCGTATCTGCCAGGTTCTCCAGAAAAGACGCGATTGTCTTGTTGTTGGTTTCGAGCTTTTCAGCCAGGTGTCGGGTGAGTTGAGTTTTGGTCATACCAGATGCCATGAATTTCCTCCTTCAGGAACCTACAAGTTTGCTTGTATCCAGCGCATAGTAACGCACTGAGCTGTGGAAAAGTAGCATTTTATGCAGATTTTATGCGGTTTCCAGTAAGGTACCCCTCTGGAAATCGGCATAAAATCGGGGTCCGGCAGCCGAAGAACGCCGAAATAGCCTGATTCGAGGGCAAAAAGCGGCCCATGGGGACGTTCCCGTAGAGACGCCGCTTGCTGCGTCTCCTGCGCGCCGCGCCCAGTGTCGCGTCCGGTTCCAGACGGCAAGCCGCGTCTCTACAGGAGAGGCTCTATCTGCCCTCCAGTCACCCACTAGAAAAAAGCAGGGTTCCGGCTGGCCTCAGGCGCCGTCCGTTCGTTACACTGAAAACCATTTTCGAACTGTTTGAGAAAAGTAAAAGTATTCGAGGAGGATTCATATATGGCGGAAGCCGCTCTCAGTGGCGCTGAGTTCAAGAAGCAATTACGCGCGGGCACTCCAAAGATGGGATTGTTCCTCAACGCGCACAGCCCGACTGTTGCCGAACAACTCGCGCACAGCGGTTACGACTGGCTGCTCGTCGATACTCAGCACGGTCCGATGAATTACGAGAAACTCTCCGCTATGCTAAGCGGCATCGCGAACGGCGGCGCAAAATCGTTGGTGCGGGTTGGAGGATACGACGATCGCCCCGGCATCCAGCAAGCCCTCGATCTCGGCGCCGATGGCGTCCTCGTCCCCTACATCAACACCGCCGAAGAGGCGCGCCAGGCCATCAGTTGCACCAAGTACCCCACCGTCGGCACGCGCTCCGTCTACTTTCCGCAGCGCAGCATGAACAAGGCCGGACTGCTCGGCTACGCCGGCAACTGGAACAATGAAGGCATCATCGC
>Ga0209528_1000103_pt1 | contig 10856 bp, 9 predicted proteins | sample JacPinW_OM2H0_M3_FD_187970 | JGI IMG/M metagenome (GOLD analysis project Ga0209528, IMG submission 187970) | Forest soil microbial communities from Algoma, Ontario, Canada - Jack Pine, Ontario site 1_JW_OM2H0_M3 (SPAdes) (version 2) | ecosystem: Environmental > Terrestrial > Soil > Boreal...
TCGGGGTCAGAAGTATCGAGGTCAGAAGATTCGAAGTCAGAAGTTTCGGCCGGCTCCTCGGCGACAGCAAGCCCCAGCGCCTCCGCGTCACCAATGATCTTGGCCGCCGCTTCCACATCTGCCTCGGGAGCCGCGACCGGAGCGACTCCCAGCAGTTCTTCATCGCTGGCAATCAAATATCCTTCTTCGTTCAGATTCCCAATGATCAGCTCGGCGGCCTGGTGCACCGCCGGCCGCACAGAAATCGCGCCCAGTTGCCATAGCAGGTGATCGCTCAAGTTCCCCGGCTTCGACAGGAAGTTCTCGAACGAAGGCTTCTCGATCTCTTCCATTTCTCCCGAGCTGCGATACCCGGGATCCAGATAATCCTGGAAGAACGAGCCAAAATCTATCTCCTCGAAAGGATCCTTCTTCTCATCCGCGATTGTCGGACCCTCTTCCGAGGTCGCCTTGGCGGCCAGCCGGTCGCGTTCTTCCTCCTGGCGTCCGACATCATCGAGCAGAGGAACGGCATCTTCCAGCTCTTCGAGCACCGGGTTCTCGACCATCTCGGCATTGATCATGTCCTTGAGCTCGAGCTTGTTGAGCGCGAGCACGGAGACCATTTGCACGAGACCCGGCGTCAGAATCTGTCGCTGGGACAACTTGACGTTCAGCTTGTGCTGAAGAAGCACCATTTCTCCCCAAAAATCTATTATCTCCCACCCACCCGGCTGCGCCGTGACTGTCCGGTGCGTCGGGGGTGTGGAAAATTTAGCTTCTCATGCACCGAGGTAGATCGTAGGGGCACGAAAGGACAATGCGACCACGCCATGGTAACTAGAAACAGTTCGCAGTCGTGTTGAGGGAGTGCCGGGCGTCCTCGCCCGGCCATCACTCTGCCAGACGGCGAGACGCCCGTCGCTCGATCGGCACCACAGCCGGCGACTGCCTCTTCACACCAGTGAGAAGCTTTCCCCCAAATAAACCCGCCGTACTTCCGGGTCACTACCCAACTCCTCCGGCGTACCGGAGCGGAAGATGCGGCCCTCGTTAATGATGTATGCCCGATCCGTGACTGACAACGTTTCGCGGACGTTGTGATCGGTGATCAGAATTCCGATCCCACTAGCCCGCAGATCGGAAATGATTTTCTGCAAATCCAAAACGGCAATCGGGTCAATTCCGGAAAACGGCTCGTCGAGCAAAATGAATGTAGGGTTGATGCAGAGCGACCGCGCGATTTCCACCCGCCGCCGCTCGCCGCCCGACAAGGCATACCCGCGATTCTGCCGGATATGTTCCAGCCCGAGCTGATCAATCAGTTTCTCCGCCTTTTCCCGGCGTTCATGCCAGGAAATCGGCTGAACTTCCAGCACGGCCAGGATGTTGTCTTCGACCGTCAGTTTCCGAAAAACCGATGCCTCCTGCGGGAGATAGCTGATGCCGTACTGGCGCGCCCGTAAGTACATGGGAACGCTAGTGATATCTTCGTCGTCGTACAACACCCTGCCTGTGTCGGGAGGAACCAGACCTACAATGGAATAGAAGGTGGTGGTTTTTCCGGCGCCATTCGGTCCCAGCAGACCGACTACCTCGCCCTGCAGAACCTGAAGACTGACTCCGTTTACTACGCGTCGGCCACGATAGGATTTCCCAATTTCGTCGGTGGCCAGCGTGTGCATTTATCGTGCCACTTGCGTCCTGGTGACGGTCGGGGACGTATCTCTACCTTCTACCAGCACCCTATCATCGTGTCTGTAGAAAGTCAACGAATCGCCAGTGATTTTGCCCCGTTCGGCATCAAAAATGCTGGGAGTTCCGCCGGTCAGTACGAACTTGTCCTCGGCCGCCGTATATACCAATCGTTCCCCGGTCGCACGCCGCGTCGGCTGCGCGACCATAACCTTGCCTTCGGCCACGATTCGGTCCACTTGCCCAGGTGTTGCCGGGCTCACACTTGCTTGCGACTCGCTCCGCGACCGCAGAAATACCGTCATCTGCTGTGCCGTCAACGTAGTGTCGGGACCCTTCGCTGTCACCCCGCCATCCAAGAGAATTTTTCGCTCTGCGTCGGCATAGTTGAGGTGCGCGGACGTGATATGGACTGGGGTCGCCTTCCCACTCTTGTCTACTTGCACCAGCACGGTCGAAACCGGTTGCGTGCTCCCTTCGGTTCCCGCCTGCGCGACGAGCGAGCGATGGTCGCGATCAAATTGAAGCGCAGGAGCCTCCACTACGTTCGCGTTTTGCCACAAACGGGCATCGCCCGTGTACACCGCCACCGCCGGTGAACGATGTGCCGTCATGCTGCGGCTCGTCACGTGGATCGGGTCGGAAGAGGCAAGCATACCGCCCTCTGGTTGTGCCTTTAGATCGGAGTACGTGCTCTTAACATTGCCCTCGGCTATGGCGTCTCCGGTCGTCCGGTTCATACGAATCGTCTGGGCTGTCGTCGTCATACCGTTGTCCACCACTCGAGGCGATTCGCTAAGCACCAGCATCTGATCGGCAGCGGTGTACTCTCCCCGCTGCGCCCAAGCCTTTAATGTGCCGTCGACGTAGGTAACACCACCGGCCTGCTTGATCGAAGCGACGCCACCCTCTGGCCGGAAGACGACATCAAGCATCTGGCTGGTCGATACGCGGTCAGGTTGTCCCGGCGTACCGATCGTATTGCCGACAATCTTGCCACTGACAATCTTGGCGTCAGGTTCTCCATGCAGCGTGGCCAGGCGATTCTTCTCCGTGAACTTCGCCGTGAACTTGGCGGCCGTAACCACCGTCTTCTGATTCGAGCCCGGTTGCGTAATCACAATCTGCGGCGGCCCGCTCGTCTCGGCACGCTCCAGCCGACGGCCATCTTTCACGATGAAATCCATCACCGGGGCGGTCATCTCGACGTCTTGTGCGTCTCCCTTCATTCGCGACGACGCCATTGCCGACGACATCACCGCAGCTCCGCTCTGATTCTTCTTCTGCGCCAGCCGCACGCCGTCTTCCGCATGAACGGTCTTGAGCATCTGCTGCCCGGCAAAATGCAGCGTCACGCGCCCGGCGGCCGCCTCGGCCTGCTGCGATCCCTCATTCTGCAATCCTTGCTTCTGCAAACCTTGGTTCTCGAAACCCCCGTTCCGCGATCCGGTGGAGACGCGGCTTGCCGGGTCTCCGGAAGCGAATTGCACGTTGCCGCTGAGAATGGCAGTAGTCAGTTGATTCCGCGTTCCGGTCAGGAACAATTCGGCGCGATCGGAACGCGCGTGCTCATCCGCCCGGCCCCGAAACTCGCTCTCCACATTGCCTTCGGCAAGAATGCGATCCACGGTGTTGTCCTCCCGCAGGAAGAACGTCGCCTGGCCGGACTGCAGTTGCTGCCGCTCCCGCGTCAGTCGCACCGCAGTGAGCACGACCTGCCGGGGCTGCTTCGAAATCACGCCGCGATCCGCATTCAGACGAAGCGGTTGCGGCCTGCTAACATCCAGCGCGACCGACGACAGCAAGGTCATCGTGCCCGTCTTGGCCACATATTCAACTCCGACAGCCGAACCGGATGCCTGCGGCGTCTGAAACACTATCTTCCCGGTGGCGGAAGCGTTCCCCGTGTTCTTATTGAAGACCAGCCCGTTGGTTTCAAGATGAATCGGGTCTTTCGTTTGCGCCGGAGCCGTCTGGTCCGAATGCCGCATCCCCTCGGGATTCGCTTCCAGGTCAATCAGCACCGTGCCCTTCGCACTGACGTTGCCCGACGCGGGATCGTACTCGAAATCATCCCCGGTAATCCGGTCGAAACGGCCGGCATCCTTGCCGTAGATAACGATCTTGACGCTGTGCAACTCCGCCCGTCCGCCCCCTTTGAACTGAACCGCCTTGGAAGCGCTCACGGTAAACAGAGTGCGGCCTTCTTCAGATTTGGAGATGGAAAAGCCCTCGGCGGTCTGCTGAATGTCCAGGCCGATTTTCGCGGGGATGTCATGTACGACCTTGTGCACCCGCCAGCGCGCGTAGAAATACATCCCGGCGACCGTTGCAATCATCAGAATCGCGCTCAAGGCGAACCAGCGGCGCAGACGTGAAAACGGAGGAGCCATCAGAGGCTAGTGTATCCCGCGGGGTGCGGACGGCGGTGCGAGCACGACTTGTTCGTGTAGAGACGGGGCTTGCCCCGTCTCCGGCAGCGAGGCACTGTCTAGACGCGGCGAGCCGCGTCTCTACCCGAACTCGTTATGCCCGCCGCACCAGCGTGCCAGCCAGCAGATCATGCAGTCCCTGCCTGCGCTCCGTGAACCCGACCATGATGTACCCGATCCCCAGGATCATCGTGGAAAGCCACTTCGCAAAATGTCTTCCCGTCGCGCGTTCGAATGAGATTCGGTTGCCATTGAGGTCGGTGACTTTCATCCCAAAGATCATCTTGCCCAGCGTCGCCTGGTATGACGAACTCTCCATGAAAGCCTCATACAACCAGGAACCGAAAATCAACAAGATGATCGTGATGCCACCGCCCAAAATCCCAAGGCCCCCATGCGGAATGCCACTCATCATTCCCGCCATCCCGAGACCACCGAAAATCATTCCGACCGGAGCCACTACAACCCGCAAAATGATGGCGTCGATAATGGCCGCAACCACTCGAATCCAGAACCCTCCGTAGCCAACTCCCGCTACCGGCGCCACCGCATGATACGCGGTCGCCGGGGCTGAGTAGGCCGACGCGGGGTTCGACGACGCAGAGTTGGGCGCTGCTGACTGCGGCGATCCGACCGCTGTCGGGACGGCGCCCGGACTCGGGCTCGTGGGTGCTCCACAACGATTACAAAACTGAGCGCCAGCGGCATTCTGCGCGCCGCACTTGTTGCAGAAGAAAGTTCCGTTCATGACCCGGCACTATAAAGATGGATTGGCTTCCTGTCAAAGGCGGAGCAGCAATAGGGGAGGAGCAGGCAGACCCAAGCGCATTCACCGGCTGCGCACCACGTCGCGCAGCGTCAATTCCAACCCACCGAATTCAGGATGATCGTTCATGCCGAGCGAGTAAGCGATGTCCAGGCGGTCCCCGGCCAGCAACTGCAAGCGGTCGCAGGATTCCTTCAGGCCCCATCCCATAGCTTTGAATGCGATGTTGTCGCGCCAGGATGATTGTGTGTATTGCAAAGATTGTGTGGTGGCGGGGCTCTGCCCCGCATCTCGTTTCGGAATCGTCGCCGCGTCGGGATGGCAGCGCGGAGTGAATTCTTGCGCTGCCGCCGCAATGGCCATTCTGCCATTGACGGCGGGAGACACGCGCAGCCGAACATGCTTGTCCTTCACCGCCTGCGGAGGCGCCATCAATCGCACCGCCCGAGCGGCGAAAATCGGCTCACGATTCTCCATCCCAAAAGGTTCCAGCAAAAGCAGCGCCTGGTGAAGTTCAGGCCTAACTTCTCCGAGCGGCAGTTCGCGATCGAACTCAAGCTGCGGTTCGACGTCGGCGGGAGTGAGCCGGGCGCGCGCGTAGCCATCCAGATGCGTACGCAGTTTCTCCACGTTGGCGCTGGGCAGTGTAAAGCCAACCGCGTGCGCGTGTCCGCCGTAGCGGGAAAACAGCTCGTGGCACGATTCAATCGCATGCAGCAGATGGAACGACGGAATCGATCGTCCCGAGCCGTGCGCTTCGTCCCCCTCGCGAGAGATGACGAGCGTTGGCCGCCCGTGGCGTTCCACCACCCGCGAAGCCGTGATTCCAATCACGCCGCGATGCCAGTTTTCTCCATCCACCACCACGCAATACGCTTCGCGCAAGGCGGGCTCGTCTTCCAGTCGACGAAAAATGCTGTCCATGATGCGCCGCTCTTCTTCTTGACGCTCGGCGTTCAACTGGTCAAGCCGGCCGGCGATCTTCCTTGCACGCTCCATGTCTTTCTCGTTGAAAAGATCGACCACGTCGCGGGCCACGTCCATGCGTCCAGCGGCGTTCAGGCGAGGCGCGATGCGGAAGGCAACTTCGGTGGCGGTCAGCGCCCGTCCGTCGCCGAGCTTCGCAACTTCCAGCAGCGCCTTCAGCCCGACGTTCACCGGAGAACGCAGCCCCTGCAATCCCAGCTTAGCGAAAACGCGATTCTCGCCAAGCAATGGGACGGCGTCGGCGATGGTCGCGATGGCCACAACTTTCATGAACGACATCAGCAGGCGCGACTGATCTTTCGCATCCAGCCGCCGCTGCATTAATCCCTGGGCCAACTTGAACGCTACGCCCGCGCCGCACAAATGCTTGCAGGGATAATCGCAGCCGTCTTGATTTGGATTCACTACGGCCAGCGCCTGCGGAACGCCGTCCATCCCCGGTAGGTGATGATCGGTGACGATCAGGTCGACTCCGGTGCGCCGCGCCGTTTCGGCGGCGGCGAACCCGCGGATGCCGGTGTCAACGCTGATGATCAGCCGCACGCCCTCGGAAGCAGCCCGCTCAATCACCTCGTCGCGCATGCCATAGCCTTCACGGATGCGGTGCGGAACATGAAAGTCAGCCGCTCCGCCGCAAAGCTCGATCGCCGTCTTGAGGATGACGATCGCCGTCGTGCCGTCCACGTCATAGTCGCCGTAAATCAGAACTTTTTCTCTGCGCTCGATCGCGGCCTCCAGCCGATCAAGAGCGGATTTCATTCCGCTCATTCGCAACGGGTCGTGGAGGTCGGCAAGTTGAGGAGAAAGAAAACGCGCAGCCGCTTCTGGCTCGTCGATCCCACGACCGACGAGCAAATCGGCAAGCACTGGCAAAGCGGCAGGAGGGACTTTCAGTTTGGAATCATGCAGCGCAGCTTCGAGCACCCTGGCTTTAGCAGAATTCGGCGGATTGGAGATCCATCGCATGGGGCAGGTCTTAGGCGTCAGGCCTGAGGGGTCAGGGAATTTGTAAGCCGGTCAATCGCGCGGTTTTCCTAAGACCTGACACCTGCTACCTAAGACCTGCTTCACCGCTCTTCGTCCTGGTCCGGCTCATCGATCATGAATCCGGAGCTATCATCCGCCAGTTCGCGCAGGTGCTGATAATGCTCATACCATTCGGTGCCGGCCTCATAAACGAAGACGCATCCCTGGTAGGCCCATCCGAGCTGCACGAACCCGGTCTTTCCGACGTAGGTCTTCAGCCAGCGGCTTTCTTCCAGATCTTCTTCGCTTCGGTAATCGCCGTCGGCGAGCCGCTGGGACAAGCGCTCCAACTCTTCGCGATCGAGCGCCCAGGAATGCATGGTCAGGAAGGGAGCACCCGTGGACTTGGCCAGCTCCACGAAATCCTTCCAGCCGTCCGGATTATGTTCCGAATCCCACAGCACGCTGGGGACTTCTTCGCACTCGACATAGCCAAAGAAACGGCGCATGCCCAGACCTTCAATGAAGGCCGTCATATCGTCTTTCATGCCCGTCAGGTCGTCTGGATGTGGAGACATGGAGTGTCATCATTGTACGGCTTGGCGCCAGTCACCCGCCACTGCGACAAGAGCGGACGCCTTGGTTTTCCCCTGGGAAGGTTTCCCCTCTGAACCTCCGTGCTCCCTGTGGTCAAGAAAGCCTGAACCACAGAAGACACAGGGGTCCACAGAGCAAAAAAGCACGAGGTTTCACCGGCGGCATGGGCAACCAGCCTTGTGTTAAACTTTCTGTTCACAAAAAACAACGCGTTAATCATGCTTTTTTCCAAAGAATATGTGGGCTATCTCGCCCGCGAAGTCTCCAAAAAACTGGTGGCGAGCGGCCTCATCGAGACCAAGGCGATGCCTGCTCTAACCGAGAAGGTACACGCCGCGCTGCTCGAAGAACTGGCGCTCGAGGACCGCATTAACGATGAGGTTCGCGTCATACTCGAAGCGTATTCCGACGAAATGCAGAAAAGCGGCGCCAATTACCAGGAAATGTTCCGTAAGGTGAAGACCGAGCTGGCAAAAAAATACAAGGCTATTCTTTGAGAACGACGAAAACGACTCTGAGGACGCCCCTGCCGTGCGATTGAGCCGCGACAAAGTCAACAAACTCGCCCATGTTGTCACCGACGCCGTCGCCGACTTGGATGAGGTCGAGTTCATCGAGGACCGCAACACTATCCGCCTCGAAGTCCGTAAGATTCTCGAAGAGCTTCTCCTGCAGGAAGCCCGCATCGACCAGGCCGCCCGCCAGAAAATCGAAAGCCAGCGCCGCACCATCATCGAGGGCTCCGAGGAGTGGTCGATCCTCTATCGCAAGTATTACAACGAAGAAGTAAAGAAGCTGGGTTTGTAAGTAATTCTGCGTAGGGACAGCCGCCCTCGGCTGTCCGGCGAGGCGAAGTCTCGCCACGCTCCTGAAGTGCCAGAAATACACGAACGAAACCCAAGGCGAGCTGCGCTGCGACAGCCGAGGGCGGCTGTCCCTACGTTCGCTTCGCTAGTGGCTACTGGCTACTGGATTCATCCGTAGGACATCATCCTGATCTTTATCGTTGGCCTTGATCCCAGCCGCATCGAGCTGACGCGCTACCGGTTGCACTACTTGTAGAATCTGCGCCAGCGTTTGCCCGACTGCTTCTTTGTCGCTGTTATCCGGCCCTCGACGCTCGATCAAACTTTGAAGAAAAGTTTTCGGCCGCGGATAGACCACGATCTTGACGTCATCTCCTTCAGGAACTCCCGCTGCTTTCTTCGCCAGTTTCAGCGCCGTATCGTAGCCGCCGAGCTCATCCACTAAGCCAAGGTTCTTCGCGTCCTGGCCCGACCAGATGCGCCCCTTCGCAATCTCCAAGACTTTTTCCTTCGGCAGCTTGCGGCCATCCGCAACCTTGCTGGTGAAATCCACATACACTCGGTCCAGCCACGCCTGAAAGCGTCCCCATTCTGCCGGCGTGTAATCGTGCGTTCCGGTGAACATGGTGGCATTGTCGCCCTGGTGCACTTCGTCCCATGAGAGTCCGACCTTGTCCCACAGCCCGCGGGTCAGCATTTTTCCGCCGAGCACTCCAATCGAGGCCGTGATGGTTCCCGGCTGGGCAACGATTTTGTCAGCGGCCATCGCCACAAAGTATCCGCCCGATCCCGCCAGGTTTCCCATCGAAACAATCACCGGCTTGCCCGCCTGGTGCGCCCGCACCACTTCCCGCCAGATCGTATCGGAAGCGACATACGACCCTCCCGGACTATCAACCCGAAATAAGATCGCCTTTACGTCCTTGTCTTCCGCAGCCGCTCGAATCGCGCCCGCCACCGTATCCGAGCCCATATTCTGGCTGCCTTGCACGGGATCGTAATCGCTCTTGCCGCGGGTCACGCCGCCGACACCGAATACCAATGCCACCGTCTTTCCGTGATCGTGCGGTCGTCCCGCGCGCTGCAGATATTTATCCAGGTAGAGAAGCTCCGCTCCAGCGCCCGCCTGGCTTTTTACTTTGCCGTAGACCTGGTCGCGATACGCGACCCTGTCCACCAGTTTGGCTGCGACTGCTTCCTGGCCCAGATACGGCCCAGCGTCCACCAGCGCTTGGAACTTCTCCGGTACGATCTGACGCGCCTGGCAGATGCCATCCTTCATCTGGTTGAACCAAGAAGTCATAATCGCGGTCATCGCCTCTTTGTGTGGCGCCGTGTATTTGGTCTCGGTGAATAAGTTGAGCGCATTCTTGTATTCGTAGCGGTGATCGCCATGAAAGGTCACGCCCAGCTTGGAGAGCGTCCCCTTGATGAACGGCGACTCCATGATGATGCCCGTCAGTCCGACGTCGCCCGACGGCTGCACATAGATCTGGTCAAAAGCCGTCGCCAGATAGTAAGCGCCGTTGCCCGGACCAAATTCACCGAAAGTCTCCGCGTAGGCGACCGCGAATTTCTTGTGCGCGCGAAATCTTTGGACCGCATCGCGAATTTCCTGGGTTTGCGCCATTCCCATCGGAGCCGCGCCGATCTTGGCAATCATGCCGACGACGCGATCGTCGCTGGCTCCGCGGTCGATGGCGTCCACCACGTCGCGCAGTGTCTGTTTTTCCGTCAACATCAAGCGCGCTGTCGGCGTGTCCGGCGCGTCCTCCAGGAACGTCTGCTCGAAATTCGCTTCGAGAATCGTCTTGGATGGAACTTTGCCCTTCGCGCCGGTCACAGCCACCAGCACGATGACCATTGTGATCAGCCAGAGAGCGCCCAGGATGGCAAGAAAACGCACGATCAACTTGGACATGGATGGCTCCTTTGGTCAGAAAGAGCAGTCTAACCAAGTGCAGGCTTAGGCGCTAGCGAGCGGCCCATTGGCATGTCTTAGGGATGGCCTAGTCGCTCCCAATCCGTGTTTGGTGGTGAGCTTAGTCTGCGATTCGATCCTCAGGGATGACAGAGTGGATTTAAGCGACGAACTTGCGGGACGGGAAATAGCAGGTCGCGGGAACCGAATTTCATCCTTGTTCAGCGGGAGCAAAGAAGACCAGGACTTCGAGCTCTTCCTGAATATCGTAGAATCGGTGTTCCATTTCAGCCTCGACGAAAATAACTCCGCCGGCGCTTACCTCGGCAAGTTCGGATCCGATTTGCATATGGGCACGTCCCCGAACGACGTAGTACATCTCGTCCTCGCGGTGCGGCTTCTGAGGATCGACCCCGCCTTTCGGCAGAACATAAACGCCGGCGCTCATGGCAGGGACCCGAAGGAATTCGAGGTAGAGTTTGTTTTCCCCCGCCCGCTGGCGATTCAGATCGTCGATGTGAAAGGTGTGGGACACGGAAAACCGCAGCTCATTTCTTGACGACACACAACTGAGAACTGAGAACTGGGAACTCGCCTATCCCACCGCGCCGTGAAAGAAAATATCCGTGTACTGCTGCACCAGCGCCTCTCCCGTCAGCGGCCCGCCAGGCTTATACCACTGATAGATCCAGTTGATCATGCCGACC
>Ga0209528_1000104_pt1 | contig 10828 bp, 12 predicted proteins | sample JacPinW_OM2H0_M3_FD_187970 | JGI IMG/M metagenome (GOLD analysis project Ga0209528, IMG submission 187970) | Forest soil microbial communities from Algoma, Ontario, Canada - Jack Pine, Ontario site 1_JW_OM2H0_M3 (SPAdes) (version 2) | ecosystem: Environmental > Terrestrial > Soil > Boreal...
CTCCAATCTATTATGCTTACCTGAAACGCGAGCTCAGTGATCGCAATCTCGTCTGAAACAGGAGGCCGCGAAGACAGAATTTTGAACAGAAGATCACAGAGAGCGCAAAGAAAGAGTGCGGTTGGTTAGAAACGGACCAAATTCCTTAACCGCGAATGCACGCGAATGCACGCGAATAAAATACCCCAAAAGGGAACACAGTGTCGCATAGCGCCGAAGCCAAAAGCAGGAAGAAAAGGACCGCAAATAGACGAAATAAAAGGTTTTATTCGTGTCCATTAACGTCCATTCGTGGTTCAAGTTCTTCGCGTTCTTTCGCGGTTAATTGTACTCGTACTAGGCCGCGCAACGCATTGGAGAGATAGATCGCGTCAGCGGTTAGCAAATCATCACGATAGAGATTCTGCACACATACCGGTCTCGTCCGCAGAATCTCCTGACGCATGATGCCGTCAAGTAATCCGCTCTCAACCGGGGGCGTTAACCACGCTCCATTCTTTAAGAGAAAAACGTTGCTACGTGCTCCTTCGGTTAGTTCTCCTCGCTCGTTGAAGAACAACGCATCAAAACAACTGGGATTCCCTTTGAGCTGATGCAAAGCGCTATCGAACAAAATGCGCGCAGTGGTTTTGTGACGCAGAAGAGGATCGCTGGCATTGACTCCTTCCGGAGCTATCACCAGGGATAGCGGTTTGGGTAGATCAACAAGAGCTTGAGCCTGTACATCAATATTACCGTCCTTCTCCAAGATCAACCTGACTCGATATGGACCTGCGGGTCTCCTTTTTTGGGTGTTACGAAGCGCCGCGCGAATGGATGATTCGGAATAATCGAATCCAAAAAATCGTGCGGACGCTTTTAGCCGGTTTAAGTGAGCATCAAGCCGCCGCAGCTCGCCTTCCTCAAGCAGCAAAGTTTCCAAAAGAGCAAAGTCGGACTGCAATTCGGTAAGAAAACGGGCTTTCGACCAACATTCTGCATATTCCGAATTGGCAGATGAATCAGCGACGATACCACTGCCAACGTGCAGTCGTCCTCGGTTGTCTGGCATTAACTCAATGGTACGAATGGCAACATTAAAGGCGAAGTCGCCACCCGGTTTGATGTGGCCGATTGCGCCCGTATAGATCCCCCGCGAAGATCGTTCAAGGCCGCTAATAATTTCCATCGCACGAATCTTAGGCGCACCGGTGACCGAACCGGATGGGAAAAGCGCTTTGAGCGTATGAAACACCGATCGATCAGGAACTCGCCCGCTCACCTGAGAAACCATTTGGTAAACAGTAGGATATTGTTCGATAGCAAAGAGTCGATCGACTTGCACTGATCCGATTTGCGCGATTTTGCCTAAATCGTTCCTGACCAGGTCGACAATCATGAGATTTTCGGCCTGATCTTTTTCCGATCGCTGTAGAGTTTTTGCCATCGCCTGATCGGCTCCATTCTCGCCGGCTCTGGCTCTGGTTCCTTTCATCGGTTTGGAGACAAGTTCATCGCCACGTCGCTCCAGAAAAAGCTCCGGAGAGAGCGACAGTATGGTCCGCTCAGGAAGTAGCAGGTATGCTCCGTAGTTGACCGGCTGGGATTGGCGCAATTTGCGATACAGCGCGAAGGATGAACCGAAAAAAGTAAAATCGATTCTCCAGGTAAGATTTACTTGATAGATGTCTCCGCAGGCGATGTGTCCGAGAGCCGACTGTATGGCAGCCAGGTACTCAACCTCGCTTAGCTCCGCGCGCACTTCCGCAATTCCGGAGGGTCGTTGGGTCGCGCCGGTCTTTTCTAAGCTTTGGTTCAACCATTGCTCAAACGCCTGGTTTGGCAGCCAGGTCGCTTCATTGAACAACCACGCCTGGAAAGGGGCCCACGAATGTTCCTCCGCGTCGATCTTTAGTTTGGGCTCGAACCAAGAGCCAACCTCATAGTCCGCTAAAACGATCGTGTGACATGAACGGCTGGCTTCGTCAATCGCTGCGCAGGCTGCCCCTAACTGCTGCAACGTCCGCGCCTCGATTACTCCGATCGGGTGTCCAAAAATCCATACTCCCCGGCTCGAGCCGTCAGGTCCCTTTCCATCCATCAGAGCCATCACTCCCCGGAGATCAGGGCTGGCCATCGGGGCGGTGGAGTAATCGAGCATTGGAGTACTGGAGTGTTGGACTAATGGCCTCTTCTTATTGTCGTCTGTCATCGGTTGCGGGTTTCTGCTATTTGCTATTTGTGTTCCCCATCCTCCTCTCACCCATGTTAAACGTCGCTCTTATCGGAACGGGTTTCATCGGTTCGGTCCACGCGGCAAATGTTGCGCGCCACCCCGAAACAAATCTGGCAGCAATTCATGATGTAGATCTCAGCCGGGTCAGCCAAATTGCCGTCCAAACGGGAGCAAAGGTCGCGCAAGACGTTGAGGAAATCTTTGCTACTAAGGATATCGATGTCGTATTTATCGCCTCTTCCACTAATACCCACATCGACTATCTAAGACAGGCCGCCCAACGGGGTAAAGCGGTTTACTGTGAAAAGCCGATTGGTTTGAATTATCAACACGCAAAGGAAGTGGTCGAGTTTGTTGGCAAATCAGGTGTCCCAGCAACGATCGGATTCAATCGCCGATTTGATCCAAACCATGCCGCACTCCGCGAAAAAGTTAATAATGGAGCGGTCGGTAAGATTGAAATTATCCAGATGTCATCCCGTGGTCCGAAACCTCCGCCGCTTGAGTACGTGGTGGTTTCTGGGGGTCAGATGCTCGATCAGGCAATCCACTTTTTTGATTTATTACGTTGGATCAGCAATGATGAAGCCGAGGAGATCCATGCCAATGGATCCGCACTGATTGATCCAAGATCGCTGAAGTCGGCGATGTGGATACCGCGATTATCTCCATTCGCATGAAGGGCGGTGAGTTTTGCCAGATCGACTGTTCTCGCCGAACGAACTACGGATACGATGAGCGGATCGAAGTTTTCGGCTCGAAAGGGCTGATCGAGTCGCGCCGGCAGCGGAGTCGTGGTGTGTCTCGGTATATCGGAGATAAAGTCGTTGAGGACGTTCTCCACCCAGGCTGGTTTGAGCGGATCAAGGAAAGCTATTACGAGGCTCTGTCGGCCTTTGTCGATGCGATCAATCATCGGAAAACCCCCAGTCCATCGTTGGAAAACGGGCTCAAGGCGCAACTTTTGGCGGACAAGGCTACTGAATCGATCAAGACCGGAGTGCCAATGAAGGTCTAGAGCATCAGCCTAGCTTTTTCATAATCAATCGGCCAAGGCTCCGATCGACTAAACTCGCCAAAACAACAATGACCCCAAGCGCGAGGATATACCATTGAGGCTGAAATCCGAGGATGATCAGAAAACTTTGTATACCGCAAAGCAGAAATGCACCCATGAGCGTGCCGACGAGAGAGATCCTGCCACCACTCAAATGACACCCACCTAACACCGCCGCAGCGATCGCAGAGAGTTCCATCAATGCCCCAAAACTACCATCCGCATACCCAATATAGGCAGCCTCGAGTCCGCCGGAGAAAGCGGCGAGAACTCCGCTCAAGACGAATACTCCAAATTTCAATTTCCTAACGTTGACTCCCCGTGAGTAGCTGGATATCGCATCTCCTCCGACGGCTAAAATTCGGTTTCCCAATGAGGTTTCGAAAATCAGCAGTTGCAACCCGACCAGAATACCAATCGCCCAAAGAATAGCGGGATTCAATCCGGCCAGGGTGCTTCCCCCGATTGCCTGGTACACCAACTGTTGGCGAACCGCGTCAGTCGCGGCAAAGGAGAAACCGTAAGTCATGGCGTAAGCAATGCCTTGAAAAAGAAACAGTGTCCCCAAGGTGACAATGAGAGATGGGAGTCCGATCAAAGCCACAAAAATTCCGTTGATTGAGCCGATGAGAATGCCGGATACGAGCGCCGCGATAACGGCCAAGCCACTGCCAGCGACCGGTGCCAATCCAAGAAACGTCAGCGCGCCAATGCCAAATGTGGAGCCGACAGAAATGTCAATCTCTCCGGTCGCAATGACGATCGCCTCGCCGAATGACATGATGGCGAGCACGGCCGCGAGTCGGAGCAAAGACTGAAGATTTCCCACCGAAAGCCACTGTCCGCGCGTTAGGGCCACGAATAAGCAAGAAATCAGCGCGACTAGAGCAATGGTTGCGGTCTCGGGATGCCTTCGGACAAAGCTCAGCGGGTTCATGGCACTCTGGGTCCAACTCCTCCATGCCGAATGATTTCCTCCAACTCTTCGGCACTCATCGCGTCTCGCAGGACATCCGCAACCTTGCGTCCGTTTTCTAGAATTACGATACGATCAGCGATCCGGTGAATTTGGAAAATGTCGTGCGTGATATAAATGACGAGCAGTCCTTGCTGTTTCAGTTGCACCGCCAGCTCATTGACGCGTCCCCGTTCACGCACCGAAAGGTGGTTAGTCGGTTCATCCATGATGATCACACGATTACGAAAACTCACTGCTCGGGCGATTTTGAATGTCTGTTTCTCGCCTCCCGACAACAGCGAGATCTCGTCTTCCACATCGATGCCCTCGCGCAATCCGAAATCGCGAACCACTTTGGCGCAGATATCACGCATCTCTTTCTTGGCCAGAAACCGAAGCCCGAAGATTCGTCGGACCAACTCGCGCCCCAAGAAATAATTCCGCGTCACCGATAGGTTATCGCATAACCCAATCGTTTGTTGGATAGACTCAACTCCGAGTGCAATCGCCAGCTTTGGATAAAACCGCGTGATTCTCTGGCCATCGAAATAAACTTCACCCGAATCCGGAGCGATGATGCCGGAAAGAATGCGAATCAGAGTTGTCTTCCCTGCTCCATTGTCACCCACCAGCCCGACTAACTCACCGGGAAAGAAATCAACACTCACGTCGGTTAGAGCGCGAAAATTACCATAGGAGAGGCAGATATTTCTGACGCTAATCAACGGCGCACTTCCAGCGGTAACGCCGTCGCTCACCTTGCCATCCAGTTCGCTCCGATTATCCATGGTCCGAGTATGTCATTAACCAGCGGTTAGTCTTTTCGACAGAACGGTATTAAGGGTCACTACCAATAAGAGAGCAATCCCGACGAAAGAGGTATACCAGGAGGGCGGCGCACCGAAGGCGATCATTTCCGAACGCACGGCGGTAAAGAAAAACGCTCCCAAGACCGTGCCCAGAATTGTGCCTCTCCCGCCGGTCAAGAGCGTTCCTCCAACCACCACCGCCGCGATAGATTCCAGTTCGAGTCCGGTACCTAGCGAAACACTGGTCTGAGGATCATTAGCGAGAGTCGCGATTGCCGACAATCCCGCAAACAAAGAACAGATCATGAATGCCCATATCCTCACTCGATTGACCGGGACGCCTTGGGATTCAGCGCTCGCCGAGTTTCCTCCTAGCGCAAGTAGATGATTGCCGAACGGCATGTGATATAGAAGAACGCCACTCAGCAGCGCAACCAGGAGCAATAACAAGAAACCATTTTCAACTCGAAACCAATGCCCGCCCAGAAGTTGGTTGAACCAATCGAGACGCGCCTCGCGCGGTGGCCCGCTAACCCCTCCATGGGTCGATACGTAGACCAGCCCACGATAAAAAAACAGACCGCCCAGGGTGACGATCATTGAAGAGAGCCGCCCATGAATCACGATAACGGCATTGATTAAGCCGATAGTGAGAGCAAACAGCAAAGCGAGAAAAGCGGAGAGCGGGACGCTCAGTTGATGTTCGAGACTGATGAACGCAATGCCGATCGCGCCATAGACCGAACCAACCGAGAGATCAATTTCCCGTATCAGAATAACGAAGGTCTGTCCAATCGCTAGAAGGCCAAGAATAGCCGTGTATCGGCTGATACTAGTGAACGTATACCAATTGAACCATTGGTCGTGGTTCCACAGGCTGAACAATATGAAAATAAAAATGCAGCCGATCAGTATACCTATATCTGTCCGTCTGAAGAACCGATGCATTCGTACTAGCCTGGATTGCTCATCTGCCGCGCCGGATGAGCAATCCAGGCTGTAATTCCGCGGTTGCTGCGGATTTACAGCCATCTAGCCCACAATAGCGCATCGATCCATACAGCATTGGCGTTTGCGGGCTTGGACTGCTCACCACGTGATTTGCTTTTTATAAGCTTCTTCCCCAATGATGCCCTTCACGATTTTGATCCAGGCATCAACGTTACTCTCATTAATAACGATTGGTCCGGTAATGATGTCATTGAGGGGTGACATTCCCATCTTCTTATAGAAATAAAGAACTTCCATTGGGAGATATCCCTGGAGCCAAAAGCCCTGACTGTGCGAGGCAAGAACTTTACCCTCCTTGATGCCTTCCAGCGAGTTCGGACTATCATCAACTCCGACAATCGTCAGACCTTTGTCCGACAGTTTTGGCTTCAGTCCCATTTCGTCGGCAACGCTGTAAGCCCACGGAACGGATAACGTGCCCAAACAGAAGATGTAATTTACATCTTTATGGGTACTGAGGTACGACTGCATGACGCTGCGCGCCTTCGCGGGATCTGCGCCGATGATAAGCTCATCGACCGGCACTCCGATTTTCTTCATGGCATCGGTCATCCCCCTACTGCGAGCTTTCAGACCTTGATGGGTTGCGTCATGATTGGCACACAGAATCTTGGTCGGCTTCGGAACCTTGCCGGCGTTGACTTGTTCGATCACATATTGTCCGAGTTTAAGGCCGGTAAGGTACTCATCGCCACCCACGTAGGTAAGATAATGGATCCGCTGTTCCTGGGGTCGCGGATCAGAAATATTGAAGGCGACAACGGGAATACCATCCTTGACTGCTTTATCCAAGATTGGTTGGAGCGCCTCGCTATTGAGGATCGGAATCGCGATGCCATCCGGATGCGTGGCGATCGCCTGGTTTAAGATGGTGATGAAATTCTGCAGACTGTACTCGTTCGTCGAGAGGTATTCCGCTTTCGCATCGGGGTACTTCTCTTCAAAGGTTTTGATGGAAGTAGTGAGCCAATTCATGTTCGGATCATTCGATCCGATGTGGGACACCATGACGAAGCGATAATGATCGCCTTGAGCGAATGCCACTCCCACGAGGGAGAAGCAGAGGAACGGCGACAAGAGGAGGGCGCAAAAGAGCCTTTTCAACATGACTTCCTTTTGTTCTGTAAGGATAAGGTCGGGAGCTTAGTTTTCCACGCTAAGCCAACGACCGGGGGGGAGTTTTTCTTGGGCGAGCTGGGGGATGCTCGCGAGGAATATGATCGGATCTTGCCAGCGAATTTCAAGACGAAAATAGCCGTAAATTCCCGTAATTGCGACGTAAAATATTTACTGTGAGCTTGTTATGTCCGCAGTGGGCCCGCACACTGCGGATTGACCAGCCCTCAGGACTTTCGTTTCGAAAGTCGTCGCCCTACCTTTTGGCTCACACGCCCCATCTCGCTATCGCTCGACGGCGTGTATCGCCCATCCGTCACTAATCGCCGTGCGACGATCTGCACCAGAAATGGGCCAACGATCAGAACGCTAATCAGTCGAAGAGAGTGGACGGCGAGGATTAACGCAGCATCCGCTCTCAGATCAGCAGCCATCGCCGCCACCGAATCTAATCCTCCGGGAGTAGCAGCCAGATAGGCACTTAGTAGATCAATTTTCAGCAAAGGCATCAAACCGATCGCCAACAGCGCCGATACGCCTAAAAGGAAGAAATTGCTGAGCACGACAAAAAAACCGAGCCGTTTGAGTTGCTCAACTACGGCGGCATCAAACTGGGAGCCGATCTGCAGGCCGAGAACCAAATAAGCGGCCCCGAGAATCGCCGGCGGCCAGGGTGCGGCCGGCACTCCAATGATTCCGGCCAGGCCGGCGAGCACCGCTGGGATGATTATGGTACCGGCTGGAATCCGAAAACGGGTACCGAGTGCCGCTCCGATCAGGGCAATCATCGTCGAGATCAAATAATGAAGAGGCGCAACCGGATGAACGGCAGCTGGCGGCGTTACCGGATGACCTCCACCAGCCGAGGCGCCGGCGAAGTGGCCCACCAGTGAGATCGTCGTCAGGATGGCCAACAAGCGACCGTATTGCATCACGGTCACCAGTCGAACATCGGCCCCGAGCGAATCGCTCATCGCAATCATTTCACCGGCACCGCCGGGCAACGTGCCAAGCAGCGCAGTGCCTGGTTGGAGGTTGGCCAGCCGTTGTAAGACAATTCCGCTGATGGTGGTAAGCACTAACATTGTGAGCACTAACGCAATCACCGGAACCCGGTTCGCAGCGATCGTCTGCAATGATCTTGCGGTGATGGAGAAGCTAAGCATCACCCCAATCACCGACTGCGCCAGACGATACAGAAACAGCGGAAATCGAATCACTGGCCGATTGGTAATCGAAAACATGGCCGCTACCAGAAGCGGGCCGGTTAAAAATGCGGCCGGCAAGCCGAGTGCCCCTATGGCCAACCCGGCGAGAATGGAAAGAGCCAATAAAAGCAATTTCAATTGCTTTCCCTCAATGCCCTCACAATTTCAACGGTACTACGTACCCGCCCGAGACGCGGAAAGATGTTTTCGGTCGCAAAGTCATGATTCGTTTGGTTGAAACTCGCCATCGCATCTTCCGCAAATATCAGGTGGTATCCAAGCTCATAAGCGCTGCGAGCGGTCGACTCGACGCCGAAATTCGTCGCTATTCCTCCGATTACGATCGTCTCGATGTGCCGGCGCCTCAATTGCAGATCCAACTCGGTGCCATAAAAGGCGCCCCAATGCCGTTTCAAAATAAGGACGTCATTCTCTCGCGGCTTCACGGCCGGCTCGGACCAGGAAAACGGGAGCGTTGAGGTCGCGGAACTGATTGGCCAGCAACGATGCGTTTTCCAGCACGGCCGCGGTCGGATGCGGCTCAACCGGGAAACTGGTGATTCCCTTTTGTAAATCGATCAGCACGAGCGCGGTTGATTTGGGAAAAAGCGTTAGTGATGGCATGATAGTCTCCATATGCGGTTGCGGTGGTCCTTGCTCGAGATTGAGGGTTGACCGATCGCGAGCGAACGGCATAGAACATGACGACTTCCTCACATTCTGAATAAATATGACTGTACCCTCATATTTATCAAACGCTCAGCCCAAGCAGCCACGGCAGAAAAGGGGCGAACGCCGAGTAGCTGCATTGTTAGCCGCAGCCGCCGAAGTGTTTGCCGAGGTGGGCTATCGTGCGGCGACCATGAGTGCCATCACCGAGAAGGCGGGTGCACCAATCGGCTCGCTCTACCAGTTCTTTCCTAGTAAGGAAGCGATCGCGGATGGTTTGCTCTCCCGTTATCTGAGCGAAATATCCACGCGGTGGGAAGAACTCGATGCCCGACTGCCGAGGATGGATCTTAAAGAGTTCTCCCACGAACTTATCCAACACCAGATCGAATTCTTTCGGGACCGCCCGGCGTTTACCGAATTGATTGACGCAACCTCACTGTTGTCACGGCCCGGTCTTCGTTGCGAGGCCAGAGCTATTATCACTCGGAACGTCCAACGCTTCTTACAAGTCTTCGCGCCAAACATACCGGTCGAGCGGTTGCGCCAGATTGCCGATGTAACCGTGCAATTGGTTAAAGCGGCAAACGCCCTGAGGAAGCATGTGTCTCGCCGCGATACCAAGGCGGTCATGGAGGAAATGGAATTTGCGCTGAACAGCTACCTGGAAAACCGCCTGGCAGCATGGAGGAGGAAGGGAAGGGGAGATAGCAAATAACAGATAGCAAAGTAGCGCCTGATGCTCCGCTTCAGGAACTGCCGCTCGACCCGCAAGGCCAGATCTGTGCTAAAAGCGCGTACGCTCCGGAGTTCCTGAGCCAGGAGGACCAGGCTACGCTGCATCATCTGCTATTCACGCAACAAAGCCTGTAAACCTACTAAGAAAGTAGCCTTTTCCGCTTGAATTGCCTACTGAAACGGTAGAGATACTCCAAAATTCGAGTATGTCTGCCGCCATCATCGAACCATTGTCGCCCAATAACGAACCTGCCGAAACGGGACGTCGACCCCCCGCCCACCGCATAGCGTCGGATCAGGAGGCTCTCACGATAGCCCGAGCATTGGCCGAGAAATTTGCGGCGGGAGCGGCCGAGCGGGACCGAGAGCGCATTCTCCCCAAGGCCGAGTTGGACGAATTTTCCGGGCGCGGTCTCTGGGCCATCAGCATTCCAAAAGCCTATGGCGGAGCGGGCGTGAGCCACACCACGATCGTCGAGGTCTTCCGGACGATCGCTGAAGCGGATCCTTCTATTGCGCAAATCGCTCACAATCATTTTTGCGTGATCGATGCCATTCGCCTTGATGGCTCGGAAAAGCAGAAGGCACACTATTTTGAGGAGGTGCTCAAAGGCAACCGCTTTGGTAATGCCTTTTCCGAGGCGGGCACCAAGAACGTGATGGATTTTCAAACAAAGATCGAGCCGGCGGACAACGACTTCGTTGTAAATGGTAAGAAATTTTATTCGACCGGGGCGCTGTTCGCCAACTACATTCCGACGGCAGCCGTTGATGCCAACAAAAACGGGCTACTTGTGATCATCCCGAGGGAGACTCCCGGGTTGGCCGTAATTGATGATTGGTCCGGATTTGGACAACGGATTACGGCCAGCGGCTCCGTTGTTCTAGAGAATGTACGCGTCAAATCGGACTGGATCGTACCTGCGTATCGGGCTTACGACCGACCGACCCTGACAGGCCCTCTTTCCCAAATCATCCAAGCGGGGATTGACGGCGGAATCGCTCGCTCCGCTCTCAATGAAACGGTTCGATTTGTGCGAGAGCGAT
>Ga0209528_1000105_pt1 | contig 10819 bp, 9 predicted proteins | sample JacPinW_OM2H0_M3_FD_187970 | JGI IMG/M metagenome (GOLD analysis project Ga0209528, IMG submission 187970) | Forest soil microbial communities from Algoma, Ontario, Canada - Jack Pine, Ontario site 1_JW_OM2H0_M3 (SPAdes) (version 2) | ecosystem: Environmental > Terrestrial > Soil > Boreal...
GTGCGATGGTGCGCATCGACATGTCCGAGTATATGGAGAAGCACGCGGTGTCGCGTTTGATCGGCGCGCCTCCGGGATATGTCGGCTATGAAGAGGGGGGACAGCTCACCGAGCAGGTGCGACGGCATCCTTATGCGGTCGTGCTGTTCGACGAAATCGAAAAAGCCCACCCCGATGTCTTCAACGTCCTGTTGCAGATTATGGATGACGGCCGCCTCACCGACGGCAAGGGCCGCAAGGTGGACTTCAAGAACACGGTCATCATTATGACCTCGAACCTCGGTTCGTCGTACCTGCAGTCGGAAAACATTCGCGACGCGGATGCCTTCGAGCGGGCCTCGAAGCAGGTGATGGAGACGCTGCACGGGCATTTCAAGCCCGAGTTTCTGAATCGCGTGGACGACATTATCATCTTCCATCCGCTGGGCAAGGAACAGTTGGTGAAGATCGTCGACCTGCGCCTGGAAGACTTGCGGCGCCTGCTGGCCAACCGCAAGATTTCTTTGGAGCTGACCGATGCTGCCAAAGAGCTTCTGTTCAACGAGGGCTACGATCCCAACTTCGGAGCACGTCCGCTGAAACGGGCGATTCAGAAGCTGGTGCAGGATCCGCTGGCGCTCAAAATTCTGGACGGCGAAGTGCTGCACGGTGATCATGTGGTGGTGGACGCGGATAGAAAAACAGGGAAGATGACGTTCAAGGTGAGTGAGCGGGTGGGAGAGAAGGTGGCGGCGCGGGCAAAGAAGTAATGCGCTGCGGTCGCCCTGTCGAGCCGCGCTCGACCTGGACAGCCGAGGGCGGCCGTCCCTGCGCAAACCTGGGCGGACGAATGCGTCCGCCCCTACGCGGTTCCTGGCGGTGCCTTGAACCGGTCCGCCACTTCTCCTCGCGATAGATACCACGCCACCATTACCCGCACAATAATCCCCAGGCCGCCGAACGCTAGCGCTTTTGGTTGCACCATTACGGTTGCGGCTGACACTGACGGAACGAGCATTACGATTCCTGCGATGGCAATCAGCACCGCCGCGTGGCGGACGATGTTATTGTGTTCTCCTAGACCCCAGGCCACTCCGCCTCCTACGATGGCCATGAGCAGGAACATGTACGGTCCAGATAGTTCCAGGCCGAATAAGAGCGGTGCGCCTGCCGACATTGGTATCGCGCCCGGACGGAGCAGCATCACTGTACCCGCGATTGCCAGATAAATGGCGCAGAGAGCGAACAGAGCGGCTATGGCTCGTACTCCAGTGGGGACCGGGTTGGCGGGGTTATCAGTCATAGTCTTTCTACAGCGAACCAAGGATCGCTGTGGCCACAGGCAGCTGCCGAGCTGGGCTCGGCTGGACGGGGCATAGCCCGGTCCCCACACGAGCATCGCGGCTCGTAGAATACTAGGCGTGGCGGCGCCCTCACAAACAAAACAGGTTGTTCCGAACTGTCGGGAAGGCTGCCGAGCTGGGCTCGGCTTGGACGGGCGAGGGCGCCCGTCCCCACACAATCTCCTCCACGATGAAGACTCGATAAAGGTTGCTGTTACCGTCCTCGAAGTTGTAACGTACTCGGCACCTAGACTCAATTCTCGCTGGGGGATGGAATGAAGCTCAGACTTTATCTGTACGTGTTTATTGTTTCGCTCTCTTCGATCGGCGTGTGCAGGGCGCAGCAGGGCGCGCCTGCCGCGAAGACGGTTGTCATTCGCGCCGGACACCTGCTGGACGTGAAGACCGGCAAGACGCTTACCAACCAAGTCATCGTGATTCAGGGCGACAAGATCGCGAGCGTTGCCCCGGACACGCAAGTTCCCGCCGGGGCGCTGGTCGTCGATCTGTCAAACGCCACCGTCCTCCCCGGATTGATCGACGCGCACACCCACATCACGATGATTACGAATTTCGGCTACTCGCGACTCGCGATTTCGGTGCCCCGCGAGGCTTTGAACGGAGCGCGCAATGCCCGCGTCACCCTCGAAGCCGGTTTTACGACGATCCGCAATGTGGGCGCGAGCGGGTTCACCGATGTTGCCTTGCGCGATGCGATCAACGCCGGCGACGTCCCCGGACCGCGCATGCTGGTCAGCGGCCCTGCTCTAAGCATCACGGGCGGACACTGCGATAACAATCTGCTGCCGTTTGAGTCTCACGTGCAGAACGAAGGCGTGGCGGATGGCGTTGAAGCCGTCCAGCGCAAGACGCGCGAGATCATCAAGTACGGCGCCGACCTGATTAAAATTTGCGCCACCGGCGGCGTGCTTTCGCATGGCGACAATCCGCAGGCCTCGCAGTACACGCTCGAAGAGATGAAGGCGATCGTGGCCGACGCGCACCGGCTTGGCCGCAAGGTCGCGGCGCATGCGCATGGGGCGGAGGGCATCCGCTGGGCGTCGGAGGCGGGCGTGGATTCGATCGAGCACGGGTCTTATATTGACGACGCGGCCATCGCCGTCATGAAGAAGAACGGCACGTATCTGGTGCCGACACTCTATCTCGCCGACTGGTTTCTGGGAAATGCGGAGAAGATTGGCACGCCGCCCGAGCTGATTGCCAAGGGACGCGAAGTGATGCCCGCTGCGCGTAAGAATGTCGCGCGCGCGTTTGCCGCCGGAGTGAAAGTCGGCTTCGGCACCGATGCGGCGGTGTATCCGCACGGGCTCAACGCGCATGAATTCGCGGTCATGGTGAAGCTTGGTTTGACTCCGCTGCAGGCGATCCAGGCGGCGACGATTAACGACGCCGATCTGCTGGGCTGGTCCGACAAGATCGGGACTATTGAGGCGGGGAAGTGGGCCGACATTGTTGCTGTCGAGGGCGATCCGCTGGCTGACGTTACTACTCTCGAACGCGTCAAGTTTGTGATGAAGGGCGGCGAGGTGGTTAAGAATCTGTATGCGAAGTAGAAGGCCGATTGCAGAGGTACGAAGAACCACACCTTTACCACGGGGGGCACAGGGAATCACAAGGAAGATCAACACAGAGAAGATCAAAAGAGGCGTTCCCACGGTGGTGAGGACTTACTGCTGAGTTCCGTTACAATCCCCCCGTGACCGTCCGCTTGCAGATTGAAGCGACCCGCGGTTCCGCCCGCGCCGGCAAGCTCATTACTCCTCACGGAGAGGTCGAGACGCCTGTGTTTATGCCGGTGGGAACGCTGGCTTCGGTGAAGGGCGTCTCGCAGGATGTGCTTGAAGAGCTGGGCGTCGAGATTCTACTCTCGAATACCTACCATCTTTTTTTGCGTCCTGGCGTCGAGACGGTTCGCCGGATGGGCGGGCTGCATCGGTTCATGTCGTGGGATCGGGCCATCCTTACGGACTCGGGCGGGTTTCAGGTTTTCAGTCTCACCGGCCTGCGCAAGGTTAACGAAGAAGGCGTGGCGTTCCGCTCGCACCTGGACGGTTCGCCTCATTTTCTGAGTCCCGAAAAAGCCATGGAAGCGCAGATTGGGCTGGGGGCTGACGTCATGATGGCGTTTGACGAATGCACGGAGTATCCGGCCGACGCTGCGCGTGCGCGCGCGTCGATGGAGTTGACGGTGCGCTGGGCTGCCCGCTGCAAGAATTATTTTGAGGAGCACAAGAACGAGGTGCCTTGGGATGGCTCGTCGGACGCTTCGGTTGTGCCCACAGAGTCTGCGGAGCTTCGCTCCGCTGGCCCTACGCGGCCTGAGGCGACGCAAGCATTGTTTGGCATTGTGCAGGGTGGGATGGATACTGAACTGCGCCGCGAATCTGCCGAGCGAACTATCGACATCGGCTTTCCGGGGTATGCCATCGGTGGGCTTAGCGTTGGCGAACCTCGCGAGCTTACTCGCGATATTGTCTTATCCACACTCGAGCATCTTCCCGCCGACCAGCCGCGATATTTGATGGGAGTTGGCACTCCCGATGAGATTCGACAGTACGCGCAGTCGGGGGTTGACATGATGGATTGTGTGCTTCCGACCCGCGCTGCCCGCCATGGATTGCTGTTTACTGCTGAGGGAAAGGTGTCGATCAAGCAGGCTCGGTACGCGCAGGATGAGAGAGCGCCTGATCCGACCTGCGATTGCCGGGTGTGCCAGCGCTATTCTCGGGCCTACTTGCGGCATCTTTATGCCTCGAACGAACTGCTGGCCCAGGTTTTGAATACGGTGCACAACCTGCACTTTTATCTTGCTACCATGCGGACGGTTCGTTCCTGGATCCGGGCAGGACGCGCGCCCGCTGCCGGCGGTTCGCAGATGTAAATTCGGTGTGGTGTCCTTGACACCTTGCGAGCCGTCCGGCATTCTATTTAGCTTGGGGATAAGGTCCGTTTCTTTCTGTGCCGTTCGCGCGGCATCGCCGGTTCTAGCCAGAAGCGCTGGGTTTCCGGCCTTAGAAGAAAAATTCCCGTAGTTGAGCAGACAAAGTTAAGCAGAAGAAGTTCAGCGAAGAAAGTTAAGCGGCGGAAGAAGCAAAGTTGTGCCGAGTTCCTCTCGATTGGCCTGAATAGGCGCTTCGGAGTGCTGCGGTTTTAGTCAGGTATTTCGCTCCAGATTTCGTTACCCAGGATCGACTTAGCGGTGGAAATCATATTGTCTGGCATGTCGTCCGGTAGGACCGGCGGATTGGCGTTTTGGTTGCAACTGCCTGGGGGCTCAAGTCTGCTCGGGTTGGCACCACTGCTGTTCATCTTTGCCATTTTTTATTTTCTGTTGATTATGCCGCAGCAGCGGAAGCAGAAAAAGTGGCAGCTCATGTTGAGCGAGTTGAAAAATGGGGACAAGATCGTAACCAGCGGTGGGCTGCGCGGGACGATCATCAGCCTCAAGGACGACGCGCTGACTTTGCGCGTGCCGCCCGACAATCTGAAACTCGAAATCAGCCGCTCAGCCGTGGTATCGGTGACGCCGGCGGAAGAAGGAAAATAGTCGTTGGTCGCTAGTCGTTGGTCGCTCGCCAAGCGACTCTGGTTTTCACCAACGACTAGCGACCAAAGGCAATCGACTGGTTTTCATGAATAAGAATCTTACTTGGAAGTTGGTGGTTATCGTTGGGATCCTGCTGGTCTTCCTGGCCGGAATCTTTGGCATTCCTAAGGACTGGTCGGGCAAGGGCATCCTCGCGTCGATCACCGACCGCATTCATTTGGGGCTCGATCTTCGGGGGGGGACGCACCTGATCCTGCAGGTGCAGGTCAACGACGCGGTCAATGTTGACTCCGACAACGCGATTGCGCGCCTCAAAGAGGATATGCGCACGCGCAAGATCAACTACGCGGACATCACCAAGCCCGACCCGATCAACCATCCCGAAATGATCGTGGTTAAGGGCATCACGCCGGATCAGACCAGCGATTTCAAGAGCATTGTTTCCGACCGACTGCCGGAGTACGACGCCACCTCGGGCGCGGAGAATTCCTGGACGGTTCAGATGAAGGCCCAGAACCTCGCCGATTTGAAAAATCGCGCCGTCGCCCAGGCCATCGAGACCATCCGCAACCGCATTGACGCGCTGGGCGTGAGCGAACCGGTGATTCAGGAGCACGGCCTCGGCCAATATCAGATATTGGTCCAGCTTCCGGGCGTGGACGATCCGGCGCGGGTCAAGGAAATCATGCAATCCACGGCGATGCTTGAAATCAAGCAATCGCTGGGCGGGCCCTATTCGAGCGAGCAGCAGGCATTACAGGAACACGGTGGTGTGTTGCCTCCGGATACTGTTTTGATGCAAGGCAAGAGCATCGGCTCGCGTAACACCGAAGGTGGCCCAGCCTGGTACATCATTTCTCGCGCTCCCGCGGTCAGCGGTCGCGATCTCCGTACTGCCGAACCGACGACCGACGAAAATGGCCAGCCAGCCGTGCGTTTTATTCTTACGAGTGAGGGCGGACGCAAGTTCTATTCCTTTACTTCCGCCCACGTCGGCGACAACTTGGCGGTCGTGCTCGACAACGGCGATGGCCCGAAGGTGCAGGAAGTGGCGGTAATCAAAGACGCCATTCGCGACACCGGCGTCATCAACGGCCGGTTCACACAGCAGGAAACTCAAGACCTATCGATGACTCTGCGTTCCGGCGCTCTGCCGGCGGGCATCAAGTACCTGGAAGAGCGCACAGTCGGGCCATCGCTCGGCGCCGATTCGATTCGTTCGGGAGTGCGCGCGGCCATTTACGGCATGCTCGCCGTCCTCATTTTTATGCTGGTTTACTACCGCTGGGCGGGCGTGAATGCCGATATCGCGCTGATCCTGAATCTGGTCATCCTGCTCGGGTTCATGGGCTACTTCGGAGCGGTGCTGACGCTGCCGGGAATTGCCGGCGTTATCCTGACGGTTGGTATGGGCGTGGATTCGAACGTGCTGATTTTTGAGCGCATCCGGGAAGAACTGAGGAACGGCAAGACGCCACCGTCGGCCGTGGAGCAGGGATTCAGCCACGCCTGGATTACCATCGTCGATACGCACGTTACCACCATTGTCTCGGCCGCGATTCTGTTCCTCTTTGGAACAGGGCCGGTAAAAGGATTTGCCACGACGCTGGTATTTGGTCTGGCGGCAAACCTGTTTACGGCAGTGTTTGTATCGCGTGTGATTTTTGATTGGGTGCTGAGCCGCAAACAGCGCGGCGAAGCGCTAAGTATTTAGGGCCGCACCTCAGGGGCGAAAGCCCTCGCGGTTATTGGCTCGGGGCGGCACGGCTGAAGCCGTGCCCTTCCCAAAACGATTTTTGAAGGGATCGAAAGCAGCGTGGAATTTTTTAGAGACACCAACATCGATTTCCTCGGGAAAAAGTGGTACTTCCTGACCTTCTCGCTGATCTTCAGCGTGGCCGGAGTGCTTTCCATGGCGTTCTGGCATGGCATTCCGCTGGGTGTCGACTTCCGCGGCGGCACGCTGGTCTATGTGAAGTACGCGCACACTCCCGATCCATCCGCCATCCACTCCGAGATCGAGCGCGCCGGCTTGAAGAATGCCCGCGTTCAACGGTACGGACAAGCCTCCAATAACGAAGTGCTGATCGCCCTCGATATCCAGGAGACCAGCGAACAGGCTCTTGACAAGGGTAAAACCCAGATCCTTCAAGCGCTCGAAAGCCACGCCACCCCGGGCAAGCAGGATCTCAACAACGCCAGTTCCCTAGCCATCAGGAATTATCTTTTGGAGAAGGACCCGCTCCACCTCGGATCAGGCAGCGACGCCAACCCGCGCTACACCGCTATAGCTCAGGCGATTGTGGACTATCGCGACAAGGTGAAAGGCGGCGTGCTCGGCTCGCTTTCGAGCGATGAGTTGAAGAGCGTAGCCGACCCCGCCGTCGTCGGCTCGCTTCAGGACAACTTCTTCGTCTCGGATTTTGGCATCCGCAACGTCGAAATCGTCGGCCCGCAAGTTGGACAGCAGCTCCGCAAGCAAGCCATCCTGGCGACTCTTTATTCGCTGGCCGGGATGCTGGTTTACTTGGCGCTGCGCTTCGAATGGATCTACGGAGTGGCGGCCGTATTGACGGTTTTCCACGATACATTGATTACTGTAGGCGCCTTCTCGCTGTTGAACTGGGAAATATCCCTGACCGTGATCGCTGCCATTTTGACCCTGATCGGATACTCCAATAACGACACCATCGTCGTGTTTGACCGGATCCGCGAGAACATCAAGCTGCTCCGGCGGGAGAAACTGGCCGACATCGTCAACAAAAGTATTAATCAGACTTTAAGCCGAACTATCTTGACAGCGGGCCTGACTTTCCTTACCGTGCTTGCTCTGTTCCTTTTCGGGGGCGAGGTGCTGCATTATTTCAGCTTCGCCCTGGTTATCGGGATCCTGATCGGGACGTATTCGTCGATCGCGATTGCGGCCCCGATTCTCGTTGCCTATCAGGAATGGCGGGGCGAGCGAGGCAAGAAGCCGATTTCCATGCCGCTGCGGCCCGGTAGCAGCCCGACGCAGCCGAAGGAAAAGGTTAAGGTTTGAATTGGGGCCTTGTGGCGTTAGCAGTTTTCGAGGTGTGCAGCCCCTAAAAGGCTCTGATTTTCGAACAACTTACGGTATCGCTAAAGGGATGCCCCGATGTACAAAACGTGAGTTTTTCAGCAAACTGCTTTAAGTTGGATGATGGCGTAGATCATGGACGCGCCCGCAGAGGCAGGAGTTCCGAGAGGCAAGGGCTCTTAAAGATCGGGAGCAAAGAGGATGCGGTCGGTGTCTAAGTTCTCGTAGAGGTCTGAAGTAGGAGAAGCCTATGTTTGAAGACAGCCTCATTGAGTCAGGTAACAAGCTGAAAACCAAGCGGTTGGGAACCACCATCTTGTCGTTCCTGCTGCAAGTCGGGCTCATCGGGGTCTTGATCCTGATCCCGCTGATTTATACCGACGCGCTGCCCAAGGGGAACCTGATGACCTTCCTGGTGGCGCCGCCGCCACCGCCACCGCCGCCGCCCCCTCCAGCGGCCGCCGTTAAGGTGGTGAAAATCCAGAGCGAAGTCATCAACGGCCAGTTGCGTACGCCGACCAAGATTCCAAACAAAGTTCAGATGATCAAAGAAGAGGAAGCGCCCCCTGATCTGGGTGGTGGCGTCACGGGTGGTGTCCCGGGCGGCATCCCCGGAGGCTCGGCGGGTGGCGTGATGGGTAGCATTCTCAGCACGACCAACGCCGCTATCCCGAAAGTCGCGACTCCGCAGCGCGTTCGCGTTTCGTCGGGCGTGTCGACTGGTCTTTTGATCAAGAAGGTTACGCCCAACTATCCGCAACTGGCAAAGCAGGCCCGCATTCAGGGGTCCGTGGTGCTACAGGCGGAAATCAGCAAAGAGGGCACGATTCAGAACCTGCAATTGATTAGCGGACACCCCATGCTGGCGCCGGCGGCGATCGAGGCCGTGAAACAGTGGCGTTATAAGCCCTACCTGCTCAATGGCGAGCCGGTGGCGGTGGAGACGCAGGTGGTTGTGAACTTTAGCTTGTCCGGAGGCTAGACTCTCCGGCCGGCTTGTGTCGTCGGTTAAGTTTGTGGCGGTTTAAAGCCCTCCCCGTCCCACCTTTTCCCGAGACGGGAGAGACCGGGGTGGTTTGACACCGGGGGCAATTCTGCCCAGTTTGGTTTTCTTGCATCAAACGGTAGATCAGGCCGCAGGTTTTGATCCGCGCAGGTTTTGAGAAGGGCGCCGAGGCATCGGTTTTCCTGTAGAGACGCGGCTTGCCGCGTCTCCTGCCACGGAGTCAGACGGGGCAAGCCCGGTCTCTACAGGAGAATTAGTGAGCGGTCTAGATACGAGCTCGAAACAGTTCTGAGGAGGAAAGCAACTCATGGTAGTGAATCTGGCAGCAGTCGCACTCTGTAATTTCCATCTTTTCGCCGCCTGGCTCTTTGACGAGAGCTCGGTCGGTTGGGACCCGATTTCGCTCTGGAAGCAGATGGGTCTTCTGGCGAAGGTCGTGGTTATCATTCTGTTCATCATGTCGGGTTGGTCGATCGGCGTGATGATTGACCGTTGGATGGCTTTCAACGCCGCCCGCAATCAGTCCCGCTCGTTCGCTCCCGCGGTTGCCGGAGCGTTGCGCGAAGGCAAGATTGACGAAGCGATCAAAGTCGCCGAGCGCAACAAGAAAAGTCACCTGGCCAAGGTGGTCACTGCGGGCCTGATGGAATTCAAGGCCCACCAGGATAGCCCGGGTGAAATTCCTGGCGAGACCATTGAAGCTTCCAAGCGCGCCCTTGAGCGGACCGAAGCCATCGTGCACGCCGAACTGAAGCGCGGCTTGGGCGGTCTGGCGACGATCGGTTCGACGGCTCCCTTCGTGGGACTGTTCGGAACGGTGGTCGGCATTCTGAACGCCTTCAACGGCATCGCCAAGGAAAAGGCAACCGGCTTGGCAGCGGTCGCGGGCGGTATTTCCGAGGCGCTTGTGACCACCGCAGTCGGACTGTTCGTGGCGATTCCGGCGGTTATGATGTTCAACTATCTGACCGGTCGCGTGGAAGCGTTCGACGTGGAGATGGATAACTCCTCGAGCGAACTGATCGATTACTTCCTGAAGCGCCGGAGCATGCGCCGGTCGTAATTAGGATAGGCAGAGGGTTGGCACCCATGAGTTGCTGAATGGAGGGACGGGCGTCTCGCCCGTCCAGCCGGGCGGGGACGCCCGGCGCTCCACCAGCAAGTTTGGGGGTCGGCCCGGGCAAGCGTATGCAGGAGAGAGAATTCCATGTCATTAGCAAAGCGAAACGAAGCGGCGAACGTCACCTCCGACATCAACGTCACACCGATGGTTGATGTGATGCTGGTGCTGCTCATCATCTTCATGGTGGTCACGCCCATGTTGCAACACGGCGTCCCGGTGGATATGGCCAAAGTCAATAATCCCACGGACATGCACGACGCCGACAAGGAAGACGCGCTGTTGGTTGCCGTCACTCGCGATGACAAGGTCTTCTTCGGGACGGATCCCATCAAGGTGGATGAATTGACGCAGAAGATCAAGGATAAGCTGGCCAACCGGACCGACAAACGGGTCTTTCTCAAGGCTGACATGCGGGCGAAGTTCGGCTGGGTAGTCGAAGTGGTGGATAATGTTCGCGCGGCCGGCGTGGATCAGCTCGGCCTTTTAACGGATCAGCGGAAGGCTGGAACCCTTGCACCGCCGCCAGGCGCCACTCCACCGGTACCCGCGGGCGGGCAATAGTTACGCAATAGCAATACAGGAGATCGATCATGGCTATGGCAATGGGCTCCAAAGGGGGCCAGAACGCGAACATGAACGTCACGCCGCTGATTGACGTGCTGCTGGTGCTGCTGATCATTTTCATGGTAATCACACCGTTGACGCCCAAGGGCTTGGAGGCGTTGGTGCCCCAGCCGCCGCC
>Ga0209528_1000107_pt1 | contig 10789 bp, 8 predicted proteins | sample JacPinW_OM2H0_M3_FD_187970 | JGI IMG/M metagenome (GOLD analysis project Ga0209528, IMG submission 187970) | Forest soil microbial communities from Algoma, Ontario, Canada - Jack Pine, Ontario site 1_JW_OM2H0_M3 (SPAdes) (version 2) | ecosystem: Environmental > Terrestrial > Soil > Boreal...
CGTCTCCACTTCCACTATTCCTACCCTTGGCCGGGTGGCCCGTCCTATCGCGAAGCGAAGGGCGGGGATGTTCAGCCGGCGCTGTCAGTTTTCTAAGGGTGGTATGCTCACGTTCGCCTACCGCTCGAAATTCTTCGCTAACTCGTATTTCCGAGCCTCACGACCTACCTTTTTCATCACACATTTCTTGTACCCTCATCACAGAAACGCAATCCCCAATCGCGCAATAATTCACCGAAAGTACAGCATCGAAAATTTCGTCCGTCTCCAGAGACGGGCCCATGATCCGCCGCAAATTATTTCGGCGGCTTTTTGAAAATAAGGATGACAAGTACACAAATAAGCAGCCGAAGCGGCGATCCCGCACCCCCGAAAAGTGCACGCCAAACCGCGGCCTCCCCGCAAGTCGTTATTCACGTAGAGGGTAGAGCTAACTGCTTTAATTAGAATAGTTTAGCGGAAATTGGGGGCCCCGGACCATCCAACCCCATTGAACGAAGCCGCAGAGCTACTGTTTCTTCGCTGTCGGCTTTTCGCGGATAAGAGTGTCCGCGCCACACCCTTATTCTTTTCTATGGCTCGTCTTTTTGCATCCAACGGTAGGTTTCGCGAGGAGTCAATATGGACGAGAATAATAATAATATTGTGCAGGAGATACTTCACGACTTGTTCTCCTCTATGGAGACCCTGGAGACTCAGAACACGGCTATTTTGCAATGCCTGAAGGATAAAGGGATCGCCACTGACGAAGAACTTGCCTCCCATCTGGAGCAGGCGGGAAACGCCAGTAGCGTCAGATGGCGTGGCGTCCGGGTGAGAGCCGATTATCTATTTGCGTCCGCCATCAAGGCCGCTGAGCAGGCCACCGAAAAAGAGCCTCCGAAGCCAACGGACAATACGCAAGAAGCGAAAGCAGCCACAAAACAATCGGACGAAAAAGAAACCGCTAAAGGCGCGCGGCAAGTTGCTACCAACGCTCAGCCTAAGAACGCTCAACCTGAAAACGATAAAGCTGAGAACGCTAAACCTGAGGCGGACGAAGTCGGCGCCAGTGCCGAGAAAGACGTCGAGCAAGGCCGAAATCAACCAGTCGACGATAACAATAAGCCAAGCAAAAAAGAGAAGGCAGCCTGACTAGGGCCTCTCACCTATTCCTCGTTCTTGTCCCGATCCTGCGACGTGGTCTGCGCTGTATCTGCTGAAGACGGAACGGGCTTTTGCAGATCGATCAGCGGCAATCCCGCTTTCTTCAATTGCTCGTTCAACGCCGGAATATCTTTCGACTTGAGTTGGGCCCACGCCGACAACTGCTCTTCCAGCGCCTTCTCGATCTCGACGAACGTCGCCTTCTGCTGAGTTGTAGGCGCGCAGTCGGCGGTATCGAGAGCGCTGACGAGGGTGTCAAGACCGCTATTCAGACGAGCCAGGCTGCGCCCTTCGGGCGTGCTCAAGTAGCGCGCACCATAACCGGCTTCTTCGCCTTCGATGACCGCGGCTTTCGCTTCCAACTCAGCCGCAGCCTTTGCGATGGCTGCGTGAGCCGCGAGCGATTTCAACTGCGCTCGCAGACCCCGCACCTGCTGCAGGGCTTCGTAATCCTGGTGAAGAGCGACGGCAATTTTTCGGTCGAGTTCGAATTGCTGGAGCAGACCATCCGGCAAAGTCTTTACCCGCGGATCCATGCGAACCGTCAGCCGCCGCGTGTACTGCTTCGCGTTCACGGTCAGAATCAGGTTGTAAAGGCCAGGCAGCACAGCCGCGCCCAGCGGATAACGCGGCGTGTCATGGTAGATGGCCGAGATCGGATACTCGTGCGCGAGCACGTCTGGCTCAGGATAGTGCAGGTCCCAGACGAAGCGATGCATTCCCGGCGCGGACGACAAGGTCCGCGCTGGACGGATCCAGTAGGTCGGCACGTTGAGTTTCTTGTCGTCGACCGGCTCGGGCTTATCGTCGCTCGAAAAGTGGCGCACGACATGTCCCGACGCGGTATCGACAATATCCAGAGTGACGGGACCGGAAGCGGTAGTCTTTTTTTCTGCCCCAGTCAGCCAGTAGTCAATCATCGCGCCGTCCGGAGGATTCTGTCCGGCAGGTTCTTCGGGCGGCAGAGGCGTATCGGTGTTGTTGTTGCGGCGCACGCGATACGTAAGTTGCGGCTCGAAAAGATGCGCGGGATCATGACCGCCCGCAATCTCCGCGCTGAACTGCCGCAGCGGCGTGATGTTATCCAGGATCCAAAACGAACGGCCATGAGTTCCGACGACCACATCGTCATGATGAACTACAAGATCGCGGATCGAAGTGGGCGGCAGATTCATTTTCAGCGATTGCCAATGATCACCGTCGTCCCAGGACACATACACGCTGCGCTCGGTGCCGGCAAAAAGCAGCCCCTTGCGTTCTATATCTTCGCGCACCGTGTTGACGGGATCGTTATCGGGCAGGCCGCTTACGATCTTTTGCCACGACTTTCCGCCGTCGTGCGTGCGGTAGATATAAGGATGCAGGTCATCGAGCCGGAAGCGGTTCACCGCCGCGTAGGCAGTTGGGGTATCGAAATGTGACGCATCCATCTGCGCCAGTTTGCTCCAAGGCGTCAGTTCGGGAGGCGTTACGTCCTGCCAGTTCTTGCCTCCGTCGCGTGTCACCTGAATCACGCCATCATCGGTCCCAGCCCAGATCAGGTTCACATCTTTCGGTGACGGAGCAATCGAATAGATCACGCCGCGATGCTTGCCCTTCGCCGGATCCGCCTCGATAAACGGCCCAAGTGTCGCGGGAACGCCGGGATCTTCGCGAGTGAGGTCGGGGCTGATGATCCGCCAACTGTCGCCGCCATCGCGGGTGGCAAACAGGACGTTTGATCCCAGATACAGCACGTGCGGATCGACCGGCGAAAAAATCAGCGGCGCGGTGCGATTGAAGCGATACTGCCCAGTGCGCAGCACCACCGGCGAAACGTCTCGCGTCTGTCCGGTAATGCGGTCGAACACCGTAACCTTGCCGCCGTAAATCAGATTGGGATGCAGCGGATCGGGCGCAACATAGCCGTATTCTTCTACCCCGATCGTCGTCCAGTCGCGAAAAGTAATTTCGCCAAAGTCACTGCGGCTGGCGGTGCCGACCGAGCCGCTTTCCTGCTGAGCGCCATAGACCCAGTAAGGAAACTCGTTGTCGGTGATGACGTGGTAGAACTGCGCGGTCGGCTGGTTGTACCAGGAACTCCAGGTCTGTCCGCCATTCACGCTGATGGTCGCGCCCTGGTCCACAGCGATGGCGATGATGTCTGGGTTTTCGGGATTAATCCAGATGGTGTGGTAGTCGTCGCCTCCAGGCGCGCCTTTGATAGCCGTGAAGTTCTTGCCCGCGTCGGTGGAGCGATAGGTCGAAGTGTTGGCCACATAGATGACATCTTTATTTCTTGGATCGACGCGCACGCAGCCGAAGTCGTCGCCTCGTCCATAGACGCGTTCTTCGTCATTCACCTGCTGCCAGCTTTCACCAGCATCATCGGAGCGGTAGATGCCGCTACTTTTTTTGGCGTTGACGTGCGTAGTATTGACCCAGGCATACATGCGATTAGGATCGTTCGGAGAAACGGCGGGACCGATGCGGCCAACACCTTCGGCCTCACCGGGCAATCCTTTAGTCAGTTGATGCCAAGTGGTGCCACCGTCGGTGGATTTGTAGAGACCACTTCCTGGTCCGGTGTAGCCGCCGCCGGTCGTCCAAGGCGGACGGCGCGAAGCCCACATGCTGGCGAAGATTATTTGCGAGTTGCGGGGATCGAAGACGAGGTCCATGCCGCCGACGTTTTCATCCTTGTAGAGAACTTTTTGGAAGGTTTGACCGCCGTCGAGCGACCGGAAGACACCGCGCTCCGGGTTCGGGCCGTAGGGATGCCCTTGGGCCGCGACGAAGAGGCGATTGGGGTCTTTGGGATCGACGATGATGGATGCGATCTGTTGCGCGTCGCGCAATCCGAGATGCTGCCAGGTGCGGCCCGCATCGGTCGACTTGTAAATACCGTCGCCTACGGAGAGATCGGGCCGGCGCAAGCCTTCACCACTGCCGACATAGATCGTATTGGGATCAGATGGAGCAACGGCCAGCGCTCCGATAGAACCTGTTGGCTGGTCATCGAAAATTGGATTCCAGGTACGGCCGAAGTCCGTCGTCTTCCAAACCCCGCCATTGTTCGGCGCCATGTAGAAGACGTTAGGCTGGCCCGGAACGCCGGAAATCGACACGGTACGGCCGCCGCGAAATGGGCCGATCATGCGCCAATGAAGTTCCTGATACATCGACGGGTCATACTGCTGGGCAGAAAGCGCTGGAGGAAAAAGTAAAACGCAGAGCCATGCGAGCGGAATCCAGAAGAGAGGCTTGTTCAAAGTTGGTCCTCGAATTTGACGAAACTCGAATTTGACGAAAGAAGAGAGGTAAGGATAAACCACGGCAGCGGCGATTGGACAGCACACCCGCTCCCAGCGGGGCAAAACAAACTCCGCCGCGCGTTTCTATTTTCTACAATTTCCCCGGAGAGGGCACCGCGCCAGTCGCGTACTCCCCGGTCATCGCGTACCACCGGATCCGCAATACTTCCACGAACATTCGCAGTCCATCGCGGAAAGGGTGCAGCCGCGTCCCCTCGCTGTGCGCCCACAGAACCGGGACCTCTTCAACCCGCAGGCCCGCGCGCCGCGCCAGAAACAGAATTTCCGGATCGAATCCCCAGCGTTCAATTTTTTGCAGCGGAAAGATGCGTTGCGCGGCGTCCCGCCGAAAAGCTTTGAATCCGCATTGCGTGTCCGAGAAACGCAAGCCCAGAATCACCCGCAGCACCAGATTGAAGATTCGTCCAAACGCCTGGCGGTACAGTGGCTGCCGCTCGGTCTGCAGTTCCGCCCGGAGCCAGCGCGATCCGATTGCGATATCGGCGCCTCGACCAATCGCATCGAATAGCTTCCGCGCCTCCGATATGGGTGAAGAAAGATCGGCGTCCGTGAACAGGCAAATGTCGCCGCGCGCATGCAGCATTCCGTTGCGCACACTGTAACCCTTGCCGCGGTTGCCGGGATTCTCCACCAGCAGAATCTGCGGATGCGACTTGCCGTATTCCCGCACGATTTGCGCCGTGTCGTCGCTCGAGCCGTCGTTCACTACCAAAATTTCCGCGTCCCAGTTTTGTTCCCTGGTATAGCGGAGCAGTTCATCGAGCGTGGGCCGGATGCGTACGCTTTCGTTGTAGGCGGGAATGACAAAACTGTAGGTCAAGAGGCCATCCGTGGATTTTGGCGGGCAGCCCCGCGCGACGGAGACTACGCTACTTGGCGGCGCTTGTCGAGCATGCCGAAGAACTCCGACACCAGCTCCTGGTCCCAGAGTCCGCTTCGCGCCTCGGCGACCATGGTCACCGCGGCCTGCTCGTGGCTGAGGGCCGGCTTATAAGGACGCGCCGTGCGCAACGCATCATAGATGTCCACTACCTGCAGGATGCGCGGCAGAAGCGGTATCTCGTTCGCACGAAGTCCATCCGGATAGCCGCTGCCGTCCGAGTGCTCATGATGATGCCGGATAATCGGAAGCACCAGCCGCAACGACTTCAACGGACGGCAAATCGTCTCGCCCGTCACCGGATGTTGCTTCATGATCACCCATTCCGCCGGCGTCAGATCGCTGCCCTTCTTCAGGATTTCATCCGGCACAGCGATCTTTCCCAGATCGTGCAGGTAGCCGCCCCGCTGCAGAGCCACGACGCATTCTTCTTCCACCCCGAGATAACGTCCCAGATCCCCGGCATTCTGCGCCAACCGCTCACAGTGGCCTTCGGTGTAAGGGTCGCGCGCTTCCACGCTCAGGCCCAGTGTGCACAGCACCGAATCCACCGTCTCCAGTTCGTCGGTGAATTCCTTCAACTTCAGCAGCGAACTCACGCGCGCGAATAATTCCTCGGAACTGATCGGCTTGGTCAGAAAATCGTCGGCGCCCGCTTCAATTCCTTTCAGACGGTCTTCTCGATCGGTGAGGCCGGTAATCATGACGATCGGAATCAACCGCGTCTTGGAATCTTCTTTGAGTTCGCGGCACAGGTCGTAACCGCTCTTGCCGGGCATCACTACGTCGAGCAGGATCAGGTCTGGAGCTTCGCGCCGGATTTCGGCCTCGGCGGCAGCCGCGTTCTGTGCCGCAACCGTTCGATAGCCGCGGCTCCCCAGCAGCTCCTTCAGAAGCTCGGTGTTCATCAGCTTGTCATCGACCACCAGAATCAACTGCTTCCGGCGGCCTCCGAGCAGATCACCCATACCCGAATAAGAGCCCAAGTGCGGAGAAAGGGTTGCCCAACGCTTTCGTGGGGGAAGACTCATCACTTCACTTTGCTCAATTCGCCGCGATATTGCAAGTTCGCAACTGGGAACATCAACTACCTCTCATGAACTTTGACAGCTTCTTTCTTGACGGCTTCTTTTTGGGCAGCTTCTTTTTTGGCCATTTCTTTCGTGCTCGGCGCTGCGTTCTGCATAGCTTCGCACCTGTGCGCATTGAACTGCTGCTGAACTCCCGCCTGCCCGAGCTGACGAGGGTCGGCCGAGAACTGAGTACTGCACGATTCACAAATTCCCAGTGACGGGACGTTGCTGACTCGTTTCAATACCCGCAGACTGCGCTTTGCCATGACCCCAGTTTCCCACACCGAAGGAAACCGCGCCACCACCCAGGCTCGTGGAGAGACGGGCGTCCTCGTCCGTCCAGCGCCAAAAACTGAACATTTTCCGTGTTCAGGCGTCATTGCGCCAATTCCGCGCCCGTGCCAGTCTTCCTCTATGCTGCGGAAACCCTTATTGATTTTAGTCAGGCTCTGCTTCGTGTGGAGCGAATGCGCCGCCGTCCCAAAGCCTCATGTCATCACCTTCGGAAAGTGGATTTCCGCCAAGTGGCCCAACGCAACCGGACAGAAGCTGCTCGACTTTGAAAGTCCGTCCATTATTTCTGGACACGCGGCTCAAGGAATACACCACTGGAACTCCGCATGAGCTGACCGACCGCCTGTTCGTGGTGCGGCGCGCGTTTCGCGTGAACGATGCGCTGCCCACGGAAAGCGCAAGCGCCAAGGCCACGCGCTGGCAATGGCAACACGGTGGCTGGCTGCAGGTCGACCGTGTCACCGGACGAGTCTCCCAGCTCAACCTGCCCGAGTTCAATCCCTTCTATTCGACCGCAAGCTGGTATCGCGACTACATCGCCTACTGCGGCGTCTCCGAAAACGGCAAGAAACTTTACGCGGTCGTCGCTCAGGTAGGACGTAGAAAGCCAATCCTGAAAAAAGACGCAGGCGAACCAGCGGGAACGGACGATCCCGACTCCGAGTGTCCGCCTCCGGTGTGGGAGCGCACCCCCATGCGAGTCACGTTTCAGCCCGACGACGATCAGAAATTAGTCTTCTCAATCCGAAGCCGAGTCGTCGACGTAGTAAACGATGCCGAAGAACCAGAAGACTAGCCGCAGCTTGTGGAGAGACGGGCGTCCTCGCCCGTCCACCACAACTCACATGGGGACGGCCGCGCTGAAAACCGCGAGATCTGGAAACTGCGACCTCAATCTCCCGCAGCTTCAACCGCAGGAAGCTCCTCCGCCGCAATCCGAGTCGAGACTTTGGCGCTCGTCACCAGCACCACCGAAGCCACGATGATCGCGCTTCCCATCAGGATGTAGCGGTCGATGCGCTCGTGCAGAACCAACCATCCCAGAAACACCGCGACCACGGGATTGACGTAGGCGTAGGTAGAAACCTTCGAAGTCGGCACATGCTGCAGCAACCAAATATAGGCCGTGTAGCCGATCCAGGAACCACACACCACCAGGTACAGAATCGCGGCCACTCCGCGGAAGGTCCACGTCAAGCTGGAATGCCTCTCGACCAGCAGCGCGAAAATCAGGTTTGCGATCCCCGCGAAAATTACCTGCCACGCCGTGCCGCTGAACGGATCAACCGCCGCGGTCTGCCACTTTTTCGAGAGCACCGAACCGAGCGCCCAACTGAACGATCCGAGTTGCAACCCAAGCGACCACCACAGTTCGCGGTGGCCAAGGGCATCGGAATGTCGAAGATCAGGCCAGATGAGCACGACCACCCCGGCGATCCCGATCGCCAGCCCGATCTTGCCGCGCCGCGAGATGTGATGGTCGCCCAGCAACAGACTATCGAGCACCAGGAACCAAAGCGGCGTAACCGCAATCAGCAGCGCCGCCAGGCCAGTGGGAACGATCTGCTCCGCATAAGAAAGGGTGAGATTGCCGCCCATCAGAAGCAGAATGCCGACCGCCGCCAGACGGCCAAGCTGGCGGGCCGAAAAACGAATGCGGCGTCCGGTCAGCGCGCAGTAAGCAAGCATAACCGTGCCCGCGATCAAGAAGCGCGAGGCACACATGACGCCCGGAGGAATCTGCTCAACCGCGATTCCGATGCCTAGATAAGTCGAGCCCCAGAAAACATAGACGAGGCCGAAGGCAAGAATGATCTTCCATCGTCTCGTAGGCGCAGCCATGCTCATGGTGTAGGAGTGGGGAAAATTTATAGATGATTCCGAGAAGGGCACGGCTTCAAAGTTTGCGCGGAAATTCTCATGCCAGCAGATCGTGGAAAGGGCACGGCTTCCGCCGTGGCACCCAGGCCGCCAAACATGCGGGCTTCAGCCCCCCAAGGCTCAGTCCGCGTGTTGGCGATCGACCGACCAGATCCGTGCCGCGTCTTTCTCGAGCGGATAAAGATGCACCATCCAGTTGAAAATAACGGGATGAAACTCTCCACCGTTGGAGTCGCATTCCGTCTGAGTGGTGATCGATCCCTTGAGGCCGAACTTGGGATTCGGTCCCAGCATTTCCTGCTTGCGGCCTTGGGGCGCGGCGCAGAAATTCACGTGCTCATGCCACTGCGCGATGCTGAGCGGAATGCGTTGGTTCAAGTCGTCTTCCGTGAAGTGCTTGGGGGCTGTATACATCACGCCCGCCAACCGGTAGTCATCGCCACTCTTCTCATAGAGCAGCGACGTCGGATGCTCGGGATTGAATTTGAATGCCGCTTCCATTGCGTAGCGGTAGTTGGTGAAGTGATACTGCTTCTGCGGCAGTTCCGGATGGAAAATTTTAAAGCCTTCGTTCAGAGCGACATGGTAGTCCTTATATTTTTCCATCACGCCCCGCGCGGCGTCCGCGACCTGCTGAGCCCTTCCCGCGTCGCCCGGTTGCGGAGTGCGAAGCGCGGTCATCTTCATGTGCGCACCCATCTCCATGTGGTGACCCTCCATGGAATGCATGGCATGCGAGCTCGCGTCCGCGTCTTCTCCAGAATCTTGCGCCACCATTTGCGACTTGCCGTGTCCCGGCATGTTCATGCCCTTCATGTCCTGCGACGAATTTTCCTGTGCGAAGCAGACCGCTCCCGCGAGGCAAAACAGAGTCAATAGAGTTTTCATAACAATTCCCAATGCTTCCTATGGTGGTTGTAATAACCCTGCCCCAGCGTCGTAGTTGCGCGCAACGGAGAATCCGGAGGAGACGTTACGCCGGTAATTTCAGATGCTTTGCAAGTGGTTACGGCGAGAAAGTTGAAGCTTGCCAGAAGACTAAGCAGACGACCACATCCCCATCTCGGCGAGGATTTTGCCGGCCGCTTCGGCGCCGGAGCGAACGCAGTCGGGGACGCCGATGCCGTTATAACCGTTGCCCGCCAGCGCCAGCCCTGGGAGGTTCTGACGGCGCGATTCAATACGCTGCACGCGTTCGAGGTGGCCGACCGAATATTGCGCCATGGCGGACCTCCATTTGTAGACGCGCGCAAACAACGGTTCGGCATTGAGGGCGCTAGGGATAATCTGCCGCAGCTCGTCCCGAACGACTTGCAGAATCCCTTCTGTGCTCATTTGCATGATCTGTTCGTCGCGTGCGCCGCCCAGAAAGCAGCGAACGAGGGCCCGATTTTCCGGCGCTCGGTGAGGAAACTTGTTGTGGACGAAGGTGGCCGCAAGCATACGGCGGCCTTCGCTGCGCGGCACCAGAAATCCGAAGCCCGGCGGAAGCGAGCGCCGCACCTTTTCGTCGTAACCGAGCGTGACGGTCACCGAAGAGCTGTACTGAATCCCGCGCAGATCGCGGGAGAGGTTCTCATCCGCACTCAGCAGCATGGCGGCGGCAGCATGCGCGGGAGTCGCGATGATCACGGCATCGAAGCAATCGCTCTGATATCCGGCAGAAACAGTCCAGCCATCATGCTCCCGGATCACCGCCTGCACGAGCGCAGACGTGTTTAATGCGTCTGCATCCAGACGCGCAACCAGGGCGTCGATGATCTGCTGCATGCCCTCCTTGAGCGAGGTGAAGACCGGACGCGCGGGCACATCCGCCGCCGCGCCCGCTTTTTTACGGGCTTTGAGAAGGCCGCGGCCCAGACTGCCGTGTTTCGATTCCATGTCGGCGAAGCGAGGCAGCACGGCGCGCACGCTCAACTGCGAAGCGTCGCCACCATAGATGCCGCAGAGCAGCGGATCGGCAAGGAGTTCCACCATCTCGGAACCGTAATGGCGCTTCACCATCTGGGCAACGGTTTCGTCCTCGGGGGCATTCCGTCGCGGATGAAACCATTCCGCAGCCATGCGGATTTTTGTTCGCAAGGAAAAAAGCGGCGACATTACGGTTGGCATTATCTTGGTGGGCACCATGAACATGAGACCATCAGGCATCTCCACCAGCTTGCCCTTGGCTACGATGTAAGTCTTGCGCTCAGAGTCGT
>Ga0209528_1000109_pt1 | contig 10740 bp, 10 predicted proteins | sample JacPinW_OM2H0_M3_FD_187970 | JGI IMG/M metagenome (GOLD analysis project Ga0209528, IMG submission 187970) | Forest soil microbial communities from Algoma, Ontario, Canada - Jack Pine, Ontario site 1_JW_OM2H0_M3 (SPAdes) (version 2) | ecosystem: Environmental > Terrestrial > Soil > Boreal...
CCTCCCACCATTTTTGGTCTCCAAGCGATTCTGCTGCAGGCGGCGCTGCGTCTTGCGGCATAGCTCCGCGGTACGTACCAGGAACGTCCACGATCGGTCTTTTATAGTTCGGTCCCACAGCGCAGCCCGCACTCAGGAGCATAATCGGCAAGAGGCCCAGCAGCGGGGCTGTTAGTTTTGTCACCTTAGTCTCCTTCCGACGGGCTTAGCTGCGGAACAGTCGTATGGCCGGGCGCTTCGCTGCTCCAGCGCGCCGAAAATCGCTCGACCAAAACGAATAGCGCCGGAATGACGAAGATGGCAATCCCGGTAGCGGCCAGCATGCCGCCGATCACCGTAGTGCCCATGATCTGACGAGCCACCGAACCGGCGCCGGTTGCAACCCATAGCGGCACGCAACCGAGAATGAACGCGAACGAGGTCATCAGGATCGGCCGCAGGCGGAGCTTCGCGCCTTCCAGCGCCGCATCCACCAGAGGCTTGCCTTTTTCGTACGCTTCCTTGGCAAACTCGACGATCAGAATCGCGTTCTTGGCCGCCAGGCCGATCAGCATCACCAGGCCGATCTGGGAATAAACGTCGTTGTCGATTTGCACCATGTAGGCCGGATAGAAGGCGCTGAGTAGGGCGCGGCGCAACCACAACACTGCAAAGGCGCCGAAGACCGCGACCGGCGTGCTCAGCAAGACGCTGAAAGGTAATGACCAGCTTTCATAGAGAGCGGCCAGGATTAGAAACACGAACAACAGAGAGAAGGCGAAGATGACCGAAGCCGGGATCCCTTGCCGCGCCTTTTGCTCTTGATAAGACATGCCCATATAGTCAAAGCCCATTTCGGCAGGCATCGTCTGCTTGAAGACGTCTTCCAGTGCCATCGTGGCTTGGTCTGAGCTGTAGCCTGGCGCAGCGCTGCCGTTAAGCTGCGCCGACCTATACTCGTTGTAGCGCATGGTGAATTCGGGGCCGTCACGCGACTCGAACTTCGTCAGCGCGGTAAGCGGCACCATTGCCCCTTTGTTGTTGCGCACGTAGAACTGCCCCAGGTTCGCCAGATCCGACCGGTAAGAAGCTTCCGCTTCCACGTACACCTGCCAGGTACGACCGAAATCGTTGAAGTAGTTGATGAACAGGCCACCCATGAAAGTCTGAATGGCCTGGTAAACATCATTGATAGCTACTCCTTGCTTCAGCACCTTTGCCTGATCCACTTCCACGAATTGTTGCGGCACGCTGGGTAGAAACGTGGTGCTGAGCGTACCAATTTCGGGACGCTTGCGAGCCGCCGCCATAAACCTGGTCAGATTGTCGGACAAAAACTGAACGTCCCTTCCCGCACGGTCTTCCAGCACGAACTGAAATCCGCCGGAAGTGCCGACGCCGGGGATGGCGGGCGGGGAGAAACTGAAAGCGGTCCCTTCCGGAAGCTTGCTGAGCTCCTTGTTCAAGCGCGCTTTGATTTCCTGATACTGTTCCGCTCTGGTTGTGCGGTCGCTCCAGGGCTTGAAATTGACGAAATAGAAGGCGTTGTAACTGGTCCGGACATAGCTCAGCAGGCTGAAGCCAATCACGCTGCTGTAGTACTGAACGCCAGGAGTTTCGCTCAGGATTTTTTCAACATCTCTCGATGCTGCCGCCGTCCGCTCCTGCGAAGCCGCATTCGGAAGTTGCATGTTGATGAAGACATAGCCCATGTCTTCATCAGGCAGGAAGCTCGAGGGCACGAAGCGGGCAAAGACGATCCCGGCAATGGCAAAAATCGCGAGAACTGCCAGCGCCAGCGCGCCCTTGCGAATCAACCCTCCCGACAGTCGGACATAGCCCTCCGTAGCGCGCGCGAAAACACGATTGAACCAATTAAAGAACTTTCGTAGCAGCCCGTTGCTCTCCTTCTTCGGCCGCAGCAGCAGCGCCGACAGCGCCGGGCTCAGCGTGAGAGCGTTGAAAGCCGAGAGGATCACCGAGATTGCGATCGTCAAGGCAAATTGCTGGTAGAGCCGGCCGGTAATGCCCGGGATAAAGACTGTAGGCACGAAGACCGCCGACAGAACCAGGGCGATACCGATAACCGGGCCGGAAAGCTCTTCCATCGCTGCACGAGCCGCATCCTTCGGAGCTAGTCCGTCCTCGATATGGCGTTGAACGCCTTCGACGACGACGATGGCATCGTCAACCACCAGGCCAATGGCGAGCACCAGTCCGAACATGGAAAGGGTATTGATGGAGAAGCCGAACAACGGGAAGAGAATAAACGTGCCCACCAGCGAGACGGGCACGGCGAGCATCGGGATCAGGGTAGCGCGCCAGTCTTGCAGAAAGAGGTAAACCACAAGGATCACCAGCACGATAGCGATCAGGAGGGTTTGAATGATCTCCTTCATGCCTTCCGTCACCGCGCGCGTCTGATCAAGCGATATGGCGTAATCCATGTCTTCGGGGAAACGCGGCTTCATCTCGGCCATCAGCTTGCGGACGCCCGCGGCGGTTTGGACCGCATTGGAACCGGGCAACTGATAGACGGCGATGATTGCGGAGGGCTGGCCATTCAAGCGGCCGACAATACTGTAATCCTGCGTGCCCAATTCGACGCGGGCGACGTCTTTCACTCGAACGATTCCGCCATCCGGAGCTTCACGGACGATGACGTCTTCAAATTGCTCCGGCGACGTCAGACGGCCTTGAGCGAGCACGGAATACGTGAATTGCTGGTCCGCGGGGGCCGGTTCGCCCCCCAGCTGACCAGCCGGATTCACCTTGTTCTGCGCCTGGATCGCGTTGACGATCTCAGTTACCGTGATGCCCAATTTCGCCAGTTGGTCAGGTTTTACCCACAGCCTCATGGCATACTGTCCGGCACCGAAAATATTCGTCTGGCCTACACCGTACAGGCGCGCAACAGGATCATTCAGGTTGATATAGGCGTAATTGGCCAGGAACTTCGAATCGTGAGTGCCGCGCGGCGAGAATAAAGCGACCAGCATGAGCGGCGCGGTCGTTGACTTCTTGATGGTGACCCCATAGTTGTTAACTTCGGGCGGAAGCTGCGCGGCGGCCAGTTGCTCGCGCGACTGGAGGAGAATCAGGTCCATGTTGGGGTCGGTTTTAAGATCAAAATCAGCGTTCAGGGTCGTCTGCGAATTGCCCGTGGCGTTCAGGGAATACATGTAATCCATGTTGTCGACGCCATTGACCTGCTGCTCGATGGGCGTGGCCACGGCTTGCTCGAGGGTCTTCGCGTCCGCCCCAACGTACGTGGCCTGCAATCTGATCTCGGGCGGCACAATGTTCGGAAACTGCGCCACCGGCAGGCTCGCGATGGTGACCGCCCCCACAATCACCATAAGGATGGCGATCACCATGGCCACAATCGGGCGGTTGATGAAGAACTTCGACATATCTCAGTGCCCTTCCACCGAAAGATTCGCGGGCTTGGGAGTAACGAGAATTCCATCCTTGAGCTTCTGCAGTCCTTCGACGACAACTTGCTCACCCGGATTGAGGCCACTGTCAATCACCCAATTCGTTCCGACCGTCTCGCCTGGCTTCACGACGCGCATACTAACTTTGTGATCGCTGCCAACAACCGCCGCCTGATAGCTTCCCTGCAACTGCCCAACGGCGCTCTGAGGCACTAGCAGGGCGCCGGTTTTCATGTTGGTTTCGACCCGCACACGTCCATACTGGCCAGGACGCAGAATGTTGCCGGGATTGGGAAAGGCAGCCACGATGCGAATTGTGCCCGTGCTCGGATCCACTTGCCGGTCGGCCAGCAGGATTTTGCCTTTGTGAGGGTAGATACTGCCGTCAGTCAGGGTGAGTGCGAGCGAGTTTCCGAAGAAACGAATGGCGTGCTTGTTGGAGGCGCCGCTGCTCTGTTTTTGCGCGAGTACATACGCCTGTTCGCTAATTGGAAAATAGGCCTTGATGGGGTCGACTTGTGAAACTGAAGTCAAGATAGAATTGGGTCCCACAAGATTGCCGATCTGGACTTGCGCAATACCCGCAATTCCATCCAACAGCGACGTGACTTTCGTCCACTCCAGGTTGAGTTCCGCCTGCTCCACGGCCGCCTTGTTCGATTCGACCGCGGCTTGGGCGCCGAGCTTGGCCTGAATCTCGTTGTCTAATTGACTCTTAGCGATGGCCCTGGCCTCGGCAAGCGGTGTGTCGCGCTCCACATCAAGAGCGCTCTTGCCAAGCTGTGCTTGCGCCTGCGCAAGGTCGCCCTTAGCGCGGTCGAGCGCCGCTTTGAAGGGCCGCGGATCTATTTCGAACAGCACCTGGCCTTTGCGGACGACCGAACCTTCTGTGTAGTTTTGCTTGATTATGTAGCCTGAGACCTGGGGCCGGATCTCGGCGTTCACGTAGCCATCCAACGTCGTTACCCATTCGCTGTAGAGCGGCACATCCTGCTCGACGACGGGCGCAACTCTCACTTCGGGAGCTGGCGGCGAGGCGGCTGCGCGGACGTTGCCTCTGCCGCACGCCGTCGCCATGAGCAGCAATAGCAGCACGGCGGGAAAGCCAAGGCGTCCGTCCCGAAAAATCAGGCTAGGTCTCAACGTCATTTCCAATTCCATCCTCGTTCTGAAGGGTGCTTTGCTTACGCCAAAGTTGCTAAACGTGTAGCAAGTTGCAATTCGAGTACAGCACGGCAGTTGTCATCCAATACCGGCTTCCATGAGCCGACATTGACCTGCTGTTTAACGTGAAGCTCCATCACACTTCCGATTTGCTGCAAGCCGTGAATTCGCGCCGCATTCACGTCCCGCCGCGAGCAGCCCAAGAGAACGGAACAATCCTGATCGGAATAGCGCTCAAGAACCGACATGACATAGACAAAGCGCTCGAACGGTGCGAGTTCAAGAATCGCGGCAATCTCTGCCGGCTCCGCTACCAGCGTTCTGCCGCTGCTGTTGAAACTCGAAGGGACGTTTTCCCCCATTGGGCGCGGGTTGATGACTCGCACGGCGTTCTGAATGATCGCCCGCCGCGCCCATGAACGCGCCCATTCCTTGAAAACGCGGCTCCCCTTCAACGAATCCTCCAGTCCGGCGACAAAGCACTGCTGAGCCTTGTCACACTCGGCCGTCAGCAGGAACGACAGCTGGTACAGGCTGTCTGTCTCTTCGTGGAAGATGCGACAAAAATCACCGTTGCTCGCATATGACGTGGGGCCCGTGGTGCGCTGTGCCTCTGGCATGTTCACCTCCGTGGTAATTCCTGCTGTTTCTTCCGTCTAAGTTGTTTCAGCACGTGCCTGGTAAGAATGCCGCCGCGCGAAAACTTCGCACCCTCCTTCATCAGATCGAGGATCGCGTCTTCTCCTTCGAGACTGATGACAGTCAAGTTGCCTAGGTCGATGACCAGTTTGCGTCCGCCTAGCCCCAGGCTTGCCGTTCTCCAGGTTGTGCGAAGCTCAGCAACCCAGGATCCGATGAGAGTGCCTTCCACGACTAACGTGCGCTGCGACCGCGTATCGATGGTGGAAATCTTGAACATGTTGCGCTGGTTACGAAAACCTTTACGAAAAGCAGATACCGCAACACTGTTGCCAAAGCCATGTTGCGTGGCGCCGTAGCAAACTCTTGAATCTATTGACCAGGGCGGAAGCCGGGCGCTGGAGGTGTCGAAGGATGTCGAACTCAAAATCGACAATTGTCGAGACTTCAGCCCGCCAAATCGACCCTCACCTTGGACGCCAACACATACAAAGGACATAAACTTATGCTCGTCGCGGCCACTGGTCACGAAAGCGACGCATTCGACACTCGGCGCCGAGGACGGCTGAACTGTTCGCGAACTGGAAAATTACGCGGCACGGCCCAAGTCCGGCAAATTGTGCTCCATCGAAACAGACGCGGGAGGGGTTCTCTCCCGTCTGCTGCTGAATCGAATCCGAGGCCTTTTTACCTCTCTGTGGAGAGCGCACAGAAATGTCAGCATGAACAAAACCGCAACGCCGCAAACGCCCATGAAGAATGCAATTAGTCCGGTCACAATAATCCGAGTTCTCCCGTTTCAATCCCATGAATGCCGATGCTCAAGTATTCGGAGTCAAGTTCGTCCAAGGACCTACCGCCGCCTTCAAATCGTCACCAGCGCGCTCGCGGTTCCATCGGAGGGCCTGGCAGTACGCGTCAGCGACAATCTGGCGGGGCACGTCCAGCAGAAGCACGCAATCGGCAATGGAGGCGTGTTGTATTCCCCGGAGCACCAACGCGGAACGGGCCAGAGGGTCGAGTGCAGCAACGATGTCTCGAGCATCGACGCGGCGAAGGGACACGATCTGATCGTTGGAAAGAACAACGGAAAGAACCTCGGAAGGAACACCGTAGTCAGAGGCTTCACAGGACGAACCCGAATAGCGCTTCGCCGACGCGGAGATGAGATCGTGGACTGCTCTGACCGCTGCCCGCACGGTTACGTGGCTCGCCCATCCGATTACCCAGTCGCGAAACACACCGCTCCAACTCGCGGATAGATCGCTTGCGTTTACCATAGCTTGCTTAGCGATGGCATCGTCTCCGGTAATCACAAGCGAGGTCCAGTACAGGTAATCGCGTTGCTCAGCGAGAATCGATTTGATCTCTTGGCTCGAAACAAGGCTCGACCCAAGGCTGCCATTGTTATGGGGCCGTTCTTGGCGTTCCCGCTCTGTCGAATGCGGACATTTCATGATGCAACCTCCTACGTTTGGAAAATCGTCCCGCGCCTTTCCCTCCGTGGACGGGGCGAATATCGGTGGAGCATCATCTCTGCCATCGCACGGATCGCCTGGTCGGAATCATCCAATGCGGCAACGAGTTCCTGATGAGCTCCAAGACTTTGCCGGTGACTCCATTCCACATGGCAAGCAAGCAGGTACAAGAGGTCTCGGTGTCCAACAGTATTGGAATGATCCGGTAACCCGGTGCGCGCCAAACCACTGGCATCCGCATTCAGGCTCTCCTCCTCTCGATCTACGTCTTGCTTTCCTTCGGTTCGCATGACCCGTTGCCCACTTGCATTTGCCGCACGGCATCGGCAAATCACCAGAGTCTTAAAACGTCCGCGAACGCGTTACATCGCCTGGGGAAGAGCTTCGACGCGTTTCCGCGCCATCGGCAAATGCAAGCGTTCGCAGACGTGGAGGGGGTAGCAGTTCTCAGCAACAAACTCCCCTCCAATTCGCCCCAACCAAGACAGCACTTCTTCGCCGACCGCATCGACGAATGTCACCTCCGACAGATTCACAACAAGTCGCAGCGGAATCTTGCAGCGCGTCACCAGATCCCTCGTGTCATTGGCAAATGGCCCGACGAACCGGCCTTCCAGCCGCATGGTCACGATGTTCGCAGCGTCATGGAATTCAACACGCAGCATCGGTGATCTCCAATCCACAGATAGCATCAGTAAGTACCATTGGCGAGCCTTCCTCAATCCCGCCGCCTGTGATAGTGCAACTCGCGTGCCAACGGAAGTTGGTTGTAAGTTGTTGTAGACGCAGCGCGAGCGAGGTGGTTCGAGCGGCTGTCCTGCCTTATTGCGGGCGGTGCCTGAATGTGGGCAGAGTGGAATGCTGGCCAAAGCGAAGGCGCGCACATCAGTTCAGGCCGCTACGCCTAGTTCCTTTGCAGCCGCGGCCACTCGTTCGTAGGATCGCAGGCGGTCGGCATGGTCGTAGGTGTCCGTCACTACGATTACCTCATCGGCTGCCGTTTCGGACACCAGCTTTTCCAGGCCCGCTTTCACCGTCGCGCTCGATCCCACTATGGCCGCGCTCAGTCTGGTCTCCACCGCGGTCCGTTCAAAGTCCTGCCATAACTCCTCGATCGAATCGACCGGAGGCAAAAGTTCCACGGGTTGGTTGCGGATCAGTCGCAGGAATCGTTGCTGGGGCGTTGTAAACAAGCGGCGGGCCGCAGCATCGGTCTCCGCCGCAATCACCGGCACCGCCACCATCAGGTAGGGCCTGTGCAACACGTCGCCCGGGCGGAAACTCACGCGGTACAGGCGGGAGGCCGTGTACAGATACTCGGGGGCGAAGTGCGCCGCGAAAGCGAACGGCAGGCCCAGCCTCCCAGCCAGTTGGGCACTAAATCCGCTCGAACCCAAAAGGGTGATCGGCACATTACTTCCCTGTCCCGGTATGGCTTTCACCGTTTGCCCGGGCTTTGTTGGGCCGAGATAGGTCCGCAACTCTTCCAATAGTTGGGGAAATTCATCTCCCGTCTGGCGCAAATCCCTCCGCAGCGCCCGCATGGTTTGGAAGTCGCCCCCGGGGGCTCGCCCCAGGCCCAGATCGATTCGTCCGGGATACAACGCTTCGAGTGTTCCGAACTGCTCTGCCACCACCAGCGGAGCGTGGTTGGGCAGCATGACACCGCCGCTGCCTACGCGGATCGTTTTCGTGGCGGCCGCGACATGGCCGATCAGCACAGACGTCGCCGCGCATGCTAGCCCTTCGATCGAATGATGTTCTGCCAGCCAAAAGCGGGTGTAGCCCAAACGCTCTGCGTGCTGGGCTAAGTCCACCGATCGGGCAATGGCACTGCTTGCAGGCTCGCCGGTGTGCATCCCGACTAGATCCAGAACGGATACTGCCAATCCATTCCTCATGCTGTATTGGATAACTCCGGCGGGGCGAGCGATGCGGAAGCGCGGATTAACCGACTCAACCCGCAAGTTGCCATTGCTTGCGACCGCCATGTCTTTCCCCGTCCGGTTGGGCAAGTCGGCGCTCGATGGACATCGTCTCGAGTGAATACTTGAAGGCGGTTCCGCAGTCGCAGCACACACGATAAGTTTCGCGCCTGATCGTAAACACTCGGCTGAGATTGCTGTGATGGCACCCGAAGAGGAAATCGAAAACTGTTGCGAGGCTTTGCATAATCACTCCTGTTTCGCGGTCCGTGTTCGCGGTCTTTCGCAGACTCCGTCGGCAAGGACCTCTGACCTGCCACCTCGGATAGTGCAGATCGCGTGCCACTGAAGATCCGCGTAACCGGGTGATTGCACTCGGGGTTTCTGGAACCCGCGCCGGGCTGCATGCCCTAATACGGGCAGTATTAGAAATGTCGACAATTTTCCGAGTTTGGAGTGGTGTCTCAGAAGGTGAAAACCAAACCTGCGGATGGCACGGCAGCATGGGTGAACTTGTCCAGGCGCAATGGGCTCAGGCCGAAATCGGGGACTTTGTAGACAAAGCCCCTGTATTCCGCGCGAATTGCTATGTGCCTTGCCAGAGGCATATCAGCGCCGGCTCCATATACGAACGATCCTCGGGTCTGCTTGCTCACGGAGTTGGTATCGCGGGGATCGAAGATCATGGCGCCGCCACCGGCTAGCGCGTAGGGCCTCAGATAGTACTTCATCAGCCCTGAAGTGGGAATCTTGAAGACCGCGAGTCCGGTAACGGCGTGCACGTTCGTTGGGACAGACGCCGAACCAGCGGAGGTCGAATACTTTTGTGAATTGCGAAAGTAATCGTAGTTCCCTTCGACGGCCAGCCATCCGTTTATGTGGAAGCGGTATCCGGCGAGGACCCCGCCGGTGTAAGTCGGCTTACTCGCGATCCCCGACTCCGTCGTTTCTTTAGGGAAGAAGCCACTTCCTTGTATCGTTAGTTCCTGTCTCACCTCCTGTGTCCATGCGGAAAGACTCAACAGCAGAAGAATGCACCCACTTACAGTGATGCGTTCCATTTTGTGTTAGCTCCTTTGCAATCGGTCATCGGTCACTGATTCGAGTTACACGATGGAGCGACGGGCGTCCTCGCCCGTCCCACAGTTGACGATGCCGGGCGGGGACGCCCGGCGCTCCACGAACAGCGCGCAGTTGCCCCGTGGTGCACGTCGATTGCCTAACCAACTTTGGTGGGGCATTCCAGCGTCGTGAGTTAGCAGTAGGGTGGCCGTACCGGAGAGCGCGCGAAGTCGCCCGAAGTTGCCCTCCGAGGGGCAAGGCGACCACATGCGGTCTGGTTGCCGATTCGTTCGGGCCTCAGTAATCGGCTTTCGCGATATTGAGTCGCCGCATTTTGTTTTGCAGGGTTGTACGCTTCAGCCCTAGACGTTCCGCAGCCGCTCCCCTGCCGGAGATTCTTCCCGATGCCGCCTTCAACGCCTCGATGATCGCCTGGCGCTCCGCTTCATGGAAGGTCGATACTGGAGCGGTATTCCAGGCAGCCGACTTCTTGAGTTCCGCCATGGGGACATTCAACTCGTCTCCCTGCGTGAGGATGACGGCGCGCTCAATGAAATTCTCCAACTCCCGGACGTTGCCGGGCCATGGAGAATTGGTCAACGCTTCCATTGCAGGCTTGGGGATTGACTTGATGCGCTTCTGCATCAGGCGCGACAACCGCGAAACAAAATAGTGAACGAGGAGTGGAATGTCCTCCCGGCGGTCGCGAAGCGGCGGTATCTCAATCGGAAAAACATTGAGCCTGTAGAACAGATCCTCCCGAAATTGATTGTTGCGAATCATCAGCGACAGATCCCTATGCGTCGCCGCGATCAGGCGAACGTCGACATGGATCGTCTTATTGCTGCCCAGCCGCTCGAACTCTTGCTCCTGCAACGCGCGCAGCAACTTAGGCTGTAATTCCGGGCTAATGTCCCCGATTTCATCCAGGAACAAAGTGCCGTGATCGGCAAGCTCGAACCGGCCGCGCTTCTGCATTAAAGCGCCAGTGAATGCGCCCTTCTCGTGTCCGAACAGTTCGCTTTCGACCAGCCCGGATGGAATGGCCGCGCAATT
>Ga0209528_1000112_pt1 | contig 10704 bp, 7 predicted proteins | sample JacPinW_OM2H0_M3_FD_187970 | JGI IMG/M metagenome (GOLD analysis project Ga0209528, IMG submission 187970) | Forest soil microbial communities from Algoma, Ontario, Canada - Jack Pine, Ontario site 1_JW_OM2H0_M3 (SPAdes) (version 2) | ecosystem: Environmental > Terrestrial > Soil > Boreal...
TGGTTGCCAGAGCCCGAAAGCGGCCTCACCCGTTCCGAGTCCCGAGGTGGAAGTCGCGAGCGTGGTTCAGAAAGATGTTCCGATTTACAGCGAATGGGTTGCCACGCTCGACGGGTACGTAAACGCGCAAATTCAGCCGCAGGTGACAGGATACGTCATTCGGCAGACGTACAAAGAAGGTTCGTTCGTCCACAAGGGGCAAATTCTTTTTCAGATCGATCCACGCCCGTTCCAGGCCCTCCTCGACCAAGTGAATGCCCAGTTGGCCCAAGCTCAGGCACAACTCGGCAAAACCCAAATGGATGTCGACCGGGATACGCCCCTGGCCAAAGAACGCGCCATCGCGCAGAGCCAGCTGGACAACGACATTCAAGCGAACCAAGCGGCTAAGGCAGCGGTCAAGGCCGCTGAAGCGCAGGTCGAACAGGCCAAGCTGAATCTAGAATTCACGGACGTGAAATCGCTGCTCGACGGCATTTCAGGAATTGCCCAGGTGCAAATCGGAAATCTCGTGAATGCGACGACGGTCCTTACGTCGGTCTCGCAAATAAATCCCATCAAGGCATATTTCTCAATCAGCGAACAGGAGTACATCCACTTCGCGGACAGGATTAACGCCGAAACACAAAAGGAAACTCCGACGAACGGCCCGCCATTTGAGCTGATTCTGGCGGACGGCTCCGTCTATCCGCATAAAGGCGTGGGCCTGCTCACCAACCGTCAAGTGGACGTAGCGACGGGCAGTATTCAGGTCATTTCTTCGTTTCCCAATCCCAAGAATGCACTGCGTCCTGGCCAATTTGGAAGATTGAGGGCGGCGCCGGAGATCAGAAACGGGGCGCTTCTCGTACCGCAAAAAGCCGTGACCGAATTGCAAGGAACCTATCAGCTAGCAGTTGTGAACGCCGACAACAAGGTGAGCATCCGTGCGGTAAAAGTTGGGGCTCGCGTCGGTCCGCTGTGGATTGTTGAAAGCGGCGTTAAACCGGGTGAGTTGGTGATCGTGGAAGGCCTGCAAAAAGTGCAAAACGGTTCAACCGTAAAAATCAAACAGGCCGCACCAGCGAAAGGCGATTGACCAGTGTGCAAGTTCTTCATCAATCGGCCGATTGTGGCTATGGTCATTTCCATTCTCATGGTCATCGTGGGAGCGGTAACGATCACCGCGCTTCCGATTGCCCAATTTCCGAACATCGTTCCACCGGAAGTGCAGGTCCTTGCAACCTACGTGGGCGCGGATGCGAAAACCATCGAGCAGTCCGTCGCGACGCCGATCGAACAGCAAATGAGCGGCGTCGACAACATGAATTACATGTATTCGCTGAACTCGACGGCCGACGGGCTAATGCGTTTGATTGTGGACTACGACGTAAAGACCGATCCAAATACCGACCTCATGCTCACGCAATTGCGACAGACACAGGCGGCTTCCCAATTGCCGACCGATGTCACCAATTACGGAATCACGGTACAGAAGACAGTGACGGCTCCTCTGATGCTCGTGACTCTCTACTCGCCGAACGGCACTTACGACGCACGATTTTTAGCGAACTACGCGTACATCAACTTGTCGGACCAAATCAACCGGTCCTATGGCATCGGCAGCGTTCAAGTCTTCGGTGCAGGCCAGTATGCGATGCGTTTGTGGGTGAAGCCGGACCGGCTCGCGAAACTAGGCATCACGGTTCCCGAGATCGTCTCAGCCATCCAGTCACAAAATAGTGTCAACCCGGCCGGGCAAGTGGGCGGTGAGCCGGTTCCGAAGGGCCAACAGTTCACGTACTCGGTGCAGGCGCAAGGACGAATGACCTCTCCTGAAGAGTTTGGGGAGATCGTTATTCGAGAATCCGTCGGCGGGGCCGTAGTGCGACTGAAAGATGTTGCGCGCGTCGAGCTTGGAGCGCAGTCCTACAACCAGGTGAGCCGGTTGGATGGAAAAGACGCGGCCATCATCGCCGCGTATCAGCTGCCCGGTTCAAATGCTGTACAAGCTGCAAACGACGTCCGGAAACTCATGTCGGAACTCAAAGGCCGCCTGCCGCAGGATGTGGACTATGTGGTCTCCCTCGACACAACGCAGGCCGTGAACGAGGGCATGAAGGAAATTGTTCTGACACTCGTCATCGCCATCGTTCTGGTGCTCATCGTCGTCTTCGTGTTCCTGCAGGGCTGGCGTGCCACGCTGATTCCGCTGCTTGCTGTCCCGGTATCCCTCGTGGGCACTTTTATTTTCTTTCCACTGTTCGGATTTTCAATCAATACGCTCTCGCTGTTCGGCTTGGTCCTAGCGATCGGTCTTGTCGTTGACGATGCCATCGTTGTCGTCGAAGCAGTCGAGCGCCACATCGAGGGCGGTCTTGCGCCGAAGGCGGCGGCCCTCAAAGCGATGGAAGAGATTTCCGGGCCCGTCATCGGCATCGCTCTGGTTCTCTCCGCTGTCTTTGTACCTACCGCCTTCATACCGGGGATCACGGGACGCCTTTATCAGCAATTTGCCGTCACCATTGCGTTTTCCGTAATCCTTTCTGCGTTCAACGCATTGAGCCTGAGCCCGGCGTTGGCCGCATTGTTGCTCCGTCCGAAGACCTCCTCCGGCGGGCCGCTTAGAGCGTTTTTCGGTTGGTTCAATCGTGTCTTCGCCAACGCGACCGACTGGTACGTCCGCGTGTGCGGGTTTCTCATCCGCAAAAGCGCAATTGCAATCATCTTGCTTGCAGCTCTCGTGGTCGGAGCGGGTCGGTTCGGGAACAAAGTGCCTGCAAGCTTTCTTCCCGACGAAGACCAAGGCTATTTGTATGTCAATCTGCAGCTTCCTATCGCTGCTTCTCTTGAGCGAACGGACGAAGTAGCTGCGAAAATAGAAAACGCACTGGCCAAGACGCCGGGCGTTGAGCACACGACGAGCGTCATCGGCTTCAGCCTCCTTAGCTTCGTACGGACGAGTTACAACGCCTTCTTCTTCGTGACGTTGAAACCGTGGGACGAACGGACCTCGCGCTCCGAGCAACTCCAGGCGATCAAGCAGCACATCAACGAACAACTATCATCGCTTCCGGAGGGCGTAGCCTTTTCCTTTTCTCCCCCTGCCATTCCAGGAGTCGGGACTTCCGGCGGATTTACTTTCGTTCTCGAAGATCGTGCCGGGATGGATCTCGAGTTTCTTTCTTCGAATCTCAATACGTTCCTTGCCGAAGCGCGCAAGCGCCCGGAAATTGCAGGTCTCAGCACGACCTCTCTCGCCAGCGTGCCCCAGTTGTACGCCAATGTGGATCGTGAAAAAGTCATCAAGCAAGGCGTAGCCGTAAAGGATGTGTACCAAACGCTTCAGACATTCATGGGCGGATTATTCATCAACTATTTCAATCGCTTTGGTCGGCAATGGCAGGTCTACGTCGAGGCAGAAGGCGACTATCGCACCCGGCCGGAAAATGTCGGCCAGTTTTACGTGCGGAATGACAAAGGCGGAATGGTTCCCCTCGCTTCTATCACTCGCTTTGAACCTCGCGATGGCCCTGAATTCACTATGCGATTCAACGAGTATCGCGCCGCGCAAATCAATGGCGCCGCCGCGCCAGGCTACAGCGCAGATCAAGCCATGACCGCTCTCGAAGATGTTTTTCGGAAGACCATGCCGCGCGAGATGGGCTTCGATTATCTGGGAATGTCCTTTCAGGAGAAGAAAGCGCGGGAAGGCGTTCCGGCGGCGGCCATTTTCGGCTTCTCTCTCTTGTTCGTGTTCCTGATCCTCGCCGGATTGTACGAAAGCTGGTCTCTTCCCTTTAGCGTGCTTCTCAGCACTCCAGTCGCAATATTTGGAGCGTTTCTCGTTTTGTGGTTGCGCCGGACGGTTCTTAGCGCCTTTCTACCGAGCTATATGGTGCAAATCGAAAGCGACGTGTACTCGCAAATCGGTTTAGTGATGTTGATCGGACTGGCAGCCAAAAACGCCATCCTCATCGTGGAGTTTGCGAAGGAACAGTACGAGCAGGGCAAGCCTCTTATGGATGCTGCGCTTGAGGGAGCACGCCTGCGGCTTCGCCCCATCTTGATGACTTCGTTCGCCTTCATTCTCGGCGCGGTTCCGCTGTGGACCGCCTCCGGCGCAGGAGCCGTGGCCCGCCAGATCATGGGCACGGCGGTCATCGGAGGCATGTTGGCTGCAAGCCTTGTCGGTATTTTCTTCATTCCCGCGATGTTCTATCTGGTCGAGAAATGGTCGGGCGCTGGCCGTAGGAGCCCGGTGCTTTCCGCTCCCAATGCACCGGCCGAGGCGGATTGACATGAGAAATTGCCTTGCGCTGCTCTGCGCCGCCCTCGTGCTCTCCGGCTGCACTATGGGACCGAACTACAGGAGGCCCACCGTCGCGGTTCCCACGACATACCGTGGACTGTCTCCTGACGGAACTGCACAAACGGAGACTGCCACTCTCGGCGATCAAAAGTGGTGGGACATCTTCCAGGACGAGCAGTTGCGCACGCTCATCCACACTGCACTTCGGCAGAATTACGATTTGCGAATCGCCGCGTCTCGGATTCTCGAAGCAAAGGCACAACTCAGGATTACACGCGCCGATCAGTTTCCAACGGTAAGTGCCGGGGCCGGAATTACGGACGTCCGCACGGCTCAATCGAAATTCCTACCGGCCTTTGAAACCAGCACCGGACAGGTGAATCTGTCCGCCGCTTGGGAACTGGATTTCTGGGGTAAGTTTCGCCGTGCGACGGAAGCCGCGCGGGCCAATCTGCTGGCGAGCGAATGGGCCCGCCAGGAAGTCCTTTCCACGCTCGTGGCGAACGTCGCCGCCGCGTACTTCCAGTTGCGAGCGCTCGACCTAGAACTAGAGATTTCGAAACGCACGTTTGCTTCACGGCAGGAGTCACTTCGGCTGACGCAAATACTGGCAAACGGCGGCGCGACTTCTCTGCTGGACGTGCGCCAGGCCGAGCAGTTGGTTTTTACGGCCGGCGCGGAGATTCCCGCCCTCGAACAGCAAATAGAGCAGCAGGAAAACTCTCTCAGCATTTTGCTCGGCCAGAATCCCGGCGACATAACCCGAGGCGAGACCCTCACCGAGCAACGACAACCATCTCAAGTGCCGCCAGGGCTTCCGTCATCCCTGCTGGAGCGGCGACCCGACATTCGCCAAGCGGAAGAACAACTCGTTGCTGCAAATGCGGAAATCGGCGTGGCGCGTGCCGCCTATTTTCCCCAAATCGTCCTCAGTGGCAGTGGCGGGTTCCAAAGTTCTGCCCTCACGAATTTATTCAGCGGACCTGCGGGCGCGTGGAGTTTTGGCGCTTCGCTCGCTGAGCCGATCTTTACGGGGGGTAGACTCCGCGCAGGAGTGCGTCTGGCCGAAGCCCAACAGCAGACGGCCGCGCTGTTTTACCAACAATCGATTCAGGGAGCCTTTCGCAGCGTCTCCGATGCCCTGGTCGCGTATCGCAAGACGCGGGAATTCCGCGCACAGCAAGAGCTGCTCTTCCAGTCCGCACAAGACGCTGCGCGTCTTTCCCACATGCGCTATACCGGCGGCGCGACGGGCTACCTCGAAGTCTTGACCAACGAAACTAACGCCTTCTCGGCGGAGCTGAACCTCGCACAAGCACGCCTCAATGAATTGTTGGCCCTGGTTCAGCTCTACCAAGCTTTAGGAGGAGGCTGGCAGCAATGAGGCTACTGGAACCTTCACATATAGGGAGAAGCACGATGAAAGCAGTCACAGAGAAAGACACGATTAGAACAATCACGACGCACTACATCGATGGAGCATTCGTTGAATCCCATGGCCGCGAGGTCATGGACGTCATCAAGCCGACCAACCGGAGGATGATTGCCAAGGCGACGCTGGGAGACGAGGAGGATACGCGGCGCGCAATCGCCGCCGCTAAGCGTGCATTCACGAGTTTTAGCCATACAACGAGAGAAGAGCGCTCGCGTTATCTGCGCCAGCTACATAAGGCTGTCTCAGCCCGCATCGACGATTTGACGGCTGCCATGGTGGAGGAGTACGGCGGAGTCGCCAGGTTCGCCCGGCTTATTGTGGAGTCGGGCGTCAACGCCTTCCCAGCGGCCGAGAGCGCACTTCAACAGCTGCCGTTGCGAGAGAGCTGGGGCAAGACGACAGTCACCCTGGAGCCGGTCGGCGTTGCCGGTCTGATTACAGCTTGGAATGCGAACGCGCTGTTCATTTGCCTGAAGCTGGCATCGGCCGTGGCGGCTGGTTGTACGGTCGTCATCAAGCCGAGCGAAATGAGCCCGCTCCAGACGCGGGTGATGGTTGAGGCTCTGAATGCGGCCGAACTGCCCAAGGGTGTGTTCAACGTGGTGACGGGCCTCGGCACTGTCGTCGGCGCTGAGCTCGTGCGCAATCCCGACGTCGCGAAAATTTCGTTCACGGGCTCAGTGGCCGTGGGTGAAGCCATCATGCGGGATGCTGCCGCCACGATGAAGCGTATAACGCTCGAACTGGGCGGGAAGTCGCCCACAATCCTGCTAGATGATGCTGCGCTCGACAAGGCTATTCCCGCGGCTCTTACCTTGGCCTTTTTGAATAGTGGTCAAGCTTGCGCGGCCGGAACGCGGCTTCTCGTACCCAAGAGCCGCCTTGACGAGGTGAAGCGGGCGATCCGGGATGAGATGCGCGCCTTCACGGTGGGCGATCCGGCCGATCCCACCATCATGGTTGGTCCAATGGTGTCGCAAAAACAGTATGAGCGCGTGGAATCCTTCATTCGGAAGGGCATTGAAGAAGGCGCGGAGGTGCTGGTTGGCGGAGAAGGCCACCCGAAGGGTCTCGAAGCCGGTTATTTCGTGAAGCCCACGGTGTTCGTCAATGTGAAGAACGAAATGACCATCGCCCAGGAAGAGATTTTCGGCCCCGTGCTCAGTGTGATCGTCTACGACTCCGAGGACGAAGCGATCCGCATTGCCAACGACTCCAAATTCGGTCTCCACTCCGCCGTCTTGGGGACTGACATCCAGCGCGCACGCCGCGTGGCGTCTCAGCTGCAAGCTGGCCGCGTCGTGATCAATAACATGACCGATGATCCGCAAGCACCTTGGGGTGGATTCAAATACTCAGGTGTCGGCCGCGACTACGGCAAATACGGAATTGAGGCGTTTCTTGAGCCAAAAGCCATCCTTGAATAACCCGTTCTTACCGAGAAAAGTGAACGAGGGAGTCCATACATGTTTACAGCTAACGGGAATTGGTCACGGAGAGGCAATGAGCGAAGTCGCCTGAGCGCACTAATTCGCTACGCGCTTGCGTCTGCCGCGTGCCTGATGGCTTTTCTCGCGTCATCGCGACCAAGCTATTCACAGGTTCCAACGTACGAATTTACGCCCGTCGAAAGCAATATCAAATTTGGCGTCGAGTCCTCCGTTTCAATCCAAGGTGTCTTTGAGAAGTGGAACGCAAGCATCAAGTTTTCGTCGAGGGATATCAGGAGCGCTGTGTTAGACATCGAGATTGAATCCGGTAGCGTCAACACCGGAAGTCATATGAAGGACAACAAGCTGAAAGGTAAGGATTTCTTTGACGTAAAAGAATCTCCTTTGATCACTTTCAAATCGACCAAAATCATTCAGACCGGCCCAAACACATTTGACATCGAGGGTAACTTCACCATTCGCGGCGTTACCAAGACGGAGAAACTCACTCTGACGAGCGATAGCAAAGGAACATCCACCGGCACTCTCGACGGCACCATGGCTTTTGATCGCAAAGACTACGGAATGACGAGCGGCATCCCTTTCATCAAGATCGCCAATCGCGTAGAGGTAAATGTTCGACTGAAGTGGCGGCGTGTCAGTGGTCCGCCACCAGTCTTCCAACAATGAGTCCAAATTCCGCATTCGGAGACACGGTTGCGCTGCGCTGAGACTTTCCGCCGGCTATGGTTGACGGCCTCGTCCGAGAGTCGAGGTGCCGCGGGATGGCGCTCGGATAAATCACAAATGGAGATCTACGAATGAGCAAACATGTAAGCATCTCGCCAGCTGAAGCCGCGGACCGGCTCGCCATCAGGGAACTCGTCGAAGCTTACGCACATTGCGCCGATCGTCGGGATGCCACGGGGCAGATGGCTCTCTTTACTGCGGACACCCACTTTGTCGTCTATATGAACGCGAAAGATCCCAAGCCTTCACAGGAGCTGCACTCGCGCGAGGCGCTCGCTCCCGTGTTCGATGATCTAAACAAGTACGCCGCCACGATGCACTTCGTCGGACAAAGCACAATATTGACGCTCACGGCGGATCGAGGCACGGGGGAGGCGTATTGCCTCGCGAATCACCTCACCGTCGAGAGTGAAAAACGGCAGCTCATGATCGCTGCGCTCCGCTATTGCGACACATTCGCGAAGGTGGACGGCGCATGGTTGTTTGCGGAACGGCTGCTGTATGTGGATTGGATCGAGGAGCGCGCACTTTCATGATGCCAACGAACCGGGTGGCGTCGTGAGCCTCCTGTGGAATAAGAGAGACTCTCGGTGAACGTTCCGACGGCAAGCCAGAAACGGGTAGTAATTGTAGGCGCGACCGGAATGGTTGGTGGCTACGCCCTTAGCTACGCCCTCGACCACCCCTCCGTCGCACGTGTGACGGCTATTGTGCGAAGGAAACTCGCCATCTCGCATCCCAAGCTAAACGAGGTTCTGCACAAAGATTTCGCGGAGTGCTCCCCGCTTGCGGAGGTGCTCTCGGCTCAGGACGCAGCGGCCTTTTGCCTGGGCGCTTATACCGGGGCGGTGACGGATGCCGAGCTTCGCACGATAACTGTGGACTACACGGTCGAGTTCGCGCGAGTTCTCCACGCCGGCAGTCCCGACGCGGCGTTCTCATTCTTGAGTGGGAGTGGCGCGGACCCGACCGGCCGAAGCCGGATGTCTTTCGCGCGCTATAAGGGAGAGGCTGAGAACGCTCTACTCGCGGCTGGCTTCCCGCGCGTGTATCTCTTTCGGCCCGCCTACATCTACCCCGTGGCGCCCCGGAAGGAGCCGAATTTCACCTACCGCCTCATGCGCGCAATATATCCTCCGTTTCGGATGCTGTTCCCCAACCAGGTGATTCGGGCCGACGATTTGGCGCGTGCCATGCTGAACGTCGTCGTCCAGAAAACAGCGGAGCGCGAAACCCGGGTTTTCGAGAATCGTGACATCCGGGCAATGATCCGTTCGTCTCACGTGACCTCGGAGTGATGCACGCATTTCAGCAACTGCAAGAGGAAAGTGGGGGTTCTGGACAGCAGCATGATACAAAGCCACCGCATCTCGGTCCTTGCGCCCCTTGGGCTCAGCCTGGTCGCTCTAGTCTGCACGATCATTATTTATCTGGTGCCACTCAGGGCTACGGTCAGCCTTATTCGTCGTGAAAGAAGGCGCGGTAATGTCGGCACGCCCCGGACCGGTCTAGGGATTTTTGCCCGCGTAGTGTTTTACGCGTCGCTGGGCCACCTCCTAGAGATGGGATTTTGGGCGGTATTGTTCATGATCTGCGGAGAATTTTCAGACTTCGGAACCGCCTTCTACCACTCAGCGGTGAACTATACGTCACTTGGTTACGGTGATCTCCTTATGTCGCCTTCCTGGAGACTGTTGGGTCCGCTGGAAACGGCGAATGGAATGCTTCTGTTTGGAGTTTCGACCGCGATGGTCTTTGCAGTCATGCTGTGGCTGATTCAAGCCAGATTTACGGATCTCAAGCCCTGAAATATCTCCGGAAGAACGAGAACTCCATCTGTCCCGTGAGACGCAATTCCTTTGGCACTTCAAGGCGGGACTGAACTCCGAGGCTGAGACAATTTTGATCGCGCGCGCTCTGCGTGAGTGAGTCGATTACCTCCGTACAGGCGACGATTCGGCCGGAGCAGCTACGAGGGGAAAGATTCGTAAGCCTGCGAACCTAATCTGCCGCCCGTGAAATGCGGCCATCAAGTCGTGGGCATCGTGCCACCGTCGATAATGTAATCAGCCCCGCTGATAAACGCGCCTCGGTCTGAGGCCAGGAAGGCTACCAGCTCCGCCACTTCCTCGGGTCGGCCTGTCCGGCCCATGGGAATGCCTCCAAGCATGTCCATAATCCGTTGCCGTGCAGCGTCCTCGCTGATGCCGCTGCCTCTTGAAATGTCGGCGATCATTCCCTTTGCGCCTGAAGTCTCGATGAAGCCGGGCGAAATCATCGTCACTCGCACACCTTTCGGAGCGACACCCTTGGCCAGCCCCTTGCTGTAAGTAGCCAAGGCTCCCTTGGCCGCCGCGTAGGCGAGCGTCGAATTGGAGAACGGCAGACGATGCTGGACAGAGGAGATATGAATGACGACTCCTGACTTGCGTTCGATCATGCCGGGAAGGAAAGCGCGGTCCAGGCGGACGGCGGCGAGCAGATTGACGTCCAGTATCCTTTGCCAGTCCTCGTCGGAGAGCACTTCGAATCCGCCTGCTTTTGTTTCCGTTCCGCCGACATTATTCACCAAGATGTCGAGTCCACCCCACTCTCGCTGAATGCAATCGACGACGTTTTGGACACCACGGGCCGTTCCGATATCCGTCTTTATAAAGAGAGCAGAATCCTGGCCGTTAGCTGCCTCAGATCGCGCGGTGGTGGCCACCGAGGCACCGCCCAATGCAAAGCGGCGTGCAATCGCTTCCCCTATACCCTTCGTGCCACCGGTCACGAGAACACGCTTGCCTTTGAACTCA
>Ga0209528_1000113_pt1 | contig 10668 bp, 7 predicted proteins | sample JacPinW_OM2H0_M3_FD_187970 | JGI IMG/M metagenome (GOLD analysis project Ga0209528, IMG submission 187970) | Forest soil microbial communities from Algoma, Ontario, Canada - Jack Pine, Ontario site 1_JW_OM2H0_M3 (SPAdes) (version 2) | ecosystem: Environmental > Terrestrial > Soil > Boreal...
CCAACCTGGATAACGCCGAACGTAACCTTACTGATTGCCAGCTACGTGCATCGGTCGATGGGGTAGTGATTACGCGAGCAGTGGAGCCCGGCACAATTGTCGCCACCAGCACCATCGTCTACTCGGTTTGTGAGGCATCGCCGGTTTGGATTCGAACCTACGTCGACGAACGCGACCTCGGCCGCATCTATCCCGGCATGAAAGCGCTGATCTATAACGATACTTACCCCAACCATCCGTACACGGCTCAAGTTGGTTTTATTTCGCCGGTCGCCGAGTTCACTCCAAAAAATGTGGAAACCCGTGAGTTGCGCGCAGATCTGGTTTACCGCCTTCGAGTGATTCTGGAGAAACCGGATCGCTACGTTCGTCAAGGTATGCCGGTTACGGTGCAACTGCTCGAGGAACGCAATGAGTCCGACCAGGAACGAAAGTAAGGTATTGATCGAGATCGTGAATCTCGTCAAAACCTTCCAGACGACCGCGGCGATCGATCGGCTGACCGCTCAGGTGTTAGCCGGTACCATCACTGGACTGGTAGGTCCCGACGGCGCCGGCAAAACTACCCTGATCCGGATGCTGGCCGGACTGTTGCTCCCAACGTCCGGAACTATCAAGGTTCTTGGCTTCGATCCGACGGTTGAGCCCGAGGAGATCAGAACAAGGATCGGATACATGCCGCAACGCTTTGGTCTCTACGAAGACCTCACCGTTCGGCAAAACCTGACTCTTTATGCGGATCTCAGGAATGTCGTTGGTGAGGAAAGAGAGGAGAGCTTTGAACGGCTGCTGACTTTTACCGACCTGAAAGCATTCCAAGGAAGAAAAGCGGGCGCTCTGTCCGGCGGGATGAAACAGAAGCTCGGGCTTGCGTGTTCTTTGGTCAGCAAGCCGGAGCTTTTGTTGCTCGACGAGCCGGGAGTCGGCGTTGATCCAATCTCTCGGCGTGATCTTTGGAAGATTGTGCAGGAACTGGTTGCCAGTGGGATTGGGGTTGTGTGGAGCACCGCTTACCTGGATGAAGCGGAGCTTTGCCAAGCAGTGATTCTGCTTCATGAAGGAAAGAAAATATTTGATGGTGAGCCCCGTGATCTTACCGACCGCGTCCGTTCTCGGACCTTTCATCTTCGCGTCTCGGGCAACCGGCGCAAGATTTTAGCCGAAGCACTCCGTTCAAAAGCAGTGGTTGACGGTGTTGTACAAGGCGACAGCGTGCGCCTAGTAATCAAAGAGAATGCAAAACCGGACGAACTCGCTCAACTGTCCGGTAATCGGAAATTAGAGCCGGTCCCACCACGTTTTGAGGATGCGTTCATTGACGCGCTGGGCGGCCTACCGAAGACGGAATCGCTCGTTGCTCAAGCAATGCGGCAGCTGGAGCACAGTGGCGGAGACGTCATCGAAGTAAAAGACCTAACCAAGCGATTCGGTAGTTTTGTAGCGACGGATCACGTCACCTTTTCGGTTAAACGCAGCGAGATCTTCGGATTGCTGGGTCCGAACGGTGCCGGAAAATCTACTACGTTCAAGATGTTGTGCGGTTTGCTGAAGCCGTCGGAAGGGACCGCACGCGTTGCCGGCTTTGACTTCCAGCGATCAGCCAGCGCAGCGCGCAATCGCATCGGTTACATGGCGCAGAAGTTTTCGCTGTATGGCGATCTGACGGTTAAACAGAACCTCGAATTCTTTTCGGGAATCTACGGGTTGCGGGGCGAGCAAAGAAGCTCGCAAATCAACCAGATGATCGAGGTCTTCGCGCTCAAGCCGCATCTGGAATTGTCTTCTGGACAGTTGCCCCTCGGATTTAAGCAACGATTGGCGATGGCTTGTGCGTTGATGCACGGCCCGGACGTCCTTTTCTTGGATGAACCCACCTCCGGCGTGGATCCGATTACTCGCCGTGAATTCTGGTCCCACATCAATGGTCTGGTGGAAAAAGGGGTTACGGTGATGGTGACCACTCACTTTATGGATGAGGCCGAATATTGCGATCGAATTGGATTGGTTTACCGCGGCAAACTCATCGCGCTCGATTCTCCGGACTCGCTAAAAAAAAGCGCACGTACCGCTGAGCTTCCTTATCCAACCATGGAAGAGGCGTTCATCGAGCTGATCAATCGATTCGATGAACAAGAAAAAAGCACCACTCCACAAGGGGCCGGAACAGTCCCGATCGACGGAGGGGAGCCGCTTGCGGCTCCCGGGAATAACCCATGACACCGCAACACACCGGATCGTTTTGTACTCGATTCCTCGGTAAACCTTGGGTTAATTCCGGGCTTCCGGCAGCTGCCGGACGCACCCTCCGACCGTTGGGCATCGCAACACTTCTAGACGGTGGGAACGACCAATGACCAAGCGAACCCCACAAAGAATCAGTCCCCGCCGACTCTGGGCGTTGATGCGCAAGGAAGCGATCCAGATCATTACTGATCCTAGCAGCATCCTGATCGCGTTTATTCTCCCGGTGATTCTGCTTTTCATCTTCGGCTTTGCGGTTTCTCTTGATACGACTCGACTTCGCATCGGTGTCGTACTGGAGGAACGAACCCCGGAATCCGAGAACCTGCTGCTTTCGTTGCGGAACTCGCGTTACCTTGATGTCACGGTGAGTTTCGACCGCGCGACTCTGGAAAAAGAAATGGTCGCCGGACGCCTCCGAGGTCTCGTGGTTATTCCGGCTGATTTCTCGCGGCGTCTACATTCCGCCAACGATCCAGCCCCGCTGCAGATCATCGCAGATGGCAGCGAACCGAACACAGCGAATTTCGTCCAAAACTATTTACAAGCCGCAGTCACACTTTGGCTGCAGCAGCGCGGACTCGAGACAGGGACAGCGGCGACCAGCCTCATCGATCTGGAAACGCGGAACTGGTTCAATCCTTCTCTGGAAAGCAAAAACTATCTGGTACCGGGATCGATAGCGATCATCATGACGATGATTGGTACTCTGCTCACGGCTTTGGTGGTGGCCAGAGAATGGGAACGAGGCACCATGGAAGCGATGATGGCTACTCCGGTTAGTATCCAGGAATTAGTGCTCGGAAAATTGATTCCCTATTTTCTGCTTGGGCTGGGCTCGATGCTCTTTTGCACGCTGGTTGCGGTCCTGATTTTCCATACCCCGTTACGAGGTTCGATCTTCGCGCTGTTCTTGGTCACATCCTTGTTCCTGGCCGGCGGGCTGGGTCTCGGGCTCTGGGTGTCTACTCTGTCCAAGAGCCAATTTGTGGCTGGCCAATTCGCGGTCATTCTCGGATTCCTACCCGGGTTTCAGCTATCTGGTTTTCTCTTTGAGATCTCGAGCATGCCGAAGATCGTGCAATTCCTGACCTGGATCTTCCCAGCGCGCTATTTTGTACAGGCCTTGCAAACGGTCTTCCTCGCCGGCGACGTATGGGGAATCGTTCTGTTTAATTCGCTCGTCCTGCTGGGATTTGCCGTTCTGTTTTTCTTACTAACCGCGCGGGTCACGCACAAGAGGCTCGCGTAAAGATGAGGAACAGAAGATGAATTTTCACCACGGTTCGGTAGCGGCGACTGTCCCGTTGGGCTCCCGGCGTTGCCAGGCCAGAAGGCTCACCCGGAGCTTTCGGCAAAGTCCGACCGAGAACCGCAGTCGCCATCCGAGCCAATACCCGTGGCGGCTGAGCGTTACGGCCAGGTTCGGTAGTGGCGACTGTCCGGTTAGGCTCCCTGCATTGTCGGGCCGAAAGGCTCACCCGGAGTTTTCGCCAAAGCCCGACCGAGAACCGCAGTCGCCATCCGAGGCGCGATCCGTTCAGACGCGGGCATCATGGTCTGGCGTTGTGGGACAGTCGCCGCTACCGATCACCGATCACTGATTACCGATCACTGAATAGCTATGTGGCTCCGAATTGTAACTCTGATCCGCAAAGAAGTATTGGCGGTCTTTCGTGATCCGCGGAACCGCGCGGCGCTAATTCTGCCGCCAATCCTACAGCTTTTTCTTTTCTCGTTCACCGGCACCTTGGAAGTAAAACATGTCAGGCTTGGCGTCTGGAACCAGGACTACGGCCAAGTTGCCAACGAGTTGATTGAACGGCTCTCCGCCTCACCGAACTTCGATAAGATCGAATTTGCCCATTCACGGAAGGAACTTCAGCAGATGATCGACGACCAGCGCGTTCTCCTCGCGATGAACTTCCAGCCGGATTTCACCCGAAAGTTTCAGGAGGAAAAGGCGGCCCCGCTTCAACTGATCGCCGATGGTCGCAAATCGAATGCGTCACAGATTGCGCAGGGTTATGTGATTCAAGTGGTAAACCAATTTGTGAGTGAGCAACGACAGTCGGACAGTGGCGCCAGTGTTCAAATCGTTCAGCGTAATTGGTTTAATCCGAACCTCGACTACATCTGGTTTACGCTGCCCTCGCTCGCGGTTATGATCACGTTGCAGATCTGTCTCAACGTTACGGCGATGTCCGTCGCGCGCGAGCGAGAGATGGGGACTTTCGATCAGCTCTTGGTTTCACCGATGCAACCCCTAGAGATCATGGCTGGCAAAAGCATTCCAGCGCTTATCCTGGGGCTCGTCGAGGCCACGATATTCATCCTCATCACCGTGTTTCTGTTCCGAATACCGTTTCACGGCTCAGTACCGTTTCTTTATCTTAGTCTGGCCGTTTTCATTACCGCCATGATTGGTATCGGGCTTAGCATCTCGTCGATAGCGGTGACCCAGCAGCAAGCACTTTTGGGCATCATGACTATCTTGCTGCCAGCGGTTCTGCTATCCGGCTACGCCGCTCCGATCGAAAATATGCCAGACTGGTTGCAACCGTTAACTTACGCCAACCCTCTTCGCTACATGATGGTCGTCACCAAAGGCGTATTTCTGAAGGACATGCCGCCGCTCGAGATCCTAAATAACACCTGGCCCATGGCCATCATTGCGGTTTTCACACTCGGTTTTGCTACCTGGCTGTTCCGGAGAAGGCTGGCCTAACGCGTTCTATTTTTGCGGGTATCAACAATCGCTGATATCGGAAAACAAACATTTTTGAGGCCGATCACAAGCGGCTCAAGCCGATCCCGCTTAGACCGCATCAGGCCCGCCCGCAACGCTTTCGCGTAGCGAATGCGGGCGTGGCTTTCGCCCTGCGTCACGCGCAAATTCACTTTGTGCTCGACCCATGCCGCGCCAGGAACGTTCGCATCAAACCCGCGATAACATCACCATCCTCTTCCAGTGCGAAATGGCCGGTATCCAAAAGATGGAGCTCTGCTCTCGGCAGATCGCGAAGGTACGGTGTCGCACCTGCGGCCGGGAAAATTTCATCGTTCTTTCCCCAGACGATGAGCGCCGGGGGCTGATACCTGCGGAAGTATTCCTGCCATCTAGAATAGAGCAGGGGATTGGATCCATAGGAATAGAAGAGCGCCAATTGAATTGCCTCTTGACCCGGGCGATTCAAGAGCTCTCCGTCGATAGTCCAGGTATCGGGATCAATTTTTTCCGGCTGACGTACGCCGTTGGTATATTGCCACTTAATGGCGTCGAGTTTCAGGGCTTGCCGCAAAGGGGCGGCATTCTCCGGCGTCTTATCTAACCAATAGGCCTTAATCGGTTTCCAGAAGTCATTGGCCAGTCCCTCTGCGTAGGCATTCCCATTCTGGACAATTAAAGCTTGAACGCGCTCGGGATGTTGCGAAGCGAGGCGGTAACCGACCGGCGCGCCATAATCGTGGACATACAAGCTATATTTCGTTAGCCCAAGCTGGGCGACAAAGTCGTCCATGACCTGAGCGAGGTGATCAAAGGTGTAACTGAATTGGTCAACGCTTGGCGCCGAACTGTGGCCAAACCCGGGATAGTCCGGTGCGATGAGGTGGTAGCGATCGGCTAGTGCCGGTATCAAGTTCCGGAACATCCGCGAGGAGGTCGGGAATCCATGGAGCAGCAGGATCACCGGAGCGTCCTCCGGACCAGCTTCCCGATAGAAGATGTTCAGACCATCAATCTGAGTGGTGCGGTAGAAGACTGGCAGCGGGCCGGCGGTTCCTGGATTTTCGGCGGAACGTGCGGTGCTGGAGAGTGGCGCCAATGTGCTCAGGGTGCTGGCGGCGAACCAGAGTTGAAAAGTAGATTTCATTGAGCTGACATAACCGAACGTTCGGTTATCTTCAAGCGGAATATTTGCCGTTGGTGCTAATCGGGTGTCCGTTTAGCGGTTACCGGGCCTAGAAGCGTCACAAAATTCGGAATGTGGTGGAGTCAACTCCCTGACCGGAGGGCGTGTCGCTCTCTCGCCTACGCCAAACCGCTGTGACCGGGTGCGACAGTCAGATGCGGTCTTACCGAAAGGTATTGTCGACCCAGCGCTCGGAGGGCGCGTCGCTTGCGACGCCCGGAAACAACCCAGCGCTCGCCGAGGAATCGAGCCCACGATGGTGCTACCAGCGAACGCTCGAAAATCGTGGTTTTTGGTACCCGTTGCCCGAAAGCAATTGTACGGCACCAGGACGCGAATTGACCATATATGCGAAATAGCCCGGTCCGGCGCGGTCTGCTCAAACATCCCGACGGCTGGCCGTTTCGAGACGGACATTTGCGCTAAAATAGGAGCGAAACAGATCGTGGGCTCGATTCCTCGGTGCACGCTGGATTATTTCCGGGCGTCGCAAGCGACGCACCCTCCGTCGTCAGGGATTGCTCTCCATCATAATCCGATTTTTCCCGATGCCTCCTTTAGCCTTCGCAGTTACCACCAATCACCGCTCACTAAATTTCCGCGCCAGCCTTTTCAAGGCCCTTCGAAACACCTGGGGATCATTCTTGGCCCGTGCCAACACCAGCGATCCTTCGATCGTGATTAATACTTCTTCTGCCCAAATCGCTGCTTTAGCCGCGGACTCACCTGCCTCCCGGGCTAAATCGGCCAGAGCTTGTTCCCACTGTTTAATCGCGTCCATGAGAGCCGTTCGATAGAGTTGACCCGCCTCGCCCAATGAAAGCGTGTCGATCAGACAAGAAAGCTGACCTCCATTGTAAAATTTGCCGACCGCCACCAGCATCTTGTTGAACCGAACAGCTGGAGGAGCCTCCTGGCGAAGCACGCTGAGTACCTCATTGGCCAGGGACCGGCCGATCTCCGTCAATACCTCGGCTCCCATTTGCGCCTTACCTTCAGGAAATTTTTGATAAAGACTTGCTTTACCTAGGCCGACCGCGGCGGCGAGGTCGGCCAAGCTGGCGCCGCTATAGCTATCGCGACGGAATACGTCACTGAGTTTCTTGACGATTTCCTGGCGGCTGTTGCGGCTCGGTCGCATGTCCGAATGTAACCGATCGTTCGGTCTAAACCAAATAGTAATCGCTGAATGGTAATTGATGAACGTGATCGGTGAGTAGGGCCGAAGGCACGTTTAAAGATAGCCTAGGGCGCAGCCCTTGGGCGAAGCCCTAGGAATTAGACCATAAGAACGATTAAGCGCTGAAGGCCCTTGACAACCTGCGATTAAGTCGCCGCCGAATTCGGTTTCCTAAGCTCCACAACCGTTAACCAATCAACGATCACGATTCATCGATCCCTCCTCTCTCGACAGATCACGTTCCACTACATATGAGTGGCTAAGTGGACCTTGCTCGATTGCTCTTACTGATCGTTCACGCGGTCCTTGGAGCGCTGCTTCTCGGTGGTGCGCTTTACAGCATTTTGACCGTTCAACCGCGGGCTAAGGCTTTTTTCACCGACGTGCATGATTTCGAAAGGTTCGTTGCGAATCTTGCCGATGGTGCTCGTTGGCAGTTTCTCGCTGTCCTGGCCGTCATCGGAATCACTGGGTTCATCGATCCTTGGTTCTCTCCGCATCCATTTCTTTGGTGGATCTGCTTTGGTCTGAAGTTCATTCTTTGGACCGCCACCCTTAGCTGCTTTGTTTATGTTTCCTGGTATCTCTGGCCGCGCCGGATTCTGGCGGCGACGCATGAGTTGCCGGCAATTCATCGAGATTTTGCTCTCGCGGCCCGGGCTATTCTGATTCTACTGCTGCTCTCCTTCGTATTAGGAGTAGCGATGACGCAGCTTTAGCAATCAGTAACTCAATAGTCGGAGCGTCGACTTGTCTGGCGAAGCATCCACTGCAAAGACGATTGGGCGGAGCCCGAAGACGCAATTCGAGACAGCCCATGGCGGAACCCCTGGGAATTGCATTCTCGAACTCGCACGCATCGAAGGTGCGTCTAAACCCTAGCCTTCACCTCACATTGTCATGCACCTTCAGCGCTTAAATCTTTCTTTATGACCTAGTTCCTAGGGCTGCGCCTAGGCTATCCTGAGACGCGCCTTCGGCGTTATCGCAATGTGATCACCAATCACCAATCAGCGATTGACAATCACTGCTTGCTACTTACCGCTTACGGCCTAGCTCACCGGTCCGGTTGAACTTTCGGCTCGGACCGGTTCGGCTTGAGGTGCCTTGACATCGATCCGTGCTTCGCGGGCGCGCCGGCGCGCTGCTAGAACTTGATCGAGACTTACCGCAACCAAGATCACTCCACCCATCACCACAAATTCGAGCGAGCTCTCGATTCCTTGCAAATTCACGATATTTCTCAGCAATTGGATCATTGCCGTTCCAATAAATATTCCAAGAATGCTGCCTTCACCGCCGCGAAGGCTTAACCCTCCCAGCACGCAGGCGGCCACCGCATACAATTCGAAAAAGCTGCCGTGACTAGCCGGTGAAATGGAGTTGGTGTAGAAACCGATTAAGATAGCGGAGATACCGCTCAGGAATCCGCAGAGCACATAGGCGCTGGTGACCACCAGTTTGGTGTTAATTCCAGAATAAATGGCCGCTTCTTCGTTTCGGCCAATGGCGTAGAGATAGCGACCGTAAATCGAGATGTGCAGAACGATGCCGACCACGATACAAACAGCGATGAAAATGATAAAAGGGGCGGGTACGTTCAGCACGTTGCCGGTCGCCAGCGTTCTCAGCAATTCGTAGCCGGTGCTCCCGCCAAAGCCGACCGTTTCATCGTGGGAAATAAAGCGCGCAAGACCGCGATACATCAGCAGTCCGCAAAGCGTGACCACAAACGGTTGTAGGCGCGCACGAGCTACTAAAAGGCCGTGAAAGAGCCCGAGCACCATCGCGATCAAGATGATCAAGGCAATCGCCAACGGCCAAGGCATATTGTCAGGGCCGAGTAGATCAGCCAGGATGACCCCGAGCAGGGCAAACATTGAGCCGATCGATAGGTCAATGCCACCGGTAATGATGACTATGCCCATCGCGACGCTAAAAATTCCAAAGAGCCCGATGGAGCGGGTGAGGTTGAGAAGGTTGGCCTGGCCGAGAAATACCGGATTAGCGAATGTGTCCGCTAATCCTCGCTGGGTGATTTCCAAAAGAACGTATCCGAAAAACAGCCCAAGGAGGATGAGAACCATTCCGATTTCTTTTTTTGGACGCATCGTCTCCTTTTCGTTTAAGCACTCAGACGAGAGCTTCGACCGTGCGCACCGGGGCGACGGCTAAACGCATGACCGCTTCCTCGCTGAAATCTTTTGCCTCCAGGACGCCGGTTAAAGCACCCTCTCGCATGACCGCGATGCGGTCGCTCACTCCGAGTACTTCTTCCATATCGCTGCTGATCATGAGAATGAAGACACCCTCGTCAGCCAGTGCACGCATCAGGCGATAAATCTCGGCTTTGCTGCCGACATCGACACCTCGAGTGGGTTCGTCAAAAATAATCAATTTAGGATTGAGGGAAAGCCATTTGGCCAGAACGACCTTTTGCTGATTGCCGCCACTCAGATTTTTGGCCAAAGTTTCACAGGTGGCTGTCTTAATCGAAAGCTTCTTTCGCTGTGCTTCGGCCGTCTCCGACTCACGCCGAAAAGAGATTAATCCGAGGCTGGAATACCTTGACAGCGCTGCCAAGGTGACGTTCTCGCGCACGGCCATACTGGTAATCAATCCCGTTTTGCGGCGATCTTCCGGCACCAGGTAGATACCGTGATTAATCGCATCGCGCGGCGAATGAACTTTGATCGGCTGGCCATCGATCACGACCTCTCCGCCGAGCGGACGCGCGATCCCGAAGACGGTGATAGCCAATTCCGAACGGCCCGCACCGACCAGACCCGCCAGTCCGAGGATCTCACCTCGTCGGAGATCAAAACTGACTGTATGAGTGGGAAAGAATGGCGAAATAATATTGCGAACTTCGATTCGGGATTTCGGGTCGCCCAAACGCGTTTCGGTTCGCTTCAGATCCAGGTTTCGCCCAACCATTAAGCGAACCATATTATCGTGGTTGATTTCCGATTTTGTGAGCTGACCAGAGTTTTTGCCGTCGCGAAGCCCGACCACTCGATCAGCACAGGCGCCCACCTCCATCAGACGATGCGATATAAAGATCACCGAAACGCCAGCCGCCTTCAGTTCAGCAATCAGTTTAAAGAGCCGATTGGTCTCGGTCAGGGTCAGACAGGAGGTTGGCTCGTCCATCACGATGATCTTCGCGTCAGTCGACAACGCCTTCGCGATTTCAACCAACTGCTGCTGCGCAATCGACAAAGCGCTCAGGGGTGTGCGCGGAGAAACGTTGAGACCCACCTTTTCCAGGTATCTCTTCGATTGATCAGCGATTCTATTCCGATCCACGAAACGCAAGGGACCGCCAAAGAG
>Ga0209528_1000116_pt1 | contig 10500 bp, 10 predicted proteins | sample JacPinW_OM2H0_M3_FD_187970 | JGI IMG/M metagenome (GOLD analysis project Ga0209528, IMG submission 187970) | Forest soil microbial communities from Algoma, Ontario, Canada - Jack Pine, Ontario site 1_JW_OM2H0_M3 (SPAdes) (version 2) | ecosystem: Environmental > Terrestrial > Soil > Boreal...
GAGCCAGTTCCGACGCGGTCGGGACCGCATTGTGCGGTTGCTGCGCCCCAGCCAGCAGATGAAGGCCGTTGCGATACGGCGTCATCAGGCCATCGAGCAGCGAACCGTCCATGCGATGCAGGTTTTGCAATGCATCGATGATCGTGAACTGCGGCCGCAGATTCAGTTGCAGGGCAGCGTGGCCGATGGGAGCGAAATCCACCAGCACCACTCGTCCATGAGTCTCCTGCAACGCGACGGCGGTATTCACCGCAGTGGTGGTGGCGCCGGCTCCGCCCTTGGCGTTCAGAAAAGTGAGGACGCGCGCCTTACTGGCACTGCGTTGCGCCCGGCTCAATGTGGCCGAGAACCGGGTGAAGGCTTCGATCAAGGCCTCGCGGCTGGAGGCATGATCCAGAAACTCACGCGCCCCGGCTCGCATGGCGGAAACAATGTTCGTCGGCTGGTTCATTTCTCCGATCGCAAAAATTGTGACTCCGGGAATGTTGGCGTGGATCAACTCGATGGTGCGGATGGCGCGCTGCGGATTCTGGGGATCGATATTCACCAGGACGACTTCGGCGCGCTGATCCAGCAATTGACGCAGAACGGTATCGCCCGGTCCCGCAGGGAACCCGACATGGCTCAATACCGTTCGGGCCAGATTGGTGCTCTCCACCCGGCTATTCAGTACGACGGATTGTTCGCGATCCTCGGTCAGGAGGGCGACGGCGATCCCGGGCATGACTCGATTCTCAGTGTTCATTGTCATGCTACGAACTTCCAACGTCGGAGCCAAATGACCTTCGTAATCGAAGGAGGATCTCAGACGAAGCGGCAAGGTCGCCAGCGGGTTCTCAATTTGGGTAAAGACCCGCCAGACTGCTGGTTTAGTCGATTGTAAGGCAAATGCCAGCGCTTGAAAAGACTTGTGAAGGACCTGAAAACGCCGGGCGAACGAACGAGCGAAAATCAGCCCTCAGCGCGGGTGGGGGCCGGAAGTCGCTCCGGTTGAACCCGAGGACGAAACTCGCACGAAGTGAGCGGTCGTCTCGGTCGAGGGCAAGTACTCGTAGGAATCGAGTTGCACGGCGATCCCGTTTCGCTGACCCACGAGCGCATGATCAACCGGGGAAGAGGAAGCCCGCAACACCCGCCCACGGCACCGAACCGGCATGTTTTCTCCCAACGTGATTTCGGACGGCATGGTAAAAGTCAATTCCACGACCGCCCCTTCCGGGAGCGTGGCCTCGGCGTAAAAGAAAATTCCACGGCCAGTCAAATCCTGAGTAAATCCGGGCACCGTCCGTCCATCGAAATGAACCGCCAATGGCAGGTGCATTTCGAAACGCTGCGCGCCTCGTCGTTCCAGACAACGTTCAAGACGATGTTCAAGACGATCAGGATCGGTGTTCATCGTCCATCCCTCCCGGATCCAGTTCTCGGATCAGTACACACTGCACTCTAACTCTATCGCGGATCGGACCGGGAGGGAAGGTCCAAATGCTGTCATCCCTTGCCTCCCTTGCCGTCATCGCTTGCCGTCATCCCCAAGATGTGAAAAAGTTCTAAAAGGGTGACTCGATCGCGAAAATCGGCTGCGGCTGACAAGAGAGGCGCGAAAACCGCATCCCCACCGAAATGGGCTACAACCCTGCGCGCCCTGCGCCACCGCAACTTTCAGCTCTTTTTCAGCGGACAACTCATCTCCCTAACCGGCACCTGGATGCAGAGCGTCGCCCAGGCATGGCTCGTCTACAGCATGACGAAATCTGCCCTGTTGCTGGGCACGGTCGGCTTTGCCAGCCAGATTCCCGTCTTTCTCGTTGCCCCTTTCGGAGGCATCACGGCCGACCGCGTCAATCGCCAGCGCCTGGTCATCGCCACCCAAACCTGCTCCATGATTCTCGCCGGCATTCTGGCCTGGCTTACATTGAGCGGGCGCGTGCACGTCTGGCACATCTTTCTGCTGGCTGGCCTGCTCGGAGTCGTGAACGCCTTCGACATCCCGGGGAGGCAGGCGTTCCTCATCGACATGGTCGGCAAGGAAGACCTGATGAACGCCATCGCGCTGAATTCTTCGATGTTCAATGGCGCGCGCGTAATCGGCCCCGCCGTAGCCGGAATTCTCGTAGCGAGAATCGGCGAAGGCTGGTGCTTTGCCGCCAATTCATTTAGCTACATCGCCGTGCTCATCGGCTTACTGCTGATGAAGGTGCGCAGCGTCCCGCGCATCAGCCACCGTTCCCCAATGGAAGACATCATCGAAGGTTTCCGCTGGGTCAACCGGACAAAGATCATCCGGTCTCTGCTCTTCTTGATCGGCCTGGTGAGCCTGGTCGGGATGCCCTACACCGTGCTGATGCCGGTTTTCGCCGACAAAATCCTGCACGGCGGCGCGCGCGGCCTCGGCATCCTGATGGGCGCGACTGGCGTAGGCGCTCTGTTTGGAGCCTTGACGCTGGCCGCCAAGACCGGAATCAAAGGCCTGGGCCGTTGGGTAACCATCACCTGCGCAACCCTGGGGATCAGCCTGTTTCTTTTTTCCTTCTCGACTTCATTCTGGTTATCAGCCGCGCTCCTGTTGCCCTGCGGTTACTCGATGATGTTGCAGATGGCCTGTTCGAACACGCTGATCCAGACCATCGTCCCCGACCATCTGCGCGGCCGCGTCATGTCCCTATACTCGATGATGTTCATGGGGATGGCTCCCTTCGGAGCTTTTTTTGGCGGAGCGCTGGCCAATCGCATCGGCGCACCGATGACCGTTGCCGTCGGAGGAATAGCCTGCGTCCTCGGGGCAATCTGGTTCGGACGCGCCCTCCCCGAACTGCGCATCGAGGCCCGGCGTCTCATCGTCGCGCAGGGATTAGCCGGAGGCGAACCCGTTCAGGAACTGGACGCGCAGCCGGTGGAAGAGTAGGCCTAGTCGCCTAATGGAGAGACGGGCGTCCTCGCCCGTCCCCCTCAAACCTCCATGGGATGGGTATTTCATAAGCAGCTCTTTGTGGAGGGCCGCGGCTCCACGGGCTGCAGAAAGACTCGGGCTCTGATTATGCTTTGAAAGGGGTGCGCCTCGTATCAGGGTATACCTTCAGGCATACCGCAAATCCGAAAAACAGAAAAATCCGTGCCGAGACGGGGCTTGCCCCGTCTCAGCTCGCTGAACAACCAACCACTTGACTCTTACAGAGTAAAATTTCGACTAACCAACATTTAGTTGATCATCCCGCGCTGCTTCAGAAACTCTCGCACCACCGCAGTCACGTCGCGATGTTGTCCATCCACCGCATAATTCAATCGCCGCATATCATCGTCGGAGATCGCTCCGGACAATTCGCCAAGCGCCGTTCCCACCTCGGGATGGTTCTTCAGCATTTCTCCGCGCAGGATCGCCACCGCTTCGTAGGGCGGAAAATAATGATGGTCGTCCTCCAGTACAACGAAGTCGAGCGCAGGAATTAATCCATCGGTATTGTTCCCGGCAATGATATCGACTTGCCGTTCTTTGAGTGCCCGCGTAATCAAGCCGAGGTCCATAATGCGCGGCGCTTCGGCGAAGCGCAGGCCGTAGCTGGCGACCAAACCTTTGTATCCATCGGGACGCTCCATGAATTCGTATCCGAAACCGGCGCGCCACTTCGGCGTAAACACAGCGGCCTCGGACAGCGTCTTAAGGTGCAACTGGCGCGCGTCCTCGCCGCGGATCACCATCGCGAAGGTATCGTCAAAGCCAAGCGGTGGCCCCATGCTGAGGCCGAACTTGCTTTCGTAACCCTGCTTTACGCGTCGATAAACTTCTTGCTTGTCGCTGCTGGGTTGCTGTTTGAGAACTGCCGTGAGCGCCGTGCCCGTATATTCCGGGTAGATGTCGATGCGTCCGGCGAGGATCGCCTGGTGGCAGATGAATGTGCCAGCCAGATAGAAACGGCGCTCCACCGGCAGATGAGTGCGGGCTTCGATGATTTGTGCGAACAGTTCTCCGAGGATGAGTTGCTCGGTGAAGTTTTTCGATCCAACTACGATTCGATTTGCGTTTCGTTCACAAGCAATGACCGGCAAGAGAAGCAGGAAGACGAGAAGTGTGCAGATGATTTTCGCACAGCGGCCGCGGATCGAATCGATCGTCAATTGATGTTTATCTCAGATGTCTATCGCTGGGCTCAAACTACGACTTCACCCGCAGCGACCCCAATCGCCGCTCCAGTCTTCCGAGCACAAAGTCGGCGAAGAGCGCCAGCAGCGCGGCCGGAACGGCTCCCGCCAAAATCACCTGGTTGTTCACCATGGCCAGTCCGCGAAAAATAAACTCTCCGAGGCCGCCCGCACCAATCGCTGCTGCAATCGTTGCCAGTCCAATGGAGAGCACCGTGGCAATTCGCAATCCGGCGACAATGACTCCCGAGGCCAGCGGCAATTCCACCTGGAAGAGCAATTGGCGATCGGTCAATCCCATGGCGCGTCCGGCCTCGACCACCGCCGGATCGACGCTGCGAATGCCTGCGTAAGTATTGCGGATCAGCGGCAACAGCGCATAGAGCGCCAGCGCCAGGATCGCAAGCCGGCTTCCGCGCTCTCCAATCCACGGCGCCGGAAGAAGAAAGCCGAACAAGGCAAGGCTTGGGATGGTCTGGATGATGTTCGCGCCACCCAGCACCGGCTTGCTGAGTTGCGGAATGCGCGTGATCAGGATGCCGAGCGGAATGCCGACGAGCGCCGCGAGAAGAGTGGCGACACCGGCCAGCGTCATGTGCTCCAGCGTGAGATCGAGCACCTGCTGGCGATTCGCCATCATGAACTGCAAGAAATTCATGCCGATCACCTCATGATCACGGGCTAATCTGGATCCGGCAATCTTTGATCCGGCAAACCGGAGAACGCTTCCACGTATGCTCGCACCAGCGGATGCTGCGAGCGCGAAAATTCCGCCGCTCGGAGGTCCACGATGAGGCGGCCCTCTTCCATCAGCGCGATACGATCTCCAAGCAACAAAGCTTCGCGAAGATCGTGGGTAACAAAGATGACCGCTTTCTGCATCCGCTGCTGCAGTGCGCGAAATTCCTTCTGCATCTCCGATCTTGTGATGGGATCAAGCGCGCCAAAAGCCTCGTCAAGAATCAGGATCGGAGGATCCGCTGCAAGAGCCCGCGCCACTCCCACGCGCTGTCGCTGGCCCCCAGAGAGTTGGCTTGGATAGCGCGATGCCAGTTCCTGATTCAGCCCGACTGTGGCCAGCAACTCTCGCACGCGAGCTTCGACACGCGCCTGGGGCCAGTTTTCAATTCGCGGCACGAGCGCGATGTTGCGCTCAACGGTGAAGTGTGGGAACAAACCACCGTCCTGAATGACATACCCGATGCCTCGCCGCAACCGGATCGGATCCCACTCCGCAGTGCGACGTCCGTTAACGCGCACGTCGCCCGCGGTAGGCAACAGCAAGCGGTTGATCAACTTCAGAGTGGTCGTCTTCCCCGAGCCGCTTCGGCCCAGCAGCACCAGGGTTTCCCCCTGCTTCACGGAGAGCACGAGATCCTGAAGCAGCGCACGCCCGTTCAGACGGAAGGAAGCATGATCAAATTCGATGGCCGGTTCGGCGGTGGAAGCATCAGTCATTTTCAGAAAATGGAGCGACATGCGCTCCACAACCTCTAGCGAGCCGAGGCTGTCTTGTACACGCCATCGGGCAAGCCTGTGATCCGTATTCCGCCGTGCCCTTTATGCCGGATGTTAAGACCGATCAGCAGCGCGGTGATCTGCTCGACGATGCGCGCATTCTCGAGCTTGCCGCCATCAATCGCTCGCACGCCCGCAATCTTCGCCGCGAGTTCCATCGCAACCTGCGTGGCATTGGGATCATCGCCGCATACGATCACATCGCAATCCACGTCTTCGTTATCGTCGCTGTTGAGCACGTCCGCCGAAATGTTGTGGAACGCGGCGGCGACGGAAACGCCCTTCGGAACAAGCTCTGCCGTCTGCTGCGCGGCCGAGCCCTGCCACACACCGATGGTGCGACTGGCGCGTCCGCCCACGCTCGCGGCCAGCGGAACCGTGGCATCGATCAGGACGCTGCCCGGACGAATCGCAGGTTTCAACTGCTTCAGCAGCGCTGCCTGTCCCTCGAATGGCACGGTGAGTACCAGCAGATCGCTGGCGGCGCAGGCTGTCGAATTTTCCATCCCAGACACTTGAGCATTTGCGCCCGCCCGCTTGCGGATTGTCTCTGCCGTTTGCTGTGCCCGTGCAGCATCGCGCGAGCCGATGATGACGGTTTCTCCCGCGCGCGCCCACCGTAACGCAAGGCCTGTGCCCGCAGGGCCGGTACCACCGATCACCGCGATGGTGCGGCTCACGCGAACTCCGGAACTAATAACGATTCAGATGAAATGGACTCAGCCCGCAGCTTGATCTTCATTCGTGAATATTTCGTATTGCGCTCTGCCGGAATGCGCCCCATCTCCAGAATCAACGCCTGGAAATCTTCCGGACTGGTGTACTGGCCCGCTGTGGCTCCGGCTTCGCGCGAGATATTTTCTTCCATCAGTGTTCCGCCATAGTCGTTGGCGCCGGCGTGCAGGCAAAGCTGCGAAAGTTTGCGATTCAGCTTTACCCACGAGACCTGGATGTTATGAATCGAGCCGGCGAGCAGTATTCTGGCCAGCGCATGAATCTTGAGGTGTTCGGCGAGCGTGGGTCCTGAGCGCGCCAGGCCCTGTTGGAACAAAAGCGTGTTCTGATGCACAAAGCCAAGCGGGACGAACTCGGTGAAGCCGCCGGTCTCAGTCTGAATCTGGCGGAACAAAGACAGCTGCCGCACCCAGTGGTCGGGCGTTTCCATGTGGCCGTACATCAGCGTCGAAGTGCTTCGGATTCCGCACGCGTGCGCGGTGCGAATCACCTCTTGCCATTGTGCTGACGAAAGTTTGTTGCGCGACAATACATGGCGGACCTCGTCATCCAGAATCTCGGCTGCCGTACCTGGAAGAGTGTCCAGTCCGTTATCGTGCAGCATCATTAGATAGTCGCGGAGCGTCATACCGGTCAGTTCCACGCCGTACACAATTTCCATCGGAGAAAAGGCGTGGATGTGCATACCCGGCGTCGCATTCTTCACGGCGCGCAGAATGTCGCGATAGTAAAACTTCGGCAGACCGTGCGGCAGACCGCCTTGAATGCAGACTTCGGTCGCGCCCAGCTCCCACGCTTCTTTACTTTTGCGTCCCATGTCATCGAGGGAATGAAAATAGGAGTCGGCCTCGCGCGGCCCGCGGCTGAACGCGCAGAACTTGCATCCCACGAAACAGATGTTGGTGAAATTGATATTGCGATTCACCACGTAGCTGATGATGTTGCCGACCAGGTCGCGCCGAACAGTATCGGCGGCGACCAGCAGCGCTAACAAGTCTGCACCTTCGCAGTTGGCCAGAGCGTAGCGTTCCTCGTCCCGCAGACAGGCTCCGTCTGGGGTTTCCAGCACGCGCTCCAAGGCGTTGCGAATCGGCATCGAAGCTTGGGCCGCGATCTGGTCCCAGGTTAGCGCGGGGAATTGTTCAAGTTCTGAGGACTGCAATGCCATAGCCTTCTCCTATCCGCCCGCGAAAGAGCGGAAGATCTGCATTTTGCGGCAAACAGCAGGTCCTTTGCTTCGCTCAGGATGACAATTCATAAAAAACTCTCACGAATCACGAAACACTTCTACCGAAAAAGATCGTTCTTCGCGGGCCGGATCAGTTCCCGCGCCCCGCCGCTTCCTCGGCGGTTCTCTCGGCGATACGAATAGCCTCGAATGATGCACGCGGGAGTGCCTGCCAGCTTGCCGCAGACCAGTCCCGCCGCGCAAGCCAGTTCGTCCGCTACTGCGTCGACCGTCGCATGCAGCGAGTAGCCGTGCGGATCGCGACGTCCGCGATAGTCAACAAGAGGGCGCATTCCGGCAACGCCAATTGCAACTTCCGTCAAGCCTTCCCGCCACGGACGGCCGAAACTATCGCTGATGATGACCGCGATCTTGATCCCAAACTGCTTCTTCAACTCCCGCCGCAGTCTCGCCGCGGAACGATCCGGATTCAGTGGCAGCAACACCGCGTGCTTTCCACCATCGACATTCGATACATCCACGCCGCTGTTCGCGCAAACGAATCCGTGCCTGGTTTCGGTGATCAGCACTCCGCGCTTTCGCCGCACGATTCTGCGGCTCTCACGCACCGCCAACTCACTTACCCGTGCGTCGAGCCCATAGCGTCGAGCCCAGACCCGCGCAGCTGCTGAGGGCCGAATCTCATCAAGCGCTACCAGTGCGCCTTCCGCCTTCGAAACAACTTTGTGCTTCACTACCAGGATGTCGCCGTCCTGAAAGCGCAGCCCCAGGCTTCGCGTCGCGGCCAACAAGCTCGCGCACAGCGATTCGCCTGCTCGGATTTCTCCACTGACGGCGATCGGAAGAATACTAATTTCCCCACCCGCTCGCTTACCGATGCCGGACCCCACATTAGACCTCGCCATGTTAGGAGCCCGTGATGAAACTCCAATCCCGCCGGCAGCGCCTGAAGGCGCTTCCTCACCGAAACTTTTACGGCATGCCTGAAGGCATGCCCTGATACGGACCTACTGCGATACGGGCAGTCCGGCATAGTCTCGGCGGCTGAGGTTCCAGCTTCGGACCAGCTTCTGCGATTGCCGATCTCCACTGGCAGCTGCCAGTTCGCGAAGATCTTCAGGACGATCGACATCCCGCGCAATCCCGGGCAGTTCGAGGACAACACAGGGCAGGCCCGTCGCCTTCGCTGCGGCCAGGTGCGGCAGGAAGCTGTCGTTCCCGAAGCGAAGCGGGAACAAGTCACCCGGAGATCGCCACGCCGCATTCGTGCCGCGCCCGGCCGCGTCCGGCACCAGCACAGCCCCGCCGGGAGGGGCGCTATCCACGATCTTCTGCAGTTCCGAACTGTCGATCAAAGGAATATCCGCCGGAACAACCATGGTGCTCTCCTCACCACGCTCTCTGCAAAACGCTGTTGCCATGCCGATGGCGCTGGTCTCTCCGGAATTGTCGTCAGCAAGAACCTCGAAATTGAAGCGCGCCGCCAGGTCGCGCGCAAACGAATCACTCGTCACTACTGCAACGGACGGACGGCTTTGCCAGCGCCACAACGCCTGCAGCACGTCCTCGCACATCGCCCGTGCCAGAGCGAAACGTTCTTGAGGACTCAAAATAGAGGACAGTCGCTGCTTGGCATCGACGAGATTTTTTACTGGAACCAGAATCATGACCGCTCCAGTGCGGCCTGAGCGGACGGAGGTTGCATGGCCGCGTTCAGCACGCTTTTTGCCAGCGCGATTCTATCTTCATATTTGCGCATGATGGTCGGGGTGCAATGCACACGCATTCCGGTGGTGCGCAATGATTCGGCAGCGGGCGCGTCCTGCGAATCGACCACCAGCAGATCGAGGAAGTCGTGATAGAAGTCGGCAACGCCGGCAATCGAAACTGCGAAGCCTTGCGCTGCCATGAGTGTTCCCGCGGGCCCAGAGACCGCTTTGCCGCCGACGATCGGGCTTACGGCCGCAATGCGGGCACGGCTTTCGCGCAGCGCTTCGCGAATTCCCGGCACGGCGAGAATGGGCGCGATGCTGCTCACCGGACTACTCGGTGCCAATAGCACAAGATCTGCCGAGCGGATCGCCTCTATCACTCCTGGCGCGGGCTCCGCATCCGAGGCCCCGGCGTAGCGAACCGATTCCACTGGATCCTGGTACCAGCGCTGCACGAAATATTCTTCGAAACTCAAGTCTCCCGCCGGAGTCAGAACCCGCGTCTCGACGCGCGAGTTGCTCATCGGCAGCACGCGTACCTTGATGCCAAGCCTGGCCGCGATCTCGGACGTGGCCTCACTGAGCCTCTGGCCATCGGAAAGCAGTTTCGTGCGAAGAATGTGCGTGGCCAGATCGCGATCGCCGACGTGAAGCCACGCCGGCTGTCCCAGCTGACCCATGGCATTCAGGCAAAAAAAAGTGTCGCCCTTGACGCCCCAGCCGCGCTCCTGGCTGAGTTTTCCAGCCAGCATGTAAGTGATGGAATCGAGGTCGGGCGAAACGTACAATCCCCACCACAACAAATCGTCGCCGGTATTCACGATGATCGTCAGCTCTTCCGGACGAACGATTTGCCGGAGTCCATCCACGAATTTGGAGCCGCCCGTGCCGCCGGTGAGAACCGTGATCATGCCACCCTCCGAGCATAGCCCTCAGCGTCTGCGGCAGCGCTCAGGCGCTGCGCCAGCAAATCGCTGAGGGCCGCTGCTTGTTCTGTGAAATCAGGATAAACCGGCAACCTCTGACGCAACTCGAATCCTTTCGCCTCGGTCCGCTGTCGCAATTCTTCCAGATGCGGCCAGGGCTTTTCCGGATTGATAAAATCCGGAGTCAGCGGCGAAACTCCGCCCCAGTCATTGATGCCGCCATCGAGCAGATCGGCATAGTGCGGATCGGAGAGATTCGGCGGCGCTTGAATATTCATGGTCGGCA
>Ga0209528_1000117_pt1 | contig 10489 bp, 8 predicted proteins | sample JacPinW_OM2H0_M3_FD_187970 | JGI IMG/M metagenome (GOLD analysis project Ga0209528, IMG submission 187970) | Forest soil microbial communities from Algoma, Ontario, Canada - Jack Pine, Ontario site 1_JW_OM2H0_M3 (SPAdes) (version 2) | ecosystem: Environmental > Terrestrial > Soil > Boreal...
AATGCGCGGGACGCAGCGCCTCGGCGCGCTTGGAATTATTGATCACGATCGTGCCCACAAGCATGTCGTGCAGCAGCCGCTTCCTTTCATTGAAAAAGGCAACCAGCAGGATGAGAGGGGTCAGAAACGAGATGCTGAGCCAATAGACGACTGCGTGCACCGCGCCGAGGACGAAATAGGACGGTGCTCCATACCAGATGCGCATTTCAAGGTCCGTGATTCGCATCCCGATGGTCGCCGAGGCAGAGCTGCCAAAGGTAGACCCGTAATAGAAAATGGCCCAAATCACGGCTGCGGGCCACAGCAATCCGTAAAGGGGCCAACCCAGGCCCAGGGTGACAAGGCCGAATATGAGAATGAACACGGCCGCGATCAGTACCGGGACGGTAATAATGGTCACGTCAATCAGGAACGCGATGAAGCGGCGTGCGAGGACGCCTTCGAACAGTTCCGGATTGCGGATCGGGTCATAAGCATGCGGCTTGACCTCGATCGAAACTCCGATCTTCCTCGGCCCGCTGTCGGTCATCGCTCTATCCTGCTTTCAAAGGGAAATGGCAGATAGAGAGTAAACGCTCTTGCCGCAAGAAGCACGGTCACTGTGAGATGAACGAAGATTATCCCGCTTGCCGCGTCCTCGGCGAAGGTAAGGTGCTGGAAGCGAAGGAATGAGCGTTACGATCGCTGATGTTGAGCTGGCCCGCCGCACAATCGCCGGTCAGGTCCTGCGCACACCGATGCTGCCGGCCCCCAGACTCTCCCGCGCGACCGGCGCTGAAGTGTTCGTCAAGTATGAAAATCTCCAGGTTACGAATTCGTTCAAGGAGCGCGGCGCACGCAACAAGCTGGGCTCACTCGGTGCCTCGGAGCGCACGCAGGGCGTCATCACGATGTCGGCGGGGAATCATGCGCAGGCAGTGGCATATCACGCGGCGCGGTTGGGCATCCCGGCCACGATAGTCATGCCGGTCACCACCCCCTTCGTGAAGGTCGAGGCGACGCAATCGCACAGCGCCCAGGTCGTCCTTCATGGCGAAACAGTTGCCGAAGCCGAAATGCGCGCGGAAAGCCTGGCGCGCGAGCAAAGCCTCACCTGGGTACATCCCTATGACGATCCTCTGGTGATTGCAGGCCAAGGCACCATCGCACTTGAAATGCTGGAAGAGGTGCCTGACCTCGACATTCTGGTGTTTCCCGTTGGAGGGGGAGGGCTCATCGCCGGCAATGCGGTCGCGGCGCGTTCCCTGAAGCCTGGGATCGAGATCGTGGGTGCCGAGGCGGAGCTATATCCATCTTTCTGGAACGCTCTCTATGGAGAAAACCGTCCATGCGGCGGGCCGACTCTGGCGGAGGGAATTGCAGTCAAGAACGTCGGGAGGCTCACGCTGCCGATCGTGCGCGATCTCGTGTCCGAAATCATACTGGTCGACGAAGCCCGCCTCGAACGGGCAGTCAATGCGTATCTGACCCTGCAAAAGGCCATGGCCGAAGGGGCGGGGGCTGCGGGACTCGCTGCCATGCTGGTGAAGCCGGAGCGATTCCGCTCCCGCAGAGTAGGGTTGGTGCTTTGCGGGGGCAACATCGACCCGCGCATTCTCGCCTCCATCATGGTGCGCGAGCTCGAGCGCGAGGATCGAATCGTGTCATTCCGGTTGACCATTCCGGACCGGCCCGGAGTGCTGGGGCATATTGCCACCCGTTTGGGCGAGCTCGGCGCGAATATTCTCGGGGTTGAGCACCGGCGGTTGTTTCTCGATGTGCCGGCCAAGGGCGCTCGGCTCGACGTGACGATGGAAACCCGCGATCAGGCGCACGCGCAGGAGATTTTTCAGGTCTTGGAAGCCGATGGATTCAGTCCGGTATGGATCGACACCGCGACCACCATGGAGTAGCGCAGGCCAGCCGCAGCTTTCGTCAGCGGCTACCGAAATCCTTGCAACGGTGATGGCCTGGCCAGGGGCGGCGACTTGCGCGAAAAGGAATTACGGATCGCATTGGTTTGTTTCGGCGGCATTTCGCTCGCCGTCTATATGCATGGGGTCAGCAAGGAAATACTCAAGCTGGTGCGTGCGTCGGCCGCGCTGCACGGTATCCGGGACCGCTCACAGCGGGCGCTGGCATCGTTCTTTGATGCCAAGGACCCAAGCGACCCGGAATACGACACCGAGGATATCTATTTCGAACTGCTGAAAGAGATCGGCCGCACCGTTGAATTACGCGTGATCGTCGACATCATCGCCGGAGCCTCCGCAGGCGGGATCAATGGCAGCATGCTGGCACGCGCCTTGAGCCATGACCTTCGCATGGACGTGCTGCGCGACCTCTGGATCGAGAACGCCGACGTCAACGTCCTCCTGGCGTCTGAGGCGCGGGCGAGCAAATGGAGCAAATGGTTCCTCCTTCCGCTGGTCTGGGCTGCCGCGGCGATGGGATGGGTTCCATCGATCCAAGATGCGGAAGTGCGGCAAAACCTGTCGCTGTTCGTGCGCTCGCGCTGGTTCAAACCGCCGCTCGGCGGCCGCATCATGGCCGGCCTGATGTACGACGCGATCACTTCGATGGGAGCGGGTCAAAATGCGCAAGCTTCTCTGCTTCCTTCGAGCCAGTCACTCGATCTGTTCGTAACGACGACCGATTACCAAGGCCATGCGGAGCTGCTGCAAATCCATGATCCGCCGCTGATCGAAGAATTGGAGCATCGCCATATCCTGCATTTCGCGTACCGGCGACGCCCCGATGGAAAGGTAGACAGCGACTTCGAGCTCGATAATGCGGCGGGACTCGCATTTGCGGCCCGCGCGACCTCGTCATTTCCGGGCGCGTTTCCGCCGGCGCGGATTGTGGAAATGGATGAGGTTGTCAGCGCCCGCAAAGGCAGCTGGCCTCGCCGTGCCGCTTTCATCGCCCATTGTTTCGCCGATTATGTGCGCGCAGGCATCGATCCTGCAAAAGTGCCGTTCATCGACGGATCAGTGCTCAACAATCGGCCGTTTCAGCAGGCGATTGCGGCCATTCATGGCCGGCCGGCTTATCGCGAGGTGGACCGGCGTCTCGTCTATATCGATCCGCACCCTGCTTCGCCGCTGTCCAACCGGGGCCAGCAGGTTCCGGGCTTCTTTTCCACCTTGCGGGCCGCATTGTCAGACATCCCGAGCACACAACCCGTTACGGAAGAACTTACCCGCGTGGGCGAATTCAACGATCAGGTGAGGAGGCTGCGAGCAATCATCGAAACCGCTCGCCCGCATGTCAGCGAGCTCGTAGGCAAATTTGTCAGCATCGCGTTTGATCGCCCCATTTCGGGAGAGGACCTGCGCGTCTGGCGGGATCAGGTGAATTCACATGTCGCCTCCGATGCAGGCTTTGCCTATCAGGCCTATGTTCGCCTCAAGCTTGCTTCCGTGCGCGCTTTCGGCGCCGAGTTGATCCTCCAGTTGCGAGGGATACCGGCGCTCTCTCCGCTCTCGCGCGTGGTGGCAGAAATCATCGATGCCTGGGCTGTCCGCAAGCAAATCGTCTACGAGGACGCGGACCGCGAGGGTCTGGGATTCGAAATACAGACTGGAGACGCTCGTCCGCCGTGGGTGGATTATCTCCTTGCCTTCGATGTGAAATACCGCGTACGGCGGCTGCAGTTCTTGATCGAAGGGCAAAACCGGCTTTATCAGCTTATCGGACAGAGGCGCTTCGCACCTTTCGATCCTCAGCTTCTGGATCGACTTAAGCGCCAATTTTATGACCGGCTCGGCGCGCTTCGACGTCGTGAGGAGCCCGGTTTCTATAGCGAAGAGACCCGCCGTTTGGCCGCACGTATCGTGCCAAGCGTTCCTTCGGCAGGCGAAATGAAGGACGTCAAATCGTATGCGGAGAGGTTCGTCAACGAGCATGAGGACAAGCTCGATGTCTTGATCGAGCGCTTAGGACAAGAGATCGATCTCAACGCCACGACGCGCGATCTCGATCACCTTCTGGCCTCGGTCGATCCGGCCAAATGGCTTCCGGAAGCCAGACGGGAAGTACTGATCAACTATCTCGGTTTCCCGTTCTGGGACGTGCTCACCTTTCCGATTACAGGGACGCGTGAAAACGGCGAGCTGCGCGAAATCCTCATCGACCGAATCAGCCCCAACGATATCAGCGCGTCGAGCGCCCTCGGCGGCGTCGAGAGCCTGAAGGGCATCGGGTTTGGCCACTTCGCGGCATTTCTTTCACGCGCTTACCGCGAGAACGACTACCTCATGGGCCGGCTTCAGGCTCTCGACCGGCTGATCGACATCGTCTGCGACTCCGCCGGGCTCCACGCGATGAGCCCGCATATTGATGTTCGGGCTCTCAAGCAGCGAGGGTTCACCCGAATTCTGGACCGTGAAGAAAGGCATCTCGTCGAGAGCAAGAGCCTCATAGCAAGCTTGCGTGAGCGCCTTAAGCAGATGGCGAACGAGGAGTAACGTCAGCCGACCTTGACGTCGTTCCAAAAGCCGAAGCGGTGTGCGACCTGCTGCATCGCAGGGAGCGGGGCTTCGTAGGACCATGCCGCGCGCTCATGGCGTACCCCGTCGATCACCACGTCATAGAACTGAACGCCGTGGGGGCAGGCACGGTCGGAATCCGTCTTAGGGGCCTTCACCAGCCAGTCCATGTGCACCGACGAACGCGGGAAATATTGATATCCGCCGCTCTCCACGATGTCATTGCTTTCAGCAACGACATGGCTCTTCAAAGTTGCTTTCACTTCGACCTCCAACGTGCGAGCGTTTTCAGGTTGCAAATTCGAATATCGCCCCAACTGGGCGCCAGCCAATAATGACATAGGCGCGCCTGGGGTAACATGCCAGTCCTTGCGTTGACGCTCGGCTTTGGAAGGCCGCGGTAAAGGAGTCCAGAGTGCAAATGGACCGAAGCGAATAGTTGTCAACTGTGGCATTCAGGTCACAGTCAGGAAGGGGAAGGGTTTATATGATGCTGCTGAAATAGCGACTGCTGATCGGGGTGGCTTCAATGAGCTGGGGTTCTCTCTCGCCTTCGCGACGTATTGCGCTTGTCAGCCTTGTTGTTGCGTTATCAGCTGCTGCAACCTTCTCGCAAGCCGAGGCGCGCGCCCGGCATCATGGCAAGCAGCACGCCAAACAGCATCGTGTGATCCATGGTCCCGACTACCGGCCGCCCTATGCCGAGTTCGTGCTCGATGCCAATTCCGGTGATATGCTGCGAGAGGTCAATGCCGACGAGCCGCGGCACCCCGCGTCGTTGACAAAAATAATGACGCTTTATCTGCTCTTCGAGCAGCTTGAAGCGGGCAAGTTCAAGCTCGACACACCCCTGCCGATCTCCGCGCGTGCCGCCCTCCAGCCACCGACGAAGCTTGGTCTCAAGACCAGTCAGACGATCAGCGTGGAGGATGCAATCAAGGGCATGTGCACCAGATCGGCAAATGACGCCGCCATGGTGGTTGGCGAGGCAATCGGGGGCACTGAAGAGGAATTCGCGAAGCTGATGACCGAGAAGGCAAGGGCGCTCGGCATGGCGAATACTACCTATGTCAACGCGTCGGGCTTGCCCGCGGAGGAGCAAATTACCACGGCGCGAGACCAGGCCATCCTGGGTCGCGCAATTCAAGACCGCTTCCCCAATTACTATCGCTATTTTTCTACCGCCAACTTCCGTTACCACGGCGTCGACATCCACAATCACAACAGCCTCTTGGGGAATGTGAAGGGGGTCGATGGCATCAAGACCGGCTACACGGAAGCATCCGGATACAATCTGGTCACCTCAGTCCGTCGTGACGAGCGGCATATCGTCAGCGTGGTCATGGGCGGGCGCTCTGGAGCCGCACGCGACAGCCGCATGCGCGAGATGATCGAGCAATTTATTTCAATGGCGTCCTTGCGCCGGAAGGCGCCCGCGGCACCGCCCGCCGGGATGGAACTGGCCAGCCAGCGCAGAAACAGCGCGCCGGCACCAACTGCCGCGCCGGTAACTGCGGCTCCTGAGCCCTCCGCTGCTCCTGCTGAAAGTGCCCAGCCGACTGCGGTTGACGCCAAGCTCGATCAGCCCCAGGCTTCGCAGCCACCGGAGCAAGCCAGAGCTGAGGTGCATCCTGCCAAGTTGCAGGCCCATTCATCCAAAGCAACGGCGACTGCCAGGCTTTCCGCGGACCGTTCACCCCGCTCGCGCTCGAAACCGGGGACGACAAACGCAGCGCCAGCGGCGACCGCCTCCTCTTCTGGACCTGAGCCGAAGGGCTCGTGGTGAGGGCTCCTTACCCGATCATTTGCGCAACGCGCGGTGCGAAGTAGGTCAGGACTCCGCAGGCGCCCGCACGCTTAAATGCAATAAGGCTCTCCAGCATTGCCTTCTCGCCGTCGAGCCAGCCGTTTTGCGCCGCCGCCATGATCATCGCGTATTCGCCGGAGACCTGGTAAGCGAAGGTGGGTATGCCGAAGGCGTCCTTAACCCGAAGCAAAATGTCGAGGTAAGGCATGCCGGGCTTCACCATGACCATGTCCGCGCCTTCCAGGATGTCGAGCTCAACCTCGCGCAAGGCCTCGTCGGTATTGCACGGATCCATCTGGTAGGTGCGTTTGTCGCCGCTCAATGTGGCTGAGGAACCGACGGCGTCGCGGAACGGCCCGTAAAAGGCCGAGGCGTATTTCGCCGCGTAAGCCATGATCGAGACCTCCGTAAACTCAGCCTGATCGAGCGCGGTGCGAATGGCGCCCACCCGCCCATCCATCATATCCGAGGGTGCGATGATGTCGCAGCCTGCCTCAGCCTCGATGAGGGCCTGCTTGACCAGCACCTCGACAGTTTCGTCGTTGAGGATAACGCCATCCCGCAGCAATCCGTCGTGACCGTGGCTGGTGTAGGGATCGAGCGCGACATCGCACAGGATGCCGATTTCCGGCAGCTCCTTCTTGATCGCGCGGATGGCCCGACAGACGAGATTGTCCGGACTGAGTGCTTCGCTGCCGTCGGGATCGCGAAGCTTGGGGTCGGTATAGGGAAACAGTGCTATGCACGGGATCGCAAGCTTGGCGCCTCGCTCGGCGTCGCGTACAGCCTGATCGATCGAAACCCGCTCAATCCCCGGCATGGAGGCGACCGGGATGCGGAGGTTGGAACCGTCCACCAGGAACAGCGGCCAGATCAGATCGTCACGGGTCAGCACATGCTCTCGCACAAGCCGGCGGGCCCATTCGGCTTTACGGTTGCGGCGCAGACGGCTGGTCAGGTTAAGCTGTGATTTGGGTTTGCTCTCGACGGGGGCGAGACGCGTTTCGATTGGGCGGCCGTATTTGATCGCCATGGCGGAAACCTTGATGATTGCGGACGCAATGCCAGAGCCGGATAGCCCGGAACTCTGATTTCTGCTCTCTTCAGTCGGATATATCCAGACTACGCTGTCAAGCCCGGACGAGCAGTCATATGGATTTCGAACTCACGGAAGAGCAGCGCGCCATGGAGGACACCGCGCGCGCATTCGCGCGCGAGGAGATGATGCCCTACGCGGGGCAGTGGGACGAGGAGGAGCTTCTTCCAGTGGACACGCTGCGGCGCGCGGCTGCGCTCGGCTTCGCCGGCATTTATGTGGGCGCCGACGTGGGTGGCTCGGCCCTTTCGCGGCTCGATGCGACCATCATCTTCGAGGAACTGGCGAAGGGCTGCACCTCGACGGCCGCCTACATGTCGATCCACAACATGGTGGCCTGGATGATCGACGCCTTCGGCAGCACCGAGCTGCGGCTGCGCTTTCTTCCCGATCTTTGCAGCATGGCCAAGCTTGGCAGCTACTGCCTGACCGAACCGGATTCCGGGTCCGATGCAGCCAGTCTGAAGACCCGTGCCGTGCGCCAGCACGACCATTATCTGCTGGATGGCGTCAAAGCCTTCATATCGGGCGCGGGCGCCTCCGATGTTTACCTCGTCATGGCGAGAACGGGCGATGCAGGCGCGCACGGCATCTCCTGCTTTCTGGTTGAGAAAGGAACACCGGGGCTTTCTTTTGGGGCGCAGGAAAGAAAGCTTGGTTGGCACTCGCAACCCACTGCCATGATGATGTTCGACCGCTGCCGCATACCGTTGACGCACCGGGTCGGGAGCGAGGGCCAGGGCTTCAAGATCGCGATGCGCGGGCTTGACGGCGGGCGCCTCAACATTGCCGCCTGTTCCCTCGGCGGGGCCCAGTTCTGCCTCGACCGGTCCGTTGCGTACATGAAAGAGCGAAAACAATTCGGCAGTCGGCTCGCCGATTTCCAGGCCTTGGGTTTTCGTGTTGCCGACTATGCAACCCAGATCGAGGCGGCGCGCCTCCTCCTGCGCCGGGCGGCGTCGGCGTTGGATGCCGGGGAGCCCGCCGCCACCCGGCTCGCAGCGATGGCCAAGCGGCTCGCCACGGATTACGGCTTCGACGTGGTCAATGGCTGCCTCCAGCTGCACGGTGGCTACGGCTATCTGCGCGATCATCCGATCGAGCGCGTGTTGCGCGATCTGCGCGTCCATCAGATTCTCGAGGGCACCAACGAGGTGATGCGATTGATCATCAGCAGGGATATATTGGGCAATTGAGAGTTATCTTCTGGAGCTTTTGGAAATGAACGACATCACCGAACCTCGCCGACATTTTCCTGGCCGGACGCGACGCCTGCCGGCCCGCTATGATCGCGATCTTTACAGCTGGGCGGTGCAGCAGGCCGCCTTGTTGCGGGCGGGTCGACTCATAGAGGCCGACGCCGGGAACATCGCCGAGGAACTCGACGACGTGGGCAGTGAACAGTACAACAAACTAGAATCGGCTCTGCGGATTATCCTGCTGCATCTCTTGAAGTGGGACCATCAACCTGCGCGGCGGTCACGCAGCTGGTGGGCAAGTATTACCCTTGGACGCAATCAGGTCCGCAGGGTGCTTCGCAAGAACCCGGGGTTGAAGCGACGGCTCGACGAAGCGATAACCGCAGCCTACGAGGACGCTCGCGTTCAAGCTGCGGCACAGACACGTCTTGGCCCACGTACATTCCCCGCGCGATGCCCGTTTTCTAGGCAGCAGCTGATGGAGCGGGAGATAGCCTGGCCTGTGGAAGAATGACCAGCTCCGAGCCCGACATCCTGTTCGAGAGACGCGGCGTCGCCGGTCACGTCATTCTCAACCGGCCGCACGCGCTCAATGCCGTCTCGCATGATATGGTGCGCACGCTCGCGCAGAAGCTCGATGAATGGGAAACCGATCCGGCCGTCACCCGCATTGTTGTCAGCGCCAAAGGAGGGCGCGCCTTCTCGGCCGGCGGCGATTTGCGCGCCCTGTACGATCTTGGGCGTTGCGGCCGGTATGAGGATGCGCTCGTATTCTTTCGCGCGGAATATGCGCTCAACGCCCGTATCAAGCATTATCGCAAGCCGTATGTGGCGTTGATTGACGGCATCGTCATGGGAGGCGGCGTCGGCATCTCGGTACACGGTTCGCATCGGGTTGCCGGCGACAGATTTGCATTCGCGATGCCCGAGGTGGGGATTGGCTTTTTTCCCGATATTGGGGCCACATGGTTCTTGCCGCGGCTCCCGGGCAGGCTAGGCACTTATTGCGCGCTCACCGGAGAGCGCCTCGATGCAGCTGACGCAGTATCTGCAAGGATCGCGACTCACCGCGTTAGCTCAAACCGCTTTCCCGAGCTCATGGAGGCTTTGTCCAGTGCGGTGCCTGTCGATGCGCTGCTCGGCGCATTCGCAGAGCCGGCCGGCACGGGGCGCGTCATGGCAGCAGCAGCGGCAATCGATCGCTTGCTGGGAGGTGGGGGGGTTGAAGATATTCTGTCGCGCCTTGATGAGGAAGCGGCGGCGGGTCGCCCCCACGCGGCGTTTGCCTTGGCGACGGCTGCCGCGATCCGCACCAAGTCGCCAACCAGCTTGAAGATCGCACTTGCACAGATGCAGCGCGGAGCGAGCCTCGATTTTGTCGAGTGCATGCGGACCGAGTTCCGTATTGTGTCCCGGGTGATGCGCGGTCATGATTTCTACGAAGGAGTAAGAGCCGTTATCATCGACAAGGATCAGACACCGCGCTGGCAACCGGCAACGCTCGAAGAGGTAACCCCGGCCAAGGTCGAGCATTACTTTGCTCCGCTTAAGAGCGAGCTTGAACTGCCATGATTCATGCAGACGAGCCGCAGACGCTTGAGCCGGTGCATGCCGACGAGGGCGAGGGCGAGGACAAACAATGGGCCTCTTGGCTGGTACTCTTCCTGCGGGTCATGGCCGTGGCCTCGATCGTCAAGGGTCTCTATCACTGGGCCGTCATCTGCGGCATCAATGCGCCTTTCCCATCCGGTTTCGACTCCTACTCGCCGCCCTATCAAGTGGCTACGGTGTTCTTTGCAGTCATTGATCCGGTGGCGGGAGTGGGCCTGTGGCTCGCGGCCCCATGGGGCGCCGTGGTGTGGCTCACGTCCGTCATTTCGATGGCCGCGGTGGAGGTCTTATTCCCCCAGATCTTTGG
>Ga0209528_1000119_pt1 | contig 10452 bp, 10 predicted proteins | sample JacPinW_OM2H0_M3_FD_187970 | JGI IMG/M metagenome (GOLD analysis project Ga0209528, IMG submission 187970) | Forest soil microbial communities from Algoma, Ontario, Canada - Jack Pine, Ontario site 1_JW_OM2H0_M3 (SPAdes) (version 2) | ecosystem: Environmental > Terrestrial > Soil > Boreal...
CACTTTCCGTGGGCCCTCCCCGCAATCTCCAGCTCGGATTTTGGAGATAGCCGTGTGGGCTGACGTGGGTGCATGGGTCCACTTTCCGTGGGCCCTCCCTGCAATCTCCAGCTTGGACTTGGGAGATAGCTGTGTGGGCTGACGCGGGTGGATGGGTCCACTTTCCGTGGGCTCTCCCCGTATCTTGGATCATTATTCTGAGCGAGACGGGCTGCGTGGGCCCACGGGTGTGCATGAACGCACGGTAGGGCATTCTCCACCCACCTCCCTCAATACCAATGTAAGTTGCAGGGGCGACCGCTTGGGTCACTGAGGGTCGGATGGGCGCTTCGGTTGGGCGTTCTCCCCTCACCCCTTTTGCATGGGTTACATTTTAGAAGACTAACTGCACATTATTTTTGGTATTTTCGAATGCTGAGGGCAGATAATGGGCTGGCCACCCATTATCTCTCTTCAGCATCTGATGCCATTAATATTATTAAATAGTTTTTTTAATAACTTTCGAATATTGTAAAGTCAAATGAAATGTATGAAAAGTGGTATTTAATACAGATGTAATATTTGTTGCACGTGATTTTTGATCACGTGATTTGAGCGAAAATGTGATATATTCCTCCAATAATATTGTGATTTCTCCAAAATGTATGAAGAGAATAGGTTTTTCAAAACGGATGCACATATCTATTGAAAATATAGATCTGTGCAAGCAGAATTATACAAAAGCTGTTGATGAAAGACTGTTGGGCCAGCAACGAGATTTTCAAACAAATCACGTGATCAAACTGGTACCTTATATTCTCAAATGATCACCGACAGGATTTCTACATTTGATTTCAGCCAGAGGTGTGTGGTCACGAACATGGTATAGACAGGAATAGTACTTGTATGCACCATACAATAATGTCATGACAATGGTAATATATTTTGTGCAAATACTAAATAAGATGTATATGTTGACACAATAATGGGCATGGTGGCATAAACAACATGTATATAAGGCGGTGGACGTGCATGGTAACATAGATGACATATTTGTAGAGAGATGGACGGATGAATCACGCATAAAAGGTCCATAGCAGACTCACATCCATTGATATTAAACCCTCGCAGGAACGCCTAGGAGCATAGCCCATTTGACATTGAACGATACATTGATGGGGAGGTCCTTGCCCCAGGTGTTGGCTGTGTATGCAACCACAGCGCAAGAGCCAGGTGGAAGTTCACGGTCTATGCGTTTGAGTTGCCCGAGATTCACCACGACATCATAAAAACTATTCTCGACTTTGCGAGCATCATAGATGGGAACTGCACGAAATGATCAATACATTGAATACCATTTTAGACAAATAATATAAACGTACTTGTGTCGTGGCAGGAATGCGATACGCTGTTGACGGTGGAGGGACCGCGAGTGAATGGATTAGGACCACTGGCGCGACGGAAGCCCGTGGAAGGGGATGAGACAACTGTGGCTTTATCAGCATGGACAGTGTGATGAAATAATGAGTGGATGCACCAGAATCGCCAGAAGAAAACATGGTGGCGAACTGTAGATAGCCTGCTTGGATTTGTGCCTTATACACATCCTGATTGATTACTTGACCGATGACACCGACAAGGCGGTCCCACTCTCCTTCTATTCCTGCCCCCTCAATTAATTTTTGCGTTTTGTTGTTGATCGACTTTGGATCTATAAGGTAGCACTCCCCAACCACAACTGTTGACACGAAGGTGAGGGGGGTATTACCGCCAACAGCATGGATATAAGACTGAGAGCCAAATCCCGTAGACAAGCTTGCAGGGTCTGAGCGAGCCAGGTTGCGGATGCTACCGACACCGGAAAACAAGACGGCTTGCTCAAGGAATCTGAATACAGTTATGTCAGTACTCCACAACACATCCTGTTTAATTTTATACACACTTTTTATTGATCCGGGGGATTTTCTCGAGTATATCGGAATATGATGGCAACATTGCTGGCTTATGCGACCAAGACTGTATAAACGCCTTTCTAAAGAGTTGAAAAGACCAATAAGATGTGTGAGCGCAAGGCAACATAATATATACACATACCTAAGTTTCGGAAGGCCCTTGTAAGAGCGTGCCAAAAGGGGATCTCTGTTACCCACGTTGGTTTCATCCACGTCCGGAGCACCCCTACTGTTGAAATCAATGTGTTAATCGAACATTGGGTGAAACACAAATAAATAATACCTTGTCTGCTCCAGATCCTCCAAGAAAACATCATCGTCAAAGGACCTTTTCTTGACAAGCTTGCCTTTAGCCAACCTGATGGACTTAACAGGCCTGTAGACAGAATCCTCGAATGCAGACCCTAAATCCTCTGGATCGCTACCACGCTCGGAGACAGATTTTGATGCCTTTTTCGATGGCGACTCAGGCGCAAATACATCGTCGCTGTCATCACCCCAGCCACTGTAAATCCGCTTGGAGGTTCTAGACTTGCTGCTGTCCATGTGTCAACATTGATGATAAAAAAGCAACAATCCACTTACATGGGAATAATGACCTCTGGTTTTTTCAAGACACCTTTGAGTGGCACTGCGTTATTAAATCGAACCGACTTGGAAGGGCTGGGTAACATACTGTAATACAAACATTAACATGAGATACAAATGGCGTAGCAGATCCCTTACTCAACGCTCTCCTCATCTGTGATGGGAGAAACCATCAATGAGGCCGATCGCTTTCTGTTGCTTCTCGCCAGCAAGTTTCAATATGGGAAAGCAAATATAACAACAAATGCTTACACAGAGGAAGTCCTGGATGCGGATGGCGTCTTTGGAACTTGAGTGCGACTGTTGAATACATATAAATAAGCAAAGGAGTTATTTAAACAATTTCGAACATACCTCCGGCGAGGAGGGGTTGTAACCCATTCCAGATCATCACCGTCTACCGACATTGCACTAATTGCACACATAATAAGTCGGAGGAAAGACCTGATTGATACAAATCATTACCTTTTAGTGCTTTTGGTGCTCTTGATGCTCTTCACATCATCGTCACTGGAGGTATCAATATTGATGCTACAGATAGAAAATAAGGGGATTAGAACAGGTTAGTGTAAACATATGTAGACTATGACATACGAATGGTCGTGGCTCATTCCTTTGACTGACTTTGACTTTGACTTGCTGACAGCGCGAGGGCGGGGATGATTGATGGAGCTAGGGGTCAATTCAGATAAACTGTCATAATAATAATAAAAAGAGTAAACAGTGAAAGGTACCTGGCCACACTCTTCATGCTCACAGCATCGTTGTCATCATCAGACATGTTCATGATGGACTTTGCCCCACCGGCAGCTGAACGAGAGCGAGACCTTGCACTTAAAAAAAGAAAATGTGGCGTGAAAAATTTGTGGATGTGTGAGTTTGGGTCAGTTGAACAAGAAGTACCTGGTTGTGCTCTTAACACTCCTCATGTCCCAATCTGAATTGTCAACACTGGAACATGCTCAAAGTAAGAAAAGAATGGATGACACAAAGGACTTACCCATCTGTGATCTGCTCATCATCTGATCCGACAGCCTTTCTGGTTGCAGTACGACCCCGACGAAGTCTTAATACATATATCAGTTGAGGGCATAGACTAAGAGAAAAATATCGATGATACGCACGGAGCACCAGCCTTAGGAGTAGACTTGGTAACAGTTTTAATACTATTGGCATTTTCGTCTGAGTCACCAACACTAGAAGGCAATTGGGTTAGGATAGATGTGGAAGCTGTATTGACAACTTACACCTCTTCAGTTCCGTCATCGATAAGCTCAGCAGACTTGAAGACTTTTTTAGGAGCAGCACGGCCTCGTGGACGACTGAACACATATTAGTCAAAAGCACCTCACCAGATAATAATATTTGATGCTCTACGCACGGAGTATTAGTACTGGCCTTGGAGGTGACGGCAGAATTCTTCTTGGGAGGCATTGCAACGAGACAAGCTAGACAGAGATGTGAATGGGCAAGACAGATATGTTAAACAGTAGACTGCCTATGAAGGTAAAATTATAGGAACACTGAAAAAGTGGCACCTTTTATATGTGTACGACACGGCAGGCACAGCAGAAATATGACACTATGAGACAGAAAAAAAGCAAGCTAAGTCCCTGAACCAAAAGTTTTTAGAAGCATAGTTAAATTGCTTTAGAAGTACAGGAGGCCACAGAACAACTGAAATATTTAACACATGGTCTGATAGAACCAGAAGTGCAAGGATCAATATTGTGGTGGGAAATAACGACATGAAACAGTTACACATCACGTAAACTGTACAGCTGCATCAACAGTGCACATATTATTATATATTGCATCGGTGTAAGCATAATGGTTCATCTGCATCATGCCAGAATAAAGCAACAAATACTATCACCTCAAAGGACACACAGTAAGGCTGATGGAGTGATGCGCTCATGGACTGAAAAATATAAGAGGCTTAGTGCCTCGGAGATTGAGTGGTACCGTAACTGCTTAGCCGGACCTCGTGCTCCTCTACTGCACTGCCCGAAAAATATACACTTTCAGCATAGGTAATGATGGATGACAAATTTTATTCGAAGCCATGTGAGATTAACCGAGAAAAAAAAAAAAAAAGTGTAAGGCCGCAGTGGACAGCCTCCAACTATAACTGCGGATCGATACCCAGATGGGCAATCGCGACGTGCGGATTAGAAGCATGATTTACATTTAAGGTTTTCAACATGATTAAGGTTTTCAACATGACCAAATAAGGTAATAAGTTGCGAACACGGCGAATAAAGAGGACATAAAAAATGACAGGTATGTGTTAGAACTAAAACAAGGGACCAAGAAGGGTGAGGTAATGGAAACGTACAAGGCACATGCCGGGTTGACCGGTCAACCTCCCAGATAACCAACAGCAGTAGAGACTACGCGGGAGGACATGGACAACTATTATGACTTTGACGGCGCAGGTGAGTGGCAGAGATAATATTTACAAAAACTACATACAACTTAACAAACATAATATGGCAGCAAATGCCCTACAGGAGTTTATAGTGGAGCGGAATAATCATGCCACTAATCCACTCACAAGCCTTGAAAATGTATGATGTATATCGACATTGATAGAGACTAGAGCTAACAGTGTCTACGCTCATACCAGATTGACACATTCATACCTGTGCCAAATGAGAAACCTACTAACTGGAGGCTCGTTATCCCGGGTTCGGATGTCACAGAAGTCGAGGAGCTGGTGCTGAGCATACAGGGAGTTATAACAAGCAAGGATCTGCCCCCTGTATTGAAGAAGTGAGTCGTGGTGCATTTACACCACAACTCTCACATCTGACATGCAAGAAATATATTGCAGACCCAATGAATCACGTCAACCCTATCTACGGCAGACTTTACAGCTGACCGGGTTGGGCTGCGATAAATTCCAGGATGGCATGGACAATATGCAACATCTGCATCAGATACTATCACGTCAGGTGCCAGAAGGCGCCATGGAACCGCTCGTGTTCAGCCAATTCGGTCGATATATTTCTTTGGACATGGCAACCCGTTACTTCACATCTCGCCAGGACGATCCAAATGGGATTCCGATGGATTTTGACCAATCCACAGACCCGAAAGGTGTGCTGACCAGTATGACTGCCAACGGTAAATACTTCCATGGTGAAGACAACAAGGTCCTGTACTATAGAGTTGGACACGGAGACAATGGAGAGCCACCAATGTGAGTATTCATACAAACTCGAATCACACGCAACTGCTGATGTGTACAACAAGCATTTTAAAAGCGGAACCAACGCAGTTCAGGATAGGAGACATTATCGAAGCGCAGATAACCATTGCCGCCATACCAATACGAAACGACAGGTTCAAGGTAATAACCCGGCTCGCATCCATAGCTCTTCTCGATGGCACCTTCACCGATGTGAGTTACCACCAATATCTATTGAGTCACAATTTGCCAACAACACACAACGATACAGCAGGCCACTGCCAACAGGTCAAAGTCTATCAATCAGCCCTCAGCCACCAACGTGACCATCAAAAGGAAAGTGGGATATAGCTTGATAGATGATGAAATGCAGAAGACGAGGAACAAGATGAATAATATGAACATGAATGATAGATAATACATTTGTTTAGATAGGGCTCGGTTCAAAAAAAAAAAAAAAAAAAAAATCTATCCGGATATTTACAACATGCCTTTATAATAAAACGGAACCATAGTCCTGCAAAATTATAATAATATGGTTCCCGATTTTGGAGTTGCAGGAATTATTGAGGGCATCCATGAGTTGGAAAGTATGACGGAAAGTACAGCAATCATTACATTTGTACAGTGGCGTTGAGTCACATCAGCCACAAACTAAAAAGATATAGTGTTTATGCTAAACGATAAACATATTTTTACACCACTATATAAGCCCACCAAATATGAATGGATGTGGGTTACACTATGTGCATGGTTTGCTGTTAAATACAATTTATTTCATATCCCTCTGGTGATAGGCAATACCCACCAAACACAGAAATATTTGTATTCATTTGTGCCATGTCACAGCCACCAATTTCAGTGACCCAGAATCTGTGGTACAATTTGTGGCTTCCACAGGCAGATTCAGATAAAAGATTGGGTAGGGAGTTTGTTTTTAAAGCAAAAGCCAACAAAATGTTTATGCCCAATATTAATTATCATGATATCCTGAGAAGATGTAATAGATTGTTCGAAATATTTGGCCATTGCCCTGCCAAACTCAAGGTACACTTTCAGACCCATCCACTTATATTTATAAATGTTTTGGCTTATAACACTCAATTCTGAAAACATTGAGAACAATATTTTCATGGCAGAACTTGCATAAAGGGTCTATTTATGCCCAGCTAGTTTTCAGAGTCGAGTTAATGCTTCAGCCACATTTTTCACAGCCACTTCCAAATATGGTATGCAACCCAAATCAAGATTGCCCATCGTCAATACCTCACAGCACCTTCATCAAAATACCTAAATACCTCAAAATATTTAACAACCCTCAATACACATATAGAAATGCCTGGATAATTTTATTTAGAGCAATGACAAATGTTCCAGTTCACTAATGCAATGTGCATTTAAAAGTACCAAAATAAGGCCTTGGACAGCATCACAGCACCTTCCACAGGTCACCTAAAAACGTCAAAAAAAAGCCCTGCACTCCGTATATCAACATGTATAATACTATATAATTCTTTTCAGCAAATGGAACCTGAGTGTCTCACTCTGATGCCAGGGCATTTCAGAGTGGCAGAATTTCCTTTTATATCGAAATTCCGCGTCGATTTTCAAACTCAGCTAATGAACCCTACAAAATACATTCCCACAGTCAGTAAATACATTCCCACAGTCAGTAAATAGCATTCCCACGGTGTACGACGGTCGCGTTAGGATTAGAATTTTACTTAGAAACTCGGGTGAAAGAACGAGTCTTTCTTAAATTAGCATTTAAGGACTCGTAACCATCTGAGAACAGGGTTATGCGTGGATTTGTCTGCGGAGTTGGTTCGGAGTTGGGAAAGGATGTTGATGCAGTAATCATCGGATTTCTGAGCGGATAGGATATCTTGTTGGAGTTGTTCGATGTCCATCAATACTACTGCTCGGAGAATTGGTTCGGAGTAGTAAGAGGCTCGAATGGACGAAGCCAACTGTTCTTGCGTAAACACTGGTCTTAAATTCTGCGGATTAACCTTGGCGTAGTCACTATCCCCCTCTTTAGGGTAGACATCCCATCGTCTAGTTAGTGCGTCAGGTTTTGTTCTGAGTTGGCCGGGACGGAAACAGATTGTCAAGTTGAATTGAGAAAGGAATTCTGACCATCGAGCTTGGCGGCGGGTCAAGAGTTTTGTTGTGGAGAAGTATTCCAGATTTTTGTGGTCCATGACAACATCAATCGGAGATCCGGATCCTTCAAGGTAGTGTCGCCATTTTTTGAATGCGTCAAAGATGGCTAGGAGTTCCTTGTCATGGGTGTCATAATTAAGTTCGGAAGCAGACAAGGTGCGAGATGAAAAAGCTACAGGGTGGATTTCGCCATTAGGGAGTATAATGGAGAGGATTGCAGCAATTGCGTAGTCTGAAGCGTCTGTTTCCACTATGATAGGGGAGTCGGGGATCCAGTGGGTTAATACCGGAGCGGATAAAAATGCGGACTTCAAATCGTTAAAAGCTTTATGACAAACGTCGGAGAAGTCCCATTTTTTGTCCTTTCTTGTGAGTCGTGTTAACGGAACTACTATGTCGGAGTAGTTGTGAATAAACCGATGGTAGAAATTCGCAAAGCCAAGGAAGGATTGGATATCCTTCACTTTACGAGGTTCCGGCCAATCTTGGATGGCTTGGATCTTTACAGAGTCCATAGATAAGCCTGTCGGAGATAAGATGTACCCAAGATAGTCGATGGAGTTGGTGTGGAAAGAGCATTTATGGGCTCCAGCAAAAAGGCCATTTTTGCGGAGTCGACGGAGTACCTCTCGGACATGTGTTCGATGGATGTCGATATTATCGGAGTAGATGAGGATATCGTCCAGATAAATTACTACGCAAATATTGACCATGTCGGAGAAGATATCGTTCATAAATCTCTGAAAGGCAGCGGGGGCGTTCGTGAGGCCAAATGGCATTACTCACCATTCAAACGATCTGTATCGCGTTCAGAATGCGGTTTTCCACTCATCACCTTCGGCTATGCGGACTAGGTGATATGCATGTTGGAGATCTATCTTGGTATAAACCCATGCCTTCCCTGGGCAGTCGAGTAGATCGGCGATTAGGGGAAGTGGGTAACGGTCTTTTTTGGTGATCTTATTCAGACCACGGAAGTCTACGCAAAGGCGGAGTCCGCCGTCCTTCTTCCTTGTGAAGAGGACAGGCGCTCCGTGCGGAGATCGGGAGGGGTGGATAAACCCTGCGGCTATATTTTCGTCAAGGAACTCTCGGAGGGCTTTTAATTCCGTCTGGGATAAGGAATAAACCTGGCCCAATGGAGGGGTGTAACCCTCCTCGAGATTTATCTTGAGGTCATATGGTCTGTGTGAGGCGAGGGTGTGGGCTTTAATTCTGTCGAAGACATCCACAAACTCGTGATATTCCTTCGGGACGTTTGAGAGGTCTACCGGAGGTGAGTCTGAGGTTGTCGCGGCACGAGCAGAGATGCCTTCATGAGTGAGGCACAAGCTGAACTCTTGTGATCCTGGTAAACTGCTGGTGCGAAGGTAAGCTGCAGCATTGACAAGGGCAATGTCGACTTTCGGAGTGGGGGTCGGAGTAGGGTTCGGAGTTGATTCCGGAGTGGATTCCGGAGCGGACATGTTTTCCCTGGGTTCAGGGTCGGAGTAGTCGGATTCAGGGTGTGATTCCATTTCCTCAGAAACGGTTGCACGTTTTGACGGTGTCGTGTCAGGTACGGGATTCTCTATGCTTGTAGCGGGGAAGGAAATACTGCTCTTTGCCCAGTCAATCAACAGATTGTAGCGGGTGAGCCAGTTGTATCCCAACACTACGGAGCACGAGGAATCGAGCAGGGTTACATAAAATGTGGTCAAAGTAACATGTCCGGGCAAAATTTGTAAAGGGATGTTGATAGCTTTAGTAATAGTATTATTACAAGTGCCATCCATTAGTCGGAGTCGGATCGGGGGTACGTCATAAGTGGTGAGACGGTGGGTATCAATAAGGCGAGGGTCAACAAAGCAGTGTGAAGAACCAGAGTCCACTAAAGCTTTGAAAATAATAAGTGCAGATATGAGGGTCGTAGAAACAGAAAGGAATAGAGCGTCAGGTTCTGAAGGAGCGGATGCGTTGAGGCGGACCTCCTTTAGTGTACGGATAGGTTCAGCGCAGCCCATGGCCCGTACGGAGTCCAATAGGCTGCCTCCTATTTTTTTGAGTCCTCAGTGGAAGTGCTGTCAGACTTCTCGTTGTCATACTTCGAAATTGTGTTTCTCATTTGTGACGGACTTTTTCAAATTTTTTACATTGGCAGCAGACATTTCAAATCTTTGTAAATGGACTGTATTCAGAATACTGCTATGGACTACAATTATGGACAAGGCTTTTGTGAAGACTTAAACTGTCAATTTTGGACATATTATTTTACCTTTTACGATTGATATTAATTTTTCTTGGAATAAGGGAGTTAGCATAAAAGGATGTGGAGAAAAATACTATGTGGCGGAATGGAGATAGGAGGGAGGGTAACACGGCGATCATATAGGTTAAACGAGATCAAATCGGCGATCAAGGGGAGTCCGCATGTAGGCAGAAGAAGAAACCGGAAGATTGGCGAACAAATCAGATTATGTAATATCAAACACTAGCATTGCGCCACAAATTTGCTTCATCCCCACTTTTCCGTGACTTGGACCCCCACCACGTAGACAAGGTGTGCAGTCCTAGGAGTCCTTGATGGCTCCCCCA
>Ga0209528_1000121_pt1 | contig 10344 bp, 7 predicted proteins | sample JacPinW_OM2H0_M3_FD_187970 | JGI IMG/M metagenome (GOLD analysis project Ga0209528, IMG submission 187970) | Forest soil microbial communities from Algoma, Ontario, Canada - Jack Pine, Ontario site 1_JW_OM2H0_M3 (SPAdes) (version 2) | ecosystem: Environmental > Terrestrial > Soil > Boreal...
AGCACGGGGTCCGGCCCCGTGACGCCAAGCGCCGCGCGCCGCGCGAGTTCTTCCTCCCACTCGTACTTATACTCGATCGCCGTTTTCAACCATTCGTCGCTCAATTGCTTGTTGGCGCGTTCGGTCTCAGAAAGCAATTCGGCGAATAATTGCTGTGAGCGATGCTGGCCACGCGCAGCGTTGACCGCCAGCGAGCGGATGATTGCTTGCGCCATCGAGATCGAAATCTGCCGCTTGCCTTCGTTGACGTTGATGGTGCGGTAGGCCTCGTCGACAATGATCGTCTTGAGCCGTTCCTCGTTGAGCGCCGGTCGCTTATTACGCGCGCCCTTGGGGCGGCCTTTCGGATTGCCGGATCGGCCGGGCTTGAACTGCGAGGCCGTGGGCGGCTTCCGATAGCCGACTTCGTATTTGGCCGGCTCCAAAGAGGGCGGCGGCTGCAATCGGACTTTGCGGTCTGTCGGCATCGCTTCGCTACTGTGCGATGGAATCGAGAGGTTGAGAACGGGCTCTGCGGGAGGAGGCGCTGCTGCGACTCGCGGGCGCCTTCCACGGCGGGGTGCGGTTGGGGGCTATTCTGTCCTTCGGGCGCGGCGCCTGCGGTGCGCCTGTCGCCGGAATCTCGCACGTTTCGTCTCCGTCGCTCGCCGCGTGCTCGCTTCGAATACGAGCGAGGCCGCACCCTATGAGTTCTGCATCGTCCTTGGCGAAAGTCTCCCAACGATGGAGGATGCGATCACAATAGACGGGATCGAGTTCACAGACTCGCACGCGCCGGCTGGTCTTGTGCGCCGCGATCAGACTCGAACCAGAGCCGCCGAACAGATCGAGCACGATGCCGCCGCGGCGCGAAACATCTTTGATGGCGTCGACGATCATCGCAACCGGCTTGACCGTCGGATGCAGCGCAAGCTCCTCGAGCCGGCCGGACTTTAATGTGTTCACGCCTCGATACTCCCAGACATTCGTCCGGTAGCGGCCGTGCTGACCGAGTTCGAAGCTGTTGAGGTGCGGGGCAACCCCATTCTTGAAGGCAAAGATCAGCTCATGGCGGGAGCGGTAGAAGGAACCCATACCGCCGTTGTCTTTGACCCAGACAATCATATTTTTCAGCTCGGCGTAATTCGCTGCCCCTGCCTCCAGCATCTCGCCCACGTGCCGCCAGTCCATGCAGACGAAGTGGATCGAGCCGTCCAAACTATACGCAACGAGATTGGCGAAGGCGGAGGAAAGGAAAGCCGTGAACTCGGCGCGCGTCATCTCGCCGGACGCCATCGCGAACTCCCGGTGGCGGACTTTGCCAAGCCCGCTGACATTGCCGTCGATCGCGATATTATAGGGCGGATCGGTGAAGACCATCTCGGCCTTTTCGCTATCGAGGAGATCGGCGACGATTCTGGGATCGAGCGCGTCGCCACAGATGAGGCGGTGCGGCCCAAGCTGCCAGAGATCGCCGGGCTGGCAACGCGATGGAACGGCTTCCGGCTCCGGAAGGCGGTCATCCGCCGGATCGCCCGGCTCCGAAGGCGTAAGGCCTTCGATCAACTGGTCGACCTCGGCGATCGAGAAGCCGGTGATATCGACGCCGAAATCGACATCTGCCTCCATCAGCTCTTTCAGTTCCAATGCGAGCAGTTCCTCGTCCCAGCCGGCGTTGAGCGCCAGCTTATTGTCGGCCAGCACATAGGCCCGCTTCTCGGTCGCCGACATGTGATCGATGCGCAGGCAGGGCGCCGTCGCCAAGCCGAGTTCCCGCGCCGCCTTGACGCGCCCATGCCCGGCCAAGATCCGGTTCTCGCCATCGATCAACACCGGGTTGGTGAACCCGAAGCGCCGGATGCTCTCTGCGATCTGTCGGACCTGCTTGCGCGAATGGGTTCGAACGTTGCGCGGCCAGGGCCGCAACTGGTCGATGGGAAGTCCTTCGAGGGCGTGGGCGATCAAGGGGATCTCCTGTCAAATTCATATAGCCTGCCTTTGACGTAAGATAAAATGAACCTGACTTGCAGTCAAGATCATCCTCCTATATTCGTCAGATGGAGCGAACGACGTGGACGAGGTCGACATGGGACTGGGACTGCAAATTACCCACCTGCGGCTGCAAAAGGCGGAGTCCCTCCAACAGGTCGCCGACGCGGTTGGAGTCTCCAAGGCGCATATCTGGGAACTCGAGAAAGGTCGGGCGGACAATCCGTCGATGTCCCTCGTCACACGGCTCGCCGATCACTTCGGCGTTTCGGTCGCCTCTCTCGTCGGGGAAGACCTCCTGGCCGGCGACGCCGATCCGGCCATAGCCAGAATGTTTCGTCAGGCGGGCGAGCTTGAGCCCGAAGACCTCGCTTTCCTCGACGAGATGATGCAATCCCTCCTCAGACGCCGGCGAAAAAGCGGAGCCGGCGTTTGATGCCGCTGGGCGTGGTCAAGCTGGATCGCATGGCCATTGAGGAAGCCGGTCCCAATCCGGAACGGATCGCCGCGTCGATTCATACGCAGCTCGCCCTCCTCAGCGGTCCCGTGCCGATCCATCAGGTCGCCGAGGCCCTGGACATTGTCGAGATCCGGCAAGTTCCGCTCAAAGGACTGGAAGGCGCATTGGTGAGCACGCCTGAGCGGGACATTGGATCGATCGTCGTCAATTCAGCGTCCTCTGCGCAGCGACAACGATTCAGCGTCGCCCACGAACTGGGGCATTTTCTCAATCCCTGGCACAAGCCGCTCGGGCCCTCCGGGCGGTTCGCCTGTCGCCCGGAGGATTTGAGGAAGTCATGGGGGAAGCTGCCGCCTGAAGCGTCGCACCATCTTATTCAGGAGACCGAAGCGAATCGTTTCGCCATTGAATTTCTGGCCCCGCAAAAATTCGTTCGGCCGTTCCTGAGGGGCATACCAGACCTTACCTCGGTATTGCGCCTCTCAAAAACTCTCGATCTCAGCCGGGAAGCCAGCGCCCGCCGTTATGTCGAACTCCACAACCAACCCACAGCCCTGGTGTTTAGCGTCGACGGCGTTGTTCGCTATGTCCAACGGCATTCGGATTTTCCGTCCGTTTTATATCAGCCTGGACAACGCCTATCCGAACTCCCGCCTCCGGTCGACAAGTCCCGCCTGTCCCCCCACGAGGAAGCCGACCCTCGCGACTGGTTGGTGCGGCCCGGCCGTGACGCCCTGATCGTTCAGACGCTGAGCCAGAGCCGAGGCCATGCGACCACGCTGCTCGCCCTTGATCTCGCCGGGTCTGACGACGACGACATCTGACCCGCGGCGACAGGCGCCATTTCGCGGGGTCTGGCTTGCCGCCGTCTGCGCCTTCGCACCGATGAAGGCCCATTCGCAGCTAATTCGCTGAAACCCCTGCATGCTTCCCTGATCGGCCCCGAATCTTCCCTGATGTGCGAGAGAGAATTCCCTGTTTCGCCGAGCAGGGAATTAGCTGCCCAACGACCTGATTTTGCGGGAAAAAGCGGCGACATGACTTGCCGTCTCAGGCCTGTTTTCGCGAATATTCCCTGTATTTTCCCTGTTAATAGGGAAAGTCACCGGTCGAGACTGGTTCGCGAGCGACTGGCTCGTCAGCCAGGCAGTCGGGTCTCCGGGCCGAATACCGTCCGCGGCGCGAAAACGAGCGCCTGAGCATGGGGCGGGAGATTCTGAAAAAAAAGCGCCGCGCATCTTCTCGGCAGCGCCGGGATGAAATTCCGCCTCATCGCGGATCGGCGCGAGACATTCCCGATACCCGGATCTGGGCCGCCTTCGGCGCCACAGCGCCCGGTTGCGGGCTTAATGTAACAAATAGGGCCGACGGTCACGTCCCTCGCGCGGTCGTCTTCCGAATCTGTATATTGCCATACCTGGGCCGCCTATTTCATCGCATATCGGCGTATAGAAGGGATTCGAAATGCTGTAGTCCATGGCAACGGCCGGAGCGTTCGCCATCAGGTTGACGAAGCTGACCCTGACGCGCTCTGGCCGCGGCGCTGGCACTCGGTCCGGCTTCATAATGGAGCGGCCTTCTATTTTTGGGCAGCCCTTCGCGCGCGCCACCCAGCTCGGCTAAATGTGTCTTTTGGCAATATGCACGTGCAATTCTTTGCTTCGATCCGCTGCTTTGTGCTTGAAAATGCCCAAATTCTTCCCAATTCGTTGAACGTGCGACCTGCGCCGCTACGATTTTGCGGGCGGATCAAGGGCCAATCGCAGGAAAACGTTGACAGCCGCCGATGCCGGATCTTCCCCGATTGATCGCCTTCGACGCCGACGATCTCGCGGTGATCGCGGCAAATCTTCAAGACGCCTTGGTGCGTGTCGGCGAGATGGCCTTTTTGCCGCAAACGAAACAATTCGCGATGGTCGCGGCGAGGTTCGATTGGGTGCGGGCCGCGGCGAAAAAAATGGGACGCCCTTGCTGCGAGCGCTGCCGGACGGGCTTGCATTTCGGGCGTGTTCTCAAGGTCTCGTGCCTGGGCTTTCATTGTCGAGACGAGGCGCTCGTTCTCAATCTCCTGGATATCGGCTTCAAGGAAACCGAGCCGCCCGCGGGCATTGTGGAGTTTGTCTTCTCCGCCGGCCGGGCGCTGCGGCTTGAGGTCGAATGCCTCGAAGCCGAAATCCGCGATCTTGGGTTTCGCTGGCAAGCGAGGTCGGCGCCACATCATCCCCTTGACGGCGGCCCGGAGAAAGCCTGATCGCCTTCGCTCCGGATCGCTCGCCAAACCTTGCGGCAAGCCAGGATATCGCCAAAACGAGGGAAACCCGCTTGCCCCGGGCCGCAACGCGTGCGATAAATAGAAGTCACTCGTTTCGAAAATCACGGACACCCAAAATGATCCTCCGGAAGTTTGGTGCCGCCGCCGCCGGTGTGTGCTTGGGCATGATGGCGTTGCCGGTTCCCTCGCAGGCGCGGCCGGTGGGGACCGTCGATGGAATGCCCTTTTTTGGTCTCCCCTATCCCTTCGGATATGTCTATCATCGCCCTAGAATAGAGTGTTACGCCTTTCAACAGGTCGAAACTCCGGATGGTCCCCGGATCCAAGCAATTTGGATCTGCGGGGCTCCCGTCACGGCGAGATATTGAATCGCGCGATCCCGGCCACTGGCTCACTTGCTCTCGCTCCTCGCCTTGGCCTTTTGAACTCCGCCTTCGCCTCAGCCGTCTCGCCTTGCGCCTTCAAAATACGGGCGAAATCGGCGTGAAGGCTCGCTTCGCCCCCCGGATGGTTACGGTTATGCGGGATAAGAGGAATTTAATCAGAGGCGCGAGCAAATTTGCACGGCCGTCCTGTTAAACTCGGTGTAGCCTTAGCCAGCGCTCGATCACAACTCGGTTCATATACACCAGGAAGGATCGTCAAGACATGCGAACTGTAAAGAGAATCCAAGCTTAAAGATCAACCCCCGTCGGAGCGTGAAGTGCCGATTTCACCTCTGTCCGTTCAACGAGGTTGGTGTCAGATCTCATGCTGAAACGTTAAGCTGGACGAGGATGGTCGCTTATGAAACCACTTTGGGTAGTCCAATCAACGCCGGCAACGGGCTTTGCCGCCTTCATATTTGCGCTATTTGTTGGTTATGCTGGCAATTCCACCGCGCAGAACATACTCCCGCCTCCGCCTACGATGACAATCAAGATTTTCAATAATTCCGACACATACAACATTTATCCGGTGCTTTCGAGCGGCACGGCCGTGCCAGATCTATTTTTGCAAGCGGCGCTAATGGTTCCCAAGGCTCAACTTGGCGACAACCCATTCCCCAAGCTTAACCAATTTCGACTCTATATCAATCCCACGGGAGACGGCATTCCGGCAGGCGGCAATGTCACGATAACGCTTCCGTTCTATACGCAATTGATCCCTACCATTCTGCTAAACCCGAAATGCCCCACTAATCCGGCGACTCCGAACTGCCCCGATCAATTTATCGATTGGTGGGGCGGGGGACGCATTGAATTCTTTAAAAACCTAAAAACGGCTCATCAACCCCCAGCGGCCCTAACGGCGGACTATACTGGCACGAATGTACCGGCAAGGGGGTGCCAGGTCAAATGTAATGGCTCCCTCGTCCCCAGCGCGTGTGTCACCACCTACGCCAAATTCGCATGTAACCCCATCGCAGGCGCAGCCGTCCCGACGTGTCCCACCTGTCAGCAGCCGTTGCAAATCTTCAAGGATCCGGCCGGTTTGAAGAACAACGAGCCGAGTCAGCTGACTGAATATACCTTAGGGGCTATCAACCAAAACAAGGATCCATTTGGGCTGGATGTGCATAACGTCGATTACGATGTCTCTTATGTCGATACCGCTTTCATGCCGATCGCGATGGAGCCGGTCAATAACATTCAAGTTGGTTATATCGGCATGATACAGTCCATCGAGACCTTTAGGGCCTCTCTCATGAAATTCACCATGCCGGGTTCACCATGGACAGGCTGGCCGCAATTCAAGGACGACCAAAAGGTACCAATTCTAAAGATCCCATCGGCCCTCCATATCTTTGCGGGCGACCCAGATATGACGCCGCCGGGGCCGCCGCTGCCGGGGCCGCCGCCGCCGCCATACCCATGGGCACCCATAAACACAATGGCAGACCTTTGGAAGACATGCGTCCAAGAAAATGGTACAGCACCAATTTGTCCTTTAATGCGCGATGTAAGGGACCTGTTCGGGGCCAACTATCGCAACTACGTGGCGACCTACGCGGATCCGTCGTTTGGCTGCAACTCCGACAAGATGCATCCCAATCCCGTGTCGCGGACCGAGGCGTTGACGCTGCGGTCGGTGCATGGCTGGAGTCCATTTAATGATAATTGTACTAACGCCCAGGGTAACCTGCTTGAAAATACCCCAGGCTACTTCACGTGCTGCAACCCTGATGGATCAAGGATTTATACCAGGTATCAGGCGGTCAAAGAGGAATTTGATAGATTGCAGTATTGGCCAGATGAGGTAGGCGGAAATTTGCTAAAAGGACGGTTCAACCCCTACGGCGTGCTGATTCATGGTAAAGACTATATCAACGCGCCGTATGTCTATGCCTACTCTGTCGACGACGCCGTGGGGAATATGCAAGTCGCCGGCGACGGGCTTATCCTTGCCGTCGGAGGGGTGAATGGATTGCCGAACCCGAACCACGCTACCCCATTTATTAACGTGAGTTTTGGATTTGCGAAAACCGATCGCGTCCAGTTTACGAAGTACGGTATCTGCACAAATGGTCCAAACGTGATGGTGAATCCCGATTTCCCCAGCTTTATCATCAGCTCGACAAACCCCAATATCTGTCCGTTAACCTGGGTGGACAATTCGGGTCAGCGATATAAATTCAAGCTCAAGTACCAACCGCAGGGAATGCCGCCCTCAGTGCCGGCCTGGCCTATATGCAACCCAGGCGACACCACCTGCGCGACGGCTCTCAACCCAGCCGCCCGCGCGCCCATCGACTGCTCGGCCAACACGGGGCCTGCCGTCGCCTGGTGCAATAACACGGTGTTTGCATACTCACTGCTATTGGCCAAGAGGAAACACTATTTTGTCATAGCTGGCGCCCCGCCACAATAGCGCCACCGGTCGCTTATGCGAGCCCTATGTCCATGCCGTCGCGTGGGGCAAGACGAAAACGGCGGTTATGGAATGTGGTCTCGTGGAGGCCGGCATCCCGCCGTCTTCCCGCCGTGAGAGGCAAATCGAAGCAGGTTCGGTTGTCCGGCTTGCATCCGCTGCTTGCTGTATCGTGAACCCGGCGGCGGGGAAAGCCGGTTGGCGGCTTGGCCGTGCGGGCGGCAAATTGGTACGAAAGCAATGATCGCCCACGCGCACGGCAATAAAGCGGATCGCAACGGCGCCGGCGACCCAAGCCGCATCCTCGACGATGTCGGCTTCGTGCATCTGCATGTGCACAGCTCCTATTCCCTGCGCGAGGGGGCGATGCCGGTTGCCAAGCTCGCCAGGCTTGCCCTCGCCGATGCGATGCCGGCGCTGGCGATTACCGATTCGAACAATCTCTTCGGCGCCCTGGAGTTTTCCGAAAAGCTGGCGAAAGAAGGGGTGCAGCCGATCATCGGCCTGCAAATCAGCATCGACTTTCGAGATGGCGCGGCAAGGGCGCCGCGCGGCGAGGCGAGCGCTTGCCACGCATCGATCGTGCTCTTGGCCCAAGACGCCGCCGGTTATTCGAACCTGATGCATATTGCCTCGCGCGCCTGGCTCGATCCAGAACCGGGGGACACGCCGCATGTTGACATCGTGGGTCTCGAAGGGCGAACGCAAGGGCTGATCGCGCTCACCGGCGGCCCAAGCGGTCCCCTCGACCGAGCGTTCGCCCATGACCGGGCGGAACTGGCGTTTACCCGCGCGGCGGCGCTCGGGAAACTGTTTCCCGGCCGGCTCTATGTCGAAATCCAGCGCCACGGGCTTGCATCCGAAAGCGCGATCGAACCACGTCTCCTCGATCTCGCCTATCGCACCTCGCTTCCGCTTGTTGCGGCCAACGAAGTGTTTTTCGCGGCGGCCTCGGACTATGAAGCGCACGATGCCTTGATCTGCATCGCCGACGGAACCGTCGTCAGCGACGGCGGCCGCCGCCAGCTTTCGCCCGAGCATCGTTTCAAGACGCGCGCGGAAATGATCGCGCTTTTTGCCAATCTTCCGGAGGCACCCCGCAACAGCGTCGAGATCGCGTTGTGTTGCGCCTACCGGCCGCTGACACGCAAACCGATTCTGCCGCGTTTTGCCGTGACTGGAGGGATCGAAGCGGAGGCGCAAGAACTCCGCGCCGTGGCGGCAACTGGACTGGCGGCGCGTCTTGCCGCGCATGGCCCCGCGCCAGGCTTCACGGCCGGCGATTATCGCGCAAGGCTTGCCTTCGAACTCGATGTGATCGTCAAGATGAATTTCCCCGGCTATTTTTTGATCGTCGCGGATTTCATCAAATACGCCAAGTCGCAGGACATTCCGGTCGGGCCGGGACGCGGGTCGGGGGCCGGATCCTTGGTTGCCTATGCGCTTACGATTACCGATCTCGATCCGATCCGCTTCGGTCTCTTGTTCGAGCGCTTCCTCAATCCGGAACGCGTTTCGATGCCGGATTTCGATATCGATTTTTGTCAGGACAGACGCGACGAAGTGATTGCCTATGTCAGGGCCCGCTACGGCGACGATAAAGTCGCGCAGATCATCACTTTTGGATCGTTTCTGGCGCGCGGGGTGATGCGCAATGCCGGCCGAGTCCTCGAGATGCCGCTCGGCCAGGTCGACAGACTGGCCAAGCTGGTGCCGCAGAATCCGGCGGCGCCGGTGAGCCTGAAACAAGCCATCGAGTCGGAGCCGCGCCTCAAGGAAGCCGCCGCGACTGAGCCCCGCGTGGCAAAAATGCTTCAGATCGCGCAGACGCTTGAAGGGCTTTATTCGAATGCGTCCACTCATGCCGCGGGGATTGTCATCTCCGACCGGCCGCTGGAAAAACTCGTGCCGCTTTACCGCGATCCGAAGTCCGACATGCCGGCAACCCAGTTCAACATGAAATGGGTCGAGGCCGCGGGCCTCGTGAAGTTCGATTTTTTAGGCCTCAAGACGCTGACAACCGTCGCCAACTGCCTCAAGCTTCTGAAAAGGCGCGGGATCGCGGTCGACCTCGCGAAAATTCCCCTGGACGACAGACAAACCTACGCGATGCTGGAACGCGGCGAAACGGTGGGTGTCTTCCAGCTTGAAAGCGCCGGCATGCGCAAGGCCCTGGCCGACATGCGAGCGGACCGCTTCGAGCACATTATCGCGCTCGTCGCCCTCTACCGGCCGGGCCCAATGGCGAATATCCCAACCTATTGCGCGGCGAAGCGCGGCGACGAAGCCCCAGACTACATCCATCCAAGGATCGCGCCGATCCTCAAGGAGACCTTTGGCGTCATCATCTATCAGGAACAGGTGATGCAAATCGCCCAGGTTCTCGCCGGATTTTCGCTCGGCGAGGCGGATCTTTTGCGCCGCGCCATGGGCAAGAAGATCAAGGCCGAGATGGCCGCGCGGCGCAATCGTTTCGTCACCGGCGCGGTCGAACGCGGCCTCGATAAAGCCCGGGCGGATGAGATTTTCGACCTCCTCGCCAAATTCGCCGACTACGGTTTCAACAAGAGCCATGCGGCAGCCTATGCGCTGATCGCCTATCAGACCGCCTGGTTGAAGGCCAATTATCCGGTCGAATTCCTCGCTTCCTCGATGACGCTCGACAAATCGAACACCGACAAGCTCGCCGAATTCTGCAACGAGGCGCGCCGGCTAAAGATCGCGGTCTTGCCGCCATCGGTGCGGACATCGGGCGCCGATTTCGAGCCGGCCGAATGCAATGGTGAACCGGCGA
>Ga0209528_1000124_pt1 | contig 10191 bp, 10 predicted proteins | sample JacPinW_OM2H0_M3_FD_187970 | JGI IMG/M metagenome (GOLD analysis project Ga0209528, IMG submission 187970) | Forest soil microbial communities from Algoma, Ontario, Canada - Jack Pine, Ontario site 1_JW_OM2H0_M3 (SPAdes) (version 2) | ecosystem: Environmental > Terrestrial > Soil > Boreal...
CCGAGTCTGACCATCCCCCTTTGGCCCGCGAGGCATGGTCGAAATCGGACGTAAGGACGATTCGTGGCGAAAACCCGCCTGGACGCACTTTGCACACAGGCCGGAAAGCGTTCAGATGCCGGCAATTTTGCCGAGCGTCGGCGCCGTAAAGCTGCCACCAAGGCGGCCTTTGCCGCTACTTCAATCAGAGACTGGTGCCAATCACGTGTGCCCTTGCCGTCATCGGACCATCGCACCCAGGGGCCTAGGCGCAGAATATTCGGGGTCAAAGCGATTACGTCGTTCAGGCTCTTGCGCAGCGCATCCGGAAAGATGCTGCGGTGTAAGCCCGAATTCTCAGTAGCCGTAGCCGCCGTAGCCGCGGTGCGAATCCTTGAGGATGCGCGCTCCCCAATGCCGCGAGGGGACGTGAGTAATATCGAGCGTGCCATGGCGATAGGTGTTCCACCACTCGAGTTCGACAATCCGTTCAAATCCGAGATCGGAAACCAGGTCGAACAAGTGATGAGGTACGACGAGGGTGGGCGCGGTTCCGGCCTGGCGGCGGGTCTGCCGCGCGATGGTGCGCAGCGACTGGCGATGCAGGTGATCAAAGTGCGCGTGCGTCACCAGAACAAGGTCCATCGGAGGCAGGTCGCGCAGGTTCAATCCAGGTTGACGCAGGCGCTTGAGGACGAACAGCCAGCGCGCGAAGTTGGGATCGATGACGACGTTTTGTCCGCCAATTTGCAAAAAGAAGCTGGAGTGTCCGATGAAGGTGACGCCGAGTTCGCCGTTTGAAACCAGTTGCGGTTTGTGGGTCTTGCCGGTGCGAGGCGTAACTACGGAATGCCGCACCAGGCGCGTGAACTGACTGGCTCGCTTGCGCAGCGCGGGATTTTTCAATGAGGACTTCAACATTGGTCCGACCAAGTATGATTCGATCAGTATGATTCGCCCACTAGGATTCCAGCAGTCCGCTCGAAACGCGGACGATTGCTACATTATCGGCTTTGTTCTCTCAAGTCTCTAGCAAAATATAGATGCTCTGGAGGCTGCCATCGACGCGCCAGCGGCCAGATTTCTTCGACTCGTTCTTTCTTGGGTGGGTAATTTTTCCAGTGCGAACAAGCTTGTTTGCCTTGACCGTCAGTTTGCTGGTCATATCTAATCCAAAGTCTAGGCGAAAAAGGTTGGAGGAATCAAAGCTGATGCGCGTAGCTTTTCTCGGCATGGGAATTATGGGAAGGTCGATGGCCGCCAACCTGGTCAAAGCCGGACACGAGGTCGCGGTCTGGAATCGGAGCGCCGGTAAGGACGTGGAAGGCGCACGCAGCGCGGCTTCTCCGGCGGATGCGGCCGAGGGCGTCGAAGTGGTGTGGATGTGCGTCTCCGACACGAAGGCGGTCGATGATGTGCTGTTTGGCCCGGGCGGCGTTGATCAAGTTCTGGCCGAAGGCATGATTATTGCGGACTCGAGCACGATTTCGCCCTCGGCCACGCGACGTTTTGCGGAACGCGTGAAGGCGCGGGGCGTCGACTATGTGGACGCTCCGATGACCGGCTCAAAGATTGCCGCTGAAGCGGGGCAACTGATTTTCATGGCGGGCGGCGACGAAGCCGTGCTCGCTCGTCTGCAGCCGCTTTTTCAGGCGATGGGCAAGCAGGTGTTTCACATGGGTGAAACGAGCAAAGGACAGGCCACGAAGCTGGTTATGAATCTGCAGATCGCGCTCATCTACGAAGGCTTCGCTGAAGCGCTGGCGCTCGCCACCAAGCTCGGCGTGGACGTGGAAAAGCTGTTGCCGCTGATACAGGCGTCCATGGTGCGTTCGGGGGTGGTGGACTACAAAGCCCCATTCATTCTGAAGCGCGACTTCTCGCCCAATTTTCCTCTGCGGCTGATGCTGAAAGACATTCGCCTGGCGCTCGATGCCGCCAAGGAAGCGCGGGTGCGCCTGCCTGGACTCGAGGCAGTGGAAGAGGTATACGACGTCGCCGCCGAGGAAGGGCAGGCGGATCTGGACTATGCCTCGACGCTTACGTTGCTCGAGAAATGGGCGGGGGTGGAAGTGAAGGCGGCATCAAAGTAGGCGACGGCGGAAGCTCTGCTGCCGGAATAGCACAATTTTCTGACGTCAGCCCTTCTTATTGCTAGTGGGTTGCGAGATAGTTCCAATCTGCTCAATCGAGGATGCAATGCATGATCGTCTGGCCGCGTTCATCCTTCTTTTCTCGTCAATCTTTTTCTCATCGATCTTCCTTAACGCTGCCGAAATCCGGGGCAAGGTGGTCAGCGTTGATCGGGGAGAACCTCTGGCGCGGGTTCAGGTCGCGGTGCTCGTCGAAGCACAACGCGAAGCCGTGGCCACGGCCATCACCACCAAAGATGGCAACTTCATCATCAAAGGCATTGCTCCCGGACACTACACTCTGCGCCTGAACGCGGTTGGGTATCGCCTCATCACGGTTGCGTTCGCGCTCGCGGCCGAGGAAGCGGCTAAGGAATTTGACATAACGCTGGTTCCCGACAACTTCCGACGCACGGAAAAAGTCGAAGTGAAGGGTGACATCTTCCAGGGGCCGGATTCGCCAGCGATCAATGAGATGAACCTGACCAGTTCGGAGATCCGCGAGACGTCTACGGTCTTGGCCGACGACCCGTTCCGGTCGATTCAGACATTGCCGGGGGTCTCCGCGTCCGGTAACAACGATTTCTTCGCGCAGTTTTCGGTGATGGGCGCGTCGTACAACAACACCAGCATCTACATCGACGGCATCCTGGTGCCCTCACCGTTTCACGGCACCAACATCGCCGAAGGTGCGACCCTCAGCATTCTAACCAGCGAGACCCTTGAGGACATCAAGTTGCTCCCGGCAGCCTATCCCGAAAAATATGGCGACGCGGTCGGAGCTGCACTCGACTTGCAGACTCGCGATGGCAGCCGTACGGCGCCAATCTTCCGAGCTTCCATCGGACTCGCTGACACGGAGCTGCTGGGGGAAGGGGAACTGGGAAAGTCGAGAAAAGGGTCGTGGCTGGCTTCCGCGCGCAAGAGCTACCTGGGCTACCTCACCCGCAGCCGGTTTAATGATACCTCCGATAACGTCTCGTTCTACGATGGCAACCTGAAGCTCACCTACGACCTGCGGCCCAACCAGACTGTGAGTTTCTATGGCGTAGGCGGGCACACGCTTTACGAGTTGATCAATCCGCACTTCAACCTGACTCCGAATAGCGTCAAACGCGGGACCAACGATTTCATGATGGGTCGCGTGGGCTGGCGCTGGACGGTGAATCCACACTTGTTAGTCGACACGCGGGTGGCGTACCTGCAGTCACCAGAGTCGCTGTCGAATCTCTATCGACAGTCTCTGGAGAACGATCACCACGCGGAGTGGGTGGTGGGAAGCAGTCTGGTGTGGAGTTGGCAAAAAAACCACGTGCTGGAGGGCGGATGGATGGCGCGCCGCGTGACCAACAGCAGAGAATCAAGGTTCTACAACCCCGACGACACCGTCGAAGGACACGGCTACAACAGTGGAGCGGGCTGGAAAAACGACGGTTATGTCCAGGAAGCTTCAAATTTTTTTGGCAACCGGCTTCACGTAGTGGGCGGACTGCGCCTGGATGCGGCCGAACAATTCGATATCCATCCCGTCTCTCCGCAACTTTCCGCGTCTTTCCAGGTTGCGTCCGCAACGCAGTTGCAGTTTGGGATTGGGCGCTACAACCAGTTCGATTTTCCGGCGAGCCCTCCGGTGCGGTATAAGGGCTGCACGGCGAGTGCAGAATTGTTGCAGACTGCAAACCATTTTACTGCGGGCGTGGAACAACGCATCGGGGAGAGCGCGCGTCTAAAGATTACGTTGTTTGACCGGGAGGACGATCATTCCCTAGATTCTTCAGGTTACAATCCAGTAACCAAGACATGCGATTCGTCGCGGGGCTTTCAGAGCTATGAGCGCGATTACTCGCGCGGAGCGCAGATCGTCCTCCAGAGCCGAACCGCCAATCGACTGTCCGGTTGGATCGGGTACACCCTGACCTACGCCCGCCAGAGTTATCTTCACGTTCAGAATCCGTTCTACTTCCCTACCTTGGACAACCAGCGCCACACGGTGAACGTTTTTGCCAGTTACCGGCTGAGCCCCACCGTGCACCTTAGTGGGAAGTGGCTGTTTGGGTCCGGATTTCCGGTTCCGAGCGACAACAATGCGATTAGGCAGGGTGACTACCAGCGCCTCGACGTACGCGCTGAGAAGGATTGGGCATTCACTCGCTGGAAGCTGGCTCTGTACGGTGAGGTGCTCAACCTGACCAACCACAACAATCCCCGGTATTTCTACACTTCACAAAATCCGGATGGGACATTCAACGTCGTAACCGGGCAGGGCCTGCCCATCGTGCCCACGGCGGGCGTGGCGTTTGAGTTCTGAAAACTTGACTACTTCTTCGCGAACAATCTGATGTAGTTCACCATGTTCCAGATGTCATCATTCTTGGCACGGTTGTCCTCGGGCGGCATGTCGGAGCCCTTGCCATTCCTCGTGACGTAGAAGAGTTCACCGTCGGTACGATTTTTCAACGCATCCGGATTGGTGAAATCGGGAATGTTTTTGAAGTCCCCCCCGATGTCGCCCTTGCCGTCGCCGCTGTTTCCGTGACACATCGCGCAGTCGATGCCATACATCTTCTTACCCTTGGCGAGCGACTCCGCGGTGGGCTTCACCGGATTTACCTTGGCCGCCTCTGCGGGGGGAATCTTGGATTCCGGGGTGGGAGTTTTTGCGGGGGGCTGATCCTTCTGCGCCCATAGCGCGAACGCCAGAAAGAGCAAGAGAAGAAGGATCAGCGGAGTTTTATTTTTCAACACACCCCTCCTGTTCGGGAGCACGGTTGAAACGTCCAACGATACTCCGCAACCCAAAAACGTGCACGAAAAAATTGCAGGTCGAGAACCTGCGAGGCCTAGGACTCCCGATGTTTAACGACGTTTGACGGCCTCGGGCGGGCGTACCTGAAACGGTGCCGCTTAAAAACGGCGAAATGGATTGATGTGGTGGCTAGTGCTTCCAGTCTTTGGCGTGACCCAGGTTACGCTCGTAACCCCTTTAGCCAGCGAGGATTACAGAAGTATTACAAAGCAGTTCCTCGACTCTTGGTATTGTCTAGATAGACCTCAGCAAGACGGGTGTTGGGAAAAGTCCGGAGAAGAAACGATGAGCGTAACGATGCGCGAGACCATGAACGAAGCAACCAGCCAGGCAATGAGCGAAACCGGAGAAGGCACGAATCGTAGAGAGCGAGCGAACCGCGATGGCTTCAATTGGGGCACCGCGATTGCCATGGGCCTGTTTCATGTGGGCGCAGTTGCGGCATTATTTTTCTTTACCTGGCCGGCATTTTTCGCCGCCATTTTCTTGTGGTGGGTGTCAGGCAGCCTCGGGATCGGGATGAGTTATCACCGGTTGCTGACGCATCGCGGATACAGGACGCCGAAGTGGGTGGAGTACTTCCTGACCTGGTGCGCGACGCTGGCGCTCGAAGGCGGACCGATTTTCTGGGTGGCAACGCACCGGATTCATCATCAATTTTCTGACGACGAAGGCGATCCGCACTCGCCGATCGATGGCAAGTGGTGGTCGCACATGGGATGGATCCTGATGGGCAAGTCGATGCATCACGACACCACGACCCTGGGGCGTTATGTCCCCGACCTGACGAAGGACAAAGTTCATGTCTGGCTGACCAAGTATCACTGGACCTCAAACATTGTTCTAGGCGTAATCCTGTTTGCGATTGGTGGATTGCCATGGCTGCTGTGGGGAGTGTTCGCGCGCGTCGTCGTCGGACTCCATTCCACTTGGATGGTGAACTCAGTCACACACCTGTGGGGAACGCGGCGCTTCGCGACCAAAGACCTCTCCACCAACAACTTGCTGGTGGCCCTTGTAACGTTTGGTGAAGGCTGGCACAACAATCATCATGCGCATCCGGTTTCCGCGCGGCATGGCTTGAAGTGGTACGAAATCGACATGAACTGGTACGGCATCTGGGCGCTGAAGAAACTGGGACTGGCGCGGCATGTGTATAAGGTCGATCTCGATCGGCTTCCGCCGAAGCCGGCCCTGACGCGGGACGTGAAGGCGGCGGTGTTGGCGCCTGCTGCGGGCAATGACTAGGGCAGTAACTCTCCGCAACCTCTGATGTAGGCCGCCGATGCTGAAGCGCATATGGCTTGCGGGGTCTTCAACTGGCGTGGCGTTGGGCTGTGCGGACGGCTGGGCTGGCCCATCTGGTTGCGGCACCGGCGCTTGGCACAATTCCCCTTCTTTTGCATGGCTTGTTGTCGCGAAGTTTCCGAATGCCGCGTGCACACGCCTGCTCTGACGTAGCCGTTTGACCTGCAGCTCGTAGACTTCAACAACTCTACCTGACACCTGACACCTGCCCCGCTACAATCCTCCTGTGCGGATCATCAGCCGGCAGAAAGCGATTTATTTCTTCCTCACGCTGGGCGTTTGCCTGGCGGCGGTGGCGTTCGCGGTTGGCAGCGGCTGGATCATCCTCAATTGGCGCCAGGGCATCAAAGTTTTCCTCGGCATCATTTTTTTTGGCGCCATCGTGGCCGGCCTCGTTCTCAATACGATTTTTCTCGTCCGTGAAATTCGCCGCAACGAGAAGCATGACAGTTTCATCAACGCGGTCACCCATGAATTGAAGACGCCGATCGCGTCCATCCGGCTCTACCTTCAAACTTTGCAGCGACTCGAGGTAGGAGAAGCGCAGCGGCGGCAGTTCTACGAGTTGATGCTGCTCGATACCGAGCGCCTGCTGCATACCGTGGAACAGGTGTTAAAAGCGGGTGAGGCGGCGCAAAAGAAAAGCCCGTCGCAGCGTTTGCCGGTGGAATTCAACTCGCTGGTGCGCGAATGCATGGAACTGGCGCGAGTGCGTCATCATTTGCAGGCGGACGACCTCGAATACCGCGAGCAGAACGGCGGTGGAGCGCGTGTCACGGGCGATCCGGAAGAGTTGCGGACCGCGGTTTCGAACCTGCTGGACAATGCGGTGAAGTATTCTCCGGATGGCGTGCACATCTCGGTGGAGTTGGACGCTCCCGATGAGAAGCGAGTGGTGCTGCGGGTGCGCGATCGGGGCGTGGGGATTCCGGAGCAGGAACTGAAACGCGTCTTCAAGCGGTTTTACCGGGTGACGCAGCGCTCGCTCTCGCAGGTGAAGGGGACCGGCCTGGGACTGTTCATCGTGCGGTCGATCGCGCGCAAACACGGCGGCCGGGTATTCGCCGAGAGCGAAGGGGCGGGGAAGGGAACCACCGTGACCCTGGAATTGCCCCGGAAAGTGACAGTGGCATGAGCCGGGTGCTGGTGGTGGAGGACGAGGCGCACCTGGCGGACGGCTTGCGCTTCAACCTACAAGCCGAAGGGCACGCGGTAGAAGTTGCCGCGGACGGCGAGACGGCTCTGGCGAGGCTCGTCGAAAAAAGAGAACGCTTCGACGTCGTCGTTCTCGACGTGATGCTGCCCGGCAAGAGCGGCTTTGATGTCGCGGCCCTGCTTCGCGAGAAGAAGAACTATGTGCCGATTCTGATGCTGACGGCGCGCGGGCGTGCGGAAGATGTGCTGCAGGGATTCGCGTCGGGCGCGGACGATTATTTGCCGAAGCCATTTGAGTTGGCGATTCTGATTGCTCGATTGGAGAGCTTGCTGCGTCGCAGCGTGTGGATGAAAGACCGCGACCGGGCGGGCGCGGGCGCGGGCGATGGCCATGACGGTGGCGATGACTTCGGCAAGGCGCGGCAGGCGCCCGAGGGCGAGCGGGGAACTGGCGGCGACTCATTCAGTTTTGGCGGCAAGACGATGGACTTCGGAGAACTGGAATTGCGCACGATGGGAAATACGATCCATCTGACGGTGATGGAGGCGGAGCTGCTGCGTTATCTGGTGAAGAGCGAAGGTCGCGTGGTTTCGCGCAAGGCGATTCTCGAAGATGTGTGGGGATTACACGAGGACACCGATACGCGCGCCATCGATAACTTTGTAGTGAGGCTGCGGCGCTACATGGAAGAGGATCCATCGCAGCCGAAGCATTTGCAGACGGTGCGGGGAGTGGGATACCGATTTGTGGCGGAACCGGAGTAGGGGGATAGAGAGGGACGCCATGAAACGCGCGATTCTTCGTGGGTTATTCGCGATGCTGGTTTTGCTGCTGGTGGTTTATGTGGGCGACTACTGCTCGCTCCGCTACCAGATTCCTCGCGGTCGGCCGCAGTTCGGGCAGATTACGGTCGACACTCTTTACGCCATCCATCAAAAGAACGGAAAGACCGAGTACGAACTCGGGGAACCGGGGACCGAACCCTGTGTCCATTCGCTGTTTCCCCACTTCGGGTGTAATCCCTGCTGGTATGCCGGCCGCCACACCGAGAGACGCATCAATATTTGATTGCGCGGTTTGATTGCGCGCCATCGCTCCTACACCTTGGTAACTGGAGACAAACGCTCGCGTGCCCCAAAATCAAGAAGCCCATGGATGGTGAAAGCACAGCGCCGATTCGCGCCCAAGTGTCGCGACGTTGCGACCAAAGCCGCGCCTGGCTTGCCCGGTTGCCCGCCCAGGCCCGGATCATTCTCGGCTTTTTTCTGGTCGCTGCGGTCCTGATGGCGCTGCACACCGCCTCGACCGGCAAGGATGCGAGCTTGCACTTGACGTTGCAGCATGGCTTCCGCAGCGCAGATTTGTCCTTGTGGATTGACGGCGATCTCGCCTACTCCGGCAAGCTCAGAGGTTCCACAAAGAAGAAGTTTGGCCTGATACCCGGGTCCGTGTATGGACGCCTCTCTGAAATCGTGCCGGTGTCGGCAGGGACACATCAGATCCGTGTGCGGGTGAAGTCGGAAGACGGCTCCACGCAGCAAGACAGCCTCACTGGAGATTTTGCTCGTAACAGCGAGCGCGAGCTTTCCGTGTCAGCTCGTCCCAACGGGCTATCCCTGGCTTGGCAAGCAACCAACGCCTCCGGGCCGTCATCTGGCTCGGGTTGGTTTGCCCGTTATGCCGGTGCGTTCTGCCTGACCATCGGAGGCTCCATCATCTCTGCAATCACGGGATTCGCTCTCCGGGAGTTGCCCGCACACATTCGGGCGCGCCAGAGCGATGAGCCAAAGGTTCACTCTACCGCCGCCGGTCGTTAGAGAGAGTTAATAGAGAACGTTAAATCAGCGTCCCGGCCGAACGCAGGTTACTTCTACCGGTGGACGCCAGCTGTCACCGAGGTCTTCGTCCCAATGTCGATCCCAGAAACCTGCATTTCTCACACTGTACTGGAGTGATCATGCTCTCGTGCCGATATCACGAGAATGAACAAAGCACGCCATTTCGCCGCGTTTAGAGCCCTCCTGGAAATAATGTCGTGCGTGCTATTAGTTGCGAGCTTGGTCAACGCGAGTTGGGCCGATGCCCCCGAAAGTGACCAAGACAGTGGTGCACCACTCAAACACTTGAGCCTCGAGCAACTCGGCGACGTCGAGGTAACGACAGCTTCCAAAGAGCCGGAGCAGGTGTGGCGAACTCCCGCCGCGATCTATGTGCCTACCCAGGACGACATTCGGCGGTCAGGGGCTACAAGCATTCCTGAAGTGCTTCGGCTCGTGCCGGGCGCCGAGGTAGCCCGAATCTTTGCAGACGGTGCGCGGAGTGCGATATCGGTTTGTAGGAAGCCTGAGTAGAGGCGCTATGTCCGGCTTCTCACTTGCCCTTTCCCTCAAGTCCCGATGTCTGCACAACACCGAGAGCATCGTCGGTCACTAACACCAAACCGCCTGAGAGGCCGACGAAGCCTGGACTGAACGTGACCGTGACGGTGCAGTCTGCACCCACAGCCAGCATCGCAGGACAATTGTTCGTTCCGGCGTAGTATCCTGCTACTTGAACCTTGGAGATATTCACGGGCACGACGCCGATATTCGCAAACCTTACGTTCTTGGGCGGACTGGTTGTGCCGACTTGCTGTGGCGGAAATCTAAGTACCGCAGGATAGAATGCCACTCCACTTTGGGTCTGGACCGACACCGATGTATCGCCGCCAATTTCGAAAGGGTTGTTCTCAGCGAAATCCAGACGGCCATCTCTGTTGAAATCGCCCACCGCCACGTACCCCGCTAAAGGGGGAGCGGCCCCATTCATCG
>Ga0209528_1000126_pt1 | contig 10165 bp, 9 predicted proteins | sample JacPinW_OM2H0_M3_FD_187970 | JGI IMG/M metagenome (GOLD analysis project Ga0209528, IMG submission 187970) | Forest soil microbial communities from Algoma, Ontario, Canada - Jack Pine, Ontario site 1_JW_OM2H0_M3 (SPAdes) (version 2) | ecosystem: Environmental > Terrestrial > Soil > Boreal...
CGCCGGTGAGGATTTCAATTCCCTGCTCGACGGTTGCCACCGGATAGATGTGGAATTGGCCCTTCGCCACGGCGTCGATCACTTCGTCGCGCAACATCAAGTCTTCCACGTTCTCTGTCGGTATGAGCACGCCCTGCGCGCCAGTGAGCCCTTTTAGCCGGCAGACGTCGTAGAAGCCTTCGATTTTCTGGTTCACGCCGCCGATCGGCTGAACGTCGCCTTTCTGGTTTACAGAGCCCGTGACAGAAAGATCCTGGCGTATCGGCAAGTCCGATAGCGCCGAAAGCAGGGCGTAAATCTCGGTGGAACTGGCGCTGTCGCCATCGACGCCGGAGTAGGATTGCTCGAAGCAAACGCTCGCGGAGAGCGAAAGAGGCTTATCCTGCGCGAACGTGTGGCGCAGGTAGCCAGCGATGATTTGCACGCCCTTATCGTGAAAACGGCCGCTCAGATTCGACTCGCGCTCAATATTAATGATGCCGGCTTTCCCAAGCGCCACGGATGCAGAGATGCGCACCGGCTTGCCGAAAGCGTAGCCGCCGATTTCGAGCACGCTCAACCCGTTTAGCTGGCCCACGCGGCCGCCGCTGGTATCAATGAACAATAGGTTCTGTTCCACCATTTCGCGGATTTTAGTTTCGGTAAGATTGTGGCGGTCTATCTTCGCGTCGAGCGCCTGCCGGACATGCTCGCCCGTTACTACCGCTTTCTTGTCATGCCTCGCCACATAGCACGCCTCACGCGCCAAATCGGCAAGGTCGAAAAACCTTGCGGTAATCTTCCCGCGCCGTCCTGCCTGGCGCACTCCGTTTTCCAGGATCGACGCGACTGCGGTGCGGTCGAACGGCAGCAAGTGCTCGTCGTCCGAGAGTTTGCGCAACCGGCCGCCGTAATGGCGGATTACGTCCTCGCTCCAGTTCATTTCTTCGTCGAATTCCACGCGAACCTTGAAAATTTTCTTGAAGTCGTCCTCATAATCGTAAAGCAACTCGTACATTTGGCGGTCGCCGATCAGAATGATCTTTACGTGGACATCGATCGGCTCAGGTTTTAGCGCCGCCGTGCTGAACGGGAAGAAAACATCCACGGGTTGAATCTCGAGTTTCCCGTGATTGAGTGTGCGCTTCAGCGTGCGCCATACACCTGTTTCCGTCAGCGCATCGAGCATATACATCACCAGGAACCCGCCGTCCGCACGCAGGAGCGATCCCCCGCGCAAATCCATGAAGTCCGAGCTCCAGCCGCCCCGCGCATCGTAGCTTCGATGAATCGTCCCAAAGAGGTTTGCGTACGTGGGGATCGTCTCGAAAATCACGGGGCTTTTTTCCTGCTCGCCGTGCGCCAGTATCACGTTTACGCCATACACGCGGAACGGATCGCGATCGATACGCTCCGTGCGCTGGCCTCCCCCGCCCTCCGACGGCGGCTGTTCGTCCTCGCCCTCGCGCTCCTTGAATGGATCGAGATTATCGAGAATGTGATGGCGAACTTCTTCGAGGTATTCGGTAATCTGCTGCGAATCGTATTTTTCCTTCAATTCCTCGATCACGCCGTCCACCAGCACGGACGCGGCTTCCTGCTCGAGATAACTCATCTCGCTCGCCAGCTCGCGCGAAAGCGAGAGCGTTTTGCGGTAGACGACCGTGAATTCCTGGCGGAACTGGTCGTATTTCCTCTCGAGATCTTCGGCTGCGGTGTTTTCGAGTTTTCCGTCCTGCACCAGCTTAGGAATTTCTTCGATCGGCACCATCTGCCCTTCCAAAACGGGAAAAATCTCGGGCAAGGCAACCGCGCCCACCTGCATCCGTCCCAAAGCAAACTGCTCGCGCGCTATGCGCCGCGTGAAATCGTCCATCAACTCTTTCTCGCGCACCGTGAAGCGCTCAACGATCCTCGTTTTCTGCCGCTGGAATGGCTCGCCCTCGAACACTTGTGGAATCCGCCTGCGTAGAAATTCAATCCCGGAGTCAACCTCCTTCTTAAAGCCGTTCGCCTGTCCGCGTGGAAGCGTCAACAGGCGCGGCCGGTCAGCGTTCTTGAAATTGTTAACGTAGCAGCGGTCCGGTGCGAGTTCGCTTTCGAGCCGCATTTCCTCGACCATCCGCACGATCATGCCGCCGCGGCTCGTTCCCGAAAGTCCGCAGACAAACAGGTTATAACCGGGCGCCGTCAGCTCGACTCCCATCCGGAGTGCGCGGAGGGCGCGCTCTTGCCCCATATCGCCGTGGTTCGGTTCCACTTCCGCCGTCGTTTCGAAGGGAACGCGTGCGGGGTCGCAGTGCCACCGAAGTTTTTCCGGAGGCAGGCTCGAATATTTCGAATTGGAATTCTTCGGCATCAACCACCATGATCCCGTTAGAGGCCGGTTACTCTAGCACGGGCCTCGGCTTCTTCCCACCCGGTTTGGCGTGAGCGTTTCTAGGCTGTTCACTCGGCATGTACAGATCGAGCAGACTCGCCGCTGTAGCAATAATGATCGGCCCAAGCACGATCCCCAGCATCCCAAAGACGCTTACTCCGCCAAGCACGCTGATGAAAATAACCAGCCCACTCATCTGCGCGCGGCCACTAATCATCCACGGGCGGATCACGTTATCTACAAGTCCGACGACCACACTACAGATTATGGCGAGTGCAATCCCGCGGCCCAGGTGTCCGGAGACCATCAAGCTGATCGCTGCGGGCGCCCAGATAAGCGCCGAGCCTATCACCGGCACGAGCGAAAAAAATCCCATCATCACGCCCCAGAAGATAGGCGCTGTAACCCCCGTGACCCCGAATGCAAGGCCGCCAAGCAGCCCATGAGCCACGGCGGCAGCCAAGCTCGACGTCACACTCGCGAAAATCAGGTCACGCGATTCGCTGATCATTCGTTCGCGATGCGGCTCCTCGAACGGAAGCACCTCGCGTAGGCGGTCGACGATTCGCTCGCCGTCACAATAGAGATAAAACATCGCAAGAATCGTAACGCCCAGATGAAAAAGAAATTCTGCCGCATTTCGGAGAATAGATCCCAGCCGCTCCGCTACGTAGCCCGCCGCCTGCTCGCCATAGCGATGGAGCACCGTACCAAGGTCCTCGGCGTTCGCGCCAGGAAAGCGCAGCTGAATCTTCACCCACAGGTCGTTCACCCACGCAAAATGTCCGTTCGCGATTCCCCGCTGAATTGACTGGACGGCATCCACGCCCTGCCGCACAAAGGCCCCCATCACCAGCAACATGGGCACAATGAGTATCAGCGTGACGCCCAGGGTACAAATAACGGCTGCCAGGGCCGGCCGCCATCGACGCGCAAGCCACGCATAGACTGGATACGAAACAACAACAAGGACCACGGCCCACGCAAGCGAACCCAGAAATGGTGCGACGACCAGAAACGCCAAATATGCCAGTACAATGACGATGCCGTAAAACAGCGCATTACCTAGGCGCTTCTGGGAGGTCAGTTCCGATGTCAAGAAGGCTCCCTTTGACTGCTCACCAATGAGACTGAATAGTTTCAATCTCACCTTTTGTCAACTGCGGCCTGCTCCGGAGCGCAGCATTTCGCCACTACCACCAGTCAAATGTTCATGTGTCGCTGGTCACTCGCAGTTATAATCAGAGGAATTAGTTCGTGCGATTTCCGAGCGAGGTTTTCATGCCGGACCCCTCTTGCAAGCATACGCGCACGGAGCTCATCGCCAAAGATGATGATGCGCAGTACGTAGAATGCCTCGACTGTGGCGAAATTCTCGAGGCCGGAGAAATCACCGAAGATGCTGGCTCCGGAGAATCTCTCTCCGACGCCTGAGTTCAGGCACGTCGCAGAAAAGAATCCTTCCAGCGGAAGATAGCGTCATCGTAGAATGCGCCGTAACCTGTTATCAAATCGTTTTAGGGGAGGCGACTGTGTGGAAGCACGTAATTACTCTTTCCGCTCTGCTAATTCTGTCGTCCCCTGCCTGCGTGGCTCAGGAAACTAAAGGACCCGAAAAACCGGCCGCCGCGGATTTCAAGATTCCTCCCGAAATTGCGAAGCAGCCGAATCCGGTGAAGCCGAGTCCCGAATCGATTGCCCAGGGCAAGAAGAAGTACGCCATCGATTGTGCGATGTGTCACGGCAAGACGGGCGATGGCAAGGGTGACCTCGCCACCGATATGAATTTAAAGATTCCCGATTACCGTGATCCCACCGCGCTGAAGGATAAGACCGACGGCGAACTTTTCTACATTATTCAGAAGGGAAAGGGCGACATGCCGGCGGAAGGCGATCGCGCCAAGAAAGATGATATTTGGAATCTCGTGAACTATATCCGCTCGCTCGCCAAGAAATAATCGCCTGACGTTCAGCGCACGCCGAATTCCTCGATAATCCTAAGAACGTCAGCCGCGGAAACATCGTAGACCGCGTGCTCGTCTTCCTGTTCCAGCCGACCGCGGAGGTATTCTGCAGCGATGTAGCTCGCCTCGCGGTCACTTAGGTTCCGGCCGGCTTCCGTTCGAAATGCAACAAATGCGGGATGCGCCAGCCCGAGCACAACGCCTTTGCCGTCCACGAAGAATTTGCAGTCCATGGTATCGCTGTGGCGCGTGGCAATTCCGTTCCAGCAATGTGAAAACCGGCAGTGATAAACGAAATCCGTCACCTTTGAAGGTACGTCGAACACGCCGATGAAATCGCTCATCGCGCCGGCGTTCGGAATTGTCGGATATGCGATCTTCGGCATTTTGTCGCCTATTTTCTGGCCCCGACGGCCGCGGGCTTCTCACACTGCTGATAGCCCTGTACCGCCGCGCCCACTCCTGCACCCATAGGCACGCGATGGCCTTGGTCGAGCATCACTTTTTCGAACGCGCCAAGGAAGAGCAGCACGTTTGTCCGTTGGCTCGAATAACCCATCAAGCCCACGCGCCAGATTTGACCCTTCGTCGGTCCGATGCCACCGGCGATCTCGATGTTGAATTCATCGAGCAACTGTTGCCGCACTCTCTTGTCGTCGAGCCCGGCGGGAATTTTCAGGCTGGTCACCGTTGGCAGCCGATCAGCCGGATTCGAAACAAAAAGCTCGACGCCCATCGCCTCGATACCGGCCACAAGTGCCTGCTGATTTTGTAGATGCCGCTCCCAGCGCGCTTCGAGCCCTTCCTCAAGCACGAGCCGCGCCGCCTCGCGCAAACCGTAAATCAGCGAAATAGGCGGCGTGTGATGATAGGTCCGCTCTTTGCCCCAATAGCTCATTACGGGCGTCAAGTCGAAATACCAGCTCTGCACCGGCGTCTTTCGCGCCTGCATCAATTCTTCCACACGTGCGTTCACGGTTATCGGTGACATTCCCGGCGGCGCGCTGAGAGCTTTTTGCGAACCGCTGAAGCAAATGTCGATGCGCTGCTTGTCCACATTCAGCGGGACGCCAGCCAGCGTCGCCACGGTATCAACGACCAGCAGCGCGCCCAGTTCATCCGCCACTTTGCGGTAGTCTTCGATTTTTTGCAGCACTGCTGTTGACGTCTCTCCGTGGGCGAGACCGACGAATTTGATCTTCTTACCCTTGCCCACGCGGCGAATATCTTCGGGGTCCACGGTGCGCCCGAGCGGCGCCTCCACGCGATTCACTTTTGCCGGGCTTCGCTCTGCAATCACCGCCATGCGCTCGGAAAACATTCCGTTCACGCACACGATGCACTCGTCGCCCGCTTCCAAAGTATTCAGAACGGCCGTTTCGATTCCGCCGGACCCCGACGCCGAAATCGGGTACGTGATTCGATTTTCCGTTTGAAACACTCCGCGTAACAACGTCTGCACCTCGCTCATCATCTCCAGAAACCACGGATCGAGATGTCCTACCATGGGCGCCGCCAGCGCGCGATACACGCGCGGATCGATATTCGACGGGCCGGGCGTCAGCAGGATTCGTACCGGAGGAGCCAGTTCACCTATGATTTCTTTCATGTTCTCTTGCCTCGCATCCCCGTGATTCTTTTTAGCCTGCGCACACCATCGGGACGATATCGCGACAGGCCTTGAGGGACAATTAGTGCGCCTGCCAAGACAAATAGTGTCCCTAAACCGGCACAGGTTGGTCAACCTCCAATATGGTTGGGAAGCCGCCAACTAAGATAAATGAGAGCTCCGCAACAGGAAGATGTAAGAGCCCAAATCGCAGCAGTCAATTTCGCGAATTATCGTGGTCCGGAGCGGGAGTCCCCGTACGTGAGAGGTGTTAGCGATTTCGCAACTGTTTTCTCGTCGAGTTGAAAGGCCTATACCCCTATGCTAGTTTTGAATTGACTCCAATCTCATGTCAAGTCTGATGGAAGAGGCAAAAGCGGCGGCTGCGGCGAGAGCGAAAATCTCTCGCGTGGAGGTGTATTGGCATACCGTACGTTATCGCACGGTAGCGCTCTACATCGTGGTAGTTGCCGCCATCATTTTTGCCTCTGTCTACCTGATTTTCCCGGAAATGTCGGCAGGCATCGTCAAGCGCATTTCCGACACGATGTCGCCTAAAACCAGCGGGGTGGCCAATATCACGGCGCGACAGGCGCGTTTCGTGAACCTCGACGGAAAAGTACAGGTGAAGAAAGTGAATTCCGTTCAATGGGGCAACGCCGACTATCAGCTCACACTCGATAAAGGCGACTTCATTCAAACGGGTCCGGACGGAGTGGCGCGTATCGCGTTCGCGGACGGAACGACCTATACGGTAAAGGGTGATACGCTCGTGACGGTCGAGGACAATGTTGTTGAACCCGACCGCGCCTCGTCCGTCGGCGTACACATCAGTTCCGGTCAGGTCGATCTCGCCACCGGCACCTGGGAAGTTCCAGGCTCGAAAGCCGAAGTGTCCTTCGAGCATGCGGTGGCTTCGCTGCGCGAGAATAGCCGAGCCGCGGTACGCAGCGACCCCAACACGCAGCAGCAGGAGATTACGGTCGCCAACGGCAGTGCAGAACTCAATCGCGGCGGCGAACACTTGAATATCGGCCAGTGGGAACGCGCATCGTTTCCTACCGGAGGACAGGTCACGAAGTCGGACGTTCTCGCTCCACCCGATCTCACCGAGCCGCTCAACATGGCTCCAATCATAGTGGCCGATCCCAGGCACGATCCTATTCATTTTTCATGGAAGCCTGTCAGGACCGCAAAGATGTACGATTTTCAGACCAGCACCACGGCGATGTTTAATCACGTGGTAAATGAAAAGAAAACGGCTGAAACAAACATTGAGATTACCGGTCTCGATCCGGGCGAATATTTCTGGCGCGTTCGCGCGATCGACGAAAAGGAAAATGTCAGCGACGCCAGCAATTCATACAAGTTCACACTCGTGGCTGCCGGCAAACAGCAGGAAATGCTGCTCGAAGTTCAGAACACCGAACTCCACGGCAATGTGGTGGAAGTCATCGGCCGCACAGAGCCAGGCGCGGCGCTGATTGTGAACGGTGAACAAGTAGCTGATATTCAGTCCGACGGCCGCTTCCGGTATTTCACGCAACCCATGGCTCGCGGAAGCCACACTATCGTGATTACTGGGCAAAACCGGCGCGGCGGCACCGCGATAAAGCGCACGGAAGTCGTGGTCCCGTAACAGCCGTTTTTCGTACTCATAGGCGCATTCTTTCAAAATTAGGTGCCGCTTGGCGGTGCCCATCGGAAACCGGGGGAGAAGCAACACGTGACGAAGAATGGCTTCAACATGCGGTCGGTCTTTAGCCTGTTTTCATCCGACTTGGCTATCGACCTGGGGACCGCGAACACTCTCGTCTTTGCGCGCGGCAAAGGTATCGTCGTAAATGAACCTTCGATCGTCGCCATCAACAAAAATAACGGTGAAGTTGTCGCGGTCGGCCGCGCTGCGCGCATAGAGAGAGATCAGCAGATCGAGATCGGCGCTCCCCGGCGGGGACGGCAGCTTCCAGCTCCCGGGCGGGTTCTGCCACCAGTTCTGCGGGGCGCTCGGCCCCGTGTCGCCCACCTGCGCCGCGCGGGCCGCTGCGCCGGCGTCGAAGGGGACGAAGAGATCGTCGCTGGTTCCTTGGTTGACCGTCTGGTAGTTCGCGTCGCCGATCAGCTTCTTGAGACCGGTGTTGGTGACCCCGAGGTTGAGGCAGTATCGCGGGCGACCGTTCACGGGCCACTCCGTGGCAGTGGTGATCGTCAAGGGACCGCCGCTTCCCGGCCGGAGGTCGCCGCAAAGCTTGCAGGCGCCCGCAGACGCGCCAGGGACGTCGCGAATGGAGAAGATGAAGTGACGGACGTAGGGGAACGTGTAGCCGCGCAGGATCAATCCCTGGATGTCTCCCAGGCGCAGCGGCGGGGCACCGCTCCCGGTGGCGAACAATGATGGGCGCGCATCCTGGCTTTCCATGACTCTGGTCCTTTCCGGGCGATCCTTGCCGGCCGGCGCCGGCAAGGATCGATCCAAATCGCTGTTCGGACGCTAGGGCTTCGCCGCCGGGGCAAAGGTGATCGTGACCGGCGGCAAGGGCCAGAGCGCCTGGGCGGAGGCATAGCTCTGGAGGATGTTGCCCACCGTCATCCCAGGGAACGGGGTGCCGAGGACGTACTTTGGATTCGGCGGTGTATTGACAGGGAGCTTGGCGGCCGCGGGGATCGTCGGGTCGCCGAAGTTGTAGCGCATCAGGAGCGTGGTGAAAGCGCCGGGGTTCTTGAACACGCCGCCGTGGGCCAGGATGAAAGCCGCGGAGGACTTGTCGGTGGGTTTGACGATGCCGCTCTCGTCCAGCGTCTTGAGCAGAAGATCGAGGACGGCGGCGATCTGCTGATTCGAGGTGAAGGCGGCGATGTAGGGACCGAAATCGGCGTCGTAAAGCGACATCGCGAGGAGCAGGTCCTTGCCCTTCGCCGTTTGGAAGGTCGGGACCGGAAGGGGCGGCACGGGCGCCGTGTCGGCGGGCAGGGCATAGAACATGGAGAAATGGACGCCGATGAGCGCGCGTGGATCAGCGCCTGCAGCAGCGCTCGCGGGGTTTGTCGCGGCGAAGGCTTGCTGAGCACTGTCGCGGGCCGCCTTGAGGCTGCCCTTCTTGAGCGGCAGGAAGAGGAGAAGCAGGTGCTGCTCCAGCGGCGCTGACAAGGAGGTGATGGGGCCGGGTTGCGGCGTGGTCTTGGTTGCCATCGAGGTCGTCCTTTCCCGTGTTCGGGGTTGAACGTGGGGCCTCGTGCCGTGACGAGCGGACACTCCACCTCACGGCCTGCGAGGTCTCTCGCGCCCCACGATGCATAACTTGACTTTGACTTCGACTTTGATTGGATCAGATGAGAAACGTCCCGGTCAACAATAATATGGCCATATCTCCACTAGCGCAAATGCAGGCGGGCGCAAGTCACGGCCGGCGATCGAAGCGTAGCCCCACGAGCAGGGCGGTGGCCAGAATCGTTTTCCCGAGCCCACGTCTCCCTCAGCGCCGCCGCCGCCGGCAGGGTGCCGGCGCGGATGGCGGGGAAGAGGCCGCCGACGAGGCCCATCGGCGAGCACCGAGATGCTTCGAGCTTGGTTCCGGGAGACTCTGACGGCGGCAGCTCGCCCCGAGCTGGCGCCAGAGGGCGGCGGGGGTAGGGGTCGACTTGACAGCGCGGCCGGGCCGCCTTAGACTGTTAGCAGTCACCGCGCCTGAGTGCTAACAAAGGGCGGCGGTCAGATCGTAGAGAGCCTTTCCTATCAACGAGTTCAAGGAGGTACCAGCCGTGTTGAACATCCGTCCGTTGCACGACCGAGTGGTGGTGAAGCGCATCGAGCAGGAGGAGCAGGTGCGGGGTGGCATCATCATTCCCGACACCGCCAAGGAGAAGCCGCAGGAGGCCGAGGTCGTCGCCGTCGGCCCGGGCAAGCTGAACGACGAGCACAAGCGGGCGCCCATGGACGTCAAGGACGGTGACCACGTGCTGATGGGCAAGTATTCCGGCAGCGAGATCAAGATCGGCGACGAGGACTACGTCATCCTGCGCGAGGACGAGATCCTGGCCGTGGTCAACGGCAAGAAGTGATCGTCCCGTCAGCGACCGCGAAGGCATCGCAGGCATCCGGGACATCGGAGACCGTCAGCGTCAGCCGTTTTCTACTTTATCGCGACACAGAGGAGGCATAGAAAGCCATGGCTAAGCAGATCACCTACTCCGGGGACGCCCGCGCGGCGATCCTCCGGGGCGTTAACAAGCTCG
>Ga0209528_1000127_pt1 | contig 10155 bp, 15 predicted proteins | sample JacPinW_OM2H0_M3_FD_187970 | JGI IMG/M metagenome (GOLD analysis project Ga0209528, IMG submission 187970) | Forest soil microbial communities from Algoma, Ontario, Canada - Jack Pine, Ontario site 1_JW_OM2H0_M3 (SPAdes) (version 2) | ecosystem: Environmental > Terrestrial > Soil > Boreal...
GCTTTCGGCCGAAAAGCGGCACGAAGGCGCGAAGTAGAATCGCAAACAAAGTTTGAGTAAAGACAGGTTCAAGAAATCATGCCGAAGCGAATTCTCCAGGGTGTCGTGGTGAGCGACAAGCAAGAAAAGACGATCGTCGTCAAGGTCGAGCGCCGTTTTACGCATCCGCTGTTGAAGAAGACGGTGCGGCGATCGAAGAATTATCACGCGCATGACGAGATGAAAGCTTTCAAGGTGGGGGACACGGTGTCGATCGAGGAGACGAAGCCGATCTCGAAGCTGAAGCGCTGGACCATCGTCGGCGCGGCGGCGAAATGACGGGTTAATTGATGGCGAGGCGAAAACCTCCTTCAGACAGAAGTCTGGTTGGCCGTTGGCCGGCGGAAACCGGTCTGGAAAGAAAGGTGCAAGACGATGATCCAGATGCAAACCAACCTCGACGTCGCCGATAATTCCGGCGCGCGCCGCGTGATGTGCATCAAGGTGCTCGGCGGCTCGAAGCGGAAATATGCCGGCGTCGGCGATATTATCGTCGTCTCGATCAAGGAAGCGATTCCGCGCGGGCGCGTCAAAAAGGGCGACGTGATGAAAGCGGTGGTCGTGCGCACCGCCAAGGACATCAAGCGCGCCGACGGTTCGGTGATCAGGTTCGATTCCAACGCGGCAGTCTTGATCAACGCCCAGTCGGAGCCGGTCGGCACCCGCATTTTTGGGCCGGTTCCGCGCGAATTGCGCGCCAAGAACCAGATGAAGATCATCTCGCTCGCGCCGGAGGTGTTGTGATGGCGGCAAAAATCAAAAAGGGCGACAGGGTCGTTGTCCTCGCCGGGCGCGATAAAGGCCGTTCCGGCGAAGTCGTGCGGGTTCAGCCCAAAGAGGCGCGCGCGATCGTGCGCGGGGTCAACACGGTGAAACGGCACCAGAAGCAATCCGCCAAGCAGGAAGCGGGGATCATCACCAAGGAGGCCCCGATCCATCTATCGAACCTAGCGATTGCCGACCCCAAGAACAACAAGCCCACGCGGGTAGGATTCAAGATCTTGACGGACGGCCGCAAGGTTCGTTTCGCGAAGCGCTCCGGAGAATTGATCGATGGCTGAGGCGAAAACCGGCAAGGGCGGAGCCAAGGGCGCGGGCAAGCCCGCAGGCAAGGACGCCGCCAAGGACACCGCGAAGGGGGCTCCAAAGGCCGCCGCCAAGACCAAGAAACCAGCCACCGAGAGCCGTGGAGACGCGAGGCCGGTCGCCACCGCCGAAGCGCTTGCGCCGCCCAAGGATTACCTGCCGCGGCTCAGGAAACATTACGAAGAGGTCGTGCGGCCCCAGCTCACCGCGCAATTCGGTTACAAGAACCGGTTCGAAGTGCCGGGCATCGAGAAGATCGTCCTCAACATGGGCGTCGGCGAAGCGGTCAATGACACCAAGAAGGTCACCCTCGCGGCGGCTGACCTCGGCCTGATCGCCGGTCAGAAGGCGGTCATCACCCATGCCCGCAAGGCGATCGCGACGTACAAGGTGCGCGAGAACATGCCGATCGGAGCCAAGGTCACCTTGCGCAAGACGCGGATGTATGAGTTCCTCGACCGGCTGGTCACGATCGCGCTGCCCCGGGTCCGAGATTTTCGCGGCCTTAACCCGAAAAGTTTCGACGGCCATGGCAATTACGCGTTGGGAATCAAGGAACATATCGTGTTCCCGGAAATTGACTACGACAAGACGGAAAGCATTTTGGGTCTCGACGTGATTGTTTGCACAACGGCAAAATCCGATGACGAGGCGCGCGCGCTTTTGCGTGCCTTCAACTTCCCGTTCCGGCAGTGAAACGAACAGATTTCAAACGCGGAAACTAGAGGCAGAGGTTCATGGCGAAGAAGAGTTCGATCGAGAAAAACAACCACCGGATCAAACTGGTCAAGCAATATGCTGGCCGCCGCCGCCGCTTGAAGACTATCGCCAATAACGAGGCCCTGACGATGGAGGAGCGCTTCGCGGCGCGCCTAAAACTTGCCGAACTGCCGCGCAACTCCGCCGCTTCGCGGATTCGCAACCGCTGCGAGGTGAGCGGGCGGCCGCGCGGCTTTACGCGCAAAATGAAAATGTCGCGCATCGCGCTCCGGGAATTGGGCTCGAAAGGCTTGATCCCCGGTCTCGTGAAATCGAGCTGGTAGGAGGGCGGATCATGGCAATGAACGATCCGTTGGGCGATATGCTCACCCGCATCCGCAACGCCCAGATGCGCCGCAAGGGCAAGGTTCAGACGCCGGGATCGCGGCTGCGCGCGCATGTGCTCGATGTCTTGCAATCGGAAGGCTATATTCGCGGTTATTCCACGACCGAATATGGCAATGGCCGCACCGAGTTCGAAATCGAATTGAAATATTCCGACGGCGCCCCGGTCATTCGCGAGATCGAACGGGTGTCGAAGCCAGGGCGCCGCGTCTATGCCGCCGTCGATGCGATGCCGCGCGTTGCGAACGGATTGGGAATTACGATTGTTTCAACCCCCAAGGGCGTCATGGCCGACCATGCCGCGCGCGACGCCAATGTCGGCGGCGAAGTCCTCTGCAAGGTCTTCTAACCGGATGAACGAGGAAACCTTAGCATGTCGCGTATCGGAAAAAAGCCGGTCATCGTCCCCGCCGGCGTAACGGCCACGGTGGACGGCCAGTCCATTTCAGTGAAGGGCGGCAAGGGAGAGCTATCCTTCACAGCGCCCGATAACGTGAGCGTGGCTTTGGTGGAGGGCAAGATCGTGGTCATGCCGCGTAACGACAGCACGCCGGCGCGGGCAATGTGGGGCACGACGCGGTCGATGATCAATAGTCTCATGATCGGCGTCTCGAACGGTTTCGAACGTAAACTCGAGATCACCGGGGTCGGCTATAAGGCCGTGGTCTCGGGCAAAAGCGTTCGCCTTTCGCTTGGCTATAGCCACGACGTGACTTTCCCGATTCTGGCGGGAATCGCAATTGCCGCGCCAAAGCCGACGGAAATCTCGATCACCGGCATCGACAAGCGGCAGGTCGGGCAGACCGCCGCGGAAATCCGCGCCTTGCGCCCGCCCGAACCCTATAAGGGCAAGGGCGTAAAATATGCCGGTGAATTTATCTTCCGTAAGGAAGGCAAGAAGAAGTAGAAGAGACGAAAGCAAGGATTTGGGCGCATGGCAAAAGATAATACGGTGACGGCCCGCCGCCGGGCGCGTGTCCGGCGTTCGCTCCGGGCCCATGCCTATGGCAAGCCGCGGCTGACTGTCTTCCGCTCGTCGAAGCAGATTTATTGCCAGATCGTCGACGATGGCTTGGGCCGCACCCTCGCCGCCGCGTCGTCGCTCGAAAAAGTCAACCGGGAAGGCCTGAAGAGCGGGGCAACGGTGGCGTCGGCGAAGATCGTCGGTCAGCAGCTTGCCGAGCGGGCGACGCGGGCCGGAATAAGCGAAGTCGTGTTCGACCGCGGTGCCTATATGTATCACGGACGGGTCAAGGCGCTGGCGGAAGGCGCCCGCGAAGGCGGCCTCAAATTTTAAGGCGAGCGGCAAATAAGATGTTGGCCGGAATAGACGCGCGGCGAATTGGAAAATGGAACCAAGCTTTGGCGACACGCTGAGCTCTTTCACTTTTTTCGGGAGAATAGTCATGGAAAAACGTTCTTGGAATTTTACCCTGGGCTGCCTTTTGGTCTTCTTGGTCATGTTGGGGTTTTCGATCCACGGACAACAAAAGTGGCAGGAAGCGCGGGCGATCAATCAGATCCGTCTGCCAACGACGGAAAAGGTGGATCCAAATTTGTTTGACCGGAAGGTCACGCCGCTTCCTAGCTTCTCAATAAGCGGCGGACACTAACTCATGGCGCGTGACGGAGAAGGCGGCCGGGGCCGCGATCGCGAGGATCGCGACGGCGAATTCATGGATCGTTTGGTCCATATCAATCGCGTCGCCAAGGTGGTGAAAGGCGGCCGCAGATTCGGCTTCGCCGCTCTCGTCGTCGTCGGCGACCAGAAGGGCCGGGTCGGCTTTGGCCATGGCAAGGCCCGCGAGGTTCCCGAAGCCATCCGCAAGGCAACCGAATCCGCGAAGCGCTCGCTCATCCGGGTGCCGCTGCGGGAGGGCCGCACCTTGCACCATGACGTCAATGGGCGGCACGGGGCGGGCCGCGTGGTGCTGCGCGCGGCGCCGGCCGGAACCGGCATCATCGCCGGCGGTCCGATGCGCGCCATTTTCGAGACCCTCGGCATGCACGATGTCGTCGCCAAGTCGCAAGGATCATCGAATCCCTATAACATGGTGCGCGCGACCTTCGATGCCCTGCAACGGGAAGACTCGCCCCGCGCCGTCGCGGCGCGGCGCAACCTCAAGGTATCCGCTCTCCAGGCGCGCCGCCAAGGTGGCGAGACGGAAGCCGCGAGCGAAGGGTAAGGGAACAAACCATGACGGCAAATCCCGTGGCACGGATCATCGTGGAACAGATCAAGAGTCCAATCGGGCGTCCCGCGTCGCAACGCGCAACGCTGATCGGTCTTGGCCTGAACAGGATCGGCCGGCGCTCCTCGCTTGAAGACACCGCCGCCGTGCGCGGCATGATCGCGAAAGTGGCTCACCTCGTTCGCATCGTCGACGCGGCGCGGGACGAAGCGAGGACAAGACGATGAAGCTCAACGATATAGCCGACAATGCCGGGGCGTTGAAGCCGCGCATGCGTGTCGGGCGCGGGATCGGGTCTGGAAAGGGCAAGACTTGCGGACGGGGCGTCAAGGGACAGAAAGCGCGAACCGGCGTCGCGATCAAGGGCTTCGAGGGGGGGCAGATGCCGCTGCACCGGCGGCTGCCAAAGCGCGGCTTCTGGAACCCATTTTCGATCCACTACAATGAAGTCAATCTCGGCCGCGTTCAGGCCGCGCTGGATGCGGGCAAGCTCGATGCGGCGGCCCCAGTGACGATCGAGGCGTTGATCGGCGCCGGGGTCTGCGCCAAGCCGCGCAATGGCGTCAAGATCCTGGGCAAGGGCGCCCTCGCGGCAAGGCTCGCCTTCGAGGTGGCCGCGGCGTCGAAGAGCGCGGTGGCGGCGATCGAGGGCGCCGGCGGGTCGATCGTTTTATTAACAAAGGAAATCGAACCCCCGCTGGCCGGGGCTTAGGTTCGCCGCCAAGACGCGTCACGGCGGTCCGCGCGAAAAAGCGCCCGCCGCCTAACGCGGTTCTTTAAATGTCCTGGCCTCGACAACGGTTGGCGCCGGGGGGAGATTTGGAACTTCTGATTCTCCGGGAGGTCAAATGGTAAAAAACGTTCGGGCACCTCGCGGGTCAAGGGAGCAGTAAATGGTATCGGCGGCGGAGCAGCTCGCGGCGAATATCAATTGGAGTGCGTTCGGCAAGGCCGAGGAACTCAAAAAGCGTATTTTATTCACGCTCGCGGCGTTGGTCGTCTATCGTCTGGGGACCTACATCCCCTTGCCTGGAATCGACCCCGTTGCTTTTGAGAAGAATTTCACCGGCAACCGGCAGGGCGTTCTTGAATTGTTCAATATGTTCGCCGGCGGCGCGGTCCAGCGCATGGCGATCTTCGCGTTGAACATCATGCCTTACATCTCCGCCTCGATCATCATCCAGATGCTGACGTCGGTTTTTCCGACCTTGGAGGCTTTAAAGAAGGAGGGCGAGTCCGGGCGCAAGGTCATCAATCAATACACCCGGTATCTGACGGTCGTTCTCGCTGCCTTCCAAGCCTATGGCATCTCGGTGGGGCTCGAAGGCCAGGGATATGTCCTCGAACCTGGGCCGTTCTTCCGCATTTCCACCGTGTTGACCCTGATGGGCGGCACGATGTTTCTGATGTGGCTCGGCGAACAGATCACCTCGCGCGGCATCGGCAATGGCGCCTCGCTCATTATTTTCGCCGGCATCGTCGCGGCTTTTCCCTCGGCCATCGTCAATACCTTGGAACTCGGCCGCCAGGGCGCGATCTCGACGGGACTGATCATCGGGGTGCTGGCGATGTCGATTGCGGTGGTCGCCTTCATCGTGTTCATGGAACGGGCGCAGCGGCGGCTTCTGATCACCTACCCCAAACGTCAGCAAGGCAATAAAATCTACGAGGGCCAAACGTCTTTTCTGCCGCTGAAGCTGAATACGTCCGGGGTCATCCCGCCGATTTTTGCGTCCTCGCTTTTGCTGTTGCCGGTCACGATCGCCAATTTCTCACAGAACCAGGGCGGCACCGGAATTCTCGCGACAATCACGACCTATCTCGGTCACGGCCGCCCGCTGTACATGGTCGCCTATGTCGGGCTGATCGTCTTTTTTGCCTTTTTCTACACCTCCATTCAATTCAATCCCGTGGAGACGGCGGACAATCTCAAGAAACACGGCGGCTTCGTCCCAGGGATAAGGCCGGGTGAACGGACGGCGCAATATATCGACACAATCCTGACGCGCGTCACGGTTCTCGGCGCCGCCTATCTTGCCCTTATCTGTCTGTTGCCGGAAATGCTGATCTCCTATACGGGGATGCCGTTTTATTTCGGCGGCACGTCTCTCCTCATCGTGGTCAGCGTCATCATGGACACGGTGGCTCAAATCATGGGCCATCTGCAGGCGCATCAATATGAGGGCCTTGTGAAAAAAGCCAAATTGCGGGGGAAGCGCCGATGAGACTGGTCCTTCTTGGACCGCCCGGCGCCGGAAAAGGCACCCAGTCGGCGCGGCTCAAGGAGAAATATCATATCCCGCAATTGTCCACGGGAGACATGCTGCGCGCCGCGGTCAAGGCCGCGACGCCGGCCGGGCTCGCGGCCAAGGCGATCATGGACAAGGGCGGCCTAGTGCCGGACGAGACGGTGGTTGGCATCGTCGCCGATTGTATCGCGGCGCCGGACGCCAAAGGGGGCTTTATCCTGGATGGATTCCCGCGCACGGTGCATCAAGCGGAGGCCTTGGCCAAAATGCTGGGCGCCAAAAACCTGGATCTCGATGCCGTCATCGAACTCAAGGTGGATGAGGCGGCGCTGCTTGCGCGGATCGCCAAGCGCGCGAACGACACCCTCGCGCGCGGCGAAACGGTGCGCGCCGACGACACTGCGGAGGCGTTCAAAACCCGGCTCGCCGCCTATCACGCCGAGACGGCGCCCGTCGCCGCCTTTTATGCGAAAAAGGCGGTCCTGAAAACGGTCGATGGAATGGCGCCGGTCGATGCCGTCGCCTCGGCGATCGACCAGCTCCTCGACGGCGCCGTCCGGACCGTTCGCTGGCCTTGACCCGGTTCACGCGAGATGAAAAATTAGTGGAGCGCGGCGCGCGGGGCGGGCTTCCTCGTTCCGCCGGGACTTTGACCGTCAAATGCAGTTCATCAGATTTTCTTCGTCTTTGCCGGCCAGCGCCCGCATCTCCGCGAGCGTGCGATTGTCGAGCACGGTCGCGATCGCGTTGCGGGCTTCGAGCATGACGAGACGGACACAGCAATGTTGCTCGTCGGCGCAATCCTCGCAGCGCCGGTAGGAATTCTTGCTTGCGCAGGCGATCGGAGCGAGCGGCCCATCAAGGACGCGAACGATATGGCCAACCTTGATTTCATGCGCCGGCCGGGCCAATGAATAGCCGCCGCCTTTGCCCTTTTTTGAAAAAACGAAGCCGGCGTTGCGCAGTTCGCCGAGAATCGTGTCGAGAAATTTTTTCGGAATTTCATTCGCATTGGCGATGTCGTTCACGAGCGTCGCCTCGCCCACCGGGTGTCTGGCAAGGTGAACCATCGCCTTAAGACCGTATTTTCCTTTTTTCGTGAGCATTATTCCACCCTCGACGGCAATTTGCAGTGCAAACGGATCCAGCCGTCGACAATATTGAGCCGACTCGTAAATATCCACAAGTTTTATAGTCTTTGACGGCAAAATATGCCGTTATTCCGAAGTCCCATCGATTATGAGGGGCCATCGCCAGGCTCGGATGGAGGCGGCGAGCAAAGCCAAGCGTCCAAACCACCTGAAACAGGCAGCGAACATATATACGGCGCGAGCGCGCCAAATTACCCATCGTCCGCAACATCGAAGGCGCCACGGTCGATGCCGCCGCCAACCAAAATCGCGCGTTTTCCGGAATGATTGGGCGCACCGACGACGCCTTCCTGCTCCATCCGCTCGACGAGCGAGGCCGCTTTATTGTACCCGACCGACAGACGGCGCTGGATGTAGCTCGTCGAGCATTTTTTGTCGCGCAGAACGATATTGACGGCGCGGTCGTAGAGATCGCCCGCTTCCTCGGCATCCATGCTGCCCGGCGCCGGCTCGTCGCCATCCTCGCCGTCCCCGTCGTCGTCCTCGGTGATCGCGTCGAGATATTCCGGCTGGCCTTGTGTCTTCAGATGCGCGACGATCTTTTCGACCTCGCTGTCGATGACGAAAGGCCCATGCACGCGCGAAATGCGCCCGCCCCCCGCCATGTACAGCATGTCGCCTGACCCAAGAAGCTGCTCGGCGCCTTGCTCGCCTAGGATTGTGCGGCTATCGATCTTGGAGGTGACCTGAAACGAAATGCGGGTCGGAAAATTCGCCTTGATCGTCCCGGTGATGACATCGACGGAAGGGCGCTGCGTCGCCATGATGAGGTGAATGCCCGCCGCGCGCGCCATCTGGGCAAGCCGCTGGATCGCGCCTTCGATGTCCTTGCCGGCGACCATCATCAGATCGGCCATCTCATCCACGATCACCACGATAAAAGGCAGGACCGAAAGCTGCATCGCCTCGTGTTCGTAGATCGCTTCGCCGGTCTCGCGATCGTAGCCAGTCTGGACCGTCCGCATGAGGGTCTCGCCCTTGGCCGCCGCCTCCGCGACGCGGGCGTTGAACCCATCGATGTTGCGGACGCCGAGCTTCGACATGTTCTTGTAGCGCTCCTCCATTTCGCGAACCGCCCATTTTAGCGCGACGACCGCCTTCTTTGGGTCGGTGACGACCGGCGTCAGCAAATGCGGAATCCCGTCATAGACCGACAATTCGAGCATTTTCGGATCGACCATGATGAGGCGGCATTCCCGCGGCGTCAGCCGGTAGAGCAACGACAGGATCATCGTGTTGATGGCAACCGACTTGCCCGATCCCGTCGTACCCGCGACGAGAAGATGCGGCATTCTTGCCAGATCGACGATGATCGGCTCGCCGCCGATTGTCTTGCCAAGCGCGATCGCCAGCCGGTGTTTGGTTTTCTCGAAATCCTGGGACCCGAGCAATTCGCGCAGATAGACGGTCTCGCGCCGCTGGTTCGGCAATTCGATGCCGATGGCGTTGCGCCCTTGAACCACGGCGACGCGGGCCGAGAGAGCCGACATCGAACGCGCGATGTCGTCGGCAAGACCGATCACCCGCGAGGATTTGATGCCGGGCGCCGGCTCCAGTTCGTAAAGCGTCACCACCGGACCTGGCCGCACATGAATGATCTCGCCCTTGACGCCGAAATCCTCGAGCACGCCTTCAAGCAGCCTGGCGTTCTGGCCGAGCGCGTCCTCGGAGACTTTGTTCGCGGCTGGCTTCCGGGGCTCGCCGAGGATGTGCAGCGGCGGCAAGATATAGTCGGGCCGCGCCAGCCGGTCTAGCAACGAGGGTTGCACCTCCTTGCGCGCGCGCGATCCGGGCCTTAACGCGCCGGCTGCCGGTGCGATGACGCGGCGCGGCGCGTAGATGTCGCCATCCGGGTCCTGGTTTTGCCGCGGCGGGGTCCCCCCGCTTGCCGCGCGGGCGGCGGGCGGGGCATAGGCGCTGGCGTCGAAATGGGACTCCACCGGCTCGGACTGTGGCCAGTGCAGCGGCTCCGTGGCGAGGTCGAGCGGCCGCTCGAAGGCGCCCTCGGGCTGCCGCGCCGCCGCCGGCCACGCGGGCAGTGGCGGCGCGCGCCGGCGCGCGATTTGGCGTGCCACCGCCGCCTTTAGGCTAAGACCTGCGTGAATGATGGCGCCGAGCAAAACGAGTGCGAAGCCTGGCTCGCCGGCGGCGTCCTGATCATCCGGCACCGGCGCGTCACGGCGGCCCGGCAAAGGGTCTTCCTCGTCCTCGCCCAAATTCGTCGAAGCATAATCGCGCAGGCTGATGGAGGCCGAGAGGCAGAGGATCGCGCCGCCCGCCAGGATGGCGGAAAATAAAAGCATTCCGGAGCGGTGCCCGGCGAGCATGCGGCTA
>Ga0209528_1000128_pt1 | contig 10124 bp, 7 predicted proteins | sample JacPinW_OM2H0_M3_FD_187970 | JGI IMG/M metagenome (GOLD analysis project Ga0209528, IMG submission 187970) | Forest soil microbial communities from Algoma, Ontario, Canada - Jack Pine, Ontario site 1_JW_OM2H0_M3 (SPAdes) (version 2) | ecosystem: Environmental > Terrestrial > Soil > Boreal...
CGGATTCTGAGGCCGATCCTAGCACGATGGAGAATCAGAGGCATCGCAGGGAATTTGCTTCTGCCCTCGCCGGCCAAATCGGCGTGGATGGAGGCAACGGTCAATCTCTGGGCGTTCCTTTTTTGTACGTGGCGGTGCCGGTTTCTGGGGGAGCGGTGCGACTGGCATATCCGGTGCCCGAGATGGAAATTACGGATCGTCCGCTGACCGTGGCCCTGTTCTGGGGATCACTGACCGCATTCGTTTTCGCGGTGATCGTGGCAGCGGTCGCTGCCCAATATGTTGGCCGGCGTCTGCAGCGGATCGTGAATTTTGCCGAGCGTGTGGCCGGTGGGGATTTGACCGCCAGAATCGCGTCCTCTTCGCGGGACGAGATCGGGCAGGTGGCCTCGGCACTCGATAAAACGACGCGCGGCGTGGAAGAAAGTTACGCTCGCGTTCAAAACAGCCAGCGCGAGCTGGAAACTCTTCTCAACAGCATGCAGGACGCGGTGATTGCGGTGGATGTCGACGGGCGCGTGCAATGGGCCAATCGGGGCATGGACCGTCTGCTGCTTCGAGCTCCCCGTCTGAATGCGCCGTTGGTCGACAGCGTCCGCGACCCGGACTTTCTTGCCGCGATTCAAGAAGCGGCTCGCGACCAGATCGTGACTTCCGCGCGCTCGAACACCATCGCTCCCGGCCGCATCTTCGATGTCACCGCGGCGCCCATGCCCGGCGGCGGGGCCGTCGCCGTGCTCCGCGATCTTACCGAGACCGAGCGCATGGAAAAGAGCCGCCGCGATTTCATCGCCAACGTTTCCCATGAGCTGCGTACTCCGCTGACTTCCATCCAGGGATACACCGAGACGCTGCTCGACAATCCCATTGCAGACAATCACGTGCGCGACTTTCTGGAAATCATCCGCAAGAACGCGGCTCGGATGTCCCGCCTTACGGAGGACCTGCTCACGCTGGCGCGCGTCGAATCAGGCGAGCACAGGTTTGATATGCAGCGGGTCAGCACCGAGGAACTGCTGCAGGATGCTTTGGAAAGCTTCCGTGAAGTAGCGCGGTCTTATGGAGTCGAGCTAGTGATTGAGAACTCTGTCCCCGCGGGCCATGTGAATGCGGATCGCGAAGCCATTCACCAGATTTTTTCGAACCTGATCGAGAATGCGCTGAAGTACGCGGCCTCAGGAAAGAAAATTATTCTCGGAGCGCGCGCGGCTGCGAACGGCGTCGAATTTTACGTCAGAGACGTCGGGCCAGGCATTTCCTCCGAACATCTGCACCGTCTTTTCGAGCGTTTCTACCGCGTCGATAAAGCGCGCTCGCGGGAATCCGGGGGCACTGGCCTCGGACTTGCCATCGCGAAGCATATAGTTCTGGCCCACGAGGGAAAGATCCGCGCCGAGAGCGACCTCAACCACGGCTCGACTTTTTTGTTTACCCTGCCCGCTTCCGAGGCCGATTCCGGCTAACTCTGGCAGGTCGGCCAGTTTCCGAGTGACCCCTGATCCCAACCACGTGTTCGCCTGCCCGCAGTGAGAGTAAAATCGGGCGACGTTCTATGCCCCTGGCTCCCGGTACTCGCCTCGCCGTCTACGAAATTCAGGCGCCGTTGCCGCCCTCAACCATCCATAAACTGACCCATTATCGGACTCTTCTCTTCGGCGCCCACAGGAAATTCACCGGGTTGTAACCTGTCTCGACAGGTCGAGAATTATGCTTTTACTGGGAATGTGTGACACACTCTAGGTGGAGGCCGCGTCCAGCAAGTTCGGCGTCGAACAAGCAGGTGCTTTGTCTATGAGCACAGCCAGCGTAAAAACACCTTTGCCTGAGCCTTCGCACTCAGTCTTAGTAAAGCGAACGGTGGAAGCCTGCGAACTGGCCCGCGAGGCTGCGGCTATCGCGGCCGAGGGAATTGCCACCGGATCGATGTCCCGGCTGAACGACATCCGGCAGTGCGAAAAAGAACTTGATGCCATCGATATGGAAGTGGACTCCGGTGTGACCTCGACCATCACCCGCGTCCCGGAGGCCGAAACCCGGCAGTTGCTCGCTTGCATGAAAGTCATGATTGGACTTGAGCGCATCGGGGACTTGCTCTTGAGTTTTGCCACCAGCGCGCAAGCGGCGAAAGACCGCCTCGACTCGCAGGATGCTCGCGATTTGACCCAAATGGCCACGGTTCTGGAGAAAATGCTGGCCGACGTCGGCCAATCGTTTTCCCAAAAGGATGTCAAGAAAGCCATCGACGTGCTCCGCGCCGATGCCGAGATGGACCGCCTGCGCAATATTATCTTCCTGCGTCACATCGAGAATCCGGAGAACGTCGCGCACCACTCCAGCCTGCAGGTTATCTTCATGACGCAATCTCTCGAACGCGCCGGCGACCACGCCAAGAACCTGGCCGAAGAAGTCTGCCACTTTGTCAGCGGGCGCAGCATCCGCCACCTGCTCATGGATTACGACAAACCAAAAGAACAGATGTTTATCGAGTGGCTGCGGCACAAAGAAGAAAAATCGCAGTAAGTATGAGATAAGGGCGGAGGGACGGGCGTCTCGCCCGTCCAACCGGGCGGGGGGCGCCCGGCTCTCCACGAGCAAACCGGCAATCCCCTCCAGCCCTTGACAGCCGGAGTCCCCGAGGCGAGACTCGGTTGAACCCTTTCGCCATGAACGGATCCGCCCAACCCGAAGACCGATTTCCGGCAGGGAGCACCGGGGACACAACCGTTGGAACGGATCGGGCTGGGACGGATCGGCCTGCTTCCGTTGGCGCAGGCGGCGATAACTCCAATGGGAGTCGCGCGTTTGGAGGAACGGAACTGGACTCCGCACTCCAGTTATTAGTGGAGCGGGCGCAATACATCACCGGCGCGACTGGCACGGCCCTCGCTCTTTCGCAGGGTGAGGAGATGGTTTGCCGCGCCAGCGCCGGTTCGTCAGCGCCGGCAGTCGGGGCGCGCCTGCAGGTTCGTTCTGGATTGACCGGCGAAAGCATTGCCCGCCGGCAATTGCTGCGCTGTGACAACGCGGAAACCGATCCGCGGGTGAATCTGGAAACTTGCCGGGCGTTGGGGATTGCGTCCATCGTCGTTTTGCCGTTGCTGCGGCGTGGCGGAGAGGTTCGCGGCCTGTTCGAACTATTTTCGGATCACCCCTACGCTTTTGAAGAGCGCGATCTGATCGCGCTCGAACGCATGGCCGACCTCACCTGGACGGCCCTCGATCTGGCCGAGCAGCGCCAGAATTTCGGGCCCGCGTCAGCGCCTGAGCGAGAACTGGGAAAGCGCGTCGAACCTCCCGCGGCAGGCGGCGCGCAAGCGGTTGCCGCAATTCACATTGATATTTCCACTACCCCGGAATTCGCCGAGCCCACAGTCCTTCCGGTCGAATCCGTTCTTGCCGAGCCCCCAGTCGTTCGCGCCGAGCCGCAAAGCTTTCCCGGTCAGCCTGCAGTTCCTCCAGCCGAGCCGTCCGTAGATTTGGCGCCAGAGCCGGTGCCGGTGCTAAAGCCAGACCCCGCTTCAGTCCCCGAGGCCATGCTCCGCGTGCAAAAATGCGCTTCCTGCGGATTTCCCGTTTCCGAGGGGAGAACGCTCTGCCTCGATTGTGAGAAGAAGGATACCGAGAAGACGGCTTTCGAGAAGAAGCAGCGCGAACAAGAACAGGGCGAGATCGAACAACAAAAGATCGAACAAAAGATCTACCAAGGCGAGCAGGAGCAGGACGCATTGTCCGACTCAGTGGCCTCCGCGGCCACTTCCGTATCGGCGACGCCGGAGGAATTCGTGCCGGCCTTCCTGGCAAACGCCGTACCCCCACGAGAATCGTGGCTGGCGGACCACGTCAATCTGCTGGCGGTCGTTGTCCTGATCCTGGGCATCCTGGTCGCCGTTGTGGTCTTTCGATAACCAAGCTTCGATAACCACCCTTGCACTTGTAAGTGCCTGTTTTACTTGACAAATTGCCGGTCGAAGCCATACTCTGCGCTTGATCGCTTGTTCCAACACACAGGTGCCCACGATGAAGAATGTGTATGAAGTTTTACGGCAGAAGGAACTTGAACTGACCAGGCTCGAAAAAGAAGTTGAGGCCTTGCGCGTCGCTGCCCCGCTGCTTTCCGAAGAAAAAGAGCAGATCGCTGAAGCGCCCAAGCCGAGTTTGACTGCTACCGCAACGCAGCAACCAGTCCGGATTCCGCCGGTGGTTGCCGCCGCCCCCGCCCCGGCTCGCGTAGCCGGATGGGAAGAGGCAGCCAAGCGCTGGCCGTAAGCTGAAAGTTGTTCGTCGCGGTAGAGACGGGCCTTGCCCGGTCGGTCCGTCATTGCAATAGCCGAGGATCGGGAATCGGATTTGGGCTAGTATTTTGTTCTCGCGCCGGGCAGCACTTTCGCAGGCTGCGGAAAAGTGCCTTTTCAGGTCGCAGTCGCACCTCAGCGGCTCAAGCCGGCTATGAAGGCAGGCCGACGATCGCAGCGGTGAACCGCTGCGCCATCCAATTTCAAGTGCAACACCGACGGTAGCCTGTTCAGTCTTGCGTCGTGAACGCCAATGCCAACAACGTCTTCTGCTCGACCTCGTGCGCCTTTGCCGAACCGGTAGATGGACTCGCACTCCCGGACCGTTTCACCGAAAGCACTGGCCGCTTGCCTGCGATGCGCTTCAAGCGCGGCAGCATGTAGGAAAGCGCACCCATGTTGGAGGGCTCTTCCTGCACCCATACGATATCTCGCGCTGAACTATGACGCTCCAGTTCCGCGGTCAGTTCCGCCTCGGGGAACGGGTACATCTGCTCGAGGAAGACAATGGCGGTGCTCAAGTCTTTTCGCTTCTGCCGCTCCGTGCGCAGTTCGTGTCCGATTTTTCCAGTGCAGATCAGAATCCGTTTGGCATCCTGCGCTTCCGTGTCCGGAATCACCGGCAGAAACTTCTGATGGGTCAGATCTTCGAGCGGAGACAGCGCATCCGGATGCCGCAGCATGCTCTTCGGCGTGAACACCACCAGCGGCTTCCTCCACTTGCGCAGCGCCTGCCGCCGCAGCAGATGGAAATATTGCCCCGCATTCGAGGGCTGACAAATCTGGATATTGTCCCGCGCCGCCAGCTGCAAAAAGCGCTCGATGCGCGCGCTCGAATGTTCCGGACCTTGTCCTTCGTAGCCGTGGGGCAGCAAAAGCACCAGGCCTGAGAGCAGTCCCCACTTGTCCTCGCCGGCGCACACAAACTGGTCGATCACGGCCTGTGCAACGTTCGCAAAATCGCCAAACTGCGCTTCCCACAAGACCAGTGCCTCGGGATAATCGCGGCTGTAGCCGTATTCAAATCCCATCACGCCCGCTTCCGAAAGCGTGGAGTTGTAGATGTCGCACGCTGCCTGGCCCGGCGCAATGTGACGCAGCGGAACGTATTCCGTTTCGTCTTCAATATCGAACAGCACCGAGTGCCGTTGATTGAATGTCCCGCGCCGCGTGTCCTGACCGCTCAGGCGTATGGGAATCCCCGGCTTCCCCAGGTTAGGCTTGACCAGGCTCGCGAAAGCCAGCGCCTCCGCCATGCCGTAGTCGACTGGCTTCTTGTCCGTCCCCATCTCCGCGCGCTGCTCCAGCAACTTTTTCACCTTGGGATGGATGTGGAAACCTTCCGGATACGTGGTCAAACGCGCCGTGAGTTCGACCAACTCCTGGCGCGCGATGCCTGTGGGCTGCTCGTAGTCCGGTTTATAGCGGCCCCCGAAGTAGTCGTCCCAATACTTGGGAAGATCGCGCATCAGCGGCTTCTTGGTGAACTGCGTCGCGCTCTTCTGTGCGGCTTCGTACTCGCTCTTGATCGTCCTTACTCGCTCCGCGATATTGTCACCGTCAAGGCCGATTTGTTTGGCGTAAATCTGGTACAGCGGCGGATGCTCTTTGATCGCCTTATACATCAGGGGCTGGGTCACCGTGGGATCGTCCACCTCGCTATGGCCATGACGCCGGTAGCCGATCAGGTCCACGACCACGTCGGTGCCGAATTTGTAGCGGTATTCGGCGGCGATTCGCGCGATCCGCATCACGGCGTCCACGTCTTCACCATTCACATGAAAGATCGGAATCGCCTGCCGCCGCGCCAGTTGCGCCGAGAAGCGCGAGGAATGCTCTTCGCGGGCATTGGTCGTGAACCCGATCAGATTGTTGACGATTACATGAATCGTTCCGCCCACGGTGAAGCCGCTGAGGTCGGCATAATTCAGCGTCTCTGCCGTGATGCCCTGTCCTGCGAACGCGGCGTCGCCGTGAACGAGCAGCGGCAGATACTTCGCCTCACCGCCTTCACCGGCGCGGTCCTGCTTGGCGCGAGTGCGTCCCACCGTCACCGGATTCACGGCTTCCAGGTGGCTGGGATTCGATACCAGGTGGATATGAATTTTCTTGCCGCTCCGGGTGACGTACTCACCGGTCGCGCCCATGTGGTACTTCACGTCGCCCGATCCCAATACGCTGCGTGGATCCACATCCTCAAATTCGGCAAACACCTGCTCCGCCGGGCGTTTGGCCAGATGAATGATGACGCTCAGCCGTCCCCGATGGCTCATGCCCATGACCAGTTCGACCGCGCCGTGCTCGCCGGCCACGTCCAGAACCTCATCCATCGCCGGCAATAAAGACGTGTTGCCTTCGAGCGAGAATCGTTTGTTGCCGAGATAGCGCTGCTGCAGCGTCTGCTCAAAAATGTCGGCGCGGAACAGCAGGTCCAGGGCGCGCTCCCGGTCGGCGGCGGCGGGTTCGGCCTCGATGCGTTCCTGAAGCCAGCGCCGCCGCTCCGGGTCGGCAATGTGCATGAATTCCACGCCTACGCTGCCGCAATAAATGCGGCGCGCTTCCCGCGCCCACTCGTTGTCGATTTGTAGGTCCGGGTGCGGTTGCGGAGGCAGCAGGCCGAGCGGGTTCAGTTCGGCCTCGAGATATCCAAATTGCCGGAACAGGTTCAAGACGCGTTCGCGTTCGTAATTGTCGATGATTGCGGGAGCCGCGCTCCTGCTGGTATTCCGAGTTGAAGTCGCCATAAGAGGTCTTATATAGAATAACGGATGCGGCGCCCGGTGTGGCCGATTCAGCCGAGGGAAGTGGAGAGACGGGCGTCTCGCCCGTCCGGTAGCGAGGTGGCCGGGAGGGGACGCCCGGCGCTCCACCAGCAAGGCCAATCGCAGGATGTAGATCGGCCTGAAATCTGTGACAAGGGTTTATGATGTCGCAAATCTGAATTGGAGGCACCGACATGGCGAGCGGAATCATCGATGTGCCGAGCCGCTACTCCGTGCCTGAGACTCTGGCGCGGCTGCAGGCGATCCTCAGGGAGAAAGGCCTGACCGTGTTTGCACTTATCGACCACAGCGGTGAGGCGGAGAAGGCCGGCCTCACCATGCGCCCGACGCAGGTACTGATCTTCGGCAGTCCGAAAGGTGGGACGCCTTTGATGGTTGCGGCGCCCCGGTTGGCGATCGACCTTCCGTTGAAAGCGCTCGCGTGGCAAGACGAGCAGGGCAAAGTGTGGCTCTCCTACAATTCACCGGAATATCTTCAGGAGCGGCACGGTTTTCCCGCCGATCTTTTGAAAAACATCGCGGGAATCGGTGCGCTGATTCAGAAGGCTGGGGAATAATTCGGGCTGCTAAACTTGCCTTTTCACCCTTATCCATGCCTGATAATTCAAACCCTAATCGCGCCCGCGATCACCTGGCCAACGAACGCACCTTTCTAGCGTGGGTGCGAACTGGCGTCGCGACCATCGTCTTCGGATTCGCCGTCGGACGCTTCTCGATTGCACTGCGCGAATTCATGAAGATGCAGGGATACAACTCCACCACCCCCGGCCTGACAACCTGGCTGGGTATTATTTCGACCGTGGGCGGAGTGCTGCTGATTCTGGCCGGTCTCAGGCGCTATCGAAAGACCAAAGTGCAACTTGATTCGAACACTTTCGAGCCGGCTGGATTCGTGATCGACCTCGTATCCTGCTTGCTCGGTCTTTTCGGATTAGTACTGGCGGGTTATCTCGCCTACATCGCGATTTATAACAAGTGATCGTCCATCGTCTGACGACAAGCGCCGATCGGGTGAAGTGTCGATCAGAGGGGACGTCTATAAGGTGCAACCATGGCGAATGAAGAAGAAAAAGAAGCCGCCGGCCGCGCCGCCGCGAAGCTGGTGCGCGACGGCGATATCGTTGGATTGGGCACTGGGTCAACCGCGTACTTCGCAGTTGTCGCGCTGGGCGAGCGCGTGAAAGATGGACTGAAAATTATCGGAATCCCAACTTCTGTGCGGACCGCCGATCTGGCGCGCGCAGTCGGCATCCCGCTGACTACGCTCGACGAACATCCGGAAATCGACATCACCATCGATGGCGCCGATGAAGTCGATCCCAAGCTGAATTTGATCAAAGGCGGCGGCGGGGCGCTGACTCGCGAAAAGGTCATCGCTACGGCATCGAAGAAGATGGTGGTGGTCGCTGACTCCGGCAAAGTTGTTGCCGTGCTCGGCAAGTTTCCCTTGCCGGTCGAGGTAATCGCGTTTGCGCGAACGGTGGTCGAGAGGAAGGTCGTGGCGCTCGGCGGCTCGCCCAAATTGCGCGTGAAGGCCGATGACAGTCCCTTCGTGACCGACAATGGCAATCAGATTCTCGATTGCAGCTTTGGGAAGATCGCCGATCCGCCGGCGCTCGCGCGGGAGTTGAGTGGCACGCCAGGAGTGGTTGAGCATGGGTTGTTCATCGGGCTGGCGAAATTGGCGATTGTCGGACGGGGAAACTCCGTCGAGGAGGTTCAAGCGAAACCCACTCCCCGGAAACGCGCTCAAACGAAACGCGTTCGAACAAAGCCTCCGAGTCGAAAGCGGCAGACGAGGCGCCGCAAGCCGTAACCCTAGTTGGGTTGTGACGGCAGTAGTGGTCCGTGGCAAGAGCGAGGCAATCTACCTTCCAACAATCTCCGTCAGCGCTCCGAGCAGCGCCTCCACTTCCTCCTCCGTGTTGTAATGGACCAGCCCGATGCGCAGAAACCCTCCGAGGCGCTCGACGTCCAACCGTTCCGTGAGGTTCAGGGCATAGTAGTTTCCGTCCCACGTGAAGAAGCCGCGTTCGCCGAGCTTGGTTGCCAGTTCGATCGGCGTGTGGCCTTCGATGCGGACGACGATCGTGGCGCAACGATTCTCGAAGCGCTGAGGGTCGCTGATGCCGTATAGCTTCAATCTGGCAATCGCAAGCAAGCCTGCGATCATTCTCCCCATCATCGCGCGCTCGTGCTGATGGATCGCTTCGTGGGCGGCCAGGATCGCAGCGCGCCGGGCAGTCAGTGCGGGCTTGGCACGGCCTTCCAGTAGAGACGCGGCTTGCCCCGTTTCTACCCGGCGGCCCAGTTCTTCCCAGTAATCCACGCAGGCTCTAATTCCCGCGATGCATTCGTGGTTCAGCGTCCCCCATTCCCAGCAATTTGGAATGTTGTCGGTGTTGGGGCGGACTCTGTACGGATGCAAGGTCTTCAGGTGCTCGCGCTTGCCGTAGAGAACGCCCATGTGAGGACCGAAGAACTTGTAAGTCGAGCAGACGAGAAAATCGCAGTCGAGTGCGCGCACGTCAATCGGCCCGTGCGGAGCGTAGTGGACGGCATCGATATAACTCAGTGCTCCCGCTTGCCGCGCCAGTCGTACCACTTCGGCGACGTTGTTGATCGTGCCCACGGCGTTCGATGCATAGCCGACGGCTACCAGGCGCGTGCGCGCGCCGATTTTCGCGGCAAGGTCCCGCATGTCGAGCGTGCAGTCTTCTTCGTTGAATTTCACCGTGCGGATGACCACGCCTTTTTCTTCCAGCGCTTTCCAGGGCGAGAAGTTCGCGTCGTGGTCGAGCAGCGTGAGGACGATCTCATCGCCGGGTGCGAGTTCGCGCCCGATCGCGCGGCTCATTGCGAAAGTCAGCGTGGTCATGTTCGGGCCGAAAACGATTTCATCCGCATCGCAATTCAGAAAATCGCCCATCGCCGACCGTGCTTCAGCGATCATGCGATCGGTGTTGCGACTGGTGTGGTAAGCGCCGCCGGTGTTGGCGTTGTTGCACGAGAGATAGTCCGCGATGGCGTCAATCACCCGCTGCGGCAC
>Ga0209528_1000130_pt1 | contig 10065 bp, 10 predicted proteins | sample JacPinW_OM2H0_M3_FD_187970 | JGI IMG/M metagenome (GOLD analysis project Ga0209528, IMG submission 187970) | Forest soil microbial communities from Algoma, Ontario, Canada - Jack Pine, Ontario site 1_JW_OM2H0_M3 (SPAdes) (version 2) | ecosystem: Environmental > Terrestrial > Soil > Boreal...
ATCTCTGCGCAGTGGTCAACCCAAGAGGGCCGAACAGCAGGTCCCTCGTCGCTCCGCTCTGTCGGGATGACCCGTGTAAGGCGTAAAGCACAAAACAAGAAAAACCAACCAAGAAAAAATCAAACCACGACTTCGTGCTGTGCGAATGCCACGCTGCGGAGGGTGGCCTACCCCTCTCATGCTTGTATCTCCCAGTACGTAGTTTTGAAGTCATCTGAGCGCCACTTTCTGATAAGTTGGAGGATGCGGCGATCGTCCTGATTGGATCAGAAGGAGCACGTTCAGTGGGCGCGTTTGACTACTTCGGCGAGCGGGAAGGTGCGCCGCGAGAACAGAGAATCGAGATTATTGAGCAACCCTTCTGGGGCGGGATCGTAGCCGCTACGCTTGCGCGACTTGGTGACGGCTCATTTGCGGAGGCCTTTCCGCAGCGGTGCGCCGAGTACCCTCTTATTGTGGATGCGGATTGGGATTCCCTTGGCCAAGCGCTTCACGCAGAGCATCACACCATTGCGTGGCCCTTGGATGCCGCCCAGGTTCCCGAAACCTTGGCGGCCCTCGAGGTTATTGAATTTTTTCACCATCACGTTTCAAGGGTCGGCAATACTGCGCTGCACGATTACTATCGCCACCGTCACATTTTGAGTTTCAACAAAGAACTTGGCCAACGCGAGTACAGGGATCTGGTGAATCGGCTTTTCCGTCGAAACCAACTCGCGTACCAACTGCCGGAGGACGGACGGATACGTCGTGTTATCGCCGGCCCACTAGCCAACATTCTTCCAGCGGGTGCCTTCAACACCGGAGACGACGACCTGAATCGTTTGCTTAGGCAAGCTCGAGACGGGTTCTTGAGCGCAGACCCAGAAGTCCGGCGGGACTCCATTGAGAAGTTATGGGATGCCTGGGAAAGAATTAAGACTTTGCTTGATGCCGATAAGCAGCGCGGTATTCAAGCGCTTCTCGAGGCAGCGATTGCCGATGCGCCCTTCAGAGGACTGGTGAACGCGGAAGGGCTAGCTTTAACCCGGGTCGGGAATGATTTCATGATTCGACACATGGAGGCCGACAGGATCCGGATGGCGGAATCTGACTATGTCGACTATCTTTTTCACAGGATGTATTCCCTGATTTGGCTTCTGCTTAAGCGCACTGGGCGGCTCTAGCCGCAACACCGACGAGACTCTTAAAGGATGAAATCATGGACCCCAATCTGCACGATTTGTGGGCCGGTCTGTCTGACATCGTACTCGCCCCGGAACGCTTCGAGCTGGGCGAAGGTGTAACTATCTCTCAAACGTACGCGCACTTCATGGCACCCTTCTTGATGGCGTTTGCGCCTGCACAACCGGGCAAGCCTCATCCGGCACCGTGGAAACCTGCCATAGGTGGATTCAATATCGACATCGCGGCGGAGCTCTTTCTCCCAGCCACATGCCGGGTGGAGCAGCTCGACCGGCTGAATCTTGTCTGGTGGATCGTGGCCTTGCTAAGACTTAGAGCAACGGCGGCTTTGTTTGCGCCAGTTGTTTCTTCCGAACGGTTCTCTTCTATTCCCGCAATTCAACAAGAGCCCCACCTGTGGCCGATGGAAATTCACACGCACCGACTAATGCCCGAGCGTACTCCGAACCGGCGTGTGGACGTTGCGGAATTGGAATGGCTAAAGGCCCACTGGCGAGAATCAAGTGCGCTGTTAGCTAACGAAGATTTCAGTGTTGCCTTTCAAGCGATCGATCTGAGCATCTGGGGGTCGAGCTCTGCCTTGGCGCTACTCGCTGTATGGGGCGCACTTGAGCGTCTGTTTTCGCCTTCAAAGCAGGAACTCAATTTTAGAGTGTCAGCCAACATCGCCGCGTACCTAGAACCACCGGGCAGAGAGCGTCACAAATGCTTCAAGCATGTAAAGGCACTCTATGATCAGCGATCAAGAGCTGCACACGGCGATAGTGCCGGAGACATGTCTCCATATGTTGAGAGCTTCGCAATTGCCCGGCGCGCGCTCCTGAAGGTGATAGAAACCCACCACGTTCCTGACAAAAAGGGTCTTGAGGCACGTCTGTTCGGTGATGAAATGGGAATCAGTAGTGGGACTTCGACCGTTCAATAGTTTCAACAGTTCAGAGCTCCCCCTCGCTTGTTCAACCTGGCGAAAAGGCGTGCTATACTTTGCGGCCCGTCCCTCCTGGCGGGATTTTGTGTCTTTGGGACTTTGAGTCGACTGGGAGGCAGGGCGGGCGAACGGGCAGCGAGGAGGATAATCGCGTGTCCGGGAGGTGGGTTTATCGCAGAACGGGGTGGACCGGGTAGTGGTCTCAAGGTGAACGAGCGCATACGCGCTCGGGAAGTCCGCGTGGTGGACGAGGCAGGGAACCAGCTTGGAGTGATGACCCTGATCGACGCGATGAAGGCGGCGCGCGAAGCCGGGCTGGACGTGGTGGAAATTTCGCCGACGGCTGTGCCGCCCGTCTGCAAGCTGGTGGACTACGGGAAGTTCCTGTACGAGGCGAACAAAAAATCGCACGAAGCGAAGAAGCACCAGAAAAGCTCGCACATCAAGGAAGTGAAATTCCGTCCTTCGACCGCCGAGCACGATTTTCAGGTGCGCAAAAACCAGATCATCCGCTTCCTGGGCGAGGGCCACAAAGTGAAGGCCATGATTTTTCATCGCGGCCGCGAAATGGCTCACCAGGATGTGGGACGCGCGAAGATGACGCGTCTGCTGAACGAAATTACCGAGCACGCGCAGGTGGAGTTCGGGCCGAGGATGGAAGCGAACATCCTGCTCGCGCTGCTGGCGCCGAAAAAGGCGGGGGCGGGAACGACAGCGGCGGCTCCGGCGCGTCCTGCGGGTAGCGGCGGGCAAGCTTGAGGATTACGGATTTGAAATTTTCAAATTTGAGATTTCACATTTGAAACTGTGAACTTCGAATTTCGAACGAGGACATTGTGAAGAAGAACAAGAAAATGAAGTTGAAGACGCACCGCGGCGCCGCCAAACGCTTCAAGACCACGGCGACCGGCAAGGTGATGCGCTGGCGTTCGGGCAAGCGCCATTTGCTGGGCACGAAGAAGCCGCGACGCATGCGCCGGCTGCTGAACAAGGTGGAAGTGAATCCGGCGGACGTTCACAACGTGCGCCTCGCTTTGCCTTACGGCAACAGGTAGTAGCGGCTGCCGCGAATCGGCGGCCAGATTTTTTCCGCGCCAGGCGGTGCGTAACGGGTGCCCGCCGGCCGGAAGTTCTGGAGCAAGTTTCGTCGCGATCGACGATGACGAAACAGCCGGAACGCAACTGCAACTACGCGAGACAAACCCGTCCTGCAGCCCTTTGTGATTTTATGGGCGGCCGGGCCCCGTTTGTCTCCCGATAAAATTTAAAATGCCGAAAGGCGATACAGGAGAGTAGAGCGATGGCTCGAGTCAAACGAGGAACGAAACGGCGCGCGAAGCGCAAAAAATTACTGAAACACGCGAAGGGATTTTTCCTTACCAAGGGAAAACTCTACCGGTCGGCGAAGGAAGCGGTGAACCGCTCGCTGCGGTATACGTATCGCGACCGGCGGAATCGCAAGCGCGATATCCGCACGTTGTGGATTCAGCGCATCGGCGCTGCGGCGCGCAACAACGGGATCACTTACAGCCAGCTGATTCACGGGCTGAAGGTGGGCGGCATCGATCTCGACCGCAAGATTCTTGCGGACATGGCCGTGCGCGACGCCGAGGGATTTACGGCGCTGGTCGCAACGGCGCACGAGCATCTGAAGTCCGCGCCCGCTGCCGCGCCGCACGCTGCTGCGAAATCCGGCGCGAAAGCGGAGCCTGTTCGGCATCACGAGGAAGGGTAGTTGGTTATGTAGCGGCGGCCTTCAGGCCGGCCATTTCTTTGCGGAGACGGCTATCGTGCGCTGATCCTCCGGCCTCCACGTCCCTATGACGACCGATCCCACAACAAAGACACTCGAACAGCTCGGCGTTAACACTCCGTCGAAGGTTGCTGAGCTTTTCCTCGAACTACGTGGACGATTCGATCACGAAGTCAAGGTGCATAGCCATCGGGGCGATCCGGATGAGTGGCGCACTTTTCTCCTAGGGTGGACCGGACGTAAGTCCGGCATCCTGACATTAATCGCCGAGAATTGGCTCCGACTTGCAACCAAGGAAATCAAGCCCGTCGTCGGCCAAAGTCTGAACGGTTTTAAAGCTCATGTTCATGCAAGCCTGGAAATGTACGGTGCGTTAATCAGAGATGCGGCGGAGCAAGTGGCCACCGCGCGCGACCGGATCGATCTTTCGCTTCCCGGCATCGAGCGCGCGATTGGGACGCGGCATCTGATTCGGCAAACATTCGAAGAACTGCAGCGGATTTTTCTTTCGATCGGATTCAGTGTGGTCGAAGGGCCTGAAATCGAGACGCCTTATTACAACTTCGAGGCGCTCAACATTCCCGAGCATCATCCGGCGCGCGACAACATGGATACCTTCTACATCGAAGGCGCGAGCGGCGGGCATCTGCTGCGCACGCACACTTCGCCGGTGCAGATTCACACCATGGAAAAGCAGAAGCCTCCGGTGCGCATCATCGTGCCCGGGAAAGTTTATCGGCGCGACAATCCCGACGCGACGCACGGGTACATGTTCCATCAGATCGAAGGCCTTGCAGTGGATACGGACATTACCTTCTGCGATTTCAAGGGCACCGTGGAATATTTCGTGCGCGAGTTTTTCGGGCCGAAGATCAAGACGCGGCTGCGGCCGAGCTATTTTCCGTTTACCGAGCCTTCGGCGGAAGTGGACGCCACCTGCCTTTTCTGCGGCGGGAGCGGCTGCCGCGTGTGCAAGCAGTCCGGCTGGATCGAATTGTTCGGCGCGGGCATGGTGAACCCTGCGGTGTACGGCTTTGTGAACTACGACGCGGAGCGGCTTTCGGGCTTCGCGTTCGGCATGGGCGTGGACCGTTTCGCGATGCTGAAGTATGGCGTCACCGAAGTGCCGCTGCTGTTCCAGAACGACGTGCGCTTCCTGCGGCAATTTTCTTAGGCGCGAAATAAGCCAATGAAACTCCTCTATAACTGGCTGAAGGAATTTGTGGACGCGACAGCGTCGCCGGCGGACTTGCGCGCGCGGCTTTCGCTTTCCGGCACGGCGATTGACTCGGTGGAGGAATCCGCGGCAGGGCCGGTGCTCGACGCGGAAATTACGGCGAACCGTCCCGATTGCCTCGGCCATTACGGCATGGCGCGCGAGGTTGCGGCGATTTATCGGCTTGCGCTGAAGCCTGTGAATCCGCAGCTCAAAGAATCGGCGGAGAAAATTCCCAGCGCAACGCGCGTGGAAATCGAATGCCCGGAATTGTGCGGGCGATTCACGGCGCGCGTCCTGCGCGGAGTGAAAGTGCAGCCTTCGCCGGATTGGCTGCGGCAGCGCCTCGAGGCAATCGGGCAGAACTCGATAAATAATGTTGTGGATGTCACGAACTACGTGATGTTCGAGCTTGGCCAGCCGCTGCACGCGTACGATTTCGACAAGTTGAGCGAGAAGCGGATTGTGGTGCGGCGCGCGCGGCCTGGAGAAAAATTGCGCACGCTCGACGGCGTCGAACGCACACTGGCGAAAGATATGTGCGTGATTGCGGATGCAACCCGCGCGTTGGGCATCGGCGGCGTGATGGGCGGCGCGGAAAGCGAGATCGGTTTCGCGAGCCGCAACCTTCTGATCGAGGCCGCGTGGTTCGATCCTATTTCCGTGCGCCGCGCGTCGAAGGCGCTCGGGCTGCGCACCGAGGCTTCCTATCGCTTTGAGCGCGGGGCCGATCCGGAAATGGCGGAAGTTGCGTCGCGGCGCGCAGCGGAGTTGATCCAGAAGCTCGCGGGTGGAGAAATTCTCGCAGGTGTTGTGGACGTGTATCCGGGCCGCGAGCCCGAGCGCAAAATCGAATTCACGCGGAAAGAACTGCTGCGCGTGATGGGCGCGGATGTCCCCGACCGCGACATCGAGGAAATGCTGGGCGCGCTGGGATTTCATCCGGTGCGCGTGGACGCGAACCGCGGAAGCGCAGGATCGCTCGTCGCCGCGTGGGAGTGCCGGCAGCCTTCCTGGCGCCGCGACGTGACGCGCGGGATCGATCTGGTGGAAGAAGTCGCGCGCCACTACGGCTATGACAAATTTCCGCCACGGCTGCCGCCTGCGAAGCTGCCCGCGCATCGTTTGCCGCACGCTGAAGCGCAGGACCGGCTGATCGAGCGGATCGTCGCGCTCGGGTATCAAGAAGTTGTGGAAATTCCGTTGGTCAACAAGGAGCGGGACGCAATCTTTCGTCCGGCGGACCGCGCCCCTGCCGTAATCGGCAACCCACTCGCGGAAGACGCATCGATCATGCGTTCCACGGGCATCGTGAGCATGCTCAACGCGCTCGAATGGAATTTAAATCACGGGCAGCGCAATCTGCGCCTGTTTGAAATCGGCAAAGCGTACGAGTTGAAGAACGGCGAGCCGGTGGAAACATCCGTGCTCACACTCGGCGCGACCGGCCTTGCGCGCGAAAAAGATATTTACGAAGCGGCGCGCGAGTTCAGCTTCGCGGACTTGAAAGGCGATCTCGACCGCATCGGCGAGCTAGCAGACGGATTCACATGGCAAGCCGGAGGTCCAAACTGGCTAGCGGGCGCACGTGCGGCGCAAATCTCTCTTGCGCGCGACGGCGCAAAAGCGCTCGGCCTCGGAGGCCAGCTCGCACGCCGCGTGGCGGATCAGTTGAAGCTGCGGCAAGACGTGTACGTTGCTGAACTCCAGCTGGAGCCGTTGCTGACGGGAATTGAAGCGGCACAAGCGGCGTCACATTTCGCACCGATTCCGCGTTTCCCCGCGGTCGAGCGGGATTTTTCGTTCGTCCTCGACGATAAAGTCACGTTCGCGCAGGTGGCGGACACAATCCGTGCGCTCGCAATCCCAGAGCTGGTCAGCGTAGAAGCCGCGGACCTTTTCCGCGGCGGCCACATTCCGGCCGGGAAATTTTCCTTGATGATCCGCGTTACATTCGTAAGCGCCCAGGCGACTCTCACCGACGCGCAACTCGCCGATTTTTCGTCTCGCATTGTCTCCGCACTGGAAAAGCGCCTCGGCGCCGCGCTGCGCGCCAATTAAATTCCTTGCAGCGCGACAGCGGCATTGCGCCGGAACGCCAACTCGCTCACAATCAGCCGATTAACGCAGGCTAGAAATGGAAGTTGCGCCCAAAAACGTTTCCGGCGCATCTTATCTAACGGAGGCCTCCTGTGGGGAAGGTGCAGAGGAGGTTCAAGACCATGAACATTCTTAGATTGGGCGCAGGGCTCTCAAGGCCTCGATTGGGCAAGCAGGTTTTGGTTTCCTTGTTATCGTTCGCTCTGTTGTTTGCGACATTGCCGCCGAATCTGGCGGCGTATCAACAAGACTCGCAAGAACCGGCGCAGGACTCGCAGAATGGGCAGGCTTCGACCTACACGCAACAGACTCCCGAGCAGTTACAGCAGTTGGTAGCGCCGATAGCACTGTATCCGGATTCACTTGTGGCGCAGGTTCTGGCCGCATCCACGTTTCCCGAACAAGTGGTCGAAGCCGACCGCTGGGTTCAAGAAAATCCTGATTTGAAGGGCGACGCTTTGGGTCACGCCGTGGACCAACAGCCCTGGGATCCGAGCGTCAAGGCGCTCACCGCATTTCCATCGGTCCTCGGAAATATGGACAAGAACCTCTCTTGGACGTCATCGCTGGGGGACGCTTACTACAACCAGCAACAGGATGTAATGGATGCAGTACAGGTGATGCGGCAGCGGGCAGAAGAAGCGGGCAACCTAAAGTCCACGCCGCAGCAAAACGTTACGACCCAGGACTCGACGATCGAAATTGAACCTGCCAACCCCGAAGTCGTTTATGTCCCGGCGTACGATCCGTGGCTGGTTTACGGAGGTCCGATCGTGGCGTGGCCTGGATGGTATCCGTATCCGGGAATTTGGTATGAGGGCCCGTATCTCTCGTTCGGAGTCGGCTTCGGAATCGGCTACTTCGGAGGTTTTGGATGGGGCTGGAATCGGTGGGGCTTCGACTGGCATCACCGATACGCGATTTATAACCACGAAAGATACTACTCGCGGAGCAACACATTCTACAACCGAAACGCGTTCAACCGAGGCGGAGGCGCACGCGGCGAGGCGTTCAACCGTGGAGGCGAAGGCGCACGAGGCGGGGCTTTTAACCGTCCCGGAGCAACGCCGAGGCCCTTCGGCGGAGATGCACGAGCTGCTCGAGGATACGCGGAACCTCGCGGCCAGAGCGGCGTCCGCTCGGGCGCCTTTAGCGGCTACAACCACGGCGGAGAGGAGAGGAGCTATTCGTCACGCGGAAGCAGCAGCTTCGGAGGTGGCGGGGCACGCAGCGGCGGCGGAGCGCGTGGCGGCGGGCATCGATAATCGAAGGTTCATAGTGTTCACGGCAGATTGAAAATTTTAGAAATGGAGAGAAGCCACATGCGGCGAACGAAATTGAATCTCGGCAGGTTACACCAGGCCCATCTTCTTAAATTAACCGCGATCGCAGTCCTTTTGACGGGCTGCTTTCCTGCGCCTTCGATTGCGCAGCAACCGGGCCAGAAAACGTTTTCATCGCCGGAAGAAGCGAGCGCGGCGTTCATCGCAGCCGCGAAGAGCAACGACGAAAAGGTGATGCTCGAAATCCTCGGGCCGGACGGAAAGCAAATCATATCGTCGGGAGACGCAACCGAGGACGCCCAGAACCGCGCTAATTTCATCGCGAGATATGAGGAGATGCACCGGTTCGTAAAAGAACCAAATGGAACCACGATGTTGTATATCGGCGCCAAGAATTGGCCCGCGCCCATACCGCTCGTGAAGAAGGGTGGTTCGTGGTATTTCGACACCGATGCGGGCAAGAAGGAAATCTTGTACCGGCGAGTTGGACGGAATGAAATGTCGGCCATTCGCGTGAGCGAGGCGCTAGCGGCGGCCGAAAAGGAATACTATTCCACGCAGCAGGGCGAGTACGCACAGAAAATCTTCAGCGATGCCGGGCAGCACAATGGCCTCTATTGGAAGGTTTCCGGCAGCGAACCCCAAAGCCCCATCGGGCCGCTGGTAGCGTCGGCGGTTGCCGAGGGCTATACCAAAGGAGAAGGCGCTCCGACGACTCCCTATCACGGTTACTACTTCCGTATCCTGACGCGTCAGGGGAGAAATACGCCAGGCGACGCGAAGAATTACATCGTAAACGGCAAAATGACCGAGGGTTTCGCTTTCGTAGCGTATCCGGCGGAATACAGATCATCCGGCGTGATGACGTTCATCGTGAACGAGGATGGAGTGGTGTATCAGAAGGATCTCGGCGACAAGACCGAGGTTCTCGCCAAAGCTATGAAGGAATACAACCCAGGTCCCGGCTGGAAAAAGGCGGAACAGGAACAACCGGAAATTGCCGGCGCGCAGAAACCCAAGTAACAAGCGGTAGGCGGATTAACTCCCGCAGCGCGCGATAACAGCATTGCGCCTGGGATGCCAACTGGCCGACAATGGCTTTGCTCAGCCGGGAGCGAAGCCATGAAAATTGAAATTTACGACCAGCTGTACAGCGTGCAAGCGGACCAGAACGAAGAGTACTTGAAGGAGCTGGCCGCCTACGTGGACTCGAAGATGCGGACGGTCGCCGAAGCCACGCGCACCGTCGACACCGTGAAAGTGGCCGTTCTTGCCGCGCTGAACATCGCCGACGAGATGTTCACGCTTCGCCAGCGCCAGGAAAAGATCGAAGGGCCGTTGCGCAAGCGCGTTGAAAAGTGCGTGGCGCTGGTGGAAAAGGCTCTCGAACATTCCAACTGACTCAGATTTTTTGCGCGCCGCCAGGTGACCCTTGTCACCGGTACCTGGCGCAGAACACACCCTCGCAACCTATTCCGCTACCCAGGCGTCTACTGTATGATTGGGGTAGGCCCTCTCCTGCACCTCAACAACATGGCTGAGCGCAAGGTAATTCGGAATCTGGCGGTGACGGCGGCGCTGATAGCGCTGCTCCTGTTCG